>Ga0214917_10005122_pt1 | contig 14133 bp, 23 predicted proteins | sample LL_1208_BB_MetaG_FD_177983 | JGI IMG/M metagenome (GOLD analysis project Ga0214917, IMG submission 177983) | Freshwater microbial communities from Lake Lanier, Atlanta, Georgia, United States - LL_1208_BB | ecosystem: Environmental > Aquatic > Freshwater > Lake | place: USA: Georgia | collected... | reverse complement strand
ATCTCTTGGAACTATTACAACTTTAACTTCCACTGACATCTCCGCAGTTGCATCTAGATCAACTTGGGGACAGGTTGGATTAGGATTGACATTTTTTAGTGGAATTGGCACCAATTTAAATATTTCTGGTCTTGGAACTATTACTCAATTGATTGGCGGATCAGTTAGACTTAGTGGAGTTACAACCACTGGAAATTTATTTGTTAGTGGAATTTCGACACTGGGCACAATTTCTATTAATAGTGGAATTATCACCGCAAATTCTGGTATCATAACTTATTATGGCAGCGGACAAAATCTTACTGGACTTGTTACTTCTTTAGTTAGTGGTACGGGAATTCTTATTTCTCAATCAACAGGACAAGTTACTGTCAGTGCAACATCTCCCTTTGCTGGAATTGGAATTCAATCTACAGGCACAAATGTTTCTTTTGGAATTACTACTTTAGATTTTAGAGGTAGTAGCGTTCAATCGGTTGTTGGTAATTCTCTAACAGGAATCTCTACAATTACAATTCAAGCAGGTGCTGCAACACCAGCAGGATCAAATACTCAAATTCAATACAATAATGCTGGAGTTACTGGTGCTTCTGCAAACTTAACTTTTGATGGAAATAATTTATACGTTGCTGGAATTATAACCGCGAGTAATGGAAACTACAGTGGAATTGTAACTGCCACTGATTTTAATTCGACTTCGGATTTGCAATTTAAAGAAAATGTAGCAATTATTGAAAATCCTCTTTCGATTCTTTCTGAAATTAACGGCGTTAGATTTACTTGGAAAGAAACGCAAAGACAATCAATGGGAGTAATTGCACAAGATGTTGAAAAAGTTGCTGCAGAATTAGTTTCGGATGGAGAAACAAAGTCTGTAAACTATAATGGATTGATTGCAATTCTCATCGAATGTATCAAAGAATTGAAAAATGATGTTGATTTGTTAAAAAAAGGGATGACTAAATAATTTGGAAGAGACCTGAGTGTGGAGACACAAAAATGGCAATCAAGATTTCAAATACTACAGTTATTGCTGATAGTAGAAGTCTAACAAATATCGTAGATGTTAGCAGTTCGGGTATCTCTACACTCGGAACTGTCAAAATTAGTAATGGTATTGTAACAGCAACCTCTGGTGTTGTTACTTATTATGGTGATGGTAAATTTTTAACGGGTGTTGGGGTAGGAATTCAGTCTGGTGGACAGCAAATCGGTGCTGGCATTACTCAATTGAATTTCGTTGGCACTGGAAATACTTTTAGAGTTTCTGGAAATACCGTAGATATTGGAATTGCAGGAGGTGGAGGTAGTGGTGTTTCTACTACTGGTGTTACAACAGCAGCATTTTTTGCAAATCCACAATATATAACGACTAGTTATACACTAAATAATCCAAATACAAATTATGGTGTGTTTGGTCCAATTTATGTTTCTGTGGGATCAACAATTACTGTTGGTGTTGGAAATACTCTTGTAATTGTATAAGGAGAAATTAAATGTCAGCACTCAGAACTACTAAGATTACAGATCTAAATGGAACTGGACCAGTTGAATTTGCAAGAGGTATTATTCTTCCTGCAGGACAAATAATTTCTGGAACAACAATTATAAATACGGCAGGCATTCTTACAGCAACTACTTTTTCTGGAGTAGGTACTGGAATTACTACTTTTGGTGTTGTCAATGAAGCACCAAATGCCCTAGCAATTGCTATTAATCTTATTTCATAAAAATCATGCCATTACCACAATCCCAAATTCAAGTTAATAAGATAACTGGTAAAAATGGAAACGATCCTGTAATTATTGCTTATGGAGCATCTGTTACTTCTGGAAAAGTTTTCTCAGTTGGTGGTGATGTAAATATCATTGGAATAGTAACTGCAACTAGCTTTGTAGGAAATGGAAGTGGATTAACTGGTCTTAGTATAGCAACAAATACAAAAGCAATAGGATTAAGCATTATCTCATAAAATCATGTCACAAATTCAAGTAAATTCAATTGTTAATGTAACAGACACTGGAGCACCAGAATTAAGTTTCGGTGCTACCATTCCAGTAGATCAAATTTTTTCCGTTACTGGTGATGTGAATATTAGTGGAATAGTAACTGCAACTAGCTTTGTCGGAAATGGAAGTGGATTAACTGGTCTTAGTATAGCAACACAGCAAAAAGTAATCGCATTCAGATTACTTTTTGGATCTGAAAATAATTTCAGATCATAAATAAAAAAAACACAAATTTTTTAGAGGGTTTTTAACTATGGCTGCTCCAAATATTGTCGGATTATCGACTATTACTGGCATAACAACTTCAATAACTTTAACAACTAGCTCACAAACATTTTTAAGCAATGCTGCTTCCAGCAATTCTGTGTTTAAGGTAAACAATATTATTGCAACAAATATCAGTGCATCTACTGCAACTTTAACTGTTAGATATACTCAAGGAGCTGCAGGAGCAGGAACAACCGTTGCTTTAGCAAATGGTCTTAGCCTTGCTGCAGGAACATCCCTTATTTTGCTTGATAAAGCATCTTCAGTTTATCTTGAAGAAGCAAGATCTTTAACTGCTCTTGCAAGTGCAAATAGTTCAATTGATTTAGTTTGTTCTTATGAAAACATCAGATAATTAAAGGAGAAAAATAAAGTGGCAGATCCAAACGCACTCTATTCTTATCTGGGAAATGACCCACAACTTTTACCTCATCTAATTTCTTGGACTGAGGAATGGGGTCAAATTACATACAGATCTGATGTTAACACTTTTACTGACGAGGAGATCCAAAAAGCAGGATACACCGGACCATATTCAATACCATCATATGATATAAAATATGAAACGGTTAATTGGAATAATGAGACTTTGCAATATGATATTATTGAAAAAAGTTATGATGAATTGATCCAAAAATTTATAGAAAATGTTGATGATTTAATTTATAAAGTAGAAAACTTACTAGTGCAATTTATTTTAAATCCAACATATGTTTCAAATAATAAAAAAACTGAATTTGAATCTTATAAAACAAAATTAAGCGACATCAAAGAAAATCTTCCAAAAACAAGAGAAGAAATTGTTAATTTTTCTTGGCCAGAAATTCCAGAGTATGATAGATTATCTTCAATTACTATTGATACGATTGTTTCTGGTTTTTCCACCTGCATAAATACAAATGAATTAAATATGATAATGCTTGCAAATGATTTAGATTTAAATTACTTACATTCAGACGATCAAGATATAATCATGGCAGCTGGTGATGAAGCCCTTAAGAAAAATACTCAATCATGCCAGTAAACAGAATCAACAATTTAATACGGAATGGCGTGAGTTATCTGCCGTCAACTGACCCCTCTCCCGCTATTCCTAATGCGACTGCTTCAGGACCATTTCCTGGCGGTAAAACGTATTATGTTTGGGCTAATGCTGGTCAAATGGGATCATTATCCGCCGGCGGTGCGAAAAAAGATCTTCAAAGAGTTAATCATGGTGTTAGAAATGTAAACCCATCTTCTTCAAGTGCTTTTACCACAAATCCAATAGAATATTGGGTTGTTTCTGGTGGAGGTGGTGGAGCATCTGGCAATACTGCTGGAGCTGGTGGTGGAGCTGGTGGTTATGCTACGGGCACATTAACAATAGGAGCTTCTCCTCTTACAGTTACTGTTGGTTATGGTGGAACAGGATCTGATAGTTTATCCAGAGAAACATATCCTGGCTTGGGTCAAGGTGGACCTTCAGTATTTGGTCCAGTAAGTGTTGTTGGTGGTGGAAGAGGTGCAATGGGCGGGGCATCCTCAGGAAATACTTCTGGACCACCGGAAGGTAATGCTAGCCCAGGAGCAAGTGGTGGTGGTGGAGCTAGATTTCATCCAGAAGCTGGTGCAGGAACTCCAGGAATTGGATACACTGGAGGTCCAACTCCTGGATGTCCATCTTACGGTTCTGGAGGAGGTGGTGGTGCAACAGGCGCGGGAGAAGGATTTTTCTGCCATCCACTTTCTATAGCTGGACAAGGTGGAGCTGGTATTCAAATGCCTTCACCCTTCCGACCATTAGGATATGGAGCTCCAGGTCCTGCATCACCGACAGGTTACTTTTGTGGAGGTGGTGGTGGATCAAACTGGAATCAGTCAGAAGCTCAGTTAGGTGGATATGGTGGTGGTGGTGGGTGGAATTCCCCCTCAACACCAAGACCAGGATCTGTAGGTGCTGGTCAAACTTTTAATGCTCTGCCAAATAGTGGTGGTGGTGGAGGAGGGACAGGCAGTGGAACAAATCCAAGAGGATCTACACCATTGGTTGTATCAGAGTATAGAGGTGGAGATGGTGGATCTGGAATTATAATAATCGTCACTTAAATATTATAAATTATTTTAAATTATTACTATGAAAAAATTTTTAGTGGTTGGTGGTGGAACCGCTGGTATCATTGCAGCAACATATTTAAAAAAATATTATGGTCCAAAATGCGAAGTTACCTTACTCTATGATCATAAAAACCCAAGAATAGGTGTAGGAGAAAGTACGACTCCATTTATTTGGACATACTTAAACTATCTTGGAATTCCTTTAGAAAAACTTTTAAGAGATACTAATTTTACAATTAAACTAGGAGTTAAATTTAAAAATTGGTTAGGAAAGAATGATGTTTATTGGAATAATTTTTCTGAAATAAATTATTGGAATAGAGAAGAAGATAAGTATAATATATTTTATGCTTATGAAAGATTTATAGAAGAAAAAGATTTAAATAATTATCAATTTAGCAGTTTTTATACTGAGAATAATTTAATACCGAATGTTAATAATTATGTAAGCGCATTACATTTGGACACGGAAGAATTTTCTGAGTATATTTTGAATAATTATGCAGACGATATCAATATTATTGACGATGTAGTAGAAAAAGTTTTAATTGATGAAACTGGAATACAGAAAATAATTACCAAAAATAATTTAGAACTGACAGCAGATATTTACTTCGATGCATCTGGATTTAATAAATTATTAATAAGTAAACTAACAGATGATTTTGTTGATTTATCAGACACTTTAATTTTAGATAGATCTATACCATTTCAGATCAAAAAAACTAAAAATTATATTGAATCATATACTTTATCAGAAGCAACTAAAAATGGTTGGATATGGCAAACACCACTTTATAATAGATATGGATCTGGATATTTGTATTCTTCAAAATTTACTACAAAAGAACAAGCTAAGTGTGAATTTAATGATTGGTTGATTGAAAATCATGGTGTAGAATTAGAATCAGATAGAGAAATAAAGTTTGTTAGTGGATATTATAAAAATGCTTGGGTTAAAAATTGCGTTGCCATAGGATTCGCAAGTGGTTTTATCGAACCATTAGAATCAACCACTATACAGATTATTATTAATCAAATGTATATGTTTGGTAACATATATTCTGGAAAAATACTTAGGTATGATCAAAAAATGTTTAATCAAAAGCATTCACTCTACTTTCAAAATATTGTCAGTTATATTTTATTTCATTATCACACTAGAAGAACTGATTCAGAATTTTGGAAATATATGTCGTCAAATATGCCAGAATGGGTTTATGACGTTGAAGAGAAAGTAAAAAATTCAATCTTAACTCAATATAACACCGATAATAGAAATTTTAGTTATAATGAGTATTCTGCTTTGTGTGATGGATTAAATTTATCCACAAAAGAAGGGTCGGAAAATTATTTAAGCATATCCAATTTACTTGAAAAATCTAAATTATATTTTAATGAAATGAAATTAATGAAAATAGCAAACAGGGAATTAATTATTGATCATAGACAATATCTAACTAATTTAAAATCAAAATAATCAAAATAATCATGAAAAAATTTTTAGTGGTTGGTGGTGGAACTGCCGGTGTTATTGCATCAACATATTTAAAACAATATTATGGACCAAGATGTGAAGTTACTTTGCTCTATGATCACAAAAACCCAAGGTTGGGTGTAGGAGAAAGTACAACTCCATATATTTTCACTTATCTAGATTACCTCAATATATCTTTAGAGAAACTTTTAAGAGATACTAATTTTACAATTAAACTAGGAGTTAAATTTAAAAATTGGTTAGGAAAGAACGATATTTATTGGAATAATTTTTCTGAAATAGATTTTTGGAATAGGATCGAAGATAAGCATAATTTATTGTATGCATACGAAAGATATTCTGGATGCGAAAAATTAAATCATTATCAGTTTAATTCATTTTTTACAGAAAATAATTTAATACCAAACACTAATAAATTCGTAAAAGCTTTAAACATAGATACTGAAGAATTTTCAAATTATATTTTAAAGAATTGTGCAGAAGGAATCAATATTATTGATGATATTGTAAAAGAAGTTAAGATTAACGAAGATGGTATTGATTATATTTTAACAGAAAAAAATAAAAAATTAACAGCAGATATCTATTTTGATGCATCTGGATTTAATAGATTGCTGATAAGTAAACTTTCTGATGATTTTATTGATCTAGGTGATCAAATTGTTTTAAACAGAGCTCTACCATTTCAAATCAAAAAAACAAAAAAATATATACCATCTTATGCTCTATCAGAAGCAACTGAAAATGGGTGGATTTGGGAAACACCACTTTATAATAGATATGGATCTGGGTATTTGTATTCTTCAAAATTTACTTCAGATGACGAAGCAAAAAATAAATTTAATCAGTGGTTAATTAAAAATCATGGAGTAGAATTAGAATCGGATTTCATAATAAAGTACAATCCAGGACATTATAAAAATGCCTGGGTTAAAAATTGTATTGCTTTGGGATTTGCAAGTGGGTTTTTGGATCCATTGGAGGCAACAGCAATACAGTTACTAATTGATGAGGTGTTTAATTTTGTAAATATATACTCTGGAAAAATACTTAATTATGATATTAACATCTATAATGAAAAATATAACGATCATATTAAAAGTATTATCAAATATATAACAATTCATTATCATACTAGAAGAACTGATTCGGAGTTTTGGCAATACATGACCTCAAATATGCCTGAATGGGTTCATAATATAGAGGAAAAAGTAAAAAATTCTATTCTAACAGAATATAACACAAAAGACCCAAAATTTAGTTATAATGAGTACTCTGCAATATTAGATGGATTAAATTTATCCACTCAAAAAGGATGCCAAAATTATTTGTTTGATACTAATTTAATCTACAATTCAAAAGATTATTTTGAATATTTTAAGAATATAAAAAAAGAAAATCAAAAGTATTTTATTGATCATAAAGAATATCTAATTAAACTTAAAAAATGAAAGTTTTATCTATTAATTTTAGCCATGATGCATCAGTTTCTGTAATACTTGATGGAGAATTAGTTTTTTATAGAATGGAAGAAAGATTGGTTAGAAAAAAACATTCTTCTTTTCCGTTTTATTCTTTGTTAGAGGCTAAAAAAAATTATGATAATTTTGACTTATTTGTAATTAATGGACTTCATTCTGGTGATAACATACTTTTACATACAAATTATTGGATTAATTTTATCAAGAATCTTGATTGTGGGGCAACTGATGATAATATAATTGTAGAGTGTCAACATCATCATTTAAATCATGCAAGAACATCTTTTTATCATTCTGGATTTGAGGAAGCTCTTTGTATTGTACTTGATGGTGCTGGAAACATATTTGAAAATGTATTATATGATGAAATGGAATGTAGAGAAATGGAGTCTATTTTTTACGCAACAAAACCAAATAAATTTGATTTAATATATAAAAGATTTTTTACAGGAACAAGTAATAATAATTATAAAAATTGTAAAAGTATTTCAAAGCAAATTAAATATTATGGAGATAAGTTAGTTGATGTTGAATTTTCAAGTAATTATAGTGTTGGGTGGAAATATGAAAACTGCAATAGATTGATTGGTTTTGGCGATTATGATTCTGGAAAAAGTATGGGACTTTCTCAATGCTATGGATATGAAAATGAGATTGATGAATTTTGGCACGAAAAAGCAAAAATTTGCAATGATACTCAAAAAGATACTTTTCAACAATCTTTAAACCTTATTGAAACTCATTTAAAACTGATCAAAACAAAAAATTTAGTTATATCTGGTGGTTATGGATTAAATTGTGTATCAAATTATGAATATCTCAATCAATTGGATGTGAATATTTTTATAGATCCTTTGTGTGATGATGGTTGTATTTCAATAGGTGCTGGATTTTTTCATTATTTTGATACAACAAAAGATTTTAAAAATGTAAAGTTAAAAAATGTTTACTTGGGATATGGAGAAAATGAATATAATTTAACTGGTTTAAATTTTGAAGATTGCGATGATGAAAAAATTAGTGATTTGCTTATCGATCAAAAAATCATTGCATTATTTCAAGGAAAATCCGAATGTGGACCAAGAGCTCTTGGAAATCGTAGTATATTATTTGATCCGAGAAATCCAAATGGTAAAAATATTTTAAATTTGGTAAAGAAAAGAGAAAGTTTTAGACCATTTGGAGCAACAATATTGGAAGAACATTGTCAAGAATGGTTTGATCTTCGTGGAATGGAATCATCACCATTTATGTTATATGCAGTAAAATGTAAAGAACATATGAGATCAAAAATTCCTGCAGTTTTGCATGTCGATGGTACATCAAGAATACAAACTGTGAATTCAATTCAAAACGAAAATTTTTACAATTTAATTAATAAATTTTCACAAAAAACAAAGATACCAATGCTACTAAACACTTCTTTTAACATCAAAGGAGAACCAATCGTAGAAACCTTTGATGATGCTATTAATGTTTTTTTAAATTCAAAAATAGATGCAGTATATTTACCAGAAATAAGTAAGATTATTTTAAAGTGATATATAATAAACCTGAAACATTATTAACGTATGGCATTTCAAAGTATTTGGTATTTTTCTGATCTACCCGAAAATGTAGTAGATATCATTGAAAAAGATTTAACAGAAAAGTTTGATGATCAAATGGCAGACTCCAAACTTTATGGAGATGCCATCAATAAAGATAAACGAAACTCGCAAAATGCTTGGATTCCTACTCATTATTGGGTAGGTGGATTTGTATGGCACTATATTCAAAGAGGAAATCGTGAGAATTTTTTGTACGACCTTCATTGTATTGATGGCGAATCAATGCAATTCACCAAATATAGTGAAGGACAGTTTTATGGTTGGCACAATGATGCAGGACTTTCAACTCAATACAAACCTGTAAGTGTTGGTAATCGTCAAGATGGTCTGGCACAAGACTTTTTGAATGAAAATGTTGAACTAGTAAGAAAACTTTCATTCGTGGTTCAACTGTCTGATGCCGATGATTATGAAGGTGGAAACTTACAACTTTTAGGGGAAGATGGATCATCATATATTGCCCCCAGAAAAAGAGGAACAGTAATCTTATTTGATTCCCGCACAATGCACCGTGTTCTTAAGGTTACAAAAGGAACCCGTAAGAGTTTAGTGGGTTGGGTGGTTGGTAAAAGATGGCGTTAAACCATGATTGAAGTAATATTCTAAGAGGTAAATTATGGCAGAACAAATGAATGAAATGCAGTTGATGTTCCAAGAACGTCAAAACACTGGAACTGCTTGGACTCGTAATGAATCCTTTGAAAAGAATGGATATCTAGTCGTCAAGAATTTGTGGGACCCAGAAGAACTTTATCATCCTCTTCCACCAGAACGTGGACAGATTAACTACTGGAGTAAACAGATAGATCAATTTACTCACGATCCAGTAGAGCAGCAAGTCGAAGGTTCACTTGCACGTTATTGGCATCCACAATATCGCCAAATTCATACTGGTATTCGTATGAAACTTGAAAAAGAATTGGGCCGTAAACTTTATAATACTTATTATTACGACAGATACTACTTCCCTGGACAGGAACTGACTCGTCACGCAGACCGTGATGCCTGTGAGATTTCTGTAACAGTTCATATTAGCACTAATCTTGAAGGAAAGGATGCTGATTGGCCTATCTGGATTAAGACCCCAGACACCTACGCAGATAAAAAAAAGACACAAATATTAGTACCGGGTGAAAATCGTTCTGTGATTCTTCGAGCAGGAGATGGAATGATTTATAAAGGGTGTGAAAGACCTCATTGGAGAGATCCAATGCCCGGTGATAATGATATTTTTTATTATCATCAAATCTTTTTTCATTATGTTCTTCAAGATGGTCAACGTGCTCATTGTGCTTGGGATCAAGCGAAATAATTACTTAATCGGAAAAAGTTCTTTATTTTTCAAACAAAATGAATACTAAAATCTGCCCCAAATGTGGAGCTAAATGGATAGAGAATCAACTTTACTGGGCAACAGGAAAACCTGGAAAAGAAGAAGATCTAGCAGGTCTTGTCTGTAATAAAGTTAAAGATCCTGAATGTATTAATCCAAAATTAGGTGATGAAACGGGGCAGACTTGGGAAAAAAGATTAAAACAATCCGACCAATTTAAAAATAGATTGGAAGAAGAATTTTAACTAATGACCGCGTGGGGGGGGGTTGACAACTCTCACGTTTTTTTGTATGATGGAGAAAAGACCGAAAAAATGCTTGAGATCAACGAAGTTTATTTGAGTAACTGCGTTTCTGGGATGCAACAAATGGACCCAGAATCAGTGGATCTCTGTGTTACTTCCCCTCCATATGATGATCTTCGCACTTACAATGACAGTAGTAAGTGGGACTTTAATGTATTCAAAGACGTTGCACAGGCACTAACTCGTGTGCTGAAACCTGGCGGCGTCATTATGTGGAATGTCGGTGATTCTACCATTAATGGTAGTGAAACTGGAAGTAGTTTTCGTCAGGCATTGTATTTCATGGATGAGTGTAAATTGCGTTTGCATGATACGATGATCTATGAAAAAACAGGATCTGCATATTGTAGTGGTCCAAAGTCTGTGCGTTATACTCAAATTTTTGAGTATTGCTTTATTTTGTCTAAGGATAAACCCAAAACTGTCAATTTGATTCAAGATAAACCAAATAAGTGGGCAGGAATAACTTCTTGGGGAAACGCAAAAACTCGTAAAAAAGATGGTGGTATGCATGATCCTGGACGTAAAAGTAATCCAATTCGTGAATTTGGTGTGAGAACTAATATCTGGAGAATCAAAAACTCTGGTGGATTTGGTCAATCAAGTAAAGAATCGTATAAGCATCCTGCAACGATGCCTGAAGAATTAGCAAAAGATCATATTTTAACCTGGAGTAATTCTGGAGATCTTATAATCGATCCATTTATGGGCAGTGGCACTACTGCTGCCATGGCGATCGAAACTGAGCGTAATTATATTGGATTTGAAATTGATGAAACTTATTTTAATCTCTGCCAATCTCGATTGCAGTCATTAAAAAGTAACTTAAATAGTTTCTTTAAATAACGATGGCATTTTATTACTTTTGGATTGGCGTAATGTCAATTCTTGTTTATATGGTGGTAGTGGATGAAAATATTTCAAAATATATTTTACTTCTATGGAAAATTCTTGGAATCAATATTCGTAGATTTTTTTGGATACTTTGGCTTCATCCAGAAAATCCAATTGGACGATATATAATTTGGAGAACATCCTTTCGAATTGCAAAACAACTTGAGCAGGAATTTAATCATGATCGACAATAGACTTGAATATTTGGAAAAAGAGAATATTGAAAACACCAATGAAATATATGCTTTACAAAATTCTTTAGAAATGTTAGAATTGAGATTAAAAAAACTTGAAGATTTAATTATTGGAGATAATAAATGACAACATCAAAAGCACAACAAGCAAAAGAGGAGTTTTTATATCCAACTCCTCCAATGAATCCAGATGCTAATATGAGTTTTCTGGATATTGCTACAATCAACAATCTCAATAACTTCTCACATCACGTCTCTTACTTGACAAATATGGCAATCGGTGGTAAGATGAGTGCTGAAGATGCCTATAGAGAAATTAAAAAACTCTATGAGGCAATGAAACAATCTCACAAATCACTCAAAGGTTCTTGGTTTTGATTTATGGATAAATTTATTCATCCAAAATATCCAGTATTAAGTTGGTTGAGAATTATCGGTAACGCATTTTTTATTTTTGGATATGCAGTAATTCTTTTTAATAGTGTCCAACTTGGCATTTACTTTCGATTTCTTGGGAATATAATTTCTTTTCCATATTTCTATCGAGTCAAAATGTGGGATATGATTACAATTCGATCTTTCTTTGCAATCATTGAGTTTGCAAAATTAATTCAAATTATTATTAGCGGGTATACAGGTATTAAATAATGGCACTTTCGCAACAAGTTGAAGAATCTCTTAAAGATGCAGAATCTAATTTAAGAAATGCACTTGCCTTTGCAGCAAGAAATGAAAAACCATTTGTTAATGTTGTAATTGCGTCTTTAATTAAAGAAATCAATCAAGTGATTGATATTGATAAGTTTATGGATAAACTAGAAAGTCAAGCAGATAAATTTAATTTTGATAAATGACTTTATATTTTTAACAAAAAGTAAAGTTATTCTTAAAAATCAACTATATAATCATGTAATGTGTTAGAATCCTGACATAAATTGGAGAAATTTCATGGAATTAACTGAAGAAGAATGGAAAGAAATGGATGATCTTAGAAGAGCAATTAATCAAAATCTAGCATCCGTGCATCCAGAAAAACAAGAAAGATTTACTCAATTATTCGTAAGATCAATCTCTGGATGTGGTGATGGTCCAGTTGAATAAGTGTCCACTTTCTTTTTTCTAGATCAATTTTTGTGCTAAACTACAAATTCCTCAATCAATTTTGATGAAAAAAGAGTTTATTTGTGTCAATCCAAAATCAAGCAAAGCAAAGAATCGTTTTGCCAATATGATGGATAGTCTTCATAGTTGTGAAGTGGAGCAAAAGAAAGATGGTAAGTTGTTTCTAGCATCAATCAACAAAAGATATTTCTTTTGGATTCCTGAAACTGGTGATGATCATTGGGAAATTGTCAAGTAAACACTTTTAAAACCGTCCACACCCCCTTGACTTTTTGTTGAGGGGGTTGTATAGTAAAAATACTCAACTGCCTTCATTATGACTTACAACGCAGAAGTTCAATTCAAGTTTGATGCAACATTCACACCAACTTATGGAACATCATCGTGGACTGGTGATGATTATATTCCTGAAGAGCACTACCTGATTACTGCTCCTGCTGCGGACTTGAACGCAAAGCAGTATTTCAAACTGTTTGAGAAGTTTATGCTTTGTGTTGGTATGGATCCCAAAAGTATTCGCAGTGGTGCAATGTCTCTGGTGTTTAATGATTGTGTGAGTGAGGAAGAACAACGTAAGGTTTGTAAGGAATACGAACTGACGATGGATGAAGATCTTGGAGATAAGTTTCAAGAGTATAAAATCCGTGAGGAAGAGATTGCTCGACTGATGAATAGTCATAAAGGACCGATGGGAACTGTGCTGACTGAGGAAGAAATCCAACAAATCAATCTGGAGGAAGGAGTGTGAACTTGATTTCATTCAAGCATCGTGAAGATTATGGGCACGAATGGTATGTTCAAGTTATTCATAACAAACGTTGGGCACTTCTTCAAGCATCTGTGAGTTGGAATGAGTATACCTCATTTCCATTTTTACAAATAAAGATGGGGTCGGGCACTCTTTTGAGTATTATGTTCTGGTGTTGGAAGATTGGATTTGATATTGGTATATTTGAACACACCTGGAACTGGGAGTATATGAAAGATCTTGATGTTGAGGAGAATGAATTGAATTATGATTGACAGTTGAAGAACTGGCATAACCATTTTCGTGATACCACGAAAATGCCCTATAATACTCTCATACACACAAATCACGGATGAAACTTGTATTCAACTTTGTGAAACCTGGTGTTTTTGATTTACCAGAAACTGACTGGTGGGGATTTGAGAGAGAAAATAGTATAGAAATTCAATCACATTGGACGATGGCACATTTGGCAGTCGAAATGGATTTGTTTCCCTCCGTAGGGCAAGCACGAAAGAATGGGTGGGATGGACCTATTCCAGAAGGATGCACAGAGAAGACAAAGATTGGAAAAA
>Ga0214917_10005121_pt1 | contig 14135 bp, 13 predicted proteins | sample LL_1208_BB_MetaG_FD_177983 | JGI IMG/M metagenome (GOLD analysis project Ga0214917, IMG submission 177983) | Freshwater microbial communities from Lake Lanier, Atlanta, Georgia, United States - LL_1208_BB | ecosystem: Environmental > Aquatic > Freshwater > Lake | place: USA: Georgia | collected... | reverse complement strand
CCGTCAGCTTCGCTCTTAGCGTAAGCGATCGCAAAGATCATCACGCCGTAAAGAGCTTTTGCAGTGACGTCGGCGATACTATAACCGACTTGCACAGCAACCACTGATCCAGCATCACCCAACCAACCGTAGCTCCCCATCGCGTAAACGATAGGATAAAAGCCCCAAGTGAGAAGGATAAGGTAGCGAGTGTTCTTCAGAAGAACTTGTACCTTAGCTGGATGCTCTCCAATAGCTGCTCCCAATCTGACCCACAGCACATACAAAATGTACAAGAAGGGAATGGTGCTCAGCACTGCCCACATCAAGCGAGCTCCTGCTTCTGTTTGAGGATTAGCGATTTCACCTGGATATCCAAGAGCAATCATAGCAACTGCAGCAAGGATGAGTTTTCCAAGGACTCCGCCAGATTCTTTTTTAAGTTTCATTACGAGAACTAACTCCGTCAGCAGAAGAGGCACTGTAAGAAGCCAATCTACATAACGATAAGCATCGTTGAAGGGCTCTCCTGTGGGAACGTACATTCCGTCTTTCAGAGCATAAGCAGCTGTCCAGCTGCCCATGATACGCCAGTAATGGTAACCGGCAATGAGCACTACGAGTGAAGATACCACTAAAGCTAAGCGGTATTTTGGGCCCACTATTTTTCGTCCCATTACGAAAAATGCGAATGCCCCGAGCATCGATGCTACAGCAAACGACAGCATGTTATACACGGTCGAGTACTGCTGCAATGTAAGGTTTGCAGACATAGTTGTTCTCCCTTGGTTGTAATACGTTGATGATGGCTTACCGAGTTATTATCCCTTAGAACTGGAAAAGAATCTAATATTATTACTTTCTTTGAATACCCGCTGTCTGATTTTTAGGAGAGTCGATCTACGGTAAAACAAGTCAAATTCTCTAAGGTCGCTCTCATTTGAGAATGGGCAATGCTTCGAATGCTCTGAAGACACTTCTCTTTTGCTGCCTCGAGTCTATCCTTGAGGATTTCTTGAAATGCGGGTGCTTGGGCGATTTTCTGAAGCTTTTGTAAACAATCGGGGGTGAAACAACGCTCAGAGAGCATTTGTTCCCATTCATTTTTTATTTCTGGATAGGAACTTAATAACAAAAACACCACTTCGTTTACTTTTCCCTCTCGAAGATCTTGCCAAGATTTTTTTGTAGGTGTGCCACGCACATCCAGTACGTCGTCAGTCAATTGATAAAGAGCGCCATATCGAAATGCTATTTCGCTCAAGGTTGAGTTCTCTTTTCCGGTCGTTAGGATCGATCCTACTTGGGCTGCCCAGTTGAGAAGAGCACTGGTTTTTAATCTGTTTAGAGTTTCATAGTATTGTTCATTTTGAGGAATTCGATATTGATGCTCATATTGCAGCACTTCCCCTTGAGTCAGCTCTTTAACTGCACGACACATTTGTTTCACCAACAGAGGGTGCCCGCGATCAGATAATTGAAAAATAGCATCACTCAAGAGGTAATCTCCACTCAATACGGGAAGTGTATTATCAAACACTTCATTGGCAGAAGGTCCCCCTCTTCGAAGTGGTGCTTTGTCAATTACGTCATCATGGAGAAGAGTGGCTGTATGGATCGCTTCCACAGCCCATGCGTAAAGCTTCAGGTCGTTTGCTCCCACTCCCAATGCTTCACCAAACCAATAAACCCATTGGCTGCGAAGCCGTTTACCTTTTCGCTCCCACAACAGTGAGCATACTTGCTCTATTTTATTAACCTCAGGAACATCCAGAGGACCCTGCAGTTGATTCATCCAGCGAGTTTTTACTAAACCGCGGGAGAATTCGACTTTGAGTTGAAGGGGTAAAGAACTCATCACCAACCGACCTTTAAAAACATACCAAAAATTAAAATCTGAAAAGTCACTAATTTAAGAATGACTGAAGGCGATAGTTTAGAGGGGAGAAGCCACACAAGGGTTGTTAGAATCCCCATGCGTACAAAAGTGAAAAGCGAAACGTTCCATCTCTCTGTTAATACAAGCGCCAAAAGACAAAAAGTAAGCACAGTCAAAATATGGGCGATTTGATAAGTTTTTTCTACACCATGTCTTACAGCAAAAGAGGCCTTTCCAGCTGCAAAATCCGAAAGTACTTGAGGCGGCTGATGAGAGAGCAGCACCGCAACTGCAAGAAAAGAAAATGCGAGGGAACCCAAGACTAAGTTCCAGGAGAACTTTTGGCTCAGTAAATAGGCCATACAGCCAAAGACCCCCGGACCATAACAAATTCCCGTAACCCATTCACCCCAGCGAGTGTAAGAGAGAGTCCAATGAGAATGGTTGTAAAGTAATCCTAGTAGCAGAAGTGGAAGGGCTACCCAGAGAATTTCCCAATGACGAGCTTGAATAATTACAAAGAGTCCCATTCCAAAACCCAGAGTGAGAGTGGTCCAGGCATGAGTTTTAAGAGCTGAAGTATCTCCCTGATGAAAGTGATACCAGGAATCTTTTTTTTCTCCGTCAGCTCCCTTTTTCCAATCCACTTCATCATTAAATACATTGACTGCGTGTTGAATTAAAACCACTGCAGCAGCAACAGATAGGAACTGACCTATAACTAGGTGCCCCCAAAAGACAAGTCCACACACTAAAGCTGGGAGAATAGAAACGAGGTAGATGGCAGGTTGTAACACCCGCCATCTACTCTCGCTCCATTGAAGAAGAGGCAACTGCCTCATACTTAAGCAGCCACTGTCTGGGATTGAAGGTTCTTCAAAGCTGCATGAAACCACTGGGCATGCTGCTCCTCGGAATCAATCACTCGTTGATAAACGTCAGCCGCTTCGTGATTTCCAGCTTTTAGCGCCTGGTCGCGGAAGGAAGGATAAATATCCTTATATTCTCTTTCCTCCACTCGAATAGCTACTTTCAAGGCTTTTTCGATCACAGTTTTTGGATCTTGGGCCAGAAGCTTATCGCTATTCTTCTGAATCGTATTCAGCGCATCGATAGCTCTTTGAGTATCCTCTCCACGACTAGGGGTTCCCATATCTTGGTAGAGTTTTCGAAGCCAAGTAGCGTGGAGCTTTTCTTCTCCTGCCACTTTCAAAAAGAGCTCAGCAATTTTAGGGTAGCCAGCTTTTCGAGCCCATCTTGAAAACTCTGGGTACATTACTTGGTTTTCATATTCCTCTACGTCTACAAAAGACGTAGCAGTTTCGCCCAAGCTTTTCCCAGAGCTTGCTGCTGCGAAGCACTGATAAATGGTATCTTCAGTAATTTCACATCGGTTCATGTTTTTCTCCTTTTTGAACTTTCAGCAATCATTGAAACCTCAAAATACTAAAAATACAAGTTGGTTTTAGGGTTTCAAGCGCTTAAAACAAAGCATGGCCCAACCCTTTCATGACATCGCGTCCCAATACGACCTTTTAAATGACCTGCTCTCCTTTGGACTGCATCGGCATTGGAAAAAGAGGCTTGCGAGAGACTTGCTTCGTATCCAGCCTCAACCCACAAAGATTTTAGATATCGCAACTGGTACGGGAGACATGGCTGCGCTCTTTAGTGCTAAAATTCCCGTAGAATCCATTACGCCTTTGGACCCTTGCGGGCCCATGATGGAGAAAGGAAAAATTAAATATCCTTTCCTAAAACAATGGACTACCGGAACTGCTGAGAACCTGCCCTTTCCCAATCGAAGTTTTTCCCTGGTGACGTGTACTTTTGGCATTCGGAATTTTCAAAATAGACCTCGAGCCTTTCAGGAAATAGCCAGAGTTCTTGCCCCGGGTGGGCATTTCGGAGTTTTAGAAATCCACCCTATTCCAGATACCCCTCTTTACTTTCCAGTAAGAACATTTTGGCAATTAGTAGTCCCCTCTTTGGGAGCACTTTTTAGAAAAAAAGAAGCTTACCAATACTTGCGAGATACCGGCGCTAGCTTTATTTCTGCTGAAGATATGGTAAAAGAATTATCCCAGGATTTTATTTTAAAAAGTAGTAAGGCATTAATCGGCGGGGGATTAGTGAGCTTTCTAATTTTCGAGAGAAAATGAGCAGCAAAATTACCATAAGTGAAGAAGAAATTGCCTTTGCCGAAATTATTGGCGATTTGGTTGAACAGTGGGGTTTTAATCGGCAACTCGGCAGAGTTTGGTGTCTCCTATTTCTGAAACAAAAGCCTCAAAGTCCTTCTGATATCCAAGATGCTTTGAGTTTGAGCGCAGGGAGCGTTAGCAGCGCACTGAATGAACTTCAAATGTGGGGAGTGGTAAAAAGACTTCGCGTTTCCGGAGACAGAAATTTTTACTATGAACCTGAACTCAGGATCTGGAAATCTATCTCGAATGTTCTCAGAGCAAGAGAAATTAGAATTCTTGATGAAGCACAAGCCGGACTAACTGCGCTCATTGAAAGTCTTCAACAGAAAAAAGACCCTGAAAAAGATTTTCAGGTTAAAAGAGTGAAGCAAGTGCGAGACGCCATTGATACAGCCCAACAACTCTTCAATGCCCTGATTAATGGCGGTGCTTTCTCTCTCCCCAAATTGAACCGACTCTTTGATAGGTTCAAGTCTTTGTGAAATCTACCCGGCTACGCTTTTTACTTTCCTACTACACCCACTACTTTAGCGCTTCGCTCTGAGGGAGTCTGAAGTTCCCAGCTTTGCACGGAATATTTAGTTGAAAGGTGCCTGATAACGATTGCCCAATAACCATCCGGATCCGTCAAAGTGGAAGAGAGCACATTCCCATTTAGAACTGAAATCCCCATCGGTTTATCAGCTTTTTCGCTCAATTTCCCCGCAATAAAGGCAAGTCCTCCCAAAGTGCTAGCAGAAGTGACAATTGGCTCTGGTAGTTGCCCAAAAGAGAGAGAGCCAAGAAGCAGTGAAGTGAAAATGAAGTTCTTCATGAGATCTCCTTATGAAACGAGTGTGCCACTCTTTTAAGGTCTTGTCTTCCCCTTCAGGTATTGATATTTCTCAAACCGAACTAGTATTGGAGGTCAGCTTATGAAAGTTTTTGTGCTCGGATTGGTGCTTGCGTTTTCTTTATCCCCTATTGCACTCGCCCACAATGACTGTGAAGATCAACTCGCACAAAATTGTGTGCAGGGAAGAGTTTGTGCCGAGCTCAAGAATGGAACTTGCTATGTATGGAACACGACAAAAGCTTGTGGTCGATACTGTGCCACTGGAAAAACGTGTGCTTTTTCTCGCAACAATACTTGTTATGTTTGGGATGTGGTTGCAGCTTGCGGCCGAAACTCCTGCACCGTCAATCGCACCTGCGGCGCTCTGAGCCAAGGGACTTGTTTTTTCTATAATGAAACAGTGAGTTGCAATTAATGCTGATGAAGAAATTTCTTTTTGTATTTTTAGCTCTTTTTTTCGGGGCAAACATTTCATGGAGCGAAGATCTTGCTCATCCGCTCTCGGAAGAAAAATGGGAGTGCCACGGTTATTGTTTTCTAGGCGGTGACTGCCCCACAAACCCTTGGCAGCCAGTTAGTTCTTCTGGATCTTCCGAACAGGAAGCCCGTGACAACATCGATTGCGGCTCGTTTGAAGAAGCAAATATTACTTGTGAGAAGGTAAGCAAGTAATCGACCCGCTAGCCTTTTATTAAGTGCTGCAAAATAGCTGGCACAATTTCTTTTGCTCCCCAGGACGAGAGATGATTGGTGTCTCGATAAAAAGCATTTCCGTTTTCATCGATATATTTGCAAAGAGTTTCCTTACAGAAAACATCTTCGGTATTTACTACTTTGAATCCAGGAAATGTTTCCAGTGAACTGAGAACTTCCTGAAGACTCTTGTTTTTTGAAATATAAGCATTTCGGTCTATTTGATGTTTTATAGAAAGGGCTAAATCTCCCCCCATCATTGCTTTTTTCGTGAGAGTTTCTGCAATATTTGTTTTCTGTTCAGGAACTGTTTTCACGAAAATTACTTTTTTGTTCTTTTCAATAAGTGCTTGAGCCGTTCTCTTTAAGGCGCTTTCAAAGACTTCATTATTTTGGTGTGAATCATTCACATAATGGGTCCAAAAGCTAACTAAAACTACGTTCTTAATGGAGTCGTCCTTTAATACTTGCTGGATCGCCGAGTTCATTGCTGGTTTGCATTTATCGTTTTTGGGAGCTTGATGAATTTCAAAGTCAAGCAAGGGGGCACAGGACCATGCCCAAAGCGAAACGGCTGCCCTCCCTTGTTTCGCGAGAACTTCCCCCAAAACATCGGTCATCGCACCTGCGTGAGAATCTCCCAAAATGGCAAGAGTTGGCTTTTTACTTTTATCTCCAATAATACAAATTGAGTCCGCTTCAGTAGGGGCATCTCCATCAGAAATATCGGGACATTGAGGCGGATAATAGACAGACGCAGAAGCAAGTTTGAGTGCTTTTTCAGAAAGTCTGCTGGGCAGGCCCTGCTTCCAAACTCCCCCAATGGAAAACACGAACAAGATAAAGCTGAATCCTGCGAGAAGAGCGAATCCTTGGTTTCTTACTTTTAGATTTTTTCTTCTCAATGGCGATTCCACAAATCTCCAAGTGAAAGCAGCCAATACAAAAACTAAAACAATCAAAGCAAGAAACTGGGGGGCCTCAAGCGGAGTTACAGACCGGATTCGAGCCAAAGAAAAAATCGGCTGGTGCCATAAGTAAGCGCTGTAGCTGAGAAGCCCAATGCCGGCTAAAAAAGGAGTTCCCAGCAATCGCCCCACGAAATTGGAAGGTTTGGCAGCAAGTATCACCAAACAAGCTCCGAGGGTGGGAATGAGAGTCAAAATGCTGGGATCGGGAGTTTGGTCGCTAAAAGTAAAAACTCCCAGCCCAATCAGAACTAACCCCAAAGCTGCTAACCACTTTTCTTTTTTTTCAGATACTTGAAAAGACACGAGAGCTAACAAGGAACCCATTAGTAATTCCCAAGCTCTAGTAGGCAATAGATAAAAGGTGGCTACTGGTTTGGCCGTAGCCCCCCATTGGGCTAAGCCCAAACTCAGAATCGACAAAGCTGCAATCACTTTTAGGGTCTTCTTTTGGCCAAAACGCCAGAGCCAAATGAGAACCAAAGGAAACAAAAAGTAGAACTGTTCTTCAAGTGAAAGGCTCCAAGTATGAATGAGCGGCTTTTCTCCATTACTGGCACTGAAGTAACCGGATTGCTGCCAAAAGAAAACATTTGAAGAAAACAACAAAACACTCAAAATACTTTTGCAGAAATCTTCTAATTGCTTGGGAAGCATCCACTGCCAAGAGAAGAAACAAGTGACAGTCACAACGAAAAACAGAGCAGGCAGGATTCTTTTCGCTCTGCGCTCGTAAAAGTGTTTAAGAGAGAACGCCCCGCTGTTCAATTCTCGGGTAATAATGGAAGTAATCAGGTAGCCGCTGATCATAAAAAACACATCAACGCCAACGTACCCTCCAGAAAAGCTTGAAAAGCCAGCGTGAAAGAAAATGACGGAAAGAACTGAAAGGGCCCTCAGGCCATCGATCTCACTACGGTATTTCATGGGATTTACTATTTTTCCACCAAACTCCGGTGGAGGAAAGCTTAATTACCTAATAGCTGATTTCGCTTATTTCCCGATGGAGCTCTGGGAACGGTTCCAGTCAACTGATAAGCCACTACGCTCCCATCGGTTTCGCGAGCATAAGCAGTGACTCTCATTGCCAAAGAGGGAACGTTATAGTCTTCGGTTATGCATAAACTTGCAGCGAAAGAACCATTTGAGCTCAGCCCATTCCCGATCGGAAAAACTCTATTGCCCAATCCATCAGTCACAACAGGCATTTGATCCTCCGGGCAACTCATACAGTCTTGTGGAGTGGGCAAAGAAGGCAAGCCTGCTGGCCTCGGCACGCACTGCGAAACGAAATAGGTGTTTCGGTAGTTTTGATTTTTATCTCTCTGTGCGAAATCGATTTCAGAGTAGGTTTTTGGATTGATGCCTGAAAGATTCAAATCCGGACTAAATCCAGGGCGATTGCTGTTAACAATGCTCCACCTTTGACGAGCTCCGTTGTTACAAGCCCACTGCTGAATATTTATCCCATTGGTCATCCCGCCTCCGTCCAAATCAAGACACTGAGTGGGTGCATGTTGAGGCTTGAGAAGGTACCCTGAAATTCCCGTCCCCGGACTTTCCACTTTCCAAACTTGATTCAACTGTTTTTCTCCTAAACACGACCACTGCTGCACGTTGGCTCCTGAATTGGTTCCGACTCCCGCCACATCTATGCATTTGTTGCTATGCCGAGCAATGAATTGATAGCCTCCTCGGCTATCAGCATAAGAGTAAACAAATTGAAGCCTCCAGGTTTGCGCCGGTGCGCCCCCACAAGCCCACTGGAATAGATTGGTTCCATCTAACAAATTATTGGGAGCCAAGCTGTCTACTTCTGCACAGAGGCCACTCTGAACCGATTTGATTTGCAGGTTCAAATTTCCCCCAACAGCTACTTCAGAAGAGGCGACTGCGAGTTTATTTATTCTCGACAATAGCTCTCTTAATTCAGACTGTACTTCTGTTTTTCTCTGCTGCTTCAGAAAAGAAACACTTTGGTTCCGCAAAAAAATTCCTATCCCAACTGAAAAAAAGGACAACACCGCAATTCCTACCACTAATTCGACCAGGCTCATCCCTTGCTCTTTTCTACTTCTCATTCAACTCCCCCTTGCTTCGGAAGCAGAAAAGAGCCGACTGCCTGACTTGAGAATTCTTGCTTTTGAATCCTCAGCTCGTACTGAATAAAGTCGGTAAAAAACTAAGACTCCCGCTTTAGAGCTATCGCTCCTAAAGGCGTTGGGAGTGAGAGAGGAACTGGGCGGAGGCACCAAACTCTGATCGCTTTTTTCTGTGTTTACTAAGTGAGCCCTGATCTCAACTAAAGACAGTGATTGGGGAATCGAACTTAATCCCGTTCCCAACTTTACATTGGGATTGCTCTCGAGACTAGACAAGGTAATACAAAAATAAAAGTTTCCTGGCTCACCTGGGCCAGGTATCACAGCAGCGCTTTTGCTTCTACACCTGGTAACAGCATTATTCATTTCAGTAAAATCCACCACATTGGACTGGAGCTGTAGCGCTTCTAAATCTGGAAGAGTGGGTAAAGTGAATCTCGCCACTTGCGGAATTTCGTTACGTCGCAGATTGAACCGATTCCGGAATTGATTTTGACTGCTACTCCCCAAGCAGGCTCCAAAACAGTCCACAACAATTTCAAACAATCTACTACTCACAATTTGGGTTAATCCCAACTCAAAATCTTGCGTGTTGATTTTAAAAGTGGCCCGATTCTGGAGCTTCTTTAATTGGGAGAGGCCTTGACCCATGAATAACAAAACAATAGCGAGAGCGCTCAGCCCAATAACAACTGCAACTAGAAACTGACCCCGTTGATGCTTTTCGTTTCCCATAGAAAATATCAATTTTTTTATTTCATTACTGACACTTAAGCGAATTGTGATCACTTTAACACAATTGTAGCATTGTTTATCTCGTTTGAAGCCATGTAAAATGGAAGAGATGCTACCCGCAATTCTTAAGAGTATTGGAAAGAAAGGAAATGTTAACAATACCGTTTTAGCTGTGGGTGCCGTGGGTGCCATTGGGCTTGCCGGAGCGGGAGTTGCCGTTTCTCAATTCATCAAAAGAGGACATGATCAAGCCTCCACTCAAGAAGAAGCAAAAAAAGCAGAGCTCGGAATGGAGCAGCTTCGAAGAAAATTTATTTATGACAATGGAAATCGAGAATGGAAAATTATCGATTGCGCCAGTGGAAAAAAGTGTATCGTACCCGAAGCCCAGAGCACTTACACCCCCACTCCACTCACAGATAGCACTGGAAAAATCAATGTAAGCGGAGCTGCAGGAGTTCAAAAAATAACAGTGATGGTACCCGTCGTAGGGAACTTGGATGAAAGCCAAGTAGATACTTTTTTTGGAACGCCATCAAGTGCCCCCCCAACTCAAATCGACAGTCAAACAACTCCGGGAATATTAAATTCAAGAGTGATTTTTTCCTTAGATACCGCAACCCCACCCCAAATAGGGAAACCAGGGGAACTCATCATTCAAACAGTCGTGACAAAAGCTGACAACTCTGAGGTTCCAGGCCCCTCTGGGAAAGTTGAACTTGCAGCTCTCCCCACTCCCCCCGCACCCACCTGCACCGTTTCTGCATCTCGCACCGGAACAACTTCTTCTTGTACTGTGACCGTTACTCCTTCGGGAACTTATTCAGGAAGTCCTTCTATCCCCGGAGTTTCTCTTTCAGCTTCCGGAACCGATTGGACCAGCTCCAGCGCAACTTGTGCTCAGAATGCTTCTACTACTTTTACTGCCACTATTACGGGTCCGGGGGGAACTACTACTTGCAATTCAGCTGCTATTGGAGCGATTGCTGCCCCCACTTGCACTGTTGCAGCGGCTCGCACCGGTACTTCTTCTTCTTGTACTGTGACCGTTATTCCCTCGGGGGTTAGCTCAGGCAGCCCCTCCATCCCCGGAGTGACTTTGTCAGCTTCCGGAACCAATTGGACCAGCACCAGCGCAACTTGCGATACCAACTCTTCTACTACTTTTACTGCTACTATTACGGGTCCCGGAGGAACTAACACTTGCAATTCGCCTGCAGTGGGCCCCATTCCCCCCACTTGTACCGTTTCAGCTGCAAGAAACTCCGATAACATAACCTGTAATCTCACACTGAGCACTTCGGGAACTCTCAATTCCCCTCCCTCTGCGCCCACCATCAGAAGGACTTCTGATGGAGTGAATTTCACTGCCCTATCGCCTTCAAGCCCTCTTTGGACAGGCTCAACTTACACTGGAACTGTCGATTGTCTGGGTTATCAAAACCTTACTTTCAGAGCGAGTGTAGAAGGTCCGGGAGGAACCTCCCCCGCTTGTCAATCTCCTCCTGTCTCCTCGGTCCCGGCTCCGACCTGCTCACTTGATGTTACTAGAGTGGGTACAACTTCCGACTGTACAGTTAAAGTAATCGGTCTTTCGGGGACCATCACCAGTGCGAGTGTTTCCCCCACCACTCCACTTACACAAACTGGTTCTCAGTGGGTTGGAACAGCTACTTGCGGTCGCACGGCGGCTTCTATCTTTCAAGCTTCGGTTACTGGCCCTGGAAGCGCCACAGCCGTAAGTTGTGGCAGTAAAACAGTGGATGCTCTCGTTTGTTACTCAGACGCAAGTGGAGGAAATGAAGTAGATGTTTATTCTAAGAGCGGGAAAAATTATCGGTATCATCGCTTCACTTCTTCAGGGAGTTTAACAGTTAATAATAATTGCAGCCCGTTCCAATACCTCATCGTTGCGGGTGGTGGCGGAGGGGGAAACCGCGGACACGCCAGTGGCGGAGGGGGAGCCGGTGGCCTTCTTTATAATTCAAGTGCGACTTTTGGAGCTACGGGTAATTTTTCAGTCACTGTAGGGGCAGGAGGCGCGGCCCAAGCAAGCGGATCCAATTCTGTGCTTTCTGGACCGGGAATAACAACTTTAACCGCCATAGGTGGCGGAAGAGGCGGGAACGGAGCTCAAGAAGATGTAAGTTATGGTGCAGCCGGAGGTTCAGGAGGAGGCACTGGTGGCAGAAATGGTGTTTCAGCTGTCGGGGGAGCGGGAACGACAGGCCAGGGATATGCAGGAGGAGCTAAAAGAACAGGAAATTGGGATGCGGGGGGAGGAGGCGGTGGCGCGGGAGGGGCGGGACATGGAGGAACCGGTGACGGCCTTACTGGTGAAGGGGGTGCAGGTGGACCTGGACGCACGATTTCCATTACCGGAACCGATGTTGTTTACGCTGGCGGTGGTGGAGGATCAGGTGAACACGTGGATGGAGCTGGGGGAAGTGGCGGAGGGGGAGCGGCGGATGGAGGTGCTGGCGCTGCTAATCGTGGAGGAGGAGGAGGAGGAGGGAACGGGCCAGGCGGAAGTGGAGTGGTCATTGTCGCTTATGAGTTAGACTTGTGCTCAGTCGGAGAAAACCTTTACAAAGATTGCCCTATCACTCGAGGCCAAGGGAGACAGACAAAAACTTGCAACTCTCCTGGGCTTTGGGGAACTTGGGGAACATGCCAAGTAACAAGCTGTCAAAGTGGATACTCGATATCTGGGAATAGCTGCGCGGTGCAGATTTGCACTCCCAATACAACCGCTTCTCAATCTTGCACTGTAGCCAATGCTTCGTCGGCGACCCAGTCACGAACTTGTGCTGCCAATGGGCTTTCGTGGAGCTCTTGGAGTACCTGCCAAGCTACTGCATGTAATACTGATTTTACTTTAACTAGCGGGGCTTGTACTTGCACCCCGGGCTCCAAAGCCTACACCACTACTGGTTGCACCGGAGGCAAAACAAAGAGCAGAACCTGTAACACCGCTGGTACTGCCTATGGAGCTTGGTCACTCTGTACCGTTCCGTAACTGAGAAGGGTTCCTCACTTCAAAGAACTTCCAGAGGCGGCACTCCAGCTTCAGTAAGCTTCTTGATGAGAGCATCCCGGTAAATGGGCGCAAAATCTTTTAACCAACTATATTTAGCTTGGCTATCGAGCAAGTAAGCTTGGAATTCGTTTTTCATTACAAACTCATCGTTTTGGTTGTATCCCTGCCCTAGCACTTTTTTGATCTTTGCTTTATCGGCTTCGCTCACATTTTCATTCCAAAACTTATCAGTAGTTTCTCGAAACTTCGAATCTAGGAAGTACTGTGCATGCATGAGTTCGTGAGTGACAGTCTGATACCACTCACTTTCAAGGGAATAAGTAATCACTACAAATTGAGACCGCTTCTGACTGATGGGCACGACGATTTCCTCAAAAAATTCCTTTTCTTCAGGTGTCGGACAAGTTTCTCCCCGCTCACAAGCTTGATTGAGCGCAGTCCAGAACCCCAAAAGAGCTTCCGATGGCACATCATGCCCCAAAATCAAAGGAACCATTTCAAGGTAGGTTTTTGAATCAGTTGAAATAACTTTGCCTTTTTCCAAACCTTCACTGCCTTCAGAGAACATACTGGCTCTCACCAGAGCTTTGTTCACATAGGTTTTCTTGGTTGCTGCACAAAAATAAGCCCCTTCCAATTCACTCAACTCGGCACATTCAATGAGCCCCCGCTTTCTCAGCTCGATATCAGAGAGAACCTGATTCACCAAATCCGTGTTCCAATTTCTAATTCCATCTTTGACATTTATTCTTTTAGGAAGAGCAACGATATCGGCTCGAGCGGCCAAGCCACTGAGCAAAAAGAGAGAAATGAAAAAAGGAAATCTCATTAACCAGTCCTCCGAAATTGCTAGGTGGTATAGCAGACCCTGCAACTAAAACCCAGATGCAAGATTTGTGACTCCAAGGGGGGCTAAGCTAAAGTAATTACAGAGCCATTTTGCTGTTTTTGGGATCTGTCTAAAGTTCAGACAGCCTAAGAATCTGAATTGAGAGCTTTTTTCAAGTCCGATTGAATTACTAGCCATTCTTTTTGCACTTGGAAAAGAAGACGACACTTGTTTTTTTTTGGTACGTCCTTTGCTCCTCCCTTCTGCATCACTCGAAAGGATTTATCTGATGAACGTTCGAAGCACTCTTATTCTTCTCAGCTTATTTCAATTGTCATTTGCTCTTTTAAAAGCAGAAGGAGCTTCAATCGCACCTTGCCAGCAAGTAAGCCAAGCTTGCAAGACCGCAGGTTTCGTAGTGGGCAAATGGAGAGAGGGCTACGGTTATTGGGCTCACTGTGTTAATCCTCTCATGCAAGGAGTTTCTAACCCTGCTGGAGCGATTAAGCCACTTCCTGTTGTTGCTTCTTCAGTAATTTCAGCCTGCAAAGCAAAAGCTCCTCAATGGGGGAAAGGAGTGGTGGGTAGGGCTGTTTCCCATCCTCAGCCAGTGAATCATCCAGTTTCAGTTCAAGTTACAACTGATAGCACTCAAACAGAAAATAGTATCAGCCTGAATAAAAGTGCCACTTATTCGGCCAATAGCGCCATTAAGTACTATAAGTTTATCCGAACCCTTCAACTTCCAGAAGGGAAGCACTTTATCAAATCGATAAAGGGCCAAGTGAATCTGCGGCATTCTGGAGACTATACACTTTCTTTAAACACCCTTTTTTCCGTACCTGGAAAATGCCCTAAGGAAACGATT
>Ga0214917_10005120_pt1 | contig 14138 bp, 13 predicted proteins | sample LL_1208_BB_MetaG_FD_177983 | JGI IMG/M metagenome (GOLD analysis project Ga0214917, IMG submission 177983) | Freshwater microbial communities from Lake Lanier, Atlanta, Georgia, United States - LL_1208_BB | ecosystem: Environmental > Aquatic > Freshwater > Lake | place: USA: Georgia | collected... | reverse complement strand
CGCAGCTTACGACCTAGGCATTGAACAGACTCTTGGGATGAAGGTCCAGCAGGCTGCAATTTTGGTATCGACACCCGTACGTACACAAGTATTCAAGATATCTAGAAGGTTTTTGGATAGCTTGAGGGAAGACTGGTATGCACTGGTGGCAGAATATTATTCACAAATTGAAAGGTGCGGGGTCTACGATCCGGACTTGGTTTAAACTGTTCTTAGCGTTTAGGGTAAGAGATCAGCGGTAGAATGGAGGACGCTGCTCTGGACCAATGGATGTTCATGTGAGTACTGGGCACTGGATCGAATACCTTACTAGGACTATGTCAGAGAATGCTGATACTCCACTATGTTTTTACCTTCCCTCCACCGCTCATGTCCATGCTTTCTTAATTGTTAAAGAAGATCTATTCCCTGAAAAGCCTTTTGAATTTAGACTGACAGAAGGGGCTACCATCAAATGACAAATGAATCCAAGACGCTAAGGCCGGGGGAAATCCGGTTAGGTTTCATTCCACTTGATTGGCCTCTTACCCCGCTAGGTGCCAGGAAAGATCCCTATCTTTTGGCGTGGCAAAACAAACCGTTGGGCATTACAGAAATTGAAGAGGAATTTGTAGATGATAAATGCAAGGCTATTGGCTTGATCGCTGGTCCAGTATTTAATTATCCCTATGGCTTTGTATGGGTAGACATCGATGGTGCAAGTGTTGACCAGCTTGTAGTTGAGATTGCTCAATGCCCCCTGGAAGAAGCCCTGCCTAAAACACTAACGATTCGTAGTGGTAAAGAAGGTAGATCACGTAAGTTATATCAAGTGCGCAGGGAAAATTGGAAACATTTCTTAAGAAATAAATATGTCTGGCATGCTGATACAAACCGTGAACAACTCGAAGTTCTCTGGACTAATCACCAGGGAGCTTTGATGGGTTTACATCCAGAGACGGAAGGATATTTTACGGTAGAAGGGGAAGGATTTGAGTGGGCCGACAAATTACCTGAGTTACCTGAGTGGTTAATACAAAGCATTATCAGTAAGAATATAAGGCAAGGCAAACCGGCTTCAGAATATAGTCGTTTTGTGGGCCAGGGATTTGCTATCAATACTGAAATATCTCTTGAGAGGGATATGAAGGTAGCACTAGAAGCAATGAGAGCTTTGCCCCCACATGCTGCTGATGACTATGACATCTGGATAACCATTGGTCAGAGCTTACATAAGTTGGATGAATCCCTGCTAGATGAATGGGATGAATGGTCAAAACAAAGTGATAAGTACAAGGAAGGTGAGTGCCATCGCCGATGGAAATCTTTTAGTAAAGAAGGTGGCCGTGGCTTAGGGAGTCTTATTCATATTGCCCAGGAGCATGGTTGGAACCCACCTCAAGAACACAAGGAGCACAAAGCAATGAACGTGGATGACAAAACGCTTGATGCAGTTTCGGTACTGCTGGCTGAATTAGAGAATGATTTGGGTGTCAAAGCCATGTCTAGTAAGCATAGTGTGCAGCCCAAAGGCCTTGTTATGACTGGTAACGCGCTTATTACTAAACCTGAGAAAAAAAAGGTACCAGTGGAGGGTAAAGGTAAAAACCAAGGCAAAAAAAATCAACCCTCAAACGAAATTGCTGATCTATTACTACAGGCATATGAAGGAAATTTAAGATATAGTCAACCTCACGGGCAATTTTATTTCTATGAACTAGAGCATAAAGGACTTTGGTCTCCATTAACCAAAGTAGAGATGATGGGTGGTCTTAGGTATCGATTGGAAAATTTGAATTTACCCAAAGGGTTTAGTGCCAACTTGATGAATGATTTATTCATGCAACTGCAAGCTGCAGTAAATTTTAATAAGTGGTACGAAGGTACTAACTATTTGCTATTTGCGAATGGTGTATTGAATATAGAGACAAAAGAACTATTGCCTTTTGATAGAAAGTTGTATCTCACACAACGTATGCCCTATGACTATGACCCATCTGCTACATGTGATGGCATTATTAAATGGCTGAAATTTACACAACGTAATGACTGGGAGCGGGTGCAGGTACTAAGGGCCTGGCTGCGGGCCGTACTTCTAGGGTGCCATGACATGCAGAAATTTGTTGAAATTATTGGGCCAGGTAAGAGTGGAAAGAGCACCTACGCAAACCTAGCTGTGGCCTTGGTTGGTAAACAGAATACCTATAGTACTGACTTCAATAACCTAGAGACCAATAGGTTTGAGACTATTGCTTTTATGAGTAAGAAGCTACTACTATTCCAAGATATGGATAGGTGGGGCGGTAGTGTTTCCAAGCTGAAAGCAATTACTGGCGGTGACTGGATTCGAGTTGAACGCAAGTATCAAAGTGAGAATCCAGAACCATTTCAATTCCAAGGTTTAGTGATGATTACGGCAAATGAGGCGATCCAGTCAACGGATTACACCTCAGGTCTTGCTCGTCGTCGCCTTACTATTCCATTTGACAGACCTTTTGAAGGTGGCCCAGGGCAGCAACGGGAGTTGATCAAGTTTGATTCCAAGGGTGAGCCACAAGGAGAATTTGCTGCTTTGTTGCCTGGGTTGGTGAACTGGTTATTGGACCTAACGACAGAAGAAATGCGTGAATACCTGATGAGAACAGGAGATAAAGTCAAGTACTTTAAGGAGTATGAAAAGACGCAAAGTCTAAGGTCTAGTCCCATGCTGGATTGGATGGAACATAAGTTGTGTTATGTGCCAGGTGAGAAGTGTTCTGTGGGCTTTGCTAAGCATGCGGCTCCTGGTGGCAGTGGATCTTATGTGTTCTGGGATAAGTGGTTATATGCCAGCTACTGTGAATTCTGTAAGCTATCTAATGTAAATATTATGTCTAGGAACAGGTTTGAGCCCTTGTTCTTGGACATTTGCCAACACCAGTTAAAAATGAATATTTTCTACAAGAGGACTTCAAGAGGTCTGATTGTATTCAATGTGGCACTTAGGGATAGTGGCCCAGGATTTGAGAAGTATCCGTCAATTGTGGAGGTATCGGCGGACAAAGAAAAGTTTAAGGAATTCTATGGGGAAATACTAGATTCTAAGGAGAGTAATAATAAAATAGAAGATGAAAATGCAACAGACGAATGAAGCAAGGGCAGCACTTAATCCTAGATCTGGACGGTTGTGATCCAGAGATCTTGGATGATTATGACCAGTTGAGTGTGCTGCTGGAAAAAGCTTTGTGTCTAGCTGGGGCTAATGTACTCCGTATTATTGGTGAACGGTTTCTGCCCCAGGGGGTGACGATACTGGCATTGTTGTCTGAAAGTCATTCCTCTATCCATACGTGGCCAGAGCTGGGGTATGCAGCAATTGATCTCTATACCTGCAACGTAGATTCAACTAATACCCAGAAAGCAGCTGACTTTTTGATTGAAGAACTAGGTGCAACTCAAGTAGATAAGAAGGCATTAACACGCGTTTCTGCAGCAAAAAGAGAAGTGTGCGTATTTAGCTAGTCTTTATTTCTGCTATATTTCAAAGGTGTTAACTAATCAATTAAATGACTGACAAAAAGCCCAAGCTGCTTTGGTCTGGGGACATAGTAGCAATGACGGGTTTTGCCCGTGTGACAGAAAACGTGCTGCAACGGCTTGCGGATAAATACGATATTGTTGTTCTTGGAAATAACTACTGGGGTGATCCCCATTCATTAAGAGATAAATATAAAATTTACCCTTCTAGCAACCGGCATCAGACTGAACCTTTTGGCGTTGATCGCATCAGGGAAGTAGTTGAGATAGAGAAGCCAGATCTTGTATTTGTAATGAATGATATTTGGATTACAAACGAGCTATATAAACGTATCGCTGATCTGCACGAACAAAAAAACTTTAAATTTGTAGGGTACTACCCAATGGATTCCTACGGGTGGCTAGGTGCCCTAGGAGATACAGCCAACTCTTGGGACGCATGTATCTGTTATACAGAATTTGGTGCTAACGAATCAATTCGTGGTGGGATCCAGCGGCCGATCTCTGTTATTCCCCATGGGATTGATAAGGCTCAGTTCTATCCCAAGGATAAGGCTGCTTGTCGTAAGGAGCTTGGGTTGGCTGATGACATTTTTATTGTGTTTAACGGGAACAGGAATCAGTTTCGCAAGCGGCAAGACATTACAATCTCAGCGTTTGCAGACTTTGCTATAGATAAACCTGATGCACAGTTGTATCTACACATGGGACTAAAAGATCAAGGGTGGGATCTCTTGCCTCTGTTTGCCAGGGAGATGGGTAAGCGTGGACTAAGTCCAAATGGTCGCATTATTTTCACTGGTAATACTCCTAACCCACCTAATGTGGCAATTGAGTTTTTAAATACTATTTATAATGCGGTTGATGTGGGTGTCAACACTTGCAAGGGAGAAGGCCATGGCCTTGTTTCTCATGAGCATGCCGCCTGTCGTGTAGCACAGATTGTGCCAAACCATACGTCATGTAAAGAAATTTTTGAAGGGGCTGCCCCACTGATTAGGTGTAACCACGTAGATGTGGATACCAACTACGGAAGGGAGATGCCTTGCCCCAGTGACAACCACCTGACGGACCTGCTGAATGAGCTGTACTACGACCGGGACAAGCTGAAGGAAGTCGCTGATAAGTGCTATGAGCGGGCTACAGATGACCAATACAACTGGGACAACATTGCTGAGCAATTCCACCAGGAGTTCCAGGAGGTGCTGAAGCCTGTGGAGACACCCGTCATTGAGGTGATGGAAGATGAACCAAAGGTGGGTAGCTGCCCCACTGGTGCCTGCTTCATGTAAGGTAGGTGTGTGAGGAAGTTACTGGCCTCTGCTTCGGCAGGGGCTTTTTTATTTGAGTTGAAATGTTAAGGAAAATGAAAGAGAGTAGTGATAGCAAGGAGTCTTATGATGAGACTAGAATGATAGTGCGTGGAATGCAACTTTGGGGGTGCTTTATACTTAGTAAGACGCAAATAACAGAATGAATGCATTGTGTCATCTAATGTGACTGGGATGTGACTAGCCAGTAATAGTTCAGTCACACTTAATGACAGTTTGCAGTCATTTTGTTATTTGCTTCTTATAAAGAAGAGTAATAGGGTAAAGTCGCATTCTACGCACTTGACCTTGTTTAGCCCATGTTCTATAGTTGAAAAAATCTCTTCCCCCCCCTATGGCTCGCGCCTATAAACAAATGCTTCCCCTCTGGTACACAGAGACAAAACTCAAGCTTTCCGATGCCTATCCCAGTGGTTTGGAATGGGTAGAAGATGCGTACTACCACAGGATTGGGGATATGGCGGGCAAATGGACCACCCCTGGGGACTACTACCTGGTACGTATGAATGGCGAGCAGTTCCATGCGCACCGTCTTGTGTACTACCTACGTACTGGCACCGACCCAGGTAACGCAGATGTCCTTTACGGGCCTAACAACAAGGAGAAAGACAACAGGAAAGAGCTAGTCCTACACGTACGTACACCATCAAAACGGTCACGCAAGCGCCAGGTAGAGGCAGTAGCTGTCTGATGGCAAACCTTAGGCTACGTCCCACAAAAACTCTTAGGACTGCTGTGACCCAAACCAATTTTCGCTACCTATCAAACATAGACTCACTTGAGACTGAAGCATTAGAAGAACAAGGGTACTACAGGGGGTTCCAATGTCCTCACAACCATTTCATTAGAGATATTGAGAACCATTGGTGTTACCACTGTGTAGAAAAAATTCTTTCTAACAATTGTGGTTTCAATATTAATTTCATGCATGAAGACTATAAGGTAAAATTTCTCCAGCTTTGGAAGCGTGTCGAGCCAGAAGGATGGTCTGACTGTTGGACAGCTGAGACCTACAACAGTAAAAATCTAGGGAGAGTTTGTTTTCCTTCTTACCGTTCTTTCTACAGCAATCAGAAGTCTGAAAACATTTCGTTCCACAAAGCAATCTATCAATGCGCCTGGGGGGACGTAGGTAATCTTACTGTCACCCGTTGGTGTGGCACCAAAGATTGCGTTAATCCTTTACATCTGGTATCCAGCTGGAACCGCAAAACACCACCTGCGTCAATCACTCCGTTTGTAACTGAATTTGATGCAGCCCAACTTATGTTATTTGGTCAAACCAGGCTAAGAGATAATATTCAAACACTAATTCGTAAAGACATGAAGGCAACCATTGCTCATCCACTGGATGTGGCTGAGAATCCAGAGTACAATGAATAAAACAACAATTATAAATGAGTAGGGTATCCCAGTCACAACGTCAACGTACTCAGAATGATCCATTGATCCTAGGGACGTTTAGCGAAACTTCTTTGCGGGAGCTGACAGGTACCCTTGGACCTTTAACTAAAGTCGTAGGACGTAAAGATACAAATCAATATTCCAATGGTGGCATTGGCGGTGGTACTTACAATCATTGGTTCCAGGTTAATGTAACGACACCTTGTTGGTTAATCACAAAGAAGGGTGGGCCTCGTCCCAATTATATTCAAGTGTCTGCATATGACTTAAATCTGCAACCAATACAAGAGAGGATGATATTTCAAGCTGATAGCGTTAGCGATTCTTTTGGTTATTCAATTTCACACCAACCCTACACTGACCATGTAATGGGGGCAGCGTCAAATCTTTATAATACGTTTAATCCAAATAGCTTAGACAGAGGAAATGATCTCTACTTTGTACTAGAAAGAGGAAGTTATCTGATATGTGTATCAACTACACGTAATGAATTACTTAATTACACCTTAGGAGTTGTTGTTGAATTTCCTTCTGAAGAAATGCTCCTTCTGTTAGAAGACTTAGATAATAGCTTTTTAGCTACAGAAACAACATTAGATTTTACCAATACAATTGTCATTGGCCCAGTATTTTCTTCCAACTATACTATTCCCTCTGGTTACAATGCTTATACATCTATTTCTGCAACATTAAACTCAAGTATTACCGTAACAATACCAGTTAATTCATCTTGGTTTATTGGTACTCTTGGACCAGAGGCCGGTGATTTCTTCATACTTGAGCCATCTGATTCCTATGATTTCAACTCAGTTCACGAACATTCACGCGCTGATTGGTTGGCTGCATGGAGGCGAGAAAGAAGCCCAGAAGATTCACTACCTGCACTATTTGATTCACTTATTACAAATTCATGAGATACAAGGTTAAGACCTGTAAGACAAACAAGGGGATATTTAAAGTACGTCTTGTGCCCTGGTCAAAAGTAGATCAAAATTACATCTGGTTATTTTCATTTGGGTGCAGTAAAAGTAAACGCCAACTTAATGACTGGTTAAACAAAAGACCTAATAAAAGGGCAAAGAAATTATCAAGTCAACTATCTGGTACTTCCGGATTGTTGCCCCACGGATTTGCCATACGTCAATTACGGGCATGGATCCAGGAGCTGCCACTGGGTGATAGTATATTCTTTGCTTGTGAATCTAAAGAAAAGATTAAGCAATTTAATAGTTATGTCAAGTGGTTTACCAGGCATGAGGCCAGTGGTTGGCATATTGACCACGACCTTTTGTTGTTTCATTACATTAAGCAATAATACACCAACCCGAGGCAGGTCCATCTACTAACCAACGGGAATTGAAGTTTTTATAGCTGTAATGCAGCTTAGAACCATTTTCACTTATGTAGGTACCAGAGATTAGATCACATTCACCCCATGGATCATTCACCCACCAACCAGTGGAATCATATCCTGTAATACAAAGCCAGTGTCCACCACCACTTGGTGCGTTAACAGGGCCATGATGCAAGAAACCTACGGGTACAGGTTTGTTGTTATCAATTTGTTTCTTAATTAATTCAGGTGTTGCCTTGGTATTAAACCTTGCTTCTACGCCAAAGTGAAACAAAGCTTTTAACTGGGCTGTACTATCAGTGCTATCACCATAGCTAAAGACTACTTTTACGTAGTCGTTATCACCAGCAATGGCTTTTGGTTTGAGGTATTTCAACATCATTGCACAGCTGGAACTAAAGCATGTTCTACTTGCGTCACGATAATTATCCCGTTGACTCATGTAGAGTACAGGCAAGGGATTTAATTTGGGAACATTGCCGCCTGGCGTACCAAGCTTGTTGTCCATTATTTGGACGAGCTTTGTGGGGTAATTAGGGTCTGTGGCATATCCTTGTTCTTTGAGTTGATTTGCTGCTGCGTTGCGATTGGCTGCGTTGTTGACACCTTTGTAGGTCTTGTAGTCTCTGTACCACCTATCAACAAGGTAGGCAACACAAGTCCGTAGGTCAGGAAAATCAATAAACCCATCAACAATTGTGATCCAATTACCGTTAACGAATTCTTGTGTAGATCGATCAGAGCCTGTTCCTTTGAGTCCAAAATAATTGTTTTTACCCGAGACATCTTTTCCCCAGTTTGATTCTAATGCCCATTGCGCTGCCACTAACTCTGGATATTTAGCACCAGAGACCTTGGCTGCTGCTACAACACCATCCCAGTCATTAGCGTAGGTGCTATCAACTGGTGCACCAGTGCGATATTTGGTAAAGAATTCTTTTAGCTTGTCGGCAGGTGTAATAGATTCCAGATAATTGAACGCATCATCTTGTTGCTTAAGTCCTTTGTAAAATTTAACTGCATCAATAATTTTGTCTGCCATAATAATAAAAAACCCTTAGTTGATTCTAAGGGGCTTTATTTGTAATTACATTTTTATTATTTACCATATTAGGTTTTGCGTCGTTCCAATGCCGTATGACACCTGAGACAATACAAAGATTGGTAATGAAATAGGTGACAAAGATTCCAGTGCGAATCAATGCCACCATATCGGCTTCTTTGTTGTGGCGCCCAGCCTTGTCTCCAAGAGCTAAGCACCATATACGCCAAAGATTTTTAATCAGGCGCCAGTTGCCCAAGGTACGCCAGCAGCTTTGGTTGGTGCAGCTTGCTCATCAAGTTGTGACTGAAGAGCGGCTTCAATTTCGGTTACCTTATCGGCACCAAGGGCTTCCTGTACCCAGGTAATTACTTGAGCTTCAGTGAGGTCAGCAAAAGGAATCAGGTTTTCAGGACGCTCAAACCCAATGCTGCCATAAGCACCTGCTGAATAAGCAGCACTTTTAGCGGAAATTGTGTAATGAGCGGTAAACACAAAGCCATCTGCGGTTTCGCGCTCCAGGTTGGCGATGGCCCAGGTAATGGTTGTAGTCATGACAAATAAAATCTACAAAATAATTGTAGCAGGTTTATTAATTAAAGTTCAGGCATCTCATATTCTTTTGTACTGTTGCAATAATGTTTAAAAATAATCTCACTTGTGTTTCCGGCCCATGCTGCTACTTGTGGTACAGGAATACCAGCCTCTATCCAGCAGCTAATTGCAGTGTGGCGACAATCATAAGGACGGTATAGATGAGAAATTAATTTGGTGTCATATAAAGGTTTTAATTTTTTACGAAAATAACTCTGAAAAGCTACTCGATCCCAAGGAAAAATAAAATTGTTTTCTTTTGGTAATTTTTCAAGCAGTTCTTGGCATTTTTTATTAAGTGGAACCCAACGTTTTCTATTGGTTTTAGTACTGTTTTTTAAACCATGTGTAAGAGTGTAGTTTTGGTGCACAAGAATTTTATTTTCTTTAATGTCATCCCAACGCAAAGCGCGGACTTCTCCTGTACGCATTGCTGTTTGAAGCATGAATTCTGTGTACCAAGACCAGTTAACATTTCTATAAGTACGTTTTGCTGCTAATGCGGCTAGCACTATACCTATTTCATTTCTAGGAATAACAATAATTTCTTCATCTTTTTGGGGAGCCTTGGGCATTTTAAAACTAGCTAAAGGATTCCTGTCCATGTGTCTTACATCTTCTTGTGCTGCCCATTTGTACATTGTTTTTGCGTACATTGCTACACGCCTAGAAGCAAGCACAGGCTTTTCTCCTAATATCCAAATCATAATTTTTCGTGCTTCTCCAATATCCTGTATAGGACAACGGGATAACCATTTAGTGGTCTGCTTGTAGTCCGACGTAAGGCTAGTGGGGCACAAGGAAATAGAACGCTCTTCTAAAAAAGCGTTCCATAGTTGATGCAGTGTTAAGTCAGCCATGCAAGTAGAGTGCAGTTGAATTGAATTTACTGACTCTACTTCATAACCAGTAACGAAGGTGACTACTCGATCCCAGCAGCAGTAAGCCGGGCTTCAAGACTTTCAATCTTGTCAATAGCTTCTTGAAGTGCCTTAACCACAAACGGAAGCAGTTTGTCTTGAGTAATACCGAGCATTGCGTCAGGATTGCCGCTGTCTACGACAGCCTCGGGAATCAATGCTTGAACTTGCTGCGCGATAAAGCCGACATCTGCTGTCCCATCTGACTTCCAGTTGAAGCGTGAAGGCTTCAGAGCCTTGACAACATCGATGGTTGACTCAATATCGGCAATGTTTTGCTTCGCCCTTTGGTCGGAAGTGGCAACCCATGAGTTGGTGCTCATGTACATGCCAGTACCAGTCTGGCGGACTACATAGAAGTTGCCGTCTGAAGTGTTACGCCCAAAATGCCATTCGTTGCCAGCACTGTCCGAGGACACAAAAGCCACGCTTTGGCTGCTAGTACCATTATAGACTTGTAAATAGTTTGTATTAGCACCAGAAGTTCCTGATATGTTGATGGAGACAACCCCTTTGTTACTAATCCTCATCCGCTCCGTAGGACTAGCCGCGCCGTCTAAAGTAGTGGAGAACACTAGGCGGCCAGGCATTGATGTGTTATTAGTCCATGTTCCTCCGTCTCTTTGCCCTTGGATAAATGCGCCAGCATTTGTACCGGTAGTGGCGGTGTTTCCGAACGAAAGTGTGCCAAAGTTTGCTCCATTCGTGACGGTGCTTTCAGTTGTGTAAAACGCAACCAACGGCGCGGCTGCGGCATCACTTCTAGATGCAAATACCGCTGTAGAAATAGCAGACGTACTAGACGTGCCAACTAAGAGCCTGCCGGAGCTGTCAATGCGGGCTTTTTCACTATTGGAAATATCAAATTGAATTTCAGAGCCTATAACACGCACAGGCTTGTATGCTGATGTTGTTCTATTAAACGCTTGTATAAATCCACGATCACTTGTTGAGTCATAGGCTAATTCTAGATTTGCGCCAGTTGCTAAGTTGCTTTGACCTTGCACCGTTAGCCCTGTCCTAAGTACAGAATGGCCTCCAGTAACATCAAGAGTTACTGCAGGGCTACTAGTCCCCAGACCTAAAAGCCCTGCGGAGGTTAGGCGCATCTTTTCAGCATTTGCGGTGTAAAAAGTAATTGGAATTGCAGTTGCAGCCCCATTGTTACTGGCACTTAAACGTGCTTCACTTGTTCCTATTATTGCTAAATCACAAGCCTGAAAATCAGTTGCGTTCGCATCAGATGTATTGTACATATTAACGGCAGAAATATTTCCTGTGCCATTTGGATACAAGTAAAATCTAGTGTTGCCATTTGTAGTTGAGTTTTGAATTGAAAATCTTGTGCTCTGCGCTCCGCTCATATTTGACAATATACGAGGAGTAGAACCACCGATTTGCACATTCCCATTTACTTCTAATGATTGAGTTGGGCTACTCGTTCCTACCCCAACATTTCCACTCGCATTAACAAACAATCGCCCAGTCCCACTAGTTGAGATGGCTACTTGGTCTGTGCCAGGGGAGTAGATTCCAGCTGCAGTATTACCTGTAAACGTAATACTTGGTGCGGCAGCTGTACCTGATGCGAATACACCAGAAACAATGTTGGCAGTAAGTGCATTTACTGCACGACCTGAAACACTTGTCGTATAAACACCTACAGCACCAGTAATTGTTTGAAAGTTGGCATTAGTACCAGACGTTGTAACACCCGTCAGACTTGTAAAAGATCCATATGGGGCAACGACAGTACCACCAGAAATAGTTCCTGTAACCGTTAAATTACCTGAAGTAGAAGCAACAATGCCTGATACGGTAACGGTCTGGTCAGAACCACCGTTAGTAAAAATTATGTTATCAACTTTGATAGTACCGTAAGGCATGGTTCTAAAATCTTATTTCTTTAATTCTACCGTATAAATTAAGGAAGGATGATCAATGGACCTTTGATTATAAATCCACTGGCATTACCTGATACTACACCAGAACAAACAAGGGTTGGTGTAGTACCTGATCCTGCGGTAAGGGCCAAGGTACTGCCAGTGATATTAAGAAAAGTTGCCGTGGTTCCTGTAATGGTATTGGTTGAAAGGCCTGAAGTAAATGTCCCTGTATTAGTTTGAAAAGTTCCAAAGTTTCCTGCGTTTCCTGTAACTGTTGCACCAGAAAGTGTTGTTGTCGCAACAATGGTGACACCAGTAACATTGGTCGCGTTAACATTTGTACCAGTAATTGTTGCGCCTGATACCTGAGTTGTAAATACCCCCGATACAAAATTAGCTGTAGTCCCGGTAACGGTCGTACCAGTAACCGTAGTAAAGCCTGCAGTACCGCCTGTGACTGAGGTAAATTGCCCAACGTTGCCTGTTACTGTTGCACCACTGACTTGTGTGGTAAATACACCAGATACAAAATTAGCAGTGGTCCCAGTAACTGTTGTACCTGTAACTGTAGTAAAACCAGCTGTACCTCCCGTAACAGAAGTAAACTGACCTGTGGTACCAGTAATTGTTTGACCACTTATGGTCCCTGTTACACTGATGCCACTACCAAAATAACCAGAGCCATTAACAGTTATATTTCCTGATACAACCGTATTTGTAAATGTGATACTAGCAAAAACACCAGTCGTCGCTGCAACCGTAGTACCAGTAATTGTGGTACCTGATATTTGACTAGTGAATACACCGGAGGCAAAATTAGCCGTGGTGCCAGTAACAGTCGTACCAGTAACCGTAGTAAAACCAGCGGTGCCGCCAGTAACTGAAGTAAATTGACCCGTAGTACCGGTGATGGTTGCACCCGATACCTGAGTAGTAAATACCCCAGATACAAAATTAGCAGTGGTCCCAGTGACAGTCGTACCTGTTACGGTGGTAAATCCAGCAGTACCACCTGTTATGGATGTGAATTGACCCGTGGTTCCAGTAATGGTAGTGCCGCTGGTAACGCCGGTGACATATAAATTGTTTTGTACATATGCATTACCTGTAATGGTTGCAGTACCACCCGACAGGTTAACAACACGTAAATCGTTGATATTACCAGAGGTTGTATCAATTCTTACGCCTGTGATAAAAGCACCTGATACCTGAGTAGTAAAGACGCCTGACGCACCATTTACCGTAGTAAAGTTCCCTGTTCCGCCTGTGACCGTAGCACCTGAAACATTAGTAAATGTCCCAGAAACACCTGTGACTGTGCTATATCTTCCTACATCACCAGTAATTGTGGCTCCAGAAATTTGAGTAGTAAAAACACCTGATGCACCAGTGACAGTTGTAAATCTAGCTGTGTCACCTGTAATAGTTGCACCTGATACTTGCGTAGTAAATACGCCTGATGTACCAGTAACAGTTGTAAATTTAGCAACGTCACCTGTAATAGTGGCACCTGAAACTGCAGTAGTACCAACAATATTTATTCCCGTAACAGATGTATATTGACCATAGATTCCAGTGACGGTATCACTATATAAGTTCTGATAGAACCCACTAACACCACTTATTGCTGCCCCCGTAATCGCTGTGCCTGATAGGCTGGTATATCGACCACTAGCAAAACTAGCTGTCGTCCCACTAGCCAGGGTAAAATTCCCTGTACCAATCAGAGCATTAGATACGTTTAAATTATTACCTGTAATTGTGGCGCCGCTGATAGTACCAGAGACTGTTGCAGTGCTTTGAACAATAATGGTAGAAAAAATTGAACTACCTGACGTAGTAATACCAGATATATTTGCAGTACCTTGAACTGTTAAATTATTCTGTATATTTAAAGAACCATACAAGGTTCCACCGGTAGCCGTTAAGTAATAAACACTTAGATAATCTTTATAACCAGATATGGTGATTTTTTTATTTTTTAAAGTTGGATCAACTTCAAATACGTGCACTAAGGTAAACAGGTCCTGTTCGCTTACCTGGTTACCTTCTATGCTTGGTAGTTCGGATATCCTTCTATTAGCCATTTAATAGGCAACAAATTCCCCTATT
>Ga0214917_10005119_pt1 | contig 14139 bp, 15 predicted proteins | sample LL_1208_BB_MetaG_FD_177983 | JGI IMG/M metagenome (GOLD analysis project Ga0214917, IMG submission 177983) | Freshwater microbial communities from Lake Lanier, Atlanta, Georgia, United States - LL_1208_BB | ecosystem: Environmental > Aquatic > Freshwater > Lake | place: USA: Georgia | collected... | reverse complement strand
TTTATGAGCGTCCGGTTGTGTTTTGTGGAAGCGAGGGGAGATTCGGCGGTTTCTCGAATATGTCGGGGGGGTATCCCCTCCGGGTGAATGGAGTTGTTTTCGGTTCGAGCGAGGCGCTTTATCAGGCTTGCCGGTATCCTGCGCGGGTGGAGTGGCAGGCGGCGATCGCGAGGCAAACCTCGCCGATGATCGCGAAGCGGATGGCGAAAAAGAGGGAATGGGCCGAGAATCAGCGCCTGGATTGGGGCGAGATTCGCGAGGCCGTGATGGCCTGGGTGCTGCGGGTGAAGGTGGCCCAGCATCCTGTCCGGATGCGTTCGATCTTGAAGGAGACCGAGTCGAGAATCATAGTCGAAAAATCTGATAATGACGATTTCTGGGGCGCCGTCCCCGGCGGTGACGGGCTCTTGGCGGGCAAGAACAGGCTTGGTTTCCTGCTTTGCGCCCTGCGGGGCGCCCGGCGCGGGCCGGTCGAGCCGCCGGCGGTTCCTGGCTTCCTCGTGAACGGAGAAAAAGTCGGCCTCATTGAGGATTGCCCGATTTGGAAAATAAAATATATATACTGAAAATAAATATCCCCTAGCGGAATCATTTTTCCGCTGGGGGATTCTTTTGTTTCTTTGTTCCTTCCCACGGGATTGGAAGCGCTTTTCCCATCATGATAATCAATTTTACCTGGCAGGAGAGCGCACGATTTCATTGAAAATCATCTATCAAATAAATAATTCCACGGACCTTGCGAATGAATACCGCGGCCGCAACGCCGGTCGGGCGGGTCAAAATCCTTGCGCCGCCCTTTCGCCCGCGACGCCGAGCTCTAACGCAATCCAACCGGGGTTAAGAAACATGACAATGCCCGCATGGTGCGAATCCCCCATCGCTTCGGACCTGATTCGCGCCGCGAGGGCCGAGGTGATGGACCCGTTCCCCCGGCAGGTTCTCGCCGATTGGTTGGAGCGGATCGACGAGCCGGACGCCTTGGAAATGTGCCGGGTGCTGCGGGCGAGCTTCGATTGCGACGAAATCGTTCACCTTCAATCTGATGCCGCCAAGCGGTTGTATCCGATCATTGGCGCGCGCAGGGGATGGTTTTTCGGGCAGTGCATCGCCACCAATGACCCGATGGAGAAACTATGGCTTGCATCCCCCTGCAGCATCGAGCTTCCCGGCGGATTTTTGCTTGAATTTGAATATATACCTTCCGGAACTTTTATCATGGGGAGTCCGCCAGGGGAGAAAGGTAGGAGGGATAATGAAAACCAGCACCAGGTCACCATTCAGAATCCGTTCTACATGGGCAAATACCTTGTCACCCGAGCCCATTGGAATTCCGCGCTGGAAATCCAAATGGATAAAAATTTACTCCCGAAAGATGGATCGTTGCCTTGTATTGTCCGGGGGTGGGAAAACGCGATGACCTTTTGCGGCGCCGTGGGGCAATTGACCAGGAAAAACATCATGATTCCGACCGAGGCCCAATGGGAATATGCCTGCCGCGCTGGTTCAACCACGCCCTTTCATTTCGGCGAGGAACTGGACGGAACCCAGGCGAATTGCAATGGGTTTCATCCATATGGAACCAGGTTCGGGACCGTGAACTTGGCGAGGGAGACGCTTGTCGGATCCTATCCACCCAACCCGTGGGGCCTCTTTGACATGCATGGAAACCTTTGGGAGATTTGCGCAGACTGGAATTCTGATTACCCCGGCGAAGGGAAGAGTGTCTATGCAAGCGGCGGAAGCAAGCGAAGGGCAAGCCGCGGAGGGTGCTGGGAGAGTTTCGGGGTGGGATGCCGGTCAGCAGAACGATATTATGATAATAACTATAGAATGGGTATTAGGGTCATGATGGAAGCTTGATGGATGTTGAAAAAAGTGATTTCTGGCGGCCAGACGGGCGTTGATGTTGCCGCGCTAAGGGCAGCCAAGGCCTCGGATTTGGAAACAGGCGGATATATGCCAAGGGGTTTTAAGACGGATGAAGGCAACAGGCCGAAATATGAAAAAGATTTCGGCATGAAAGCGACAAGCAGTCCGGATTACCCGGACAGAACGCGGATGAACATTCGAAGCGCGGATGCGACTTTGCAAATCGCTTCAAATTTTAAGTCGAGGGGTGAGAAACTCACCACCGGCATTATTCAGGAATTGAAAAAGGAAACCTTGCAAGTTGTTGTGAATTTGGATGAGGAGCCTTCCGAGGCTGAAGCGAAAACAATCGCCGACTGGATCAGGGAAAAAAACATACAAACCTTGAATGTTGCCGGTAACAGCGAATCGACAAGCCCCGGTATCCATGACTGGGCTTTCAAACTGTTATCAATCTGTTTCCGCATTTTAAAAGAAGAAAATCGCATCATTGCATGAGGAAGAGGGAAAGTTTTGAAGAATGATCCTGTTTTTAATAAGGGGCTGTCCTAGGAGATTTTGATCCTAGGGTAGTTTAATGGTCCTGAAGTATTCAAAAATGTCACCTCGTCAGACTGGTGAGCTATTGAAGCTTTTTGTTTCAGGATCGACCGCTCGAGCAGCGGGTGAGATGTTTGGCGTGCACCGGAATACGGCGGCATTGTTCTTCACCAAAGTTCGGAGATTGATCGCGGAATACCAAGAACAGAAGATGTCAGAAGCATTTGATGGTTCCGTTGAAATCGATGAGTCATACTTTGGAGGCAAGCGCAAAGGTATCAGGGGTAGAGGTGCTGCAGGAAAAGTCGCTGTTTTCGGCATTTTAAAGCGTGGTGGAAGGGTTTATGCCCAGATGATTGCCAACTGTCGACGAGCCGAGTTGGTCCCAATCATCCGCCAGAAAGTTTCTCCAGCCAGTGTCGTGTTTTCTGATTCCTGGGGCGGATATGACACTTTATCCGTGGAGGGATACCAACACGAAAGAATCAACCACGACCAAGAATTAATCGAATCCAAGGGCCGACATATCAATGGCATCGAGAACTTTTGGAACCAAGACAAAAGGGATTTGCGGAAGTTCAATGGTGTTCCGAAAAGCGCTTTTGCTTTGTTCCCTCAATAGTGCGTGTGGCGATTCAATACCGGAGGACCGTTCAAACAACTTGTTTTCCTGAGGAAATTGATGCGTCGTTGATTCCTTTTCCTAGGACAACCCTTAAAGTATTTGTTGCTTGCTGATAAATTTGAAAGAGATGCGAAGTGATACAGCATGGTTGGAATGAAAATCGAGGGTCCAGGCTCTTACCGGCCCAGATTTTTACCCTTCTTGAGTAAAAATCTGAAGTCCGTGGTAGTCGATCACCATGATCGCTAATTTTCCGAAATTTTTTAGGTGTTTAATTTTCCGAATTTGGAATTGAATCCCCCCCGGATCGCATCGAATAACTTTCCCGGCGGAAGTTTCCGTCGGGGTTCTTCGCGTTCGCTGCGCCTTTCAGTTCAAGAAAATTCTGTGAAGGTGTGGGGTTTTCGGCCGTTCCGCGGCTTGCGGGTTAACGGCGGTGCCTCGCGCCGCCACAGGGTTGTCTGCGGCATTTTGCCGCTGGCGGAAAGGGGGTTGGGCCGCGCCCTCCTCCGCCCAAGAAAAGCGGCCCGAAAAGGGGAATGCATGGCAAATTTCAAATATGACGGGGTGATATATGAGCGACCGGTTGTGTTTTGTGGAAGCAAGGGAAGATTCGGCGGTTTTTCGAACATGTCTGGGGGGTATCCCCTGCGGGTAAACGGGGTAGTTTTCGGTTCCAGCGAGGCGCTTTATCAGGCTTGCCGGTATCCGGTCCGGCCGGAATGGCAGAGGGAGATCGCGAGGCTGTCCTCGCCGATGATCGCGAAACAGAAGGCAAAAAAGAGGGAGTGGTTAGAAAATCAGCGACTCGACTGGGACGAGATTCGCGAGGCTGTGATGGCCTGGGTGCTGCGGGTGAAGCTGGCCCAGCATCCGGAGAGGATGAAGGCCATCTTAAAAGAGAGCGGATCGAGAATCATAGTCGCAAAATCCTGGAAAGACGATTTCTGGGGCGCCGTCCCCGGCGGTGACGGGCTCTTGGCGGGCAAGAACAGGCTCGGATTCCTCCTTTGCGCCCTGCGGGGCGCCCGCCGGGGGCCTGTTGAGCCGCCGCCGGTCCGCGGGTTCCTCGTCAACGGCGAAAAAGTAGGCGCCATTGAGGATTGCCCGATTTGGAAAATAGCTAAAATAACTAGTTAAACAATATCCTGCATGGGGCCAATAATGGCCCCATGCAGGATATTAAATTAAGCTCATTGTTTGGCTGTGCGATCAAAACGATCCTCCAAATGGTCTGTCCAAGCAATTTCTAGTCGTTTCACTTTTTCATGGATTAACTTTTATGACGAGGCACGGTTTTTCAAGCCAAGCCAAATCACTAGACCAGCCTGATTGTAAAATAGCCGCTCCAATTAATGACCGAACCCGTCCGACCACTCTGATGGCATTATGATTCTCTGGATTTGGGAGTTTGCGGTGAAATTCTAAAACAGCCAATTTTGCGTCACCATCGTGACTCTCTGCCTTGGCAGCAGCGGTAACGAATGCCTCCCAGAGAAAAAGGCCGCCTTTATTAAATTCTTGCCACTGCGTATGTGCTTCGAAATCAGGTCCGACGCTTCTTCGAATGCGGTCAAGTACCCAGACCGTTTCAGTAAGGCCGGTGGCTAGTGATGCAGCTCCAGCACCTGCACTCCAAGGCCGATTATTCTCTCCAGCCCTACCCGATGTGAGCATTTCAGGCATTTCGGGTACGGGAACAAATAGCGGGCACTCAAATCCGAGCGCGACACGATGGCCATCGGTAAAGTCGGATACTAAATTATTCGCAAAGTCATGGATGTCGAGGCCAGTGCTGGGGATGTTCGATACGCCGGAATCATCAACTGCGAGTCGGGCCCAACCGAAGTTGCCTTTGGCTACTGATCCGATGTCCGCACAGTAAAGCATTAAACTCATCTTAATTTACTCTACAGTGAAGATACATAATTTAAAAAGACGGTTTATTTCAATAAAATCCAGCTTTTTTTGATCGAATTTTTTGCTGCAAATATTTTATTTTTTTATCCCCTAGAGTGGGAGTTTTTTACAGACAGGATTAGGACAGATACTACTTCCTGGGTCGGGCCATTGACAATGCTCACAGTAGTTACGTTCGTCCTTTCTCTTATTTTCGCATTTGTCTTTCGGTGAAAGCTGCAAACCACCGCTCGCGCTGTTGCCACAGGAGGTGATCCCATCAAAGGGTGTGGTAGGTCCACCACAGTCACGGCAGTAATGAGACCCTGCCGCTATATTTCTATTCGTAGCCATTAATGACCTCAATATGATCTTTTTATCTTGCCGCACTTTTCGTATTCTTGTTTGAATCTGACCTTGTTGCAATTGTTGTAATAGGATGCAATAAATGTTTCCTTTACTTTCTTCGGTGTTTGCCGTCAAGCAAAAATATATTGATGAAAGAATGATCCGCTTGATGCATGAATGAGCGCCGCCAGCCCCCCCTACTCCTCCGGGCACCCCGCCTCGATCCAGGTGCTCAGCAGCACCTGCGCGGCGATGGCGTCGCGGCGGGCCTTGCGCTGCGCGTGCGACAGTCCGGCGTTCCACAGCACCCGCTCGGCGTTTTTGGTCGTATAGCTTTCGTTGTGGTACACAATCGGCAGGCCCGTCACATCGGCGATCCAGTCGCCTAATTCCCGCGCCCGGCGCGCCGACTCGCCTTCTTCCCCCAAGCCGCGCAGCGGCAGACCCACCACCAGCAGCACCGGTTCCTCCTCGGCCACCATGGCCTTCAGGAACGCCTCGTCCCGCGCCGGGGTGCTCCGCTCCAATTGCTTCAATGGAAAGGCGAACTTCCGGTCCGGATCGCTGATCGCGAACCCCACCCGCCGCTCGCCGGGATCCACCGCCAGCACCTTCCCCGGCGGCCTCACAGCTTGTCGGCCCTGCCCGCGCGCTTCAGTTCCTCCACCACTTCCTTCACCGCGCTCTCGTCCTCCTTGCGGGCGATCAGCAGACAATCGCCATCTTCAATAATGAGCAGGTTCTCCACCCCCAGCGTCGCCACCGTCCGCCCCTTGGGCGCCACCACCACGCATCCCTTCGTGCGCACCCCCACATGCTCCGCCTGCACCGTGTTGCCGTGGGCATCCTGCGGGTTGAGGCGTTCAAGCGCCAGCCAACTGCCGACATCATCCCACTGAAACGGCGCCCCCAGCACCATCACCTCGTCGTGTTTTTCCAAAAGGGCGTAATCCACGCTCACCTTCTCGAGTGTCGGAAAAACAGCCTCCATCACGGAGTCGCGGTCGGGGCCGTCCCATGCCCCGGCGATTTTCAGCACGCCGTCGCGCAGCGCCGGCTTGTGCCTGCCCAGCGCCTCAAGCACCGCGCGGGGTTTCCAAGCGAAAATCCCGGCGTTCCACAGGTATTCGCCCGAGGCCACATACTGGCGGGCCGTTTCCACCGGCGGCTTCTCCTTGAAGGAACGCACCTTGAAGGCGTCCACCCCCAGGCGCGACCCGATGCTGTCGCCCCGGTGGATGTAGCCGTAGCCGGTGGACGGGAATGTGGGCGGCACGCCGATGGTGACAAAGGCGTTCGGGTGGTCTTCCAGCACCTGCGCGGCGGCCTGCAGCGCCTTGCGGAACATGCCGGCAGGCTCGATCACATGGTCGGCGGGGCAGGTGAAGAACACGCCGTCGGGGTCGGTGCGCGCCAGCAGGGCGGCGGCCAGGGCCACGCAGGGTGCGGTGTCGCGGCCGGTGGGTTCCCCGATGATCATGTTGGCGGGAACCCCGGGCAACTGTTCGCGTGTGCGGCCCACATGGGCCTTGCCGGTGATCACCATCAGGTCGCGCGCCGCCACCAGGCCTTCCAGCCTGTCGGCGGTTTCCTGCAGAAGCGACCGTTCCCCGCGCATGGCCAGGAACTGCTTGGGCAGGTTCTGCCTGCTGCGGGGCCAGAAGCGGGTGCCGCCGCCGCCGGCCATGATGAGCGCGCGCGGTGCCGAAGTGGGATGCGTCATGGCGATTCCTTCCAGTTTCCATCAGGACCAATGAAGACAGGCTTGGACCAGTCCGCGCCGCGAACGCGGGCGGGGTCGATGTCGGCGGGTTCCAGCGCCGCCAGCGGCGAGATCTCGATGGGGGCCATGGGGTTGCCATGGCTGTCGGCGGGCACGGGAACCCCCGCCTCGGCCAGCCAGCGCGCCGCCAACCGCGAAAGCGCCGCGCGCACTTCGGCCGGGCTGTCGGCCCCTTCGGCGTTCTTGAGAGGGGCGAACTCGTCATCGCGCGGAGTCGCCACCAAAAGCCAAGGCTCGGCATGGGGCAGGATGTCGAACATGAACTTCTCGAACTTGATCGCGTTCTCGGCGGCCGGCTTCACCTGGCCGGTTTCCCCCGTCCAGAACGGTACCTTCTTGATGGCGGCGTGGTAGGGCATCAGGCTGTCGCCCGCCGCGGCGCGGGAAAGGAACGGCACGCTGAACAGGTGGATGGCCGGGTTGCCGGCGCCGTACAAAAGCGAGCCGTCTGCGGCCTTCGCGGCACCCATGGCTGGTGGAAGATCCGAATATTCCACAATGTGGCACCTGCCGCGCGAGCTGGCGAAAACGCCGAGCTTTTCAGAGGCGTCGCGGCGGAAGATCACCTTGCTTGTGGCCCGCGAGCCGGCGAGCAGGTGCCGGCCGATGAAAACCGGATCGCCTATGTGAACAAGCGGGTTGTCCACCTGGAAATAGAACAGGTGCCCCACACCCCGTTCCGACAGCCTGTCGAGCCAGCCTTGCCGCGACAGCGCCGCCAGGCACCCGCCATGGCCGTCGGGCGCGGTGAACAGCTTTCCGGGGGCCTCGAGCAGCACCCGGCCGGTTTGCCTGTCGAGGGCCGGCATCTCCCCCTGCCGGAAGAACCAGACATCGGCCGGGTCGAGCCCGAAGTGGCGATGTTCGGCGAAGAAGGCCCGGGTTGGCTCGTCGGTGGCCCCGCTGGTCATGATGAGCAAAACAGGCGCCCGCCCGTGCCTGCGCCCAAGGGCCGCAACCTTCTCGGCATGGATTTGGTAAAGCGTCGCCGCGGTGACCGGACCCACTGGAAAGCATCCCTTGGGTAGGTCGGACCCCAGCCTGCTCCCCTGGCCACCGGCAACCAGCACGATGGCGATGGAACCGGCCCGAAGGGCGGCCTCTCCCGCGGCGCGCGCGGCCGGATCATTTCCGGCGGGGGCCACGGGGGGAGGTTCCAAGGCGCTCAGGTCGGGCGCGGGCGCCAGGTTCTCGCCCCGGAACAGCGACGCCAAAAGCGCCAAATCAAGCTTGGAAACGCCGTCGGCATAGGCCTGGTCGGCCAGGTGCAGGCAGCCGAGCAAATGCCCCTGCCCGTGGGCGGTCAGCATGTCGGCAACCCGGGTGGAAACGGTGGCGCTCATCGTGGGGCATCCATACCCTCACCCCCCGCCCGCGGGTCAATGCAGGTCGAGGCTCAGGCCGTCATAGGCCACCCGCACATTCGGCGGCAGTTCCGCCTCGAGCGCCGCGTGGTCCAATTCGTGGCCGATGTGGGTCAGGAAAGCCTGCCGGGGTTGGAGCTTGTCAATAATGTCGAGCGCCTCCGAAACGCTCAGGTGCCCCGGGTGCGGCCTGCGGCGCAGGCAGCCAAGGATGAGTGTGTCGAGGTCTTCCAGCAGTGGCCAGCTGGAACGGGGGATCTCTTTCACATCCGTACAGTAGGCCAGGCTCCTGACACGGAACCCCAGCACATGGAAAGGCCCGTGCTCCATCGGCACCGGCACCACCCGCTCGCCCAGAACCTCGAATGGCTCATGGGTGATCCGGCGCAATGCGATCTGGGGAACGAAACCGGCGGTCAGCGACTGCGCGCCATGGCTGAACGCGTAGCTGAACGCCTGGCGGACCCTCAGTTCGGTTTCAGAGTCGCAGAGAAGCGGCACTGGCCCGCCTATCTGGAAGGGGATGGGGCGAAGGTCGTCGAGGCCGTGCAGGTGATCGGCATGGTAATGGGTCAAAAGCACGGCATGGACGGGGGGCGACCCCTCCCTGAGCAGCTGCAAACGAAGTTCGGGTGGCGTGTCGATCAGGATGTTTCCGCCGGGCAGGCGGATCAGAACCGCGCACCGGTAGCGTTGGTTGCGGGGATCCGCCGAGCGGCAAACCTCGCAGTCGCACCCCAGCATGGGCACCCCAACCGAGGTGCCGGTGCCCAGAAACGAGAGGGTGCCGCCCTTCATGCCGCCACCGCGTCGGGGTTCGATTCAACCATGGGCGCCATTGTAGCGCCCCGCCCTGATACGGTCGGGCCTGTCCGGTTGCGCAATTTCCGGCCGAACCTTACACTAAGGAGTTCCGGAACGGTGCCGGTGGCGGAAGGTTTCGCCGCCGGCCATTCCATTTGATATCGGACGCCATGTTCGAAAGCCTGCAGCAGACACTCGGCGACGCGCTCAAGCGCCTGCGCGGCCGCGGAAGGCTCACCGAAGCCAATATCCGCGACGCCATGCAGGATGTCCGCCGGGCCTTGCTCGATGCCGATGTGCATCATCAGGTGGTGGCCACCTTCCTGGCGCGGGTGACGGAAAAGTCGATCGGCCAGACCGTCATCCGTTCCATCGACCCCGGCGAACAGATTCTCAAGTGTGTCTACGACGAGCTTGTGGCCCTCATGGGCCCGGTCGACACCAAGCTTCCATCTCCCCGCAAGGACCGCCCCGCGGTGGTGATGCTCTGCGGCCTTCAGGGCCAAGGCAAAACCACCACGGCGGGCAAGCTGGCCCTCACCGCCAAGCAAGGTGGACGCAAGCCCATGCTGGTGGGCGCCGACCTGCAGCGCCCCGCCGCCATGGAGCAGTTGCGGGTGCTGGCCGAACAGATCGAAGTGCCCGTTTACATCGAACCCGGACAGGTTGATGATGCCGGCAACCGCGTGGGCGGCCCGGGCGCAGTGGAAATTTGCAAGACCGCCTTGGCCCGGGCCCGCGACAAGGGTTGCGACCTCGTCATCCTCGACACCGCCGGCCGACTGCATGTCGCCGACATGCCCATGGAGGAACTCCGGCAAATCGACCGCGTGGTCGGCCCGGACCATGTTTATTTCGTCTGCGACGCCCTCACCGGGCAGGATGCCGTCAACAGCGCCCAGGCCTTCAACGAGGCGCTCGAACTCAACGGCGTGATCCTCACCAAGATGGATGGCGACGCCCGTGGCGGCGCGGCGCTTTCCATCAAGGAAGTGACCAAGGTCCCCATCAAGTTCCTCGGCATGGGCGAGAAGCTCGACCGGCTTGAGGAGTTCCGCCCCGAGGGAATGGCCCAGCGCATCCTCGGCCAGGGCGACATCCTCTCGCTCATCGACAAGGTCTCCCGCGTTCAGTCTGAAATTTCCGAGGAAGAGCGCGAAAAGCAGCAGAAAAAGCTCGAGGAAGGCTCGTTCAACCTCAACGACTTCCGCAAGCAACTCGACATGCTGAAGAAAATGGGGCCGGCCAAGGACCTCATCAACAGCCTTCCCGGCATGTCGCAGTTGATGCCCCCGGGGCAGGATCCCGAGGCGTCTATCCGGCGCATCCAGGGGATCATCGACTCGATGACCCGCAAGGAGCGGGCGAACCCCGACGACATCGACTACGATCGGCGCCTGCGGATCGCCCGCGGCAGCGGCACCCGCGCCGAGGAAGTGAAGCAACTGCTCACCCAGTTCGAAATGATGCGCAATGTGATGCGCGCCATGGCGAAGATGTCGATGCTTGAACGCATCAAGATGATGTCGGGCATGAGCAAGATGGGGGCTTTCATGCCGGGAGCCAAGTTCGTGTCGAAGGGCGACACGGGGCACCGGAAGAGCCCGAGGGAACGCGCCGAGGAGCGCAAGAAGAAAAAGCGTTAGGATGACGCTTTCCGGAGTTTTGTTTCCTGAGTTGGAGAGGTGATTCGTGGCCGTACGCATTCGCATGAAACAAATGGGTCGCAAGCACCGGCACTTTTTCCGGATTGTGGCGATCGACCATCACCAGCCCCGCGACGGGCGGGTGCTGGAGGAACTGGGCACCTACGACCCCCACATGAAGGACAAGGAAAACCGCGTGACGCTGGTGCCCGATCGCATCGAGTACTGGATGAGCGTGGGCGCCAAGGCGAGCGAGCGGGTTCAGGTCTTCCTCAAGAAGTACATGGACAAGTTCCGCCAGCCTGCCGGCGAAGCCCAGAAGTCCTGAGCCGGCGCCGGATGCCATGCGGATCGATGTCCTGACCCTGTTCCCGGGCCTTTTTCAGGGCTACCTGGATGAAAGCCTGGTGAGCAAGGCGCGAGCCAAGGGGATCTTGGACATCCGTCCCAGAAACCTCCGTGACTGGGCCGAGGGTGTCCACAAGGTTGTGGACGATAGGCCCTATGGCGGTGGTCCGGGCATGGTCCTCATGTGCCCTCCGGTTTTCCGTGCCGTTGAGGAGATTCAGGCCGAAGGTGAGCACGCCCGGTTGGTGATGCTGACCCCGGCGGGCGAACGCCTCACCCAGGCCCGCGTTGCCGAGTTGGCCGGCCAACCGAGGCTCATTTTGTTATGCGGCCGGTACGAGGGGTTCGACGACCGCATCCGCGAGGGGCTCAAGCCCTTGGAAATCTCGGTGGGCGACTATGTGTGCAACGGGGGCGAGGCCCCGGCCATGGTGCTCATCGACGCGGTGGCAAGGCTCCTTCCGGGCTTTTTGGGAGATCCGGAAAGCGCCGAGGAGGAATCCCACAGCGAACCGGGTTGGCTCGAGTATCCCCAATACACCCGCCCACGGGTATTCCGGGAGATGCCGGTGCCCGAGGTGCTCCTTGAGGGGAATCATCAGGCCATCGCCGCTTGGCGAAGGGAAAGATCAAAGCAACGGAGCGGAAAGCAGTAGAAATCCGCCTCCACAACGCCGAAAAGTCTGTTAGACTTATGATTCAAGCTTTTGTTGAAGGGAACGAGCCATGAAGAACGCCGTGCTGGCCAGGATTGACTCCGAGGTCAAGGAATTCGCCTCCAAGATTACCGAAGGCGCCAAGATCACCCGAACCATCGCCCCGTTTCAGGTGGGCGACACCGTCGATGTTCACCTGCGCATCCTGGAAGGCGAGAAGGAACGCAACCAGGTTTTTTCCGGCGTGGTGATCGGCATGAAGGGCGCGGGCGCCAACGAGGCGTTCACCGTTCGCCGCATCGTGCAGGGCGAAGGTGTTGAGCGAGTTTTCCCGCTCCATAGCCCGCTGATCGCCAAGATCGATGTCCGCCGAACAGGCGTCGTTCGCCGGGCCAAGCTGTATTACCTGCGCAAGCGCGTCGGCAAGGCCACCCGCCTGCGTGAGCGCAAGCCTAAGAACTCCGCCTCCAAGGGTTGATGACCGGCCCATCGGGCGGGGAAGTCCATCCCCGGCGCCCATGGTGGCGCCGCTGGTGGGGTACCCGCGCCGAGCGTCGCGCCTGCCGATGGTTGCGGCGGCAGGGTTTCACGGTTATCGCCCGCAACGCATCCTGCCCATTGGGTGAACTCGACATCGTGGCGCTGGACGGCGCCACGCTTGTTTTTGTGGAAGTGCGCTCGACCGCCGGCGACGACCCATCCGTTCCCGCCGCTTCCGTGGACCGCGACAAGCAATTCCGTCTTTCGCGCATGGCCCTTTGGTTCAGGCGACGGCACCGCCTTCAGGCCTTGGACGCTCGTTTTGATGTCTTGGCCATTTCTTGGCCCCTTGGGGGCGAACCCCGCATTGAGCATCACCGCGACGCGTTTGCCATGGCCGTTGCCGACGGGATGGATGGCTGAGCATGCCGGTCCCCTTCTGGCCCGAGTCGGTTGTGGAAGGCTTGCCGGTTCCCCGAGGGGCGGGGCGGGTTGTGGTGGTTTCATTCAAGACCGTGGTCGCGCCTGATGTTGCCGACCGAATGCTGGCATTGCTCGATCCGGGCGAGCAAGAACGGTGGAACCGGTTCCAATCCGCCAAGGCCAAGGATGAGTTTTTGGCCGGAAGATCGTTATTGCGACGGGTTTTGGGCCATGCGACCGGTTCCCGCCCAGAGCGATTGGCTTTCCATTACAACGCCAAGGGAAGGCCGGAATTGGCCGGCGGGGGCCTTGCCTTCAACCTGTCTCACTCCCATGGATTGGGGCTTTTGGCGGTGACCGAATCCGGGCGCGTTGGAGTGGATCTCGAGCGGGTGCGTCCGGTGAGCGATCTGCCGGGCCTGGCCCGACGCTATTTCACACCCGGGGAGGTTGGAGACATCGAGGCGGTGGATACATCATGCCGGCTCGATGTTTTCTACCAGCTATGGACCCGCAAGGAAGCTTTTATCAAGGCGCACGGGGAAGGGATCGCCTACGGGTTGGACCGGGTGCGAGTGACATCCGGAGTTGATGTTCCGCCCCGGTTTCTGGGCTTGGCCGACGGAGATGACCCCGCTGCCTGGTCGCTATCGCACCTGGATCCGGCGGCGGAGTTCCATGGGGCATTGGCGATGGATTCGCCGTTGGCCGAGATGACTTGCCTCCACTGCCCAGCATGGCTTGTCTGATGGACGAAAAGCCTGACAGGCCCTAGGATTGACCACATTGGTCTTTGAACACCCGAGGTCCCCGGGACGGGCTTCCGCGATGGCAAAGAAGAACGATGAATCCCAAACGGGCGGCCCAGCCTCCAAGGGCGCCGGCCCCCTGAAGGCTGTTCGAGACAAAATCGACAAGCTTGATTTGCAGATCCTCAAGCTGATCAACGAGCGCGCGGGTCATGCCGGCGAGATCGGCCGCCTCAAGAACGAGAATGGCGCCGAGATTTTCTCCCCCGTCAGGGAGGAGGAAGTGCTGAAGCATGTGCTTGAGCAGCATGAGGCCCAGGGCGGGCAACTCGACCCCGCGTCCATCCGCGCCATCTTCCGCGAGATCATGTCCGGGTCGCGCGCCTTGCAGAAGGTTCTCAAGGTGGCCTACCTGGGCCCCGAGTTCTCCTTCAGCCACCTGGCGGCGATCGAAAAGTTCGGGCAGTCGGTGGAACTTGTGGCGGTGGGCAGCATCCCGACGGTGTTCGAGGAGGTCCACCGCGGCCATGTCGATTTCGGCGTTGTGCCGGTGGAGAACTCCACCGACGGTCGCATCGCCGACACGCTCGACATGTTCCTGCGCA
>Ga0214917_10005118_pt1 | contig 14140 bp, 16 predicted proteins | sample LL_1208_BB_MetaG_FD_177983 | JGI IMG/M metagenome (GOLD analysis project Ga0214917, IMG submission 177983) | Freshwater microbial communities from Lake Lanier, Atlanta, Georgia, United States - LL_1208_BB | ecosystem: Environmental > Aquatic > Freshwater > Lake | place: USA: Georgia | collected... | reverse complement strand
GTCTAAAATCATATCTGATACGAAATGGATTTCAATTCACATATAACACGATTGAATGGTGGGATGTGGAGAAGGAGTTAAAGTAGATTAATCTATCTATTTTCCGTTTGAAGTGTAGGGATGAGAATTGAACAATTGTTGTCTATAAGTTTCTTTACAATGGCGTGTATTTTTACATTGTATTTTATAATGGACCGAATACGTTTACCTACTCGCGAAGGATTTACGGATTCGTTGGATGAATTAACACAAAAAATTCAGGCGGAGAATGAACCTGTTCCAACCGATGCCGATGCGGTTTCTGCGCACCAAACACTGCTCAGATATATGAGAAACGATTTTAGTAAAGGAATACGATTTGCGCAAGATTTTGGGAAAAGGTTCTTCGGTGATAATCTTCCCTTTCGTCAAGATTTGGATACACGTAAATTAATGGACAACTATCGTAGTCCGCTTCAATAAATATACATAATTGCGCCGCCCTCTGTAGAATGTCGTTTCCAATGGCACAACCCTTCCCCGGCGGTGCCGTACCGATTTATAATCCACCTATCGCATCAAAATGGATTTTAGCAGCACTGATTGTTTTTGCGGGTGCGGTGGCGGATAGGTGGAGTCCACGGATTCGTGCGCTCTTTGTCCATCCCGTTGGATTCTTTCTAACAGCGCTTTTAGCGATTGCTGCGTATCAAGTAGGCTTCCCTCCAGCTGCTTTCGCAATCCTCTTTTTGCTCTTGAATGTGTGGGCCACAACACTTCCTGCGACGGAAGGATTCTTGAGCGGTGCGAGTGTGGATTGGGTCTCCAATAACAACACATGGTTTGTGGAGAAGGTGATGCGTGAGAAACCGAAGGGAATCCAGGAGAAGGATGTAGAAACATATCCGGTGGAAGGTCCATAAACAGGAAATCGCATTCCTCACCAGGAATGGAGTATGATACTATAGTAATTGGCGCATTGATTGTCCTATTACTATATTTTTCTCTTGATTTTGATAAACACTATAGCCCGATGTTCCATAATGCGTCGCGGCATCCCTTTATGCGTTTCATTGCGGGCATAGTACTCATTTTAACGGCAGAGTACAATCCGCAACTCTCTGCGATTCTTCTGTTGATTATATTCTTTTGGATTGCGGATATACATTTATTGAGCACTTTGAATCTCCAACAAAAACTTCATTCTCAATAAGGAATGACTCAAAAACGCCGCGCATCTGCAGGCGCGATACCAACAGCAACAGCAGCAGCAGCGTTTATGACGCCTGTGAGTAGTACAGCACCGCCGCAGCAACAGCAGCAACAGCAGCAACAGCAGCAACCGCCGCAGCAACCACAAATCGGACCTATACCGCATTCACCGCTTCCGCAAGTTGCCGGCGACCCTCTTCATACAACAATTCTTGCGATGAATACGAATCCTTATCTAATTGGTATATTAATGTTGTTACTCAATTTAGGAGGTCGTTTTCTATCGTTGGAACTCACAAAGAAACAAGAGGCTTTCTTACAAGGTCCATGGATACGACCGTTTATATTCTTTACAGTGATTTTCATGGCGACCCGTAATATGGTTGCCGCATTTTGGATTACCCTTCTATTTTTCTTCTTTATCTGGGTTGTTGCGAATGAAAACAGTTCGTTCTGTATGATTCCTGAATGGTGTGGACACAAAGTAAAAGAGCAAGAGAAACAATACCAAGAGAATGTAGAAAAACTGAATACATAAAATCCTTATTGTTTCTATTAAAATGTCTATCGTAGAGAATTTAATAGAAAAACAAGACGAACCAGAAACTCCAGTTTCTGTGAATATTCCTGAACAAGATAAAAACAAGCCAATTTTAATTCAATATGTCGTATTTAATGGAAAACTTTATAAAGAACTGAAATCCAAATATTATTCCTCATGTACATTCTTAGTAGATTATTTCAAGAATGATATAAAGGATGATATAAATGATGTATGGTGTGAATACGATTTCCAAATTAAAGAGAATGAAATGATTCAAAAAGGACTGTACAACACTACTTATGAATTCAATCAGAATCGGTATAAAATGTATTTGGAAAAACGAATCGTACATCCAAAACAAACGAGTGAGAAAGAGTTATTCACGCTTCATAAAGTGATTTTGAAGGCTCTTATTGTTTCCTATATGTCTAACAAAAGAAACAAGACATTGATTAAGTCTCGCGAGGAACTACATAAATCAAATATATTTAATATCATCAAGTTAAAAATTTCAACAATATCCTCACTCATTTATGAAGAGGCGTTGAAGGGTCAGGACCACATACGAGTGAGTTTCGACATTTCTGAGTGTAATATTACCTTTGAAAAGATAGATTATACAATTCCAAATAGCGACGACAAGGTAAGACCAAACCTTATTCAATATGTTGCCTTTCTCTTAAAAGATACAATGGAAAAAGACTTGGAACAACCTATGGAAGAGATGTGTGAGAAGGAGTTTGGAGAGCAATGGATATTAAAAAAGGTTCAATCTTTGTATCCTCATTTGGATATTGAAATCTGTAATCCAGGAAAGGTATTTCCAACATTACAAATTAAGTTTGCTGATTTATCTGATTGTATGCTCTAGGCACGACCAAAGCGCTCTTTCTTTTCAGTTTCTTGAATTAAGGGAATTTGAACGATAAATTGCGTCTGGTCAATTACATATTTTAACCCAGAATCGTAAATCGCCTTAAATGTACCGTATTTTCCCCAACAGTCATGACTCCATATTCGTGTAACATTTCCATCAGCATCGTGGTCCTCCAGATTGGTTGAATAGACATCATCGCCACACAACCAACCACCAGGTTTAACCTTTGGTGCCCAATCTTGAATATCTTGAAGAACCGCTTTGTAATCATGATTTCCATCAATATAAACAAAGTCAACAGAGTTATTCGCGATACGCTGTGCTGCTTCATGGGAAGTCATTCGTAAGAATTCCACACGGTCGCCAAAGGGTTGAAATCGCGCGTTCACTGTCGCAAATTTGGCGTCAAATTGCGCTTGATTCAAAAGGTTCATTCCATCTGGATATGAATCGTCCTCAAAATGTTTATAAGGGTCAACGCAATAAACTTTTTTACAGTTGGTATGCCTCAGTAGTTCATAAGAAAAATCACCTTCCCAAGTGCCCACTTCAACACACACCGCTTCATTCAATGATTTCGCAACATTGAATGAAGGAATTTGATCCGGTTTCATTTTATTTCCTAATCTATTCTATTCTTTACACTGGCGCTCATAATAAAATGAGCGCCTCAACTCGCCCGTTTCACGATTTCAATGGCCGCTTTGGTAAAGGTTTCCTTAGGAAACCTTTACCAAAATAGCCTATTAGACCAACGAACATTTCAAACGGGCATTTTACGCCCGTTTGAAAGTGTTGTGTCTAGGGGCCGAGAATATTCAAAACCGGCATCCTGAAAGGTGCCGGTTTTGAATGTTCATCGGTCTAAAATCCGCACGGGTCTAGACATTCAACGTCAAGGTGCTACCCATTGGTTGTGAGACCGTCGCCTTGCGCCGACGGCTGATTCCTGCCCGTCGTTGTGTTTCAGTCGTGACTCCACTTCCTACAGATAACTCCTCAGCATCAATAGCAGGTGCAGGAGTTGTGCGGTTCGGTGCTTGACCGGCCGTCTCCAAGGTTCGCAGAATATCGTCTACACCGGTCGGTCCTCGCATTTCACGGCGGGCCGTTGATGCGCCATTGCTATCGCGGGGGTCAGCGCTCGGTACGGGTGCGCCAATACCACTTCCCATGGGAGGCATGAACATCATGGTAGGCGGTTCCTCATCCATAGAGGGCGGTTCAGACATCATTGTTGGAGGCATAGAAGACATAGGAGGCATTGGACGAGAGGGACCCGCACCGCTAGCTGAATTGGGGGCCATAGACATGAAGTTGGCGAATCCAGGACCGACCGCCTGTTCAGCGGCGGCGCGCGCCATTTGACGGGCCAGTTCAGGATTCTTACGAAGAATGTCGTCCATACCAGGCATACGGGACTTGAACATTGTATTGGTCAAGTGGCACATGGCGGCAGAGAGACCGAGAGACATGACGAGTCGCACCTCTGGCGCAACCTTGGTCTTATCCTTGTACTTGTCGTAGAGCTCTTCAAAGATTTCGTCGTAGTCCTCAATGTTTTCGTTAATCTGCTCACTCCATCCGTCTAGATTCACACCGAGTGGGTCGTAACGGTTGTTCAAAAATTCCAAGCCACTCGTCACAGTAGTCATCATAGAGCGTTGGAATCGTAGAGAGGCTTCAAGACCTTTGGAGTCTTTGCGACGCGCAACTTCGGCATTGATTTCATCCAGACTGTTGGCGACAGTCATCTTGGTACCACCAATTCCCTTGCGGTCCATACGCTCCAGCATTGTGAGACCTTCCATTTTCTTTGCCGACTCTTGTTCGGGAGTCAAGTAGGTCGCTGCGGGTTCGGCAGGCTTTTGCGCTGCCGAGGAGAACCATCCACTGATACCTGAACTGCTCGCGGGTGCATCAGCCGGTTTTGAGCCGAATCCAAACCAGTTGTTGCCTGATGAGCCTGTGTTTGCGGTTGTTGTTGTTGCTGTTGTTGCTACTGCTGCTGTCGGTGGGGCAGGAGCAGACGCCGCTGCTGGCGCCGCTGCTGGCGCCGCAGTAGAAGACGCTAAGGCCGGTTCAGGATTCAGTTTGAGGCGCATCTCAGAACGTGGCGGTGAATTATCACGCAAAATCTTAATAGTATCACCGCTGTTCGCGGGGGGCTTCACATCGTAGGTCACATTAGTATCCTCCAAACTTACAAATTCAATGTTATCTACCTCCTTCAAATCCATAGAAGGCGCGGAGATTCCAATGCTCTGCGAAGAAGGAGCCATGCTGAGTTTTTTCTGATTTCCTAGCAGTCCAATATCAAAATCATTAATGTTTGATATATCTATGGTCGGTCCAACATCTGGTACAGCAGACACTTCGGGAAATCCCATAGGTTCACCAATGCGTATTGTCTGACTCATTCTTCTTATGATTCATTCGCATCCGTTTTAGATTCTCAACCGCGGCCCCGCAAAGCCATCAAAAACGCATCCGCTAAATCGCTTTTTTTTGTTCGCTCCTTAAACATGGCTAACCACTGACTTGCGCCGCTATTCTTCTCCAAATGTTCAAGCGTATCGGTGGTTGCGTCCCGTTTTCGGGCTCTGTACGCCGCCCCTTCGTTTACTGCGGCAGGGGCAGTCGCAGCAGCAGCAGCAGCAGCAGCAGCAGCACCACTGATATCCGTGGTCACCTCAGCGCCGCGAGATTTCACACCAGCGTGTACAAATTCAATGGAACCCAACCAATTATGCTCACGTCGTAGACGATGTGAGAGCAGCGTAAATAAAATCATTTGAACCGATTTCATCGTGGGTCCCTTCATTACAGGCTGATTCTCCAGACGAATTAGAGTCGCAGCTTTCAGTGTAGGAAGCATAGAGTCCAACCACGTATCTAATGCCGCGAGGATTGTATCCAAACCGGCACTCATCGTTTTTGCGGGTTTCCAAGGCATCAAATACCGTTCCGTTGCCCATAAAACCAGCTCCTCTTTTTTCATCTTTTTGCCTCCCTCAAAGCCAACGCCCACGGCCAGTCCACGCAACGTTTTTACACTCACTGCGCACGGCAAAGCAGGCAGTGAAGGCGCAGCCACCGCCGATTTACGAACCTTTGTGCGTGTCGCACAAGCACGACACCATTTGTGAGAAGTATCAGCATATTCGGGTTTCTTATGACCGCAACCAAAACAACAACGCGCCGATTGGGCCGACGCACCGCCTTCCAACAAATCCACATTGTCCCAAGCGAGAATCTCCCACGTATTGGCGCCGCTCAAATCCGAATGACGCATCAGACAATACGCCAAATTACGAATTCCCATATCAAAACCAAGATGAACACTCATTTCTACGTATTTAGGTTCATTTGATTTAAGTCAAACGCGGCGCGAACTTGAAACGGATTCTGTCCAGGCATTGCGGCACTCGGATCCAAAAATGGAGTATCCTCAAAAAATGCGTTAGCGTAATCGCCGCCATCATTCCCGCCCATCATGGGGAGTCCAGCGTTCATTGTTCCAAATACCTTTTTTTGAACTGAATCCAGTTTCGGCTTACAAATCAAGCACGATTGCGAAGGACCACCCATACAATGTGGGCATTTCCAAGTGATTCCGCCAAAGGAGAATTCACGTTCTCCAGGCGCATTCCTCAAAATCTCGTTCGCTTTTGCAGTATCTGCGCCGTTTACACTCTCCACAGAAGGAACCGTTATTTTGTCTGCGAACTGATGCTCTTCTGCGTTCTCTGAGGTAATAACAAGGCGCGGTGCGTCCTCTATGAACACATTTCCATATTTATCAACCTTTGTTGGAAGCACTGGTTTATATTCAGGCGTGTTATTCGCATTCGTCGTTGCGTACATGGGAATATCTTCAATGAGGGTTCCTTCAATCCGCTCCCGCTCCATCTTCTGTTTCAAACTAATTTTGTTTTTAAGATGCTGAATTGCGGCATCCGCATCCTTGAAATTCATACACAGGCTTTCCATCACTTCGGCAGGTGTGAAGACATTTTCCAATTCGGCTGTAAATTCCTCCAACGACTTGTCGCATTCGTAGAACCGATTCACCATATCCATGATAAATTCACGGGACGCATTTTTGAACTCTATTTTTACATCAATGCGACCTGGACGCACAAACGCACGGTCCAGTTTCTCAGGATAGTTGCTTGTTATTATCAATATGCGACCAGGTGTCTCCAGTACACCATCCAGTAAGTTCAACAAGAAGCTCAAGGTCACCGATTCACCTTCTTTGCGGTCAATATCATCACGTTTCGCAACGGAGCGGTCCATCACAACATCCGTCAGACAATCAATATCTTCAATGACGTAAACACGCTTGTTTAGGGGAATTTTATAGGTCATTTTGTTGCCGTCGTATCCCATCACCACCACTGTTTCATTGAAAAACAGATTCGTCAGTTGTCTCTGCGTTGTGTAGGGACGCAATGATAAATTGAAAATGTGGCGTTTTGTATCTTTCGCAATCGCCTTAATTGTGCTTGTTTTCCCTGCGCCTGGAACACCGTGTAGCATGATTCCAAGACTATGGGGAATACCACGCTCCATATACCAGTCAGGATGGTCCACGAATAATTCAAGACGTTCTTTTAATTCATCTACGTGGTTTCCATACACATTGGTGAAACTCTTGGATGTTTTGAATTCGTTCATATTGAATGTGAGCATCTTCGGCATATTCTCCCAACGATAGGTTTTACGCTGCGTTCCATCGGGCATCATCTCTTGTTGCATAATTGGCTCTGCGGGCACCTCATTGAAATAGTAAATCTTTGAACCGAGTTTGTTATTCTTCTCAGCCATGTACGCTTCATGAATCTCATCAATCCAGCGACGGATTTCACTCACCTTTAATGTGGAACTGTAGACCATAAGTTCAATGATATTTTCTTCATCGCCACCGACCATCTGTTTCACTTTCGCTCGCAACATGGGCGTGAGTTCTACCTCATCCATATTGTTGAGACTGTACCGTGTATCAAGACGAATATGTTTCGCATTGTCCAACGAACATAGATAGTCCAACACGGCGTCCACCTTCTCCACAAATATATTGTCGGCTTTTTCGTTCTTCCCCTCTTTATTATTGAATATACGCGTCATACTGATACTATTCACTTCCTGTTTGTCCTTTTTGACGACTGAACCGAGCAATGTGGTAGGTGCCGCTCCACGACCCCGCAATTTTTTTAGTGCTTCTGTTGCGAAAACACCTATAGCGGGCGCAGAGCGAAATATATATTCAACAATATTCATCAGCAACATACTGTACATGAGTGTAAAAATATCAGGCGTTCCTTGATTAGTAGATGGCCGCATCATAAACATAGTCATTATTTGGGTTTTCAACATATTGAGGTCCATTATGTTGGAAATACAGAGATAAACTTTAGACTAATCACGATGATTCTTGCGTGTTTGTTTTTTACCTTGCGACTGCGTTTTGTCTTGCGAATGCGATTCACGTTCGTTAAATAAAAAATGTTTTTATCTCCTTTCACTGGTTTATTTCCAACTGGAATAGACCAATTCGGAGAGTTCAAATTCACTTTCTCGGCATAGTAATTATTCATCTCTTCTTGTTCAGCGGGCTCCAGACGACTTTTTGTTTGATGTGCAGGACGCGCGGGCTTTCCAAAATTAGCATTCACCATTTCTAATATAAGTTTAGAAATGATTATACAGTACGAATAAACTCCCAACCCATATCTTCACAAATCTTCTGCCATATCTTGTCTTGCATATAGAGTTTTTCACGTGATTTCAGCAATGGAAAACAGGGAAGATACTCGTCAAGTTCCAGTAATTCACAAAACTTGTACAAAACAAACGAGTACGACAAGAAATTGGAGCGCTTCTTGGGACAGTGCTTTACAAAACTAAACTGTATCTCTTTGAACATGAAGCGGAGTTTCTCCTCCACTTCACGCGATAAAACCGGTGCTGATATGCCGTTGAGACGATTTAATACGTGCGCAACATGGTCGTAGCAACGATTCAATTTGAGTTTCTTAATCACCTCCTTGAGTTTGGACGGTTTCAATTTACTCATATCTGTTATACGCTCCTTTCTTAGCTCCGCGCGAATCTGTTCAAGCACTGCTGGAGAAATCTCTGTGGTCTCTTTTGCCTGAAATTGTGCTAAGCACTCATTCAAATGGTTAATCTTTTTATAGGCGTAGTAGGACATTTCACGGGGTGGGTCTTTGTACGAGGGTTTCTCGGAATCCACCAATATCATATCACGATATCCGCAGGCGGGACAATCCAAAAACGTCTCGTTAAGTAACATTTCGGATTCACAAATGGGGCAGTTTCCAAAGTCCTCCGTGATGGAACCAGCGATTGCTGTGTCTGAATGTACAGAGTCAGGATTAAGAGCCGACAGATATTGCTCCATTGCCTTATCACGCTTGAATCCAATATTGTTGGAAATATCAGAGGCTTTTTTTACCGCCGTTGTCTGAACCTTTGGTTCAGTGGGTGTTTCATTCTCAGTAATAAAATAGCTGTAGACGCTATTTTTGGGAATTCGGTTCTTTTTAAAACTACAATCAACTGGCTGTTCTCCCACTGCGATACGTTCTTGCGCATCTGAATAGCTGAATAGTATGTCGCCAACACGCAAAAAATAGTCTTTCACATCTTCTCCTGATTCAATTTCTTGTATTTTTTGTTCTAGTATACGTATTTCTGTCTCTAATTTATTGCGACTGGCTAATTTTTGGACGTCGGCGCCGTGCGTTATAATTGTTGGACTCACGAACATTGTATCAAGTTCAACAAATTGCCGCTTTTTTTCGTCCAATTCTCTTTTTAGGGAATCAATATTATCGCGAGCATTGCGTAATTTATGTAATTCTTGCTCGTGTGTGGTTAAAATGGTCTTGGCTTGGTCGGTTGGTCTCTTCTCCACCACTTTATCTTCCGCAGGTTTCAACAACCTGTCTAGACTAAACGACATTTATATAGGAGGATATATTTGGGGGTTTAGATACAATAGAAAAATTATTTTATGTGCGTCCAGAGAAATCCTCCCGGATTCCAAAAATTTTTTTTTCTCGGCGAGAGGTATAAACAATGGGCTCTGGTGGACTTATGCAACTCGTCGCTTATGGTGCGCAGGATATTTACCTGACGGGTAACCCACAAATCACCTCGACACAGTAAGGGGGTTGAAAAGCAGTCGGCGGACACAAACATAGGAATAAGTGTCCGATAAAGACCGTTAGTGGTTCCTATAGTAAGTAAATACTAAACCACAGCTGCTAGTCATCAAATATGGTGGCTACATTATCAAATTGCGGGAACACCCTAAAGTTTTTGCTACCAAACTAAATCCGAAAGGATATAGTGGCTCAGAGCGTAACTGAGGTATGGTAATAAGGCAAAAAATGAGCAAAATGCGAAATGGGCAATCCGCAGCCAAGTTCTAAATCGAGTCAATTAATGAAGTGTAAAATCGCAAATGGGATTTATTTATTGTATTCAAAGTCCTTGTGGGAAAATGTACATAGGTCAGACAAGAAGAAGTGTTGAATTACGTATCAAAGAACATTTTAAATGTGAAGGTACGTGCTTGATACTTGAGAACGCAATTAAGAAATATGGAAGTGAATTGATGAAAGTTGAAACACTTTTAGAGCTTAATGACGCATTTCTTAATACCTATGAACAAATGTTTATCGAGAAATTTCAGACAGTTGAACCCTTAGGATATAATATTCGTCTTGGAGGTTCAAATGGAAATCATAGTGAATTATCTCGAGAACGAATGAGAGAAGCAAAATTAGGACAAAAGAATCACAACTTTGGAAAGCCAAGGACTATTGAAGCAAAAACAGCAATATCATTAGCAAAATCTGGTGAAAAACATCATTTCTTTGGAAAAACATTTACTGATGAGCATAAGATTCATTTATCACTTGCTCACAGAAAATCCTTTTCAGAGTTGCCTATGTATGTTGTTTATATTAAACCACGACCAAAGTATTATCAAAATAGTGGTTTTGCTATTATGAATCATCCCAAATTGCGAAATAAATACTTTACTTCAAAACAATTCTCTGAAGAGGAGAATTTAGCACAAGCACTTGCTTATATTGACTCGACATGAATGCAGTTCAGAGACTAAATGGTAATGGGTCTTGGTTTTTTCCCCAAGGCTTAAGTTATAGTCCAATCCCGAGAGCGACGGCTCGAAATATCCCGAAAGGGAGGGTATTACCTTGTCTTCAAGGTCGTTTACCGTCGCCACACTAACTTCGCCATGGAGTCAATTGAACAGACGTTCAACGGCTCAGCCAACTTCGGCAAGAAGGTGCAATGCACAATCAGCCGTAATGGTGATTTGATCCACCGTGTCTACCTCCAGGCCACACTGCCGCAGGTAACACTCCAGAGCTCAGATGGCTCTGGTGCCCAGTTCCGCTGGCTCAACTGGGTTGGCCACAACTTGATCAACAACGTCTACGTTGAGATCGGTGGTCAACAGATCGACAAGCACTACGGTGACTGGCTCCAGATCTGGAATGAGCTGACCCAGGCCCCTGGTAAGCAGGCCGGTTACGCCGAGATGGTCGGCAATGTCCCACAACTGACCAACTTGTTGGTTCAGGGTGGTGAGGATTGCGACCAGCCTTGCGCCTCCAACGCCGAGCCAAACACATCGGCCGAGGTGTTGAAGTGCGCCCCTGAGTACACTCTGTACATCCCTCTGCAGTTCTGGTTCTGCCGCAACCCTGGCTTGGCCCTCCCTCTGATTGCTCTGCAATACCACGAGGTGAAGATCTGGCTCGAGTTCAACAGCTTGAACAACCTCTGCTGGGACTACAGCAACACAGCCAACACCCACGTGATCCGCGATCGCGTGGCCCAGTCTGGCTTGGTCTCTGCTTCCCTCTACGTAGACTACATCTACTTGGATACTGATGAGCGCCGCCGCTTCGCCCAGGTCTCCCACGAGTACCTGATCGAGCAGTTGCAGTTCACAGGTGGCGAGTCGGTCACAAGCTCGGCCAACAAGATCAAGCTGAACTTCAACCACCCAACAAAGGAGTTGGTGTGGGTTGTGCAGCGCGACTCGTTCGTCAGCTGTGACGACACCATCGTCAACCCATGGAAGGGTCAACAGCCCTTCAACTACTCGGACTGGTGGGACCGCTCCGTGCTGGAGTCTGGTTACTCCGTCACCCGTGTAGAGGGCATGGCTGGCCACAACCCTGTGGTCACAGCCAAGATCCAGCTCAACGGCCAGGATCGTTTCTCGGAGCGTGAAGGCAAGTACTTCAACTTGGTACAGCCATACCAGCACCATACCAACGTACCGGCTGTGGGTATCAACGTGTACTCCTTCTCTCTCTCCCCTGAGGAGCACCAGCCAAGCGGCAGCTGCAACTTCTCGCGTATCGACAACGCGACACTGCAGCTCACTCTGTCCAACAACACTGTCGGTTCCGTGCTGTCCGCGCAGGTGCGCGTATACGCCGTGAACTACAACGTGCTCCGTATCATGTCGGGCATGGGTGGTTTGGCTTATTCCAATTAAATTTTTATACTGTGTTTACAGTATATTTTTCTATTTTTAGAGTAAAAATATTTTACTTGAAAAATTAAAATTGATTAGACATTTCAATAAAGATAAAAGGGTTATATGGAGGATAAACGTGGAAAAGGTGGTCGTAGACCAAAAGACATAATTTGGTATAATGTAATATATAACAGTATTCAATATTGTGTTGGAAAGATAACATCTAATAATAAACATGCTTACTTTGTTATAGATGCTGAGGATAAAGAGAAGATACTATGTCGGTCGTGGCATTATGTACAAACAGGATATATTGGTTCATCTTATAAAACTTCAAATATTTATAAAACATTATATCTTCATAATTTCATTATGAATCATGCATCATTTACTGGAAAAGGTTCAGAACAGACAATTGATCATATAAATGGATGCGGATTAGATAATAGGAAAGTGAATCTTCGCATTTGCTCCAATCTACAAAATAGAAATACAAAAAGAAGAGAGAGACACACACAAAATCTACCCGCTGATATTAGACCGATGAACATTCAAAACCGGCACCTTTCAGGATACCGGTTGTGAATATTCTCGGCCCCTAGACGCAACACAACCCTTTCAAACGGGCATTAGACCCGTGCGGATTTTAATTGGTCATTTTGGAAGGGTTTCTGAAGGAAACACTTCCAAAATAGCCATTGAAATCGTGAAACGGGCGAGTTGAGGCGCTCATTTATAATGAGCGCCGGTCTAAATGCCCGTTTGAAATGTTCGTTGGTCTAATGAAATTATAAATACCGTTAAAAGTTTGACTTAGACCGATGAACATTGAAAACCGGCACCTTTCAGGCTGCCGGTTTTCAATATTCTCGGCCCCTAGACTCAACACAATATTTTCAAACGTTCGTTGGTCTAAAGCAACTATTCGCATTTTTAGACCGATGAACATTCAAAACCAGCACCTTTCAGGATGCCGGTTTTGAATATTCTCGGCCCCTAGACACAACACAACACTTTCAAACGGGCATAAAATGCCCGTTTGAAATGTTGGTTGGTCTAAGGTTCCCCACCTGGAATCATTACTTGAGGAACAACAGCAAAATCGGCACGAATACAAAGATTATCTTGAGCGTAATCGCTCCAATCGCATTCTGGCCATTGCTCAATATCTTCTTGGCGTGTTACATCCTTGCCGTGTTCATACAAGCGAAATTCGTTCATATTTATATTAAATCCTGGTCCAATCATTTTTCGGACACTCTGAATGGTATTTGTGTCTTCTGATGCGTACCAACAGCTATTCATATTGAACACAACAAGTTTTGCTTCATCATTCCAATAAACATTACACTTCATGAAACCAACATCCATTGAACCAATGAGACGACCAGCGATAGCGGGAGTAGGAATTGCGTACATTCTATACCTTGTTATCCTCACGTCTAAAGCGTTCATTTTTTATACATTCCTAAGACTTGTACAAAAAATTGAAACCTTCAGTATTATAAGAAACTATTAACGGATATTCTATAACAGATTTATTTTCCTAATATGGATATTACCATTTCTTGGGATAAGATTGTGTACGAGACCGAAGATGGTCTCAATTTCCTTCATGCGTTTCCAGATATGGCTATGTTTGATAATAAAACAAAGCAAGGATATCAATGGGGTGATATGATTTCCGATAATTCATCTGAAAAGTTCGCGAAACGAGTTGGTTATCCTAAAATCGTCAAGACAACCAGGGCTCAATTAGTCGCCTTGGGAAAAACACAGCGATGGGGAAATCCCATTACGTGGGCAGTTCAAGATAATTATGAAGAGAATAAACAAAGAGCAGCAAAGATTATAGCAGATAGAGAGGCTGAAGAGAAGGCAAAGGCTGCTAAGGAAGCAGAGGAAAAAGAGAAGGCAAAGGCTGCTAAGGAAGCAGAGGAAAAAGAGAAGGCAAAGGCTGCTAAGGAAG
>Ga0214917_10005117_pt1 | contig 14142 bp, 16 predicted proteins | sample LL_1208_BB_MetaG_FD_177983 | JGI IMG/M metagenome (GOLD analysis project Ga0214917, IMG submission 177983) | Freshwater microbial communities from Lake Lanier, Atlanta, Georgia, United States - LL_1208_BB | ecosystem: Environmental > Aquatic > Freshwater > Lake | place: USA: Georgia | collected... | reverse complement strand
CCACATCTCAAAGTCATTGCGCGTGCAGGTGTTGGTCTCGACAATATTGATATCAAAGCAGCCGATGATTGCGGCGTAGTCGTATCGGCAGCGCTAGGAATTAACGCAACCGCAGTTGGCGAAGAAACTTTGGCGATGGCACTGGCTCTCTCACGTAAGTTAATCGAATTAGACGTAAGTACTCGTAATGGTGAGTGGAATCGAAAGGCTGGAAGTGAGATATCTGGAAAAACTTGGGGGCTTTTAGGATTTGGCGCTACTGCTCGCGCCACAGCAGAGCTCTTACGCGGTTTCAAAGTCAAAGTTTTGGCATACGATCCTTTTGCAAAGCCAACCTCAGAATATTTGCAATCCATTAATGGGAAGCTCTCTACGCTAGAAGAAGTAGTGACCCAATCAGATTTCATCTCAGTACATCTCCCATCCACTCCTGAGACTAAGAACATTATTAATTCGGAACTTTTTGCGACCATGAAAAAGAGCGCGCTAATCATCAGCGTGGGTCGCGGTGAAGTAATCAACGAAGCAGATTTAGAAGCTGCTCTTAAAGGCGGCGTGATAGCGGGCGCTGGACTTGATGTTCGGGCGCAAGAACCTCCTCAAGATAAGCGTTTTACTGATCTTGCCAATGTTGTATTAGCCCCACATATTGCTGGCATTACCCATGAAAGTCAGGCTGCTATTAATCGCGTACTTGTTAGTGAAATCAGCGCAGCACTTTCAGGCGGCGAGCAGAAATACGCTGTCGGCGCAGTAAAGCGAGCCAAGGGATGAACTTAAACACCGAAGTCGCACTTACTCATGCCACATCGATGTTGGTTGCCGCCGGAGTCCCAGCAAAAAGCGCAGAAAAAACTGCGCGGGCAATAGTGACCTCTGATGTTTGGGGTAATCCCAGTCATGGATTAATGCGTTTACCTTTTTATCTTCAACGCATCACCATGGGTGGAGTAAATGCCGAAGCCACACTAAAAATAATTTCTGAGAGAGGAGCAATTACAAGTCTTGATGGTGAAGATGGACTTGGCCATTGGCAAGCATGGGAAGCTGCCGAGCTTGGAGTGGTTAAGGCAAAAGAATTTGGCATTTCACTTGTTTCCGTTAAGAATTCAAGTCATTGCGGCGCGCTTGGTGTTTATCTATATCCTGCTTTAGATGCTGGACAAATTGCCATGATCTTTACCAATGGACCAGCGGTTATGCCAGCAGTTGGTGGAAACGCACCACTACTTTCGACAAGCCCTATTGCATCTGGAATCCCATCCAATCCGCCGATGATTATTGATCTCTCTACTTCAGCTGTTGCGCGCGGAAAGATTGCATCAGCTGCTAAAGCTGGCGGATCAATTCCAGAGGGTTGGGCGGTCAATTCTCAAGGTCAACCAATCACCGATGCAAAGGAAGCGCTCATGGGAATGCTTGCACCACTCGGAGGAGCTAAAGGTTTTGCACTTGGTTTGATGGTGGAATCACTTTCTGCGGGGCTCAGCGGTGGAAATCTTTCACGAGCCGTCCCAGATATGTTTAACGCTGATGACGATACAAAACCGCAAGGTATTTCGCACACTGTTATCACCATTGATCCAAATGACATTGGTGATGCTTCATCGTATGAAGATTTCAACAGACTTGCCTCCAGCATTACCGAAACAGGTGGACGAATTCCAGGCAGCAAACGCGTTCACCCAGACAAATTAGGCACAGGAGAGATAACTATCGCCGATCCAGTGATTGCCGATCTCAACGCTTGGAGTTCAAAGCTAGGTTTATCAAATATCTCATGAAGTTAACTGCAACTAATCTCAAGTATTTCGCGATTATTGTGGCTGGAGTAGCGCTGGCTTATGCAGTTAATAAGTTTGAAGGCGCTATTTCTCCCTTATTTATGTCGATGGTTTTGGGTTTGATTGTCGTTAACTCTGGTGGATGGAATGAAAATGGTAAGGAAGCTGCGACATTTGCGGCGAAGCGCTGTTTGAGAATCGGAGTAGTTCTTCTTGGATTTCAGATCTCCATTGATAAATTTATGGAAGTTGGTCCTAAAGGACTAATTGCCGTTCTTGTAATCGTCGCAGGAGTTTTCTTTAGCTTACGGTTTGCAGCAAATAAATTTGGTCTTACAGACTCACTTTCTACCTTGATAGCTGGGGGATTTGCAATCTGTGGGGCAACTGCAATCGCAGCAATAAGTTCAACTCGCAAGAGTGAAGAGCGCGATGTCTCTTATGCCGTCGCTGTAGTTGCGTTATGTGGAACTCTCTCTGTCTTTGTAATCCCATTGTTAGCCAACTTTTTCTCTTTAAGTGATGCAACGGCTGGGGCATGGATAGGCGCTGCAGTTCATGATGTTGGCCAAGTTATTGCCACTGCATCTCTGATGAGTCCAGAAGCACTTGATTCAGCAGTCATTGTGAAGTTAACTCGAGTTGTACTTCTCATCCCACTCATACTTTTCTTATCTACCAATAATGTAGAAAAGAAGTCACTTCGCAGCGCAGCACCAACCTTTGTCATTGGATTTGTTATCTGCGCCATCGCCGTAAACGCGCTTTCACTTCCAGAGTCGGTAATCACGACCGGAAAAGAACTATCGAAAATCTTCTTATCGCTCGGACTCTTCGGAATGGGCTTAGGAGTGAGATGGGCATCGATCAAAGCCCTCGGCTCCAAACCCCTCTTAGTAGGCCTCGGCGCATGGGTGGTATGCGGGGGATTTGCCCTTGGGGTCATTCGGACAGTGGGGTTGTAGGCCTCCGAAGCGAATTTCCCTTTTCTAACCCCCTCTCATAAACTCGCCCTCTGCCCAAATGAGGGCTCAGCACGAGAACGAAGCAAACAAAAGAGGTAAACGCTTGGCTAAAAAAGACGGTGCGATCGAAATCGAAGGCACTGTTGCTGAAGCTTTACCGAATGCGATGTTCCGCGTTGAGCTCACCAATGGACACAAAGTTCTCGCACATATCAGCGGGAAGATGCGACAGAACTACATCCGCATCTTGCCGGAAGATCGTGTGATTGTAGAACTGAGTCCATACGATCTCACACGAGGTCGAATCATTTACCGGTACAAGTAAAAAAGCAGTAAGAGAAAAAAAGGAGTCTGATCGTGAAGGTAAAACCGAGCGTGAAGAAGATTTGCGACAAGTGCAAAGTCATTCGTCGTAATGGTCGCGTGATGGTCATTTGCGACAATCTCCGACATAAGCAACGTCAAGGATAAAAACTAAATAAAAGAACGCGTGACGCGACAGTTCTAGAAATAGAGCTGACCTCCTGACTGAAAGCGGGAGCCGAACAAAAAGTTCGGAGGCGTTGCGGAGGACTTTCAGATTATGGAAAGAAGTATGTGATGGCACGTCTCGTTGGCGTCGATCTGCCGCGTGAAAAACGGCTAGAGGTCGCGCTTCAATACATCTTCGGTATTGGCGAAACTCGCGCAAAAGCAACACTTGCTGCGACTGGTGTTTCCCCAGATATCCGAGTTAAGGATCTACAAGAACCCGATCTCATCAAGCTTCGTGAGTTTATTGAAGCTAATTACAAGATCGAAGGTGATCTCCGTCGTGAGATTGCAGGCGACATTCGTCGTAAAGTTGAAATTCAGTGCTACCAAGGAATTCGCCATCGCAAGGGGCTTCCAGTTCGTGGTCAGCGCACTCACACCAACGCGCGTACTCGTAAGGGTCCACGTGTTGCAATCGCTGGCAAGAAGAAGGAGACCAAGTAATGGCCGCGCCTAAAGCTAAGCCCGCTGCTGCAGCTGCTGCTGCACCCAAGGCGAAGGTAAAAGCACGTAAGAAAGAGAAGAAAAACGTTGCTTTTGGACATGCTTATATAAAGAGCACCTTCAACAACACCATCGTTTCCATTACTGACCCAACCGGAGCTGTTCTTGCATGGGCATCTTCTGGCCAAGTTGGTTTTAAGGGATCACGTAAATCAACACCATTCGCAGCGCAGCTCGCTGCAGAAGCTGCTGCAAAGAAAGCTCAAGAGCATGGTGTTAAGAAAGTAGATGTTTTCGTGAAGGGCCCTGGCTCTGGTCGCGAAACTGCAATTCGTTCACTACAAGCAGCTGGTTTGGAAGTTGGCGCCATCTCTGATGTAACGCCTCTTGCACACAACGGTTGCCGTCCACCAAAACCACGTCGAGTATAAGAAAAGGAGAAGAAACATGGCCCGTTATTTTGGAGCAGATTGCAAGCGCTGCCGTCGCGAGAAAGTGAAGCTTTTCCTCAAAGGCTCGAAGTGCGATGGACCAAAGTGCCCAATTGAGTCACGTCCATATCCACCAGGACAGCACGGTCGCGGACGCGCAAAGGAATCTGAGTACCTACTTCAGATGCGCGAAAAGCAAAAGTGCGCACGTATTTACGGTGTTCTTGAAAAGCAATTCCGTAATTACTACACCGAGGCAAGCCGTCTCGCAGGTAAGACGGGTGAAAACCTATTAGTACTTCTTGAGACCCGTCTTGATAACGTTATTTATCGCGCAGGCTTTGCAAAGAGCCGCGATATGGCGCGTCAGATCGTTCGTCACGGCCACATTCTTGTTAACGGCAAGAAGGTCGACATTCCTTCATATCGCGTAAGCCAATATGACATTGTCGATGTTCGCGCTAAATCTCAAGACCTCACACCATTCATCGTTGCAAGCGCTGAATTTGGTGAGAAGTCAGTTCCAGCTTGGCTCGAAGTTGTTGCATCACAGATGCGCATCATCGTTCACGGCCTCCCAACTCGCGCTGTCATCGACACACAGGTTCAGGAACAACTCATCGTTGAGCTTTACTCCAAGTAATTAGCAATAGTTATTTGGCAAGAAAAAAACTTCATAACACAAGTACTAACCGAGAGATCAAATAGCGGATCTCTCAAGACAATGGAGGAAAGAAGTGCTCATCGCACAACGTCCCGTATTGACCGAAGAAGTAGTAAGCGAGAATCGTTCACGTTTCATTATTGAACCGTTGGAGCCAGGTTTTGGTTACACCCTCGGAAACTCACTGCGTCGTACCCTGCTCTCATCAATCCCTGGAGCGGCTGTCACAAGCATCCGCGTAGCAGGTGCGCTTCATGAGTTCACCACTCTTGAAGGCGTCAAGGAAGATCTCACTGATATCGTCCTTAACATCAAGAACCTCGTGCTCTCATCTGATAACGATGAGCCGACTGTTGCTTACATCCGTAAGAACGGTTCTGGAACAGTCACAGGTGCAGATGTTGCGGTACCTGCAGGAGTTGAAGTACATAATCCAGAACTTCATATTGCAACGCTTAACAGCAAAGCAAACCTTGAGATTGAATTAACAATTGAGCGCGGCCGTGGTTACGTAACTGCAGTTCAGAACAAGCAGGTTGGCGCCGAAATTGGACGTATTCCAGTCGACTCCATCTACTCGCCAGTTCTCCGCGTAACCTACAAAGTTGAAGCAACCCGTGTTGAACAACGTACCGACTTCGATCGTTTGATCGTTGATGTAGAGACAAAGAAGTCCATCTCACCTCGCGATGCTGTGGCATCTGCAGGTAAGACACTTGTTGAACTCTTCGGACTTGCTCACGAACTTAACTACGCAGCAGAAGGTATTGATCTTGGTCCATCCGTCCAGGATGCAGCTCTTGCTGCAGATCTTGCTCTTCCCATCGAAGATCTTGATCTCACGGTTCGTTCCTACAACTGCTTGAAGCGTGAAGGAATCCACACTGTTGGAGAACTTCTCTCACGTAGCGAAGCAGATCTTCTAGATATTCGTAACTTTGGTTCGAAATCCATTGATGAAGTTAAGGCGAAGCTCGTTTCTATGGGCCTTCAACTTAAGGATTCACCAGTTGGCTTTGATCCAACCAAGCATCAGAACTACGGCGTCGATTACAACGACGACCAGGCGTAAGGAGAAAAACCATGCCACGTCCATCCAAAGGTCCGCGTCTTGGAAGCGGTCCAGCGCACGAGAAGTTGTTGCTCCGCACTCTTGCAGAACAACTCTTCGAAAACGGCAAGGTTCGTACTACCGAAGCCAAAGCTCGTCGCCTACGTCCACTTGCTGAAAAGTTAATCACCACTGCCAAGAAGGGTGATCTTGCAGCTCGTCGCCAGGTTATGGCATCGATTGCGAATAAGAGCGTTGTGCACACACTCTTTACCGAGATCGCACCTCGTTTTGAATCACGCAACGGTGGATACACACGTATCACCAAGATCGGTCCACGTAAGGGCGATAGCGCTCCAATGGCGATTATCGAAGTTCTCGCTGAAGGAACTCCTGCAAAGAAAGCAGTTGTTGATGAAGCAGAGAAGGCTGCAAAGAAAGCAGCGCCGAAGAAGAAAGCTGCAGCTAAGAAAGCTGAGTAACTTCTCTTCTCTTCGATAACTCAGCGTCTCGCAAAGCATTAAGGTAAGTATTTAGAATGGAACCCACTCTCAATCCCGAGAGTGGGTTTCTTCGTTTTCGGATTGATTTCTCTTATGACGGAACTGGATTTAGTGGCTGGGCGCGGCAACCTGATCAAAGAACTGTGCAAGGTGAAATAGAAGCTGCTCTCTCGGGGCTAACTCGTAATAACTGTGAGCTGGTTGTTGCAGGTCGTACCGATGCCGGCGTTCATGCAACTGCTCAAGTTGCGCATGTCGATCTTCCTGAGCGGGATAAATATGGAAAAGAGTGGAGTACTCACGACCTTGTTTATCGACTCAATCGAATGCTCACCGAAGAGATACGAATTAAAGGTATTTCATTTGCCCCACCATATTTCCATGCCCGTTTTTCGGCTTTAAGACGTACCTATATTTACAAGATCGCTGATGGCCAACGCCAACTTGAACCACTCAAACGCTTCGATATTGTCACGTGGTATCGCCACTTGGATTTATCTCGAATGAATGATGCAAGCGCTCGACTATTAGGCGAACATGATTTCGCAACTTTCTGTAAGCCAGGTGGAGCAGGAACCACAATTCGGCGGTTAGAGAAATTCCACTGGGAGCGAATGGCTGATGCAAGTCTGGTTGCTACCGTGACCGCCGATGCATTCTGTTACTCAATGGTCCGCAATATTGTTGGCGCAGTCGTCTGTGTTGGCGAAGGAAGATTTGAACCAGAATGGATTACTTCTTTATTAATCAATAAAACTAGAGTGAGCGAAAGCATGGTCTTTCCAGCACGCGGACTTACGCTCGTTGGAGTTGAATACCCAAGTGATAATGAACTTCAATCGCGTGCAGCAATCACAATTCGCCGACGAGATGAAGAGTAAATGGGCCAGATAAATGTCGTTGGAATTGAGTACGCGCTCTCGGATGGACGTGTGCTTCTTAATGATGTTTCATTTCGAGTTGGTGATGGTTCTAAAGTCGCGCTAATCGGCCCGAATGGTTCTGGGAAGACCACTCTCTTCAGGATGATTGCAGGTGATCTCCAACCCGATGAAGGACAGATCATCATCAATGGCGGACTTGGAGTTATGCGTCAGTTCATCGGTTCAATTCGAGATAACTCAACAGTTCGCGATCTTCTAGTTTCGGTTTCACCACTTCGAATTCGCAAAGCTGCGGAAACACTTAAAGCAGCTGAAGATGCGATGAATAAAAGTGATGCAGAAAAAGAACAGATGGCATATGCCCAAGCGCTCGCTGATTGGGGGGATGCTGGTGGTTACGAGCAAGAAGTGCTCTGGGATATCGCCTGTTCAAATGCTTTGGGAAAAACGTATGATCGAGTTGCCCATCGTGAAGTTAATTCTCTCTCGGGTGGTGAGCAGAAAAAGTTAGTTCTCGAGAGTCTTCTCAAAGGCCCAGAAGAAGTACTGATTCTCGATGAGCCAGATAACTATCTCGATGTACCAGCAAAACGTTGGCTGGAAGAACAGATTCGAGAATCTAAGAAAACAATCCTTTTCATTAGCCACGATCGCGAGTTGCTGGCGGCGACTGCCACAAAAGTTGTGACTCTTGAACAAGGCGTCAATGGCAATACTGCGTGGATTCACGGTGAGGGTTTTGATACCTGGCACGATGCGCGAAAAGCCCGGAACGAACAGTTTGCACAACTTGTCGAGCGTTGGGAAGATGAACATAAGCGCTTAAAAGAACTCGTGCTTACTTTGCAATGGCAAGCGGCAAGTTCTCCTGATATGGCATCGCGTTATCGAGCAATGCAGACTCGACTTCGAAAATTTGAAGAAGTTGGTCCACCACCACCTCCGCCAGTGGAGCAAGATGTCAAAGTTAATCTCAAGAGTGGACGCACGGGGGAGCGCGTTGTTACCTGTGAAGATTTAACTTTAGAGAACTTAACTGAGCCTTTTACTTTTGAGATTTATTACCAAGATCGCATTGCAATTCTTGGCAAAAATGGAACCGGAAAGTCACACTTCTTACGTCGACTATCTGGCGATGAAACTGTGAGATATACGGGAACATTTAAACTTGGCGCTCGAGTAGTTCCTGGTTTCTTTGCTCAGACACATGCACACCCGGAGTTTGTTGGAAAGACGCTCTTGGAAATTCTCTGGGAAGAACATTCTCTCCAACTTGGCGCTGCCAAAAGCGTTCTTGGGCGTTACGAATTAGCGCAACAAGCAGAACAACAATTCACATCACTTTCTGGTGGACAGCAAGCAAGATTCCAAGTTCTCTTACTTGAATTAGCTGGCGATACTTTGTTATTACTTGACGAGCCCACTGATAACTTAGATTTGGCGAGCGCTGAAGCGTTAGAGCGCGCACTCTCGAGTTATCAAGGAACAGTTATTGCAGTTACCCACGATCGCTGGTTTGCACGCGGCTTTACCCGATTCTTGATATTCGGCGCTGAGGGGCAGGTCTATGAGAGCCCCGAGCCCGTCTGGTCCCATTAATCAGGCCCGATTTTGACCCCTTTCCCGCATGCGGGTAACCTTCCCCTTCTGCCTCCGCAGGTCTTCTGTAGAAAATCGTGGAGCGGATCCAATAAAGAAGTAAGAAGAAAGCGAGTTTGTCGTGCGTACCTTTAGTCCGACCCCAAACGACGTTGCACGTAAGTGGCATGTCATTGATGCAACCGACGTTGTTCTCGGTCGCTTAGCTAGCCACGCTGCTGCGCTCCTTCGCGGAAAGCACAAGACAACCTTCGCACCTCACATGGATATGGGTGACTTCGTCATCGTTATTAATGCGGACAAAGTCGTTCTCACTGGAAACAAGATGGTTGATAAGTACGCTTACCAACACTCAAATTATCCAGGTGGTCTTACAGAACGAAACTACGTTGAGTTGATGGAGAAGTTCCCAACTCGCGCCGTTGAAAAGGCAATTAAGGGAATGCTTCCAAAGAATTCCATTGGAAAGCAGATGGCCTCCAAACTTAAGGTTTATGCAGGTGCAGAACATCCACATGGTTCACAAGCGCCAATCCCATACACATTCACACAAATCGATCAGACCAAGGTTGGTAAGTAATAATGAGCGAAAACGAAACCACAACTGCGTATAGCTCCAGCACACCTGCTGGCGCCACAAATCGCGCTGCTGTTATTGCACCCGGCGCTGGCGTTGGTCGTCGTAAAGAAGCTGTCGCACGTGTTCGCCTCGTTCCAGGTTCTGGTCGTTGGACAGTAAATAACAAAGCTCTTGAAGTTTATTTCCCAAATAAAGTTCACCAGCAAGCAGTTTCTGAGCCGCTACGTACCGTTGGCGCAGAAGGCAAGTACGACATCATTGCTCGTATCGATGGTGGCGGAATTTCTGGACAAGCTGGCGCGCTCCGTCTTGGTGTTGCTCGTGCACTTAACGAGATTGATACAGACGCAAACCGCCCTGCGTTGAAGAAAGCGAAGTTCCTAACTCGCGATCCGCGCGTTATTGAGCGTAAGAAGTACGGCCTCAAGAAGGCACGTAAGCGCTCGCAGTACAGCAAGCGTTAATTTAACGTTTCACATATGGCCCTCTTTGGCACCGATGGTGTCCGAGGTGTTGCTGGCGTTGATCTCACTGAAAAACTAGCTCTGGATTTAGCTGTTGCTGCAGCTGAAGTGCTCACTGAAAGTGGTGAGTTTGTTGGCCATCGCCCAGTCGCAATTGTTGGTCAAGATTCACGCGAATCTGGCGCATATCTTGAAGCAGCAATCTGTAAGGGGCTGACCGACAGCGGCGTAGACGTTCGTCGAGTCGGAATTCTTCCTACCCCTGCTGTTTCTTTCCTGATTTCTGAATTAAATGCCGATCTCGGCGTCATGATTAGCGCTTCCCACAATCCCGCGCGCGACAATGGAATTAAGTTCTTCGCTCGCACTGGACGTAAGTTGGATGATGCGCTGGAAGCGAAGATTGAATCGCTTTTAGGTCAGCCATGGCAAAGGCCTGCGGATATGGAAGTTGGACGAGCTTTTGAAGATAAAGAAGCGCGAGAGAAGTACATCTCTTACCTGTTATCCACCATTCACACTCGATTTGATGGAATCAAAGTTGTTGTTGATTGCGCAAATGGCGCAGCTTCATTTGTGGCACCAGAAGTCTTACGCCGCGCAGGTGCTGAAGTTATTGCGATTTCTGCAACTCCCAATGGTTTAAATATCAATGAAAATTGCGGATCCACTCACTTAGAAAATGTCATCGCAAAAGTTAAATCTGAAAAAGCGGATATTGGTATTGCCCATGATGGTGATGCTGACCGGGTATTGGCTGTTGATCATGAAGGTAATGTGATCGATGGTGATTACATATTAGGAATTCTTGCTGATCACACTGATCTACCCACGAAGACTGTCGTTGGAACTGTCATGACTAATTTGGGATTGATTCGCGCTCTGGAAAAGCGCGGCGTTGGATTTATCGCAACCCCTGTGGGTGATCGCTATGTATTAGAGAAGATGTTGGCAGAAGGCCATACTCTCGGCGGCGAACAATCAGGGCATATCATCATGCAGAAATATGCAAATACTGGTGATGGATTATTGACTGCCCTACATTTAATCTCTCATCTTGCGCAATCAAAGAAAACTTTGAAAGAACTCGCTGCTTTTATGGTGCGTTATCCTCAAGTTCTCATCAATGTCTCGGGAGTATCTAAAGAGAAGTTGGCTCATAATCTGAAGATTCAGGAATCAGTTGCAGAAATCGAAAAGTCATTGGGCGCCAGCGGAAGAGTCTTATTGCGCGCCTCAGGTACTGAACCTCTGATCCGCGTGATGATTGAGGCAGAAAACGGTAGCGATGCCCAACAATTCGCAGAGTCGCTTGCTTCACTAGTAAAATCAGAACTCTCGCTCTAACCATCCTTATTTAAAGGAGCTCACAAATGTGTGGGATTGTCGGATACACCGGTCCGAACCCTGCACTATCTCGGGTCATCGAAGGTTTGCGCCGCCTCGAATATCGCGGCTATGACTCTGCGGGAGTTGCGTTGGCATCTGAAAAGAGCGGACCGCTTATCGTCGCAAAGAAAGCTGGCAAGTTAAGTAATCTAGAAAATTCATTAACTGATGCTTTTGAAAAATCTACTAGCGGTATTGGCCATACTCGTTGGGCAACCCATGGTGGACCTACTGATACCAATGCTCATCCACATATTTCTAATGATGGAAAACTAGCGGTGATACATAATGGCATCATCGAAAATTATGTTGAACTCAAAGCAGATCTAGAGAAACGTGGCCATAAGTTCACCTCAGAAACCGATACAGAATCTGTTGCGCACTTACTAAGTGATGAATTTGGAAAGAGCAAGAATCTAGCAGCTGCAATGCGCTCGGTCTGTAAACAGTTACGAGGCTCATTTACTTTGCTCGCAATTCATTCAGATACACCGGAAGTTATCGTGGGTGCACGCCGTAATTCGCCACTTGTTGTAGGTGTTGGTGATAACGAGAACTTTCTCGCCTCTGATGTATCCGCCTTTATTTCTCACACCAAAAAAGCTCTTGAGTTGGGCCAAGATCAAGTCGTAGAGGTAACTCCAACATCGGTCTCTGTTTCTGACCTTAATGGTGAATCGATAACTCCTAAAGCTTATGAAATTACTTGGGATGCAAAGGCGGCTGAACGTGGCGGCTTCACTCACTTCATGCTGAAAGAAATATTTGAACAACCTAAAGCAATTGCGGACACTCTTCTTGGACGTTTCAATGCTGATGGTTCCATTCAATGCAAAGAGATTGAGAATCTGAAAGTTGATATCGATCGTATTTTGATTCTTGCTTGCGGCACGGCATATCATGCTGGATTGATTGGTAAATATGCCTTAGAAGAATGGGCGAAGATTCCTGTTGATGTGGAACTCGCATCAGAATTTCGTTATCGCAGGCCAGTTCTCTCAAATAAAACTCTCGTCATCACAATCTCTCAATCAGGCGAGACAATGGATACTTTGATGGCGTTGCGGCACGCTAAAGAGCTTGGTGCACAGACTCTCTCCATCTGTAACACTATGGGCTCAACAATTCCGCGAGAATCTGATGGAGTTATCTATACCCACGCTGGCCCAGAAATTGCGGTTGCTTCAACGAAAGCGCTCTTAACTCAGATAGTTGCGCTACATATTGTCGGACTCTACTTTGCCCAAGAGCGTAAGACTCTTGATAAGAACCAGATCTCAAATCTTCGCGAAGAACTTCTAGCGCTACCGAACAAGGTTGAAGAGATTCTTGAAACTGTCGAACCATTACGTGAAATGACTCGTGGATTTAAAAACTCAACCTCAGTTTTATTCCTTGGACGTCATGTGGGATATCCCGCTGCACTCGAGGGCGCACTTAAACTCAAAGAGCTCGCTTATATGCATGCTGAAGGATTTGCTGGAGGCGAGTTAAAACATGGTCCTATTGCTCTCATTGAAGATGGGACTCCCGTCATTGCAATCTTGCCGCCATTTTCGAGCGAAATTTCGGAGAAGATGCGTAGCAATATCCAAGAAGTGAAAGCTCGTGGCGCCCAAGTCATTGCCATCGCAGATGCCTCCACAAAAATAGAAGTTCCTTATCTCATTCGTATTCCGGAATCTCATGAGCTTTTACAGCCAATTCTCTCGATTGTTCCTCTTCAAGTCTTTGCCTATGAGATGGCGGTAGCTCGTGGAAATGATGTGGATCAACCCCGTAACCTCGCAAAATCAGTGACCGTCGAATGAGTACTAAATCTGACGATGTATTCGATGACGTTGTAGATCAACGTTACGAACACCGCCGCCATGAAATGAATGTGGCGTTGCGCTGGACCGCGGTTTTAACTTTTGGATTCGTGTTGGTGACTCTAGATGTTATCAATCAAGGTCTGCTCTATAGATTTGATCAATATTTAGCCGATGTGGATCGCCCTAAATTAACTGGCTTCACTAATTTTTTAGTTCTACGTGTCGATGATTTGGGATTACGTTGGGTCACCGCTTCCATACTGCTAATAACGGCAACTCTCATTAGTCGACGATTTAAGTCGTGGAGACCTTTAAACCTTTCATTTCTCTCCTTGGTATTTCTCAACGTATTTGTCGGTGCAGCAAAAATCGGATTTGGTCGTTGTAAAGCAAAAGAAGACTTCGATGTTTGTATGTTTACTGATGGAATGGCATATCCAAGCGGACATATTTCTAATGCGCTCCTTACATGGGGACTCTTTGCTTACATCATTTTCCGTTACACGCATCGTGCGCCATTTGAGGGTCTCAAACTTTATTGGTTGGTAGCGGTTTTAACTTTGGCGGTAGGCATCGCATCGCTCATTAGAAATACCCACTGGTTTACTGATCTTTTGGGTGGAATGTTTTTAGGTGGCGCGATCTTGGTTCTTGTGGTTGCAATTGACCGCTTTATCCCATCTAAGCGGCAACCTTCGTAGATAGAAATTAGATAGAAACCAGAAAAAATGACGGTAGAAAATCGCGCAGAAGTAATCATCAATCTCGCCGCAATTGAGGCGAATGTTAAGTACCTGATGGCCAAATCTGGAAAGCCGGCCCTAGCAGTTGTGAAAGCCGATGCTTACGGACATGGACTTGTGCCCGTAGCAAAGAGAGCGCTCGAAGCTGGTGCAACTTGGCTCGGAGTCGCGCTCTTAGAAGAAGCGCTCGCGCTCCGTGTAAATGGAGTTACTGCGCCCATCATCGCCTGGCTGACTCCGATTTCAGATGACTTCAAGAGTGCAGTTGAGAAAGATATCGACCTCGCGATCCC
>Ga0214917_10005116_pt1 | contig 14145 bp, 13 predicted proteins | sample LL_1208_BB_MetaG_FD_177983 | JGI IMG/M metagenome (GOLD analysis project Ga0214917, IMG submission 177983) | Freshwater microbial communities from Lake Lanier, Atlanta, Georgia, United States - LL_1208_BB | ecosystem: Environmental > Aquatic > Freshwater > Lake | place: USA: Georgia | collected... | reverse complement strand
TTACCTACAGCATATTGAGTTGTATTTAATCCATTATATGCATTAGCACTACTTAAACCACTTCCACTTACTTTAATTGAATCATTTACAAAAGCAATATGATAAGAAGATGTGCTATGGTTAAAATTAACAACCCCAGAAGTAATTGTTGTTGATGATGCATTAACATTTGTTACTGACCATCCACCTGGAAGTGGGTTTTCATAGCAATCAAATGAATATGATTTACCATCGGATGGTATAACTAAATATCCATCAACTACTCCATTAATATCTCCACCTATTACACTTGGAAAAACAAGAACATTTATACCACTTTTATTGATAAGTGTAACTGTTTTACCTTGAGTGGGTGTTTGAGGTAATCTTAAACAATATGATTGAGAAGATGCTGTGGAAATTACGTTAATTCCGTAATTTGAATATGTAGTAGTATTTGTTGAATTTGGGTCAAATGAAGCAGTTCCAGTAGGTATTAAATTAATTATAGGACGAACAACAGCACTTCCTGAAGTGGTAAGTCTGATGTCTCCACTTGCAGTTACATTTCCGTTTATTGTTACATTTTGATTTAACGTATTAACGTATGATGCTGTTTGAGCGGTTGTTACTGTTGTGTTTAATACGTTTGTAGCAGCATTGTAAGTTAAACCTGAATCAACAAAAGGGGATTGGCAACCTACTGCTTGATCTCCTACTAAAACTACTGAGGTTGTTGTATCACCAGGAACAATAGTAGAAATGTTAATATTACTAGCGCATCCTGCTGTAGCAGCATATGAAGCTGAGAAATTAGAAGATCCAGTGCTACCTATTATAATGTCTCCTCCAGGTCCTTTTATTAATAACTCACTGTTTACTGTTACAGATGTACCTGAGGTAGGTTCAAGATTATTTACTTTTAATGTACTCATTGATTATGTTTTGTTTATACATATGTAAAAAAAAAATAAAAATATAATTTAGATACCTTAAATATTTAAATATTTTTTTAGATTATGCTAGTGAACCTGATCTCCAAGCACCAGACATCCAAACATAAAATCTGTGATTTCCTGTTACAGTTAAGTCTCCAGGAATTGTAATTCCATTACCCGATAAAGGTTAAATTGTGTTAATGCTAAGTGTACTCATTTATTTTTATATTATATTATTACTAAAAAAGAACCAGTTGAAACAATAATTGAACCTGAATTATATATTGGTCCTATTAATAATGCGTTGTATCCTGATGGGATAGTTAAGTTAATTGAATTAGTTGGTTGATTTGCAATAAACCCATCAATAATATTTAAAGATCCTGTAAGTTCAATAGATCCTGTAAGTTCAATAGATCCTGTAAGTTGAACATTTTGTTGTAAAGGATTTAAATAGGATGCTGAGTCAGCCCCTATTACACTTCCAGAAAAACTTCCGGTAAATGTACCAACAAACCCTTGTGCTGTAATTATTCCTGTGTTAGTATATGAACCTGTAAAGTATTCAAAGTTACCATCCATTTCAGCGATAGTAAGTGGAGAACCTTTTACTTGTCTTAAAGTTAAATTTGCCATTTTCTTTTATTTATAAATATTAAGTGGACGCTACAAAATACTCTAATTGTGTACTTCCTGAAATTGCTTTTGCTTTTATAGAACTTAAATATATAAAGTTACTGTAATATGTTTCATCTACATATCCATCTACTACAGGATCATTTTGTGCTGGGGTGTTTATATCAGTATTTCCTAACATTATTGTTTTTCCAGGAGCTAGATCAAACAAAGCACTTTCAGTATTATCGTTTGCAACTAAATATATTGAAGTATTATATTGGGTAGATATATTGGTAATTCGAATATATTGTACATCTTGTTTTACAAATGCACCACCTGTTTGTTCTTCTTCACTATTGCAAAAGCGAATGATTTCAATACCTGAACCACTAAAAGTAGTAGAAATTGTATCTACACGGCGAACTATTTGATTAATTCCCGTAATATTTTTAAATACATAAGTCTTTTCAGTAGTATTGTTTGGAAGGGTAATTTCCTCAGTAATGGTTACATACAAATTGGCCATTTATATTTTATTTATAAATATGGCTAGCTTCTGAAAGATTTGTATACTTCTAAAATGTCGTCTACTATTGGATGTCTATGATTTTTTTCTAATGTGATAACATTAAATCCGGGTACCTCTTTCATATGTTTACATACAACATCAAAACCGGATGTTTTTTTATCTCGTAAATCAATTTGAGCAGCATCACCACAAAATATCATTTTACTACCTGAGCAAATACGAGTTAAAAGTAGTTCTGTTTGGTTATCTGTTAAGTTTTGTGCTTCATCTACTACAACTAAACAGTTTGTAAAGTTTCTACCTCGCATAAATGATACAGGTACAATTTCTATTTCACCTTCCGCTATACACTTTTCAATTTTTTCTTTGCTATATAAACGATGCATATTTTCATATACAGGAGCTGTAAATGGGGCTAATTTTTCATTAACATCACCAGGTAAAAATCCAATATCTTGTCCTGCTACTACAGTTGGTCGAGTGATAATAATTTTTTCAATTTCTTTATTAAATAGCATATCAAGAGCAACATTTGCAGCTAATAAAGATTTACCAGATCCAGCTTTACCACGTAATATAGTTACAACATCTGTTAAAATTTTAGCTTTAGCTAATTTTTGCTCTTCATTTAATTGTATGTTAAATTTAATAGGATTTTTTGGTTTTCTTTTTTCTTTAAAAACTTCTTGAGCTTGTTGTGTTCTATTAAAATCATTCATGTAACTATATTTGTTGATAAATATTGCAAAAAAATAAAAAAAGCCTGACTTTCGTCAGGCTTTTCATTTTCAATTATCTACTACCGATTAAAGTACATTCAAATCGTTAACAAAGATACGACCGAAGAATTCAGGACGGATCATTTTCTTAGCATAACGAGTCAAGAGACCTTTACGTGGAGTAAATGTATCTGGATCGTACACTAATGGAGTCATGATTAGAGGTACATATGGAGCAAATACCGCACCAGTTTCAAGGAATTGAGATCCTCTATAACCCATCAACATTAAGTTTTCAGTCATGTAAGGGTTTTTATAAACTGTGTAACGGTTGTTCATTTGACCAGCTTTTTGGATACCAAATGCATAGCTAGCTTTTGTTACATCACCATCAGAAGATGAAGCAAATCCTGGGATTGATTCAAGGATAGTTGCTACAGTTGGAGAAGTTACGATGAAGTTTGCACCACCACGTAATGTCTTTTGGTGAATTTTGTTAGAAACTTTCTGCATTTTGGTTCCTAAAGTTTGAAACCACTGACCTTGTGTATTGTAAAAGTTAGCATTGTCATATCCTGTTTTACCAGAATTCAATACACGGTTGTTGGTAGCATACCAATATTCATCCCATGCAGAAGCATCTTGGATCAACATATCTAATACTTCAAGATCAATTTCTAATGCAATATATTCGCTCATGATTGAAGTTAATTCAGCTTCGGCATCCAAAGATTGGTATGCATTTAAATCTTGAGCAAATTCTGGTGTCCATTGTGCTTTCAACTTACGAGTTTTAGCAACAATAGCTTCAGATTTCATTTGAATGTTGATTTGTGGAATAGCTAATGCATCTGTTGATGTAGAATTAGCATTGTAATAACCAGCTCCATTATTATCTTCAAAATCACCACGACGGTTATCTTGTGGGGCAACATTATAAAATAAATTATTAGTTGATACAGCTGAACCTGTACCTGGGATACCACCACCAGCACCTGTAGCTGAGCCAGAAAAAATAAATGAAATCGTTGTTGAACCGTCTGTAGATGTATACTGAGGTAATAAATTAGTGTATATTACACTTTGTGGAGTTGTTGCAGATCCTGAAGCAGGAACGAATGCGCGAACACCTTTAAAATCTGGGTATAAAGCGTTTGTACCTGTACCTACATAATAAGTAACTTTTGAATAATTACCAGCAGCAATAGAAGCAGATAAAGTTGAATCATAATCTACATCAGCCCAAGTAGCGGCAGAACGAGATACTTGAAGAGATGCTGTGAATTGGTTAATTGAATAAGCAAATCTACCAGCACCATATAAACCGTTAGTAGCATCATTAGCTACACCTGGGTTAGTATTACCATACATAGATGATGTAGTACCATAGGTATTACCACCAGGGCCAAATGGGCCTGTTGGAGCAGCTTTACCAAAAGTGCTTCCATTGCTGTCTCCATATTGAAAATCTAGGAAGAATACAAGACCAGAAGGCAAATTCATTGGTTGTACAGAAACGAATTCTTTAGATGATAAAGAACCGAATACTTTACGTACCAATGGAAGAGCTACTCCTGCCCATTGCTCACCTTGAGTTGCATTAAATGAAGAACCACCTAAGTTTGTAGAAGATTGCTCAACAACAAGTTGTTTAGCTTGGTTTTCAAGGATCATAGCCATGTTGTTTTTATCAACTTCGCTATTTAATCCTTGTAATAATCCCGTTTTAGCCCACTTAGAAGCCATACGAGCAGCATCGTTCTGCATGTTTTTCCATCCAGAAGCCGAGCTTTCTAATAAAGAATTAATACTTGACATTGTTTTGTTTTGTTTTTAAATTGTTAATTAAATAATTCCAGCCAATTTTTGCATACGTAAGAATGCATCGTTTGACTCTACGATTGGTTTTTTAGCATTTGGTGTAACTGTTGCTTTAGAAGCACTACCTAAGTTTTCTTTAATTAAGTTTGGTTTTACTTTAATTCCCTCATTTAAAGTTTCAAACACTAATTTTACTTCACCTACAGTAGCTGCTTTGTCAAACGAACTTAACACTTTTACTTTTTGACTTTCGTTCAAATTTTTAGATTTGAAGATTTTGTTAGTATAAAGAAGTTTAGCATTTAACAAGTTAATCTCGTTTAATTCAGATTTAAGAGATTTAATTACAGAATACGCTTCGTCAAGTTCTTTTTTCATTTTTTTCTTGTCTTCGTCTTCTTTCTCTTTTTTCTTTTTAGCTTCATCTAAGTATTCCATCTCTTCAATTTCTCTTAAAAGTTCAGCTAAATCAACTTCTTCTTCTTCCTCTTCTTCAGCTTCTTCTTCATTTTCCATACCTTCATGACCTGCTTCAATTTCACCTGCAGCGATCATGTCTTTAATAACATCTTCGATCATAGTTTTAAGATCTTCATCTGTCATGTCTTCGAGGTCAATTGGTTCTCCTTCTTCTTCAGATTCTTCGTCAGATACGTTTGTATCATCGTCATCATCTTCTTCAGCTTCGTAAAGTTTTTCCATTCCTTCCTCTTCCATTTCTAGCTCACGTAAAAGCTCTTCTAAATCAATTTCATCAATTTCACTTTCTTTAGTAACATCTTTGTCTGTTTTTATACCACTCATTCCTTGTGGAACATCAGATGGTTGAAGTTCTTTATATTCTTCAAGCTCTTTTTCATGTTCAGATTTACCGTACATTTCTTCAAGATCTTTTTCTTCTTTTTCCATTTCTTGAAGTTTTGCAGCAAACATTGATTTCAATTGAGGTGTGAAGGCTTCTTCTAGAGCAGCTTTTGCATTTGCGATAGCAGTTTCTTTAACAGCTTTAGCATCTGCGATTGCTTCTTTAAGCAAGTCTCGATTTGTTGCCATTTTTTCCTAAATTATTTGTTGGGAAAGTACGTTTATTAAGAAACGTAATAGAATTTTTTAATATAGATACCACATAAGAATTGAGGGGGTGGTATATTCACGTTATATATATGTGGAAGGGATGTCAAAGTCGCAAAACCAAAAAAAGACCTGCAAACAGTTCTTAAGGTATGTTTGCAGGTACATTTATTGCCTAAGGTAGCAGGCGTTTTAAAATATAGGGCATGTGCCTTTAGCACATAAAATTTCAGTAATTATTGAATTAGTGCGTGCATATTCATTTAAATAAGAAGTTCTAGATTCGTTTAACATCCCATTTGTCATCCATGAATCTGGATTAGATGGGTTAGAAACAAGATCCCATGTTAATAATTCAAAATCATCTTGAACTTCCATTACTTCACCCATTTGCTTTAATGAACCCATCCCACGAGAAGAAATACCAATAATCAAACCGTTTCTAACTAATGCTCCTGCAATGCGACCTGAGGTGGTTCCTAAATCTCCAGGGTCAGAAAATATTTCAACTTTTCCATGAATTTCATCACCATCCCACCACACTTCACGAATAGCATGTGATGCGTTTTTTAAGTTGATTACTTGAGAATCAGGGTGATCTAACTCACCTACTGTTTCAGTAGAGTGTTGTTTAATTTTGCGTATAAAATTATCGATTTCACGTTCCCATAATTCTTTTTTATAATAACGGCCGTTTCCATTCTTAACTTCAACAGTAGCTAATATCCCTTCAACAAAAATATTTCCATTTTTGTTTATTCCTTCAACTAGTTTTACTGGTTTAGGAATGAAATGTCTAGTTTCTATTAAAAGTTCTTTGCTCATTTTAGTATACGTAATCAGATTTTAAATCGTCTGGGGCTATGTAATTTAAATAATTATCTAGGTTTTTTTTTGGTCCATTCCTAAATTACTATACGTGTCTCTAATTAAATCTACTTTTTGCCCAGCATCTAATCTTTCAGTAGCATCATCAACATATTCAGCAGCTACATCAAGGCCATCTTCTGTTTCGTCAATTACTTCTTTATCTTCAGATTTTTTACCTTTAAATTTTGACATCATTTTTTCAACTTTATTGCGAGCTACTTCTAGTTTTTTAATGTCTTTTTCAATTTCTTTAACTTTTTTCTTGTCAGTTAAAGCTTTCATATCCTCATCTTCGTCAAGTTTAGAAAGTTGTGCTTTACGTTTGTCAATTAGTACGTCAATTTTGTCTAATTTAGATTGTAAAACTTCATGTTCTGCTTCTTTGTTAATGTCTGCTAAATCTTTTTCAACGCTTTCTTTTAACGGGGTAGATTGTTTAATAGTAATACTACCATCATCGTTTAAAGTTGCGTTTTTAAATTTATAGTGGTTAGTATCATAGGTAATATAATTAGCTGGGTCAGCTAAAGCGTTATATTTAGGATATGTGGCTCGATTTAGTTTAAGATCATAAATAAAATCTATTTGTTTTGGTCTTTCTTGAATTTGAATTTGGAGTAATTTAGGCATTTTAATAACTCCATCTTCCATTTTTAATCCTCTTCTTTCTAATTTTTTTACAACTAGAGATGGAATCTTTTGTGATTGTGGGGATGATGGAGTATCTCTTTCTTGTCTTTCTTTTTTGTTATCTCCTAATTTTGATTGGAACATACTTCCAATATGTCTCATCTCTTCAATTTCACCCTCAATCATTTCACGAATTACTTTACGTAATTTAGTTTCTTCTAAACTTCTATCAATATGCATTGATCGATATTCTTTTGGAAGACTTGAACTAGATGATTTTAAATTTTTAAAATAATTAACAACTTCCTCTGGAAGCTTATAGTCTTTTAAAATAGGTGACCCAACTTTACTTAAATCTCTAATACGATACATTCCATCTTGTAAGCTTATTTCGTATTTGTCGTTATCAACTATAATAAAATCAAATTTATGCCCTCTTAGTTCAGCATTTATCTCAGCTTTAACTAACATTTTTGTTAAATCCTTTAATGGGTTTGGTTGAGGGTCATTATAAATAACTTCATTTATAGACTCTTTTAAATCACCGTATCCGCATTTAGTTTCTTCTAATTGATCTGCTAATTTATCTAGTTCTTCTTTACCAAATCTTTCTTTACTTGCTTTTTTAAGAGCATCTTTTAGTTCTTCTTTTGTATAGTCTTTAAGCATTGTAGGACTAATTCCAGATATTCTGCTAAGCATCACACGGGCTTCTCTTTCAAGATCTTTATTTTCTTTCAAATCACCGTATCCGCTTGACTTGTATTTTCCTTTAGCTTCTTTCGGTTCACCTAAACCTGGATGGTCAACTGAATATCCTAAATCTTTAACACCAAATTGGCCATCTTTTGTATAGTAAATTGGATCTTTTGCTAAATTTTTAAATACGATGTCTTTTAATTGTTGCATCGTTTTATCAGCGTTTTTAGGATCCTTCATTTCAGCATAGTAACCCATCATGATTTGATCAAAGATCATATTATCAGGATTTTTTTCGTTTGAATTGTCAAAGTTTTTTTCAAGATCTTCTTCTACATGTTTAGAAACTTTTTTTTCTTCTGCTTTAACTTTCTCGTCTTCTTCTTCTTTTGATTTTTTAGCTTCAGCTAAAAACGCTTCAAACGCAGTTTCATAAGATTCTTTTTTAGGACGATCCATAATCGCAGGCATTACAGAAAATATATTTTCTGATATAATATTTTTAGTTTTAAGTGATGCTACTGCTTCTTCAAATGTAGCAGCAGTGCGTACAATGTGAGGAAATTCACGTTTTGCTTCTGTAAGGAAAACACCTTTATGTCCTTTACCTTCTTTAATTAGCAAATACTGGTCTTGTAGGGTCTTTTTCATTTTATTTACTTAATAGTTTTTGTGCTTTTTTTATATATTCTAAAGCCATTGATGTTGGTTTATAAATATCAAATTTACCTGGGTTAGCTTTATAATATTCAATTGTTTGGTTTTTAGCATTTGAAATTAAAGCATTTAATTCATTTTGGATTTGATCAAATTCATTAATTCTTTCCTCTTGAAATTTTTCAACATCCGTTTTTTCATCTTCCCAAAGTTTTTTAACTTCTAAACCAGATCCTTTAATTTTTTTAGGTACTAGTCTATATTTAAATTGTTTTACATATGCATTATCTTTTACACCTTCAGATCCAGCACTTGGTCCCATTCCTAAAGTTGCTCCAGGACCTTCGTTTACTTTTTTATAAGCATATTTAGCAGGAAGTCCTATACCTTCACCACCAGTAACTGTAGCACCACCTACGTTGGTAGCACTCATTTCTTTAAGTTTTTTACGAATTATGTCTTTAATTTTGTCCATTTACAGTTTCTAATTCATTAATTAAATCGTAGTACTGTAACAAATCAACTAAATCATTGTCAGTTATTTTAGCATTTTTAGCTGGTGGATTAATAACTGTAAGGATTTCGTTAATTTTAATTTGGGTAACTTTGTTTTTGGTTTTTTTGTTTAAAGTAGCTAATTCTTCTTTAATTTCTATTACCTTATTAGTATAAAATTCTCTTAAACGTGGTGTATTGTCAATAGAGGTAATATACTCTTTTAATATTAATTTTTGTTTTGGGTGTAGTGTATCGTATTTTTCGTTAAAGTTTTCTAATACCATTTTATAAGCTAACAAACGCACATCTTTATCAGCCTTTTCAAATTCAGACATTACTTCGTCACGAACTTTATTTTCAGTAATTTTAGCTGCAGTTAAGTGTTCTAAAATAGTTACTTTATTATTAATGGTTTGTTCGGGATCTACTGTTTCTTGTGTGTTTGCAATCTCTAGCAATGTATAAAAAGCAGCATATATTTTATAGTTAGGAAGTTTATGATTAAAAAATCCATTAATATTGTAATGTTTTTGGATTTCATTAATCAAATTGTATTTTTGACGCTTAATTGCTCCTCTATTTAATGTTTTAGATGATTCAACTAATGTGCTAACTACAACGTTTGCTTTCCCTTCAGTTAAGGATGTTTTTTTTAATAAAGTTTCGTATAGTTTGTACTCACGACCTAATTCCGATTTAACGAAATATTTTTTAAGTATATCTTTTGCCGGTGAGTCCTTGCCATCCAACGTGTCTGTAGTGATTTGGCGAACTAATGATTCAAAAAGGATACCAGTATTTTTATACTTTGAATGTTTAATTTGCATTCTAATATTATTTTATTTATAAATATGTAGAATTTTCTTACTCTCGTATTTGTGATTCATCTAATAATGAATTTCCTTGAATATCTGATTCAAAAATTATCTGTTTATTTTGGTTTTTGATGTCATTAAACATTTTAGCATTGCGATTTCTTTTATTTTTTGTTTCAAGAGCTAATGGGGATCCACCTTTATATTGCGGTTTAATTGAATCTGATTCATCTCCATCTTTTTTAATGCCATCTGATCCAATTCTATCTTTTCCAAAGATATTGTCCTGTGTATTTTTATTAGTTATTTTTTCTTCAGGACGACCTAAATCAACATCTTCATCGTATCCAACAGGTACATTTGTTGCTTCATATCTGCCTCTACCATATAAAGCTGCTAGATCATGTGGTGTACCATAAGATTTTCCTGTTTCTAATGGATCATTACCTTCGTTTTCAATTTGTGCAAGACGGAATTTACGTTTAGCATCTTGAATAATTAAATCTCTATATTCGTCGTATTGATCTTCACTTAAATGGAATACATTTTCATATATCCAATCACTAGGCATCAATTTATTTTCCATCATTTGAGCAGCTAAATCAACTTTTTCTTTCATTAATGCTACTCTTTCTTGATCATAAATAATTGAAGGAGTAGTTAACGATAATTCAAAATTTGTCATGCTTTCATCACGATATCCTTGAGAATATAAATGAACTAAAGCAATTTTATTTAATTCAGACACAACAATACGTTGAACTCGTTCAATTGTGCGTGCAAATCGAATATCTTCAGCAGCTAACGTTGCCTTACCTGTTAAATCTTTTTCATACCCCATAAATGCTTTAGGAACTTTAAGGGCAGCAAATAATTTATCTCTTAAGTAAGTAACGTCTTCAATACCTTGCCATTGTAAACCTGCTAAATTATCAATTTTAGTTGCTTGATCATTTCCTCTAATTGGAATATAGAAGTCTTCAAGTAAATTTTGCATATTGTACTTCAAATTGTAATCACCAGTTTGTTGATCAATATATGGAGTACGTTTCATTTTAGAAATTGTTTTCTGCATAAAATTTTCTACTTCAGCAGGTGCAATGTTTCCAACGTTAATATAAAATATACGTTTTTCAGGTGCTCGAACAATACGATGGATTAACATTGCATCTTCCATCATAGTGTATTGTTTAAATAACTTACGAGCAGGCTCTAAATACGATCTACCATAAGGTAAAAAATTAGTATCCGTTAATAAACGAAAATGAGCCATTTCATAATTATCAAAAAAAATAGCATTTGCTTGATTACCAGCATTTGGCACATTATAATAACCATAATCTGAAGGGGATGAAATACCGTCTGGATCAAATCTAAAACGTACTGAATTTGGATGTTCTTTATCATATCCATCTTGTCTTTCAATATGAAATGCATTGTAAGGGATTACATTATATACACCAAATTTTTCAGCAATTTCTAATTTTAAAAAGAAATCACCATATTTTAACATATTACGAATCCAAGGCCATAAGTTAAATTCTACATTTAATACGTCATAAAATAAATTGTATAAAATTTTTTGTACATCTTCATCCGAACTACGAATTTGTAATACCTCACCCATATCATTACGTAGTGTACTTTCATCAGCTAAAATATCTAAAGCGGAGGCAATGATAGCATCTGTATCCATTGAATCATATTCAGAATAAAGTGTAGGACGTAAAGTTTGGTAATTAAAACTACTTTGATATCCATAAATTGAAGTATGTGAATTGGTATAAATACGATTAAATCTATCTACAAGTGCATTTGTTTCATATTCACCTGAAACTTGTATTTTATTGATGTCAAATACTTTTAATTGGTTATCTCCTTCGTTTCGAATGATAACGTCTGTTGAAAATAATCGTCTTAATCTAGTAAATAATCCTGTATCTGCCATATTTTGTTTTTATAAAAGCCAAGAAATATCTTCTTGATCATTTGAATAAGGGTTGTCTATTTTAAATGGGTTATTATTATACTTATCAGCATAATTTGGTCCATTGGAATAACCTCCAGCATATAATGTACGAGAATTTCCTATACTATTCAACATACTTTTAGTCATTTCCATATTATTTGTTCTAAGTTTAAAAGCGGTTTCACGTAAATAACATCCGATGCAAAATGCCATCACTAAATCGTCATTGTATCCTGCTTGTGCTTCTGCTCTACCGTTTTTCCATATAAATACTTTCATTTCCTCTAATAGACGCACAGAATAAAAAACAACTCCTTTATCCATAACAGCTTCTTGAAATTTACCAATTGCTATTGGGCGAGTTGTGTTTGACATTGTAAAGCCTGGGGTCATTTTGCTATGATCCATATAAGGATCAAAGAAATTGTCTACATTGTTTGTTCCACCTTTTGGTGAATAGTAGAAATTTTGATAACCTCTATCTAAAATAGTTTGTACAGTTGACCAACCTACGCTTTGATTTTCGACTGCAAGTAAAGCATTATTGTATTCTGTTGCAATACTTACTAATAAATGTCCGTAATCTTTTGTGTTAATTTGTCCCTTATATTCACCTACCTGAGTGAATGTTTCAACATCAAAGATATGAAATGCAGAAGAATCCTTACTATCACCACGAGCTACATCAGCTACGATTAAATAATTTTTAGAATAATCTGCTGGTTCCCAAATCCATAAGTTTTGATCAACTCCACGTTTTTCAAGAGGTTCTTTTACATGAAATTGTTCATAAAAAGTAATATCTTCTGGGGGAAATACTGTATCACCAGATGTTGTAAAGTCACAATCACATTCTTGAGCAGCCATTCGAGCACCTAAATCAGCATCTTGTTGGTCTCTCCAAGCTTGATTTCGTTCAGGATGTACTTGCCAAGGTAATCTAATAGGCAAAAAACTATTATCACCCATTTCTGCAGCAACCCATGTTTTATGAAACCAGTTACCTGTACCATAAGGTGTAGATAGAGCAATACATCCACCACCTGTTGCTAAAGTTTGTTGAGCTGAAGCCCATATTTCACCAATATTATGAATGAAGGCAGCCTCATCTATAATTAACAAAGAAACGGCTTCTGATCGACCTGCATCACTTGATGCACCAATTGCTTTAATTTGAGATCCATTTGGTAATCGAAGTGTTAATTTATTTGCTTCGTCAGGTTTATTTGAAAATTTTAACCAAGAAGGTAAACTTTCATACATAAACTTAACTTTAGTAACCATGTTTTTAGCGGTTTCCTGTTTAGTTGCAATACATAGTACATTTTTATCTTCATGAAACAACATCATCCATAATGAATAACCAGCAGTTAATGTTGAAATACCTAACTGGCGAGATTTAAGTACAATTGAATATGGGTTTTCTTGAAATAATGTAAGTACTTTTTCTTGAAATGGATAAAGATTAAATTGGATACGTCCACGTTGAGGATGTTGAATATAGCAATATTTTTTCATAAAATATGCTGGTGAGGCAGCACATTTTATGTACTCCTCGCGGACTACCTGTTTTAAATTTCTTTCTTCCATTACTTAATGGCTATTAAGGTAATAATAGTAAGTACAGAAGCCACGAATCCTCCACCTAACCACTTAAGTCCTGATTTAAGATGGGTATTTTTACGAGTTAAATTAGTAACATTTTTTTCAAGCCCAGTAATAATTTTATCTTTTTCAACAATTATATTTTCATAATTGTTTATTTGTTTAATATAGTTATTTTCTTGTTCAATATGTAATGAAATAAGACTATCTTGAGCTTTAATTTTTATATCAAGTTGCCATACTAATTTATTTACAACTTTTAATTCAGCAATAGCTGAATCACCTTTAACCAGATCAATTGCTATTTGCCTAGCTGTAGAATAAGGAAAACAAATTTTATTTGTATCTTTTTGAGAAAAAGTCGTCAAGTTCAGAAGGAGAAGAACTAGTAAGATCTTTAATTTTGTTGCCATAATATAAACGTGTTTTGATTAATTCTTTTTCTGTTTTTACAACCTCTTTATCTAATGAATCTATAACTTTTTGTTGTTTACCTAAATCAATAGTTAATGTATCTTGTATATTTTTTAACCTATCAATTTCTTTCTGTAATTCTTCTATTTTTTGTTTATATTTGCTATAGTCGGGGGTTGGGGAAGGGTGGATTTTAACATATATCAAAAATAACAACAATAGTAAAAGTATCCCACCTATGATTAGATGGGATAACTTTAATTGATATGTTTTATCTTTCATTTTATCCGATTATACCTTTTAGCATACTATC
>Ga0214917_10005115_pt1 | contig 14146 bp, 15 predicted proteins | sample LL_1208_BB_MetaG_FD_177983 | JGI IMG/M metagenome (GOLD analysis project Ga0214917, IMG submission 177983) | Freshwater microbial communities from Lake Lanier, Atlanta, Georgia, United States - LL_1208_BB | ecosystem: Environmental > Aquatic > Freshwater > Lake | place: USA: Georgia | collected... | reverse complement strand
CCCGGGCACGATCACCCGCAGGGCCTGGGGCAGCACGATGCGGCGCAGGGTCTGCAGGGGCATGAACCCCAGGGAGCGGGCCGCCTCCCACTGCCCTTGGGGCACGGAGGCCACCCCGCCCCGCACCACCTCGGCGATGAAGGCGCCGGTGTACACCACCAGGCCGGTGAGCAGGGCCCCGAATTCCACGGTGAGCCGCAGCGGCGCATGCCACTGGCCCCCCTCCAGGTGGGGGCCGGCCCAGGTGAGGTGGAGCGGATCGGTGAACCAGCCCAGGTAGAGCCCGGAGCGCGCCAGCACCACGCCGGGCAGCTGCAGGGCATCACGGCCGTTGGGCAGCGCCAGGAACACCACGAAATACCAAAACACCAGCTGCAGCAGCAGCGGGATGTTGCGGATCAGCTCCACGTACACCCGCGCCAGGCGGCGCAGCAGGCCATTGCTGCTGAAGGAGGCGGTGCCCACCAGGGTGCCGAGCACGGTGGCCCCCACCAGGCCGGCCAGCACCACCCGCAGGGTGTTGGCCAAGCCCGCCAACAGGGCCCGCCAATAGGGGAGGCTGGCGTCGTAGGGCAGCAGGGTTTCGGAGATGTCGAAGCCGGCCGGGTTGCCCAGCCAGCGCCAGCTCAACAGCAACCCGGCGGCGGTGAGGTTGCGCACCAGGTTGCCCAGCAGAAACGCCACCAGCACCAGCACCGCCAGGGCCACGGCGCCCTGCACGATCCAGGGGATCCAGCGCCGATCCCGCCACCAGGGGGTCACCGCAGAGGGGGGCACCGACGCCGCCATCAACGGAACGGCGGGGCGTAGATCAGGCCGCCCTGGTTCCACTGGCGGTTGAGGCCGCGCTCCAGCTTGAGCATCGAGCCGGCGCCCACGTTGCGCTCAAAGATCTCGCCGTAGTTGCCCACCGCCTTGAGGGCCAGCACCACGAAGTTGGCGGGCAGGCCCAGCTGTTTGCCGAAGTCGCCCTCCACACCGATGAAGCGGCGCAGGTCGGCCAGGTTGGTGTTGGCCTTGGCTTCGGCCAGCTTGGCGTCGACGTTGGCCTGGGTGATGCCGAGCTCCTCCGCCTGCATCAAGCCATAGATAATCCAGCGCACCGCATCGGCCCAGGCGGGGTCGGCGTTCACGGTGGCGGGGCTGAGCGGTTCCTTGCTCAACACCTCCGGCAGCAGGGTGTGGGCGGCTGGGTCGGGGAAGCTGGTGCGCTTGCCCGCCAGCTGGGAGCGGTCGCTGGTGACCGCCACGCAGCGGCCCTGCAGGTAGGCGGCGTAGGTCTGGTCGCCGGTCTGGAAGCGCAGGGGCGTGTAGGGGGCCTTGATCTCGCGCATGCGATCGGCCAGGTTGAGCTCGGTGGTGGTGCCGCTCTCCACGCAGATCGGTTTGCCCGCCAAATCCTTGAGGGTCTTGATGCCGCTGGCCTTGGGGGTCATGACCCCCTGGCCGTCGTAGAACACCGTGGGGGCAAAGCTGAGGGCGTTGCCGCCGGGGGCATCACGGCTCAGGGTGGCGGTGGTGTTGCGCGAGAGCAGATCGATCTCGCCGCTGGCGAGGGCCGCGAAGCGCTCGGTGGAGTTGAGGTCGCGGAAGTCCACCTGCTTCGCATCCCCCAGCACCGCCGCCGCGGTGGCCTTGCAGATGTCCACATCGAGGCCGCTGTAGCTGCCGTCGGGGTTCACGAAGCTGAAGCCCGGCAGCCTGCCGTCGACCCCGCAGATCAGCTTGCCGCGGCCGCTGATGGCGCTGAGCCGCTGGCTCTGGATGCCGCTGCCCCCATCGCTGGCGCAACCCACCAGGGCGAGGGCCGTGAGCAGGGGAAGTGTTGCCGCCAGCGGACGCCGCCAGGCCATGGCCGAGTTCCAGGGTTCGGCGCAGTTTGCCAGCAACATCGGCTCTCCGCCTAGGTTCAGGGGAACCGATTCGTCAGGAGTGTCGCCCCCATGGCCAGCCCTGCCGAGCACGGCTGCAGCGCCGGCGGCGGCCCCTGGGGGCCGGGGGCGCGGCTGACGCTGCGGCGGCCCGACGACTGGCATGTGCACCTGCGCGACGGCGCCCTGCTGCAGGCCGTGGTGGCCCACACCGCCCGGCCGTTTGCGCGGGCGATCGTGATGCCCAACCTGCGGCCGCCGATCACCACCGCCGCCATGGGGGCCGCCTACCGCCGGCGGATCCTCGATGCCCTGCGCGGCAGTGCCGGCGACGCGGCCGCGGCGGCGTTCACGCCGCTGATGACGGCCTACCTCACCGAATCAATCGACCCCGATGAGCTGGAGCGGGGCCACGGCGAGGGGGTGTTCACCGCCGCCAAGCTCTACCCCGCCGGGGCCACCACCAATTCCGATGCAGGGGTGCGCGACCTGGCCCACATCCCACGGGTGCTGGAGCGGATGGAGCGGATCGGCATGCCCCTGCTGATCCACGGGGAGGTGACCGATCCGGCGGTGGACATCTTTGACCGCGAAGCGGTGTTCATCGAACGGCACCTGCAGCCGCTGCTGCAGCGCCACCCCGGCCTCAAGGTGGTGCTGGAGCACATCACCACGGCGGAGGCGGCCGCCTTTGTGGCGGAGGGGCCCGGCACCCTGGCGGCCACCATCACCCCCCACCACCTGCACATCAACCGCAACGCCCTGTTCCAGGGGGGCCTGCGGCCGGACTTCTACTGCCTGCCGGTGGCCAAGCGGGAGCTGCACCGCCAGGCCCTGCGGCGCGCCGCCACCTCCGGCAGCCCCAAGTTTTTCCTCGGCACCGATTCCGCCCCCCACGAGCGGCACGCCAAGGAATCGGCCTGCGGCTGCGCCGGCATCTACAACGCGCCCTACGCCATCGAGAGCTACGCCCAGGTGTTCAGCGAAGAGGGGGCCCTGGCGCAGCTGGAGGGGTTTGCCAGCGAACACGGCCCCCGCTTCTACGGCCTGCCCCTCAACCCGGGCCAGATCACCCTGGAGCGCCGCGCCCTCGACCCCGACGGGCCAGGCCTGCCCGCCGTGCTGGAGCTGGCCAACGGCACGGGCACCCCTACGCGGTTGGTGCCCTTCCACGCCGGCGAGCAGCTGGAGTGGGCGCTGCTGGAGGCCTGAGGGGGGTGCGCAGCGCCTGGGTTGGTGCGCAGCACAACTTGCCGATCAAGAAAGGGCGTTTTATGGTGCGCGCGATCTAATCAAGGGCCAGGCATTTCCTCGATGGCGCTGTTTTCCTGGATCACCAGCCTGAACAGCGATGCCCTCACCGAGGCCCTGGAACTCCCCTTGCGCCAACTGGGCTTGGTGGTGGACCCCCTGGTGAGTTCCGATAGCCAACTGCTCGCCAAAGACGACCCAACCCGCTCGATCCCCCTGGCCCAACGGGTCACCGTGGTGGCCTCCTGGAACTGCCAGCGCTCGCGCGAATGCCAGCTGGAGGTGCGCAGTTCCGAGCCGCAGTTGCGCCACGGCACCCGCTGCCAGCAGATCGCCGAACAGCTCCAGGCCCAGGCCTGCCTTCAGTAGCCAAACAAACGGTTCAAGGCCGTTTTCGTGCCTTTGGCTACCGGGCTGGGCGCCACCGGTCCATAGGGTCCGCCCCACGGACCGGATCGGCGACCCATGCAAACCCAAGTGCTGAGCCAACTGCCCGATGGCAGCTGGAACCCCCTCAAGGTGTATCCCAATCCGCTGCTGGCCTACATCGCCGCCCGCAAGTTGAGCCGCCGCGAACAGCGGCCCACGCGCACGGTGTGCATCAGCGGCCAGGTGCTCGACGACATCCAGCCCGCCTGAGCCCCCGCGGGGGAGTGTGCTTGCCAGTTGGAGGCGAAGCGGAGATCCTGGGGCCGCCCGCACCCTGGTAACGCACATGGCCCAGGGTCGCCGCCGGCGCCGCCCGGCTCAACCACGGCCCCTAGCGCTGGCCCTGGCCCTGCTGGGGCTGCTGCCGGCCCTGCCCCCGTTGGCCGCCCGGGCGGATGCAACGCCGTTCACGCTGCAATCGGCCCTGAAGCTGCCGGATTGGATGAATCTGCAGGTGGCCTTCAGCGGTGAGCCCCTGTTCAACCCGGTGGGCGGACTGACCGCCACGGGGGCGTGGGTGCAGCAGAGCTCCATCGACCTCGCCCTCAGCACGGGCCTCAGCCGCGACCAGCAGCAATGGCGGGAGCTGGACCACTGGGGGGTGAACGTCAACATCGGCCACACCACCGGCAATCAGCTCTTCAACAGCGACATCGGAGCGGTGTTTCCGCTGCAGCAGGTGGCCTATCCGCCGGGCTTCTGGCTCAGCGAAGCGAGCCTGGAGCGCGACCCCGGCGCTGGCTGGCTGGGGCTCAAGGCGGGAATCCTGGCGATGAACCCCGATTTCATCCAGGTTCCGATCCTCAACCTCTACGTGCATGCCTCGCTCAACAACACGCTCAACATCGTCAACACCGATCTACCCATCAACCCCTATGCCTCCCCGGGGGGGGTGGTGACCCTGCGACCCAGCGATGCGTTCAAGATCCGCTACGGCATCTACGACATCGGTTCCACCTTTGCGGTGTCCCAGGCCCTGGGGGCGGATCCCGCCCTCGCGGATGGGATCTACGGCACCGCCCAGGTGCTCCAGATCGACTACACCGGCGCATGGCTGGCGCCGGACCCCAAGCTGCCGATGAAGGTGTGCCGTGAGACCTACGGCTTGGTGCGCAGCCACCCCCGGTGCGAACGCCCCACCACCGTGACCAACCAACTGCCCGGTGGTCTGGTGCGGGTGGGGGGCATCACCAGCACCGACAACAACACGGGCGAGGGGGTGTATGGAAGCGTGACCCTGCGCAGCGGCCTGCCGATTGGCCTGGATGAGCGCGTGTGGTTCGGGGGGGCCTACAGCCCCAACCGCACGGTGGACTTCGCCCCCACCTTCGTGGGCGGCGGCATGGTGGTGCAGGGGGTGGTGCGCCAGCGGCCCCTCGACCTGCTGGTGCTGGGCATCGGCCGCGGCGGCCTCAGCAGCGAAGCCCCGCCCTTCCTCACCAGCTCCTACGAGGGCATGGCGGAACTGGGCTACCGCGTGATGATCAACGAATCGCTGCAGCTGCAGCCCACCGTGCAGTGGATTTTCAACCCCAGCGGCGCCGACCAGCCGGTGCCGGGCATCCTGGCGGCGGGCCTGCGCATCGACCTCAACTTCTGACCCCCGCCCCGCGAGCATGACCCTCAGCTTCCGCGAGCTTCAGCAGCAGCTCCAGCCCGGCTGGGGCTGCGAGCACAGCGGCGATGGCGGCCAGTTCGACGTGCTGGTGGTGCCATCGCTGAGCATGGACCGGGCGCTGATGGCGCTGGTCACCGGCGCCCACCACTACGAGGAGCGGCAGCTGTTTTCGCTGATACGGCTCCGGGATCCCGGCGTTCGGGCGGTGTACGTCACCAGCAAGTTGCTGCCGGAGCTGGTGGTGGATGCGGTGCTGGAGCTGCTGCCCGGCGTGCCCACCTCCCATGCCCGCCGGCGGCTGCACCTGTTCGACACCGACGACGCCTCCAACCGCCCGCTCACCGAAAAGCTGCTGGAGCGGCCCGCCTTGCTGGGGCGCATCGGCGACCTGCTGCGCCCCGGCCGCAGTTTCATCAGCTGCTTCGTGGTGACGGAGCTCGAAAAGCAGCTCTCCGAGCGGCTGCAGGTGCCGCTGCTGGGCACCGATCCGGCCCTGGGCCACTGGGGCAGCAAGGCGGGCAGCCGTGCCCTGTTCGCCCGCTGCGGCGTGCCCCACCCCCCCGGCAGCGGCCTGGCCACCAACCTCGACGACCTCAGCGAGGCCACCGCCGACCTGTGGGAAGCCCACCCGCACCTGCGGCGCTGCGTGGTGAAGCTCAACGAGGGCATCAGCGGCGAGGGCAATGCGCCGTTGGAGCTCGAACCGCTGCAGCTGGCGGAGCGCAGCGCTGCCGAACGGCGCCGTTGCCTGCGCCAGGCCCTGGAGACCCTGCCGATGCCGGCCGCCAGCTGGCGGGAGCTGCTGGCGTCACAGGGGGCCCTGGTGGAGGCCTGGCTGGAGGGGGGTGAGGCCCTCAGCTCCCCCAGCGTGCAGGGCACCATCCACCCGGGCGGCCGCGTGGAGCTGCTCTCCACCCATGAGCAGATCCTGGGCGGCCCCAGCGGGCAGACCTACCTGGGCTGCTGCATGCCCGCCGATGCCGCCTATCGGCTCAGCCTGATGCGCCATGGCCAGGCCATCGGCGAAGCCCTGGCGGCGGAGGGGGCCCTGGAGCGCTACGCGGTGGATTTCATCGCCCGCCGCATCGATGGCGACTGGGACCTGCAGGCCATTGAGGTGAACCTGCGCCAGGGGGGCACCACCCACCCCACCATGGCGCTGCGGGCGATCACCACCGGCCACCTCGATCCCGACTCCGGCCTGTTCCTGGCCCCCACCGGCCAACCGCTGCACTACCGCGCCACCGACAACCTCACCCACCCCGACCTGCGGGGCCTGCTGCCCGCCGATCTGATCGACATCGTGGCCGATGCCGACCTGCACTACGACCCCGCCCGTCTGCGGGGCAGCGTGTTTCACCTGCTGGGCTGCCTGTCGGAATTCGGCAAGCTGGGCATGACCTGCGTGGGCCGCAGCGCCGAGGAGGCGGAGGCGGTGTACGCCGGCACGGCCGACAACCTGATCAGCCGGGCGATGGGGCTGCAGGGCCGATCCAGCCGGCCAGGTGGGAGGCCGCCTGGGAGCGGGCCAGGGCCCGTGCCGCCGGCAGGGCCGGCTCCAGGCGCTGGGAGCTGAACGGCGGCAGGGTGCGGCTGCGCAACCAGGCCCCCCAGCGGAATTCATGGAACGGGATCAGCGGCGCCGCCGCCACCACCCCGTCGCGCTTGAGCTTCCACACCAGGCTGCGGTAGGGGTCGTCCTGGGTGCCGGTGAGCTGGCGGGGCAAGGCCGCCGGCGGCTGGGGCCCGAGGCCGCGCCCGTCGTAGAGATACAGCCAGCCCCGGCGATGCAACTGCTCCAGCACCCCATGGCGATCGGCATCCGGCACCTCCAGCACCACGTAGCCGAAGGCCGTGGCGTTGGGGTCGAGTTCCAGCAACGCCCGCAGGCGGTGGTGGCGATCCACCATCCACAGCTCACCGGCGCCGCTGCGCACCAAGGGGGTGGGTTTGCGGCGCAGGTACTGGCGGCGTTGCTTGGGGTCGTCCGCGGCGAAATCCTTCTGGCGGCTGCGGATCTCGGCCATGCCCACGCACAGCTGGGTGGGCTGCAGGCTGGCCAGGGGCACCTCCAGCAGCTCGCCGCCCACGGCCTCCGGGGCCGGCAGGGGTTGGAACGGGGGAAGGCGCAGCGCCATGGGGGGAACCTAAGCCCAATCTCCAGCCCCCACCAGCCGCGCCACGGCCACCCTGGCCGGGCCCTGATCGCCCTGCTGCTGGCGCTGCTGCTGGCGCTGGGGGTCGGTGGCGCACCAGCAGCAGCCGCCACCGCCGACACCACCGGCAGCCGCTGCACCCCCATCAGCGAGACCCAGGCGGCGGCGCTGTTTGAGCGCTGGAATGGCGCCCTGCAAAGCGGCGACCCCGACCAGGTGGTGGCCCTCTACAGCCCCGATGCCCTGCTGCTGCCCACCCTCTCCGCCGAACCGCGCCAGAGCCCGGCGGCGATCCGCGCCTACTTCGAGCAGTTTCTGAGCCATGCGCCGCGGGGCCGCATCGACAGCCGCGTGCTGCAGCTGGGCTGCAACGAGGTGGTGGATGCCGGCACCTACAGCTTCTGGCTCGATGGCGACCACTGGGTCGCCGCCCGCTACACGTTTGTGTATGTGTTCACGGACGGCGCCTGGCGCATCGTGCACCACCACTCCTCGCTGGCGCCCAACCCTCAGGCCGCCTGAGCCGTGGCGCCGCGGCCCAGCGGGCGCTGGGGCGCCAGGCGGTTGCGGCTGGCCAGCTGGTGCTCCCGCACGGAGCTGCCGTAGATCTCCAGGAACAGGGCCCGGTCGGCCGCCGAGCCGATCAGGCCGCACTGGCCGTAGTGCTGGCGCAGTGTCAGTTGCGGCCGGGCCGCCACCTGGGCATGCAACTGGCGCAGGCGATAGCGCCGCAGGGCCTTGAGGGGCGACTCCCCCCGCAGGCGCACAAACAGATTCTGCAGCGTGCGCACGCTCACATGGCAGTGGTGGGCTAGCTCCGGCATGCGCAGCGGATCGCGAAAGTGAAGCGCGATGTAGCGATCGGCGCGCTCAATCAACTGCTGCTGGGTGGGGGCTGTGATCAACACGTTTTGGTTAAGACGCGACGTGCTTGCGAGGCAACTTGGTCATAACGGGGGTCACAACGGGACATCCCAACGGGAATGGCCCGCAGCGCTGCAGCGACCCAAAACCTACAGAAATCAGCCCAATGACCCCTCACGCAACAACAAATTGTTGGCAAACGATCAGCAATCGCTGAAGGAGTGGTTGCTCTAACGCACCCGCGCGATCTAGTCGCGCAGGTTATAGATCGGCATCGTGGCAAAGCCCAGGGAGGCGGGCACCGGGTTGGCCCCCGCGGGCAGCGCCTGCACCCCAAACATGTAGGTGTCAGCCCAGGTGGGGTTGTGCCAGGGCCGCAGCGCCACGGTGACCGTCTGCCCCGGCGAAGGGGGCTCGGGGAAGCGCACGGTCATCGTGCGGGAGGCCTGATCGAAACTGGCCTGCACGGGGATGGCGGCGCCCTCCCGCCGCGGCCGGCCCACAAAGGCGCGGGTGCGGTGGGTGAAGAAGGGAAAGTCGCGGTCGACGCCGCGGGTTTGGCGGATCGTCAGGCCCCCGAGGCCGGCGCCGGCCTGCTCCGGCAGGGTCACGGTGAAGTAGTACTCCGCCCCCGCCTGCATCCGATACCACCAGTAGCTGGTGAACTCCACCCTCCAGGGGGGCGTGGTGAACCAGCTCTGGCCGTCGAGCGCCGTGGGGCGGGCTGCCGGTGGCAGCAGCAGGGCCGCCAGCAGCGAGGCCGAGGCCAGGGCGGCCCCCAGCGGGTTGATCCCCAGCAGCCGCTTGCGGATCGCCATCCACCCCAGCCCAGCACTGGCGGCAAGCTAGCGGCGGTTGGTGTGGTTGATAGGGTCAGCGCAGTGTGCCGCGCCCGGCGATGGATCGAGCCCAACTCGACGCGATCGAACTGATGCTGCGCGACCTCAACACCCGCCACGACGAAATCCGCCACCGGGCAGCGTTCCGCGGCTGCACCCGCGAGCTGCTGGCGTTGCAGCGCGAGCTGGTGCAATACCTCACCCACAAGCGCGAAGGCCTCAGCGGCCGCTGACCCCCACGCTGCCCCCCACAAACGGAGCGGGGTTCTGATCGCGGCGGTCGCGCACCGGCAGGGGCGGCCCCTGCTCGGGCCCATCCAGGGCGGCGGTGCGCTCCAGGGCGGCCCGCAGCCGGCGGGCCGCGTGCAGCGGCATGTCGCGGGGCACGGAGATGCGGTCGCGCCAGTAGCGCAAGCCCGCCGCCGTGCCCGCCGGCGGCGGCACGGGCTGGGCGTGGGCGGGGGCCATTAGGTTGGTGAGGGCGCAGCGCAGGGCCTGATCCAAGCGCTCAGCGGCGGCGGCGCCGAGCCGTTCCCCCGCCGGATTGATCGCCAGCAGCTTGGTGCGGTGCCGCAGCATGCGGGCCAGGGCCAGCTGGCGGGCATCGGCGGGCTCCGGCTGGCGCGTTTCGATCAGATTCGGTTCGTCGCTGGGCCATAGGCCCCCATCCACCAGGGCCGCCAGCCGTTGCTGCTCGGCGCCGCCGCTGCTGAGGCAGCAGCCCATCTGGGGGGGCAGGTCGTGGGCGTGGGTGTGGATGTCGCTCTGGGTGCCCAGGTAGGTGAGCCGCTGCTCCAGGGCGCTGAACCAGCAGTCGATGGCGGGGTGGTGGTGCCGCAGCCCGTAGCCCTTGTAGTAGGCGAGCGAGGCGTTCATCCGCTCCAGGTAGGGCACGAAGATCACGTCGGCGGTGCCGAAGTGCTCAAGGAAAAAGGGGCCGGGGGTGGCCTCCAGGGCCTGCTCCACCAGGGCGGCCATGCGGGCGAAGTGCTGCTCCGCCGAGGCGGTGTGGGCCCCCTCCCCTTCGCAGTAGCAAAGCCATTGGCACCAGGCGCGGAACAACCGCCGCTCCAGCTGCCGCAGCGGCAGCACGTCCGGATCCGAGAGGCCCTGGCCCAGGGGGCCAAAGCTGCGCTCCAGGGCCTCAAGGATCACATCGCTCTCGGTGATCAGGCGGCCGTCGAGCTCCAGGGCCGGCAGCATGCCGGAGGGCACCTTCTCGGTGAACCAGCGCTCCTTGTCGCCGTAGCAGAACATCGTGACCTTGCGGATCCGATACGGGATCCGCTGCTCCTCCAGCCACAGCCACACCTTCTGGCAGTAGGGGCACCAGGCGTGGTGGTCGCGGTAGAGGGTGACGCGCACCTCGCGCTCCGGCCGGCCGAACAACCGCAACTGGGCCTGCGGGTTGGTGGGGCCATCGGTGCGCCAGCGCTGCAGCTCGGCGTCGCTCTGGGGCGGCAGCAGCTCCTCAAGGTCGGCCCAACGCAGGGGGGCGGTGGTCAACGCCGCTCTGTTGATCTCAGCCATGTTGATCTCGGCCGTGTGGAACGCGGCATCGGAGGGGGACGGCACGGCGGAGCAGCGGTGTGGGGCTGTTCTAAGCAATCGCACCCATGGCGCGGCAATCTGGCCACGAAGCGATCCCTCCGCAGCCCCCAACCGCCCCATGGCCCAACCCTTTGATCTGGTGGTACTCGGCGCCGGTTCCGGCGGCCTGGCGGCGGCCAAGCGCGCCGCCTCCCATGGCGCGCGGGTGGCGATCGTGGAGGGGGATCGGGTGGGCGGCACCTGCGTGATCCGCGGCTGCGTGCCCAAGAAATTGCTGGTCTACGGCTCCGCCCTGCGCCACCTGCTGGCGGATGCCCCCAGCTACGGCTGGAGCGTGGGCCCCACCCAGGCCAACAGCGCCGAACTGTTGCGGCGCGTGCGGGCCGAGGTGGATCGGCTCAACCAGCTGCACATCGGCTTCCTGGAGAAGGCGGGGGTGGAGCTGGTGCGGGGCTGGGGCCGCCTGGCGGATGCCCGCAGCGTGGCCGTGCACGACGCCAACGGCCAGGAGCTGCAGCGGCTGCAGGCGGAGCGCATCCTGATCGCCGTGGGGGGCCGTCCCCATCGCCCCGCCATCCCCGGTGCGGAGCTGGGCTGGGTGAGCGACAACCTGTTCGAGCTGGAGCGCTTCCCCGAGCGGGTGGTGGTGGTGGGCGCCGGCTTCATCGCCTGCGAATTCGCCTGCATCCTCAACGGCCTGGGGGTGGCGGTGACCCAGCTGGTGCGCGGCGATCACCTGCTGCGGGGCTTCGATCGGGAGGCGGCCCAGGCGGTGCAGGAGGCGATGCAGGCCGACGGCATCGACATCCGCCTGGCCCACAGCCCGGCGGCCATCGAAGGGCAGCCCGGCGACCTCACCCTGATCACCGAAGGGGGCGAGCGGATCGGCTGCAACGGCGTGCTGCTGGCCACCGGCCGACGGCCGTTCCTGGAGGGGCTCAACCTGGAGGCCGCCGGCGTGGCCATGGAGGGCCACCGCATTCCCGTGGATGCCGATCAGCGCACCAACGTGCCCCACATCTACGCCGTGGGAGACGTGACCGACCGCATCAACCTCACGCCGGTGGCGATCGATGAGGGGCGCGCCCTGGCGGACAGCATCTGGGGCGGCAAACCACGCCAGGTGGACCACACCTTGGTGGCCAGCGCCGTGTTTTCGCAACCGGAGCTCTCCGGCGTGGGGCTCACCGAAGAGCAGGCGATCGAACGGCATGGGGCCGACGGCATTCGGGTGCACCGCGCCCGCTTCCGCCCCATGAGCCAGGCCCTGCCGGCCCGCGACCCGAAGGTGCTGCTGAAGCTGATCGTGGAGCGGGCCAACGGGCGGGTGCTCGGGTGCCACATGGTGGGCGAACACGCCGCCGAAATCATCCAGATGGCGGCGATCGCCATCGGCATGGGTGCCACCAAGGACGACTTCGACCGCACCATGGCGCTGCACCCCAGCGTCGCCGAAGAATTCGTGACGATGCCCAACTGATGGCACCGATCCGGCCCCTCAAGGCGTTGGGCAGGGGCTAGCGCGCCGTCAGCCCAGGGGCTGCAGATCCTCGAAGCGGAACACCTGGCGGCCGGCGGGGGTGTCGCCGAAGGCCTCGGATTCCACCACCCGCTCGCTCAGCACCCAGGGGCCGCCGTCGGTGAGCGGCACGAAGGTGTCGGTGAAGCGGCTGAGGCCGCCACGGGCTTCGCCGGTGGCGGGGTCGGCGTACTGGCTGGTGTAGCTGCGGCTGAGGTAGCCGCGGCCGGTGTCGGTGGTGCTCTCGGTGAAGATCGTCACCACGGTGCCGTGGATGTGGCGGTGCACCATCGTCACCACATCATCTTTGATGCGATAGCGATCACCGGCGTTCTTGCCGCCCACGATCACCTCGGTGCCCACCGCATCGGTGTCACCGGCGGTGAAGGTGTTCTCGCCGTGGGTCTGCTCAAAGCTGCGGCGCACCCGGTGGATCGCCACCTCCCAGAGCTGCGAGGCCACGGCCTTGTGGATCGCCTCATCGGCGATGCCCTCCACCTGGGCCTTGAGATCGGCGCCCACGTGGAAGCGGCCCTCCGCCCGCTGCTCGCCCTGCTCCCACACGCAGCGGCCGCTGTAGCCGCCGAAGCCCGGATCCCAGGTGTAGCGGTTGTCGTAGGCGGCGCGGAAGGCGGCGGTGCAGTCGCTGCCGGCAGCGATCGCGGAAGTGCTCGAGGCGGGGGCGATGGTCACGGCAGAGCAAGCAAAAAACGTGGTGTGGGGTGAGATGCACCCGTGGCCAACCTAGGAGCTTTGACCCGAGCCAAAGGCCACCAACACAGAGGGTTAGCTGGCCAAACCGAGTTCGGCTTCCACCCACGCAAGAACCTGGGATGCGGCCTGCAACGCGGCGGCGGCATCTTCAGGCCCGAAAACATCCATGGGTGCCATGTCTCCCAGGGCATCGCAAATCCTGATCGCGGTCGGCCAATAAGGCCCTGAGGGCTTTCTCCGCTGCCTGTTGGGCCTGGAAACAACTGTGGCTCCAGTCACCGGAATCGACGAGCACCTGAGCGGCGCGGGCATCGACCCGGGCCTGACGGCTCCACAACAGAGCACGGGCGCGGGCGGACTCGCGGCTCACGGGAACGCCGAACCGTCCATCAAGGGCCTGGCCTCACGCTTCACCGAACGCCAAAACGGTGAATCCGCATGCCGAGCCAACAGCGATGGTGATGCAACCAGGGGTTGCACAGGCAACTCGCAATCCCCGATGGCATCCAACGCCTGCCCGTAGGCCTGCAGCACAGGCACCCCCTCGAGGCCCTCGATCAAGAGATCAATGTCGGAACGACGGCTCTGGGAACCGCGAGCCCAGCTACCAAACAACCAGAGCCCGTCTGGCTGAAGCCGCTCCACAAGCCTCTCCAACACGGGCGTCAAAGCCGGCCGAAGCTCTTCGGGCAGATTGTCGATCACCAAGGCCATGGGTGAAGGCTAAGTGCTGCCAACCCGTGCTTTCAGTGATTTCACGGAGGTGCCAACAGCCCAGGCCCCGTAGCGTGGGTGGAGCGGCCGGATCCAGCAATCGATGGGCTACGTGCAAGCCACGATTGAACTCAGCAACCCGCGGCAACACGACCTGCCGCCGGTGGCCACCACCTGCCTGGCCGACTCCGGTGCCCTGATGCTGTGCATCCCGGAGCGGTTGGCGGTCCAGCTGCAGCTCGAGCAGGAGTCCGAGCGAGAGGTCACTGTTGGCGATGGACGCTCGATGCGCGTTCCCTACGTGGGGCCGGTGAAGGTGGCCTTTGGCGATCGGATCTGCTTCGTGGGCGCCCTGGTGCTCGGTGATGAGGTGCTGCTCGGGGCCGTTCCCATGGAAGACATGGACCTCACCATTCACCCCAGCCGCCGGCGGTTGGAGCCGGACCCCCGCAGCCCCAACATCCCCCACGCCCTGGTGACGTGAAGCGCGGTGGCATGGGCGGTCTTGGACGCACCCCCTAAGGATGAATGTCCTGCAGGGCGGCCACCTGCAGCTGTTGGGCCTGCAGGGCGGCGATGCCCTCCACGGCGGCGCGGGCGCCGGGCAGGGTGGTCACGGT
>Ga0214917_10005114_pt1 | contig 14149 bp, 8 predicted proteins | sample LL_1208_BB_MetaG_FD_177983 | JGI IMG/M metagenome (GOLD analysis project Ga0214917, IMG submission 177983) | Freshwater microbial communities from Lake Lanier, Atlanta, Georgia, United States - LL_1208_BB | ecosystem: Environmental > Aquatic > Freshwater > Lake | place: USA: Georgia | collected... | reverse complement strand
CAAGTCTCCCGCTGTCACCGTTGTCACCGAAAAGAAGGGCGACAAGGAAGTGGCCACCACCATCAAGATGGGCGGCGGCAAGAAGAAGGACAACAAGTAAGCCTTCGCAGCTGCGATAATCCTGAAAAGGGCGGGAATCTCCCGCCCTTTTCCTTTGGACCTTATTGCCGGCCTAAACTTGTGAAATCGTTCGTTTTATTGGCCGGTTTGCCCGGTACTCAATTCGTTTTAATCTTTACTCCCTATAACATCGAAACCCGAACAGGTGTGCCGCGGGAGCCCCTGCCCGACGGGTTCAGCCTCAACTCCCGCTTGTGAAAGGACCCTCCTAATGTTCCGTAGCCTCGTTCTCGGTCTCGCAGCCCTCGCTCTCGTTGTCGGTGGCATCGTCGCCGAAGAGTACAAGGGCAAGCTCGCCAAGGTTGACGCCAGCGCCAAGAAGATCACCATCGAAACCAAGGATGGCGAAAAGACCTTCGGTTATGCCGATGGCCTCAAGGTGAAGGTCAAGGGCAAGGACGGCGAGAAGGAAGTGGAAATCGAGAAGGCCAAGGCCGGCTCCTTCGTTGCCGTCACCACCAAGAAGGATGGCGACAAGGAAGTTGTGACCGAAGTCAAGGCCGCCGGCGGCAAGAAGAAGGAAAGCAAGTAATCCTTCCTGATTGAAACAAACAAGAGCGGGGCGGGATACATTCCCGCCCCGCCTGTTTATTCCTTCTCCCGTTTCCGTTTGGGCGATTCGCCCTTGTTCCGTGGGCGCCGAACCTTGACAGGGTAGCGTGCCCGGGAAACCGGGGACGGTGTGGGATCGGTCCCCGTCAGGCGCCAATCAAGCTGCAGCCTTTCCTGGTCCACCCGGGCCACCGCCACGCGGATGCGGTCGCCCAGGCGGAAGCGCCTGCCATCGCGCTTTCCCTCCAGCGCCTGCGCCTCCTCATCGAGCCTGAAATAATCCTGCCCCAAGGCGCTCACATGCACGCGCCCTTCCGCGGGTATCTGCTCCCCTTGGGCGAAAATCCCGTATTCCGCCACGCCGGTAACCACCGCGTCGTACTCCTCGCCGACGCGGTCGGCCAGGTAGGCAAGGATTCGCCGCTTCACCAACTCGCGGGTGGCGGCCTCGGCCCGGCGCTCGCAATCGCTGCAATGCCGGGCCAGCACTTCCAGTTCCTGCGCGTCCGCCGGGGCGCGTCCCTGCCGCATCAGCCGGGCCAACTGGCGGTGCACCACCAGGTCGGGATAGCGACGAATCGGCGAGGTGAAGTGGCAATATTGGCTGGTGGCCAGCGCGTAATGCACATCCTCCTCGGCGCTGTAGACGGCCATCCGCAGGCTCCGCAGCAAGGCGATGTGCACCGCCCGGGCCTCGGTAGTGCCGCTGGTCTTCTCCAGCAGCCTTTGCAGGGCGAATCGATCCTCGGGGTTGTCGAGTTCCAGGCCCAGCCGGCCGACAAACCTTCCGAAACCGCGCAGGCGGGTCGCCTCCGGCTCGGGATGCACGCGGCGGATGTAGGAGACCTTGTTTTCGTCCAAATGGCGGGCCACCGCCTCGTTGGCCGCCAGCATGAACTCCTCGATGATCTTGTTGCTGGTCTTCTGCCGTCGCCAATGGGCTCCATTCACCCGCCCCTCGTCGTCGTATTCGAGCACGGGTTCGGCCATGTCGAGTTCCAGGGCGCCGCGCGCCAGGCGCCGCTGGTTCAGCAACGCCGCCAGTTCCCGCATCAGGCCCATCAGGGTCCAAAGGGGTTCCTCACCGGCCGGAGCCTTGTCCGCCTCGACCAACTCCTGCGCCTGCTCGTAGGTGAGCCGGCGCCTCACGCGGATGATCCCCTCGAAAAACGACTGCGCCGTGACCCGACCCTTGGGATCGAAGTCCACCCGCACCGTCTTCACCACCCGGACCCGCCCCTCCTGCAGGCTGGCCAGGTGGTTGCTGATCGCCTCGGGAAACATCGGCAGAACCTTGCCGGGCAGGTAGACGCTGGTGGCCCGCCTGCGGGCCTCGCGGTCCAAAGGACCTCCCGGGGGGACAAAGTAACCGACATCGGCGATGTGCACCCACAGGGCCCAGTGCCCCTTCTCGTCGCGGGTCACGAACACGGCGTCGTCGAAATCACGGGCGTCCACCGGGTCGATGGTGATCACGAAATCGCGGGTGAAGTCGGTCCGCCCGGTGATGGCGTCCTCCCGGAAATTCTCCGCCTGGTGGTGCGCCTCCTCCAGCACTTCGGCGGGGAAGGCATCGGGCAGCGCGTGGTTGCGGATCACCGCAAGCAGATCCACGCCGGCGGCGCCGCGGGGGCCCAGCACCTCGAGGATGACACCCTCGCCGTGGGCGTCCTCCGGCGTCGGCATCCGCAGGATTTCCACCACCACCAGGTCGCCCGGGCGGGCGCCCTTGGCGCTGGCGTCGCCCACCCTCAGGCTGTGCGCCAGGGTCGTGCCGTCCACCCGCACCCGCGCCTGGCCGTCGCGCAGGAACAGCGTGCCCACCATCCTGCTGCTGGCGCGGGAGACAACGGCGTCCACCCGGCCCCACATGGTGGAGGGATCCTCCCCGGCGGGCGACCTGCGCCTGATGACCTTGTAAATGACAGTATCGCCCGGACGCGCCTCGCCCATGTCCACGGCGCGGAAGCGGATGACGGGCCCCCCGGTCCCGGCCTTCACGACGAAGCGCCCAGACGAATCGCGCATCAGCACGCCGCGGGAACCCCCGCGCGGCGGTTCAGGCGCCGGGGTCCGCAGCGATCGGTTGCTGCCGAACACCACGCGCCCGGCGCGCAGCAGGCCGCGCACCGCCTCGCGGAAGCGCGGATAATCTTCTTGCCCGATCTCCATTTGCCGGGCCAGGCCCTTGGCCTTGGTGGGCCTGTACTCGGGGCGCGACATCCAGTCGAGCACCCGGTTCTCGAGCGGTTCGCCTTCCGAAGGGGTGGGAGCCATGGGGCGGTCTCCTGGTGACCTCCCCGGCGGGATCAGCCGGGGCCGCGGTAAAGCCGCCTCTGCAGCGGCTGGTGCCAGGGGGACCAAACCCCCTGCGCGCGGTTTTCATCGATGTGCCTCAGAACCATGTTCATCCGCGAGTCCATCGAGTCGATCTCATGGAGCGCGATCGCCTCCGGCGTCATCGGCAGCTTGGGGCTGCCGTGTTCCAGCGATCCGTGATGGCTCAACAGCATGTGCATCAGCCGCAGGCGGGTCTCGCTCGGGAAGGGCGAGCCCAGGGTTTTCTCAACCTGGGCGATCTTGGCTCCCACCATCTCCTGGCCCATGGCCAAATGCCCCAGCAACTGCCCGGCGTCGGTGTAGGAGAAGCCCTGGCCCACCGCCAACTCCTCAATCTTCCCGATGTCGTGGATCAGGATGCCCGCCACCAAAAGGTCGCGGTCAAGCCCCGGATAAAGGGGCGCCACCAGGTTCGCGATGTCCATCATCGTGGCCACATGCTCGGCAAGGCCACCGATGTACGCGTGGTGCGCGGAAACACCGGCCGGTGCCGCCTGGAACCTGGCCATCAGCTCGGCATCCACCATGAACGCCTCGGCCAGCGCCCTCAGGGGGAAATCGCGGATGGCCGCGATGTGCCCCTCGATGCGCTTGAGGCTCAGGGCCGGGTCGGTCGGCGCGCGGGCGACAAAGTCCTGCGGATCGTGGCCCTCGGCCGGAACCTTCTCCAAGGTAGTGGCGATCACCTGCAGCGAACCCTGGTAGGCCTGGGCCTTGCCCTGAACCCGCAGCAGGTCGCCATCGGCGAACGACCCGAAAACCGACTGCCCCGCGTTCCACATGCGCGCCGTGATGACACCCGTGCGGTCGGCCAATTCCACCTGCACATACAGGTTGCCGTTGCGGTTGGTGCGCAGTTGCCGGTCGCGCGCCAGATAAACCTCGTCAAGTGTGTCGCCATCGACTAGCGAGGCGACGGTGCGGCGTGCCATGGAAACTCCAGCCAAGGACCCGCTCAGCGGGCCGATTCGGTTCCTTGGGCAGGCAGCGAGCAGACACCGTCCTTGCACGGCACCAGCCCGAAGCGGTTGCGGGCGATCCACAAGTACACCCGCTGGCCAAGCCAACCCACGCCGGGAATGTAGAGGAACGGTGCCGCCGGAACCAGCGCCGGCAACCGCCACGCCAAGTGCCGGAAAGCCCAAAAGCCATGAAAAACCCGCCGGCCACCCGCCGCCACCACATGCATCTCCGCGTCAAGTTTTTCAGGATCCAGCGGCGGATTCATCGACGGAATGGCGCCCGTGTCGCGGAAGGAGCGGAATTCAACGGCGCCAAGCCAATCCATGGCCTTGAGCCAACCCACCGAGGCCCGGCAGAACGGGCAAAAACCGTCGAACAGCACCAAGGACCGGCGACCGTCCCAAGGCGCGGCGAGAGCGGGATCGGCCGGGGTGTTCTTCATCGTCGCCTCCATCGCTATTCTATCACCTTGGAACCCCTCGGCGCCGGCGCCTCAACCCCGCCCCGCCAACCTTTCCACCGGAATTTCCGACATGCCTGCCACCGCCAAGCAGATCCTGGCCGTCGACCTGGGTGCCGAGAGCGGCAGGCTTATCGCCGGCGGATGGAACGATGGCACCATCCAACTGGATGTGGTTCACCGTTTTCCCAACCGCCCCGTCCGCGTCCTCGACCGACTTTACTGGGATGTTCTCGACCTCCACCGCGAAATCCTCCAAGGCCTGCGCATCGCAGCCGGCAGGCTGACCGACATCGCCTCAGTGGGCGTGGACACCTGGGGCGTGGACTTCGGCCTGGTGGGCGACCACGGCACCCTGCTGGGGCACCCCCGCCATTACCGCGACCCGCACACGGAAAACATTCTCGCGGAGGTGGATGCCGCCTACCCGCTGGCGAAAATCTACGCAGCCACGGGCATCCAGTTCATGCGCTTCAACTCGCTGTTCCAGTTGGCCGCCATGCGCCGCGACGGCAACCCGCTCCTTGGGCAGGCCAAAAGCCTCCTCTTCATGCCCGACCTGTTCCACTATTTCCTCTCCGGCGAGATGGCCAACGAACTCACCAACGCCAGCACCAGCCAGATGCTCGACCCCAACACCCGCCAATGGCGGACCGACATCGTCCGCGCCCTGGGGATTCCTGATGCCATGCTCGGCAGGCTGGTGCCCCCCGGCACGGTGCTCGGGGGCCTGCGATCCTCCGTGGCGCAGGAAACCGGACTGGGTGCCATCCCCGTGGTGGTGCCCGCCACGCACGACACCGCCGCCGCCGTTGCCGCCGTGCCGGTCGACCCCGCCCGCGCCGCCACCGGCAAATGGGCCTACATCAGCTCCGGAACATGGTCGCTTTTGGGGCTGGAGACCCGCACCCCCCGCCTCGACGAGAACGCCCGGGCCGCCAACGCCACCAACGAGGGCGGAGTCGACGGCACCATCCGCCTGCTGAAAAACATCATGGGCCTCTGGATTGTCCAGGAATGCCGCCGCGCCTGGGAACGCGAGGGGCAGGCCCTCGACTACCAGACCCTCACCCACCTCGCCTCACAGGCTCCCGCCGGCGGGCCGCTGGTCGATCCCGACCACGCCTCGTTCATGCTCCCCGAGCACATGCCGGGCGCGCTCCAGGCCTACTGCTCCCGCACCGGGCAGGAGGTTCCCGAGGGACCCGGTCCCATCCTCCGCTGCGCCCTTGAGAGCCTCGCCTTCAAGTACCGCCATGTGCTGGAGCAGCTTGAGTCGCTCGCCGGCACCCGCGCCGAGGTCATTCATGTTGTCGGTGGCGGCTGCCAGAACCGCCTGCTCAACCAGCTCACCGCCGACGCCTGCGGCAGGCCGGTCATCGCCGGGCCCGTGGAGGCCACCGCCGCCGGCAACATCCTCACCCAGGCACTGGGCTTGCGCCTCATCGGTTCGCTCGACGACGCCCGCGCCGTTGTCCGCCGGTCGTTCGAGCTGACCACCCACGAGCCGGCCAAGTCGTCGCTGGCCGACGCCCGGTACGCCTTTTTCAAGACGCTGGTGGGGCGCTGAACCCCGTGGGCGGCAAGCCTCCCTGGCTCAGCCTCGAACCCCTTGGCGACATGGCCCTTTTGGCCCAATTCGCCTCCGAGGAAGAGGCGATGGGGTTCGCAAGGCGGGTGCGGGATCGCCCCTTGGGCCGCCTTGGCGTTATTGATGTCACCGCCGCTTACAGGGCCGTCTCCCTTCACCTCGACGCCCCGTGCCGCGACCGCGATGCCATCGCCTCGCTTCTGGCGGATGTGGACGGGAGCGAGGGCGTTGCTGCGCGGTTCCGCGAGATTCCCTGCTGCTACGACCTCGGTGAAGACCTCGAATGGGTCGCCCACAAGTTGGGTTTGAAACCGGAGGAAGTGGTGGCGGCCCACGCCTCGGCCACCTTCACGGTCTACGCGCTGGGCTTCATTCCCGGGTTCGCCTACATGGGTTGGCTGCCGGCGAACCTTGCCGGCTTGCCCCGCAGGGAAACCCCGCGCACCGCCGTGCCGGAGGGGAGCGTGGCCATCGCTGGCAGGCAGACAGGGGTGTACCCGGCCAAGGTTCCCGGTGGCTGGCACCTGATCGGCAAAACCCCTTGCCGGGTGGTCCGTCCCGAGGCTGGCTGGTTTCCCCTCCAACCGGGTGACAAGGTCCGTTTCCGGCCCATCAGCACCTGCGAGTATTCCGCCCTTGCCGGCACCGACCTGCCGGCGGTGGAATGACCGCATGGCGGAAACCATCCTGCTATGGGTTTACGGCACCTTGAAAAAAGGGGGCCGGTTGCACGGGGCCATGCGCGGAGCCTCCTTTCTGGCCTGTTGCAGGTCCTTTCCCGGCTACCAATTGCTCAAGCTGGGGTGGTATCCGGGTTTGGTTCGGGTTCCATGCCCAGGCCCCGGTGACACGGTTGCCGGTGAACTCTATGAGGTGCCTGTGGAGATGCTGGACAGGCTCGACGAGGTGGAGGGGGCCCCGGCCTTGTTTCGGCGCGAACCGGTCGAGTTGATGGAGCAGGCCCGGCAACCTCAGGCCTATTTTTACCAAGGGATCGCCTTGGGATGTTTCACCGTGGCGGGCGGGGAGTGGCCGGTCGGATGAGCATGCGGGCGGAACTCACGCGCGAGGCCAGGCGCAGTCCGGAAGACGCGCTGGCGCCCCTCGTTCTGGCCGACTACCTCGAACGCGAGGGCGACAAGCGGGCCGACTACCTGCGCTGGAGCCACACCGCTGCCCGTTCCGAAGACGAGGGTGAGCGCGCCCAGGGTCGCGACAACCTCCGGTCGCTTCTGGAGGCGCACGAACCGGAATGGTCGATGCCTTTGCCGGGCAAGGCGAACTGGTGGTGCTGGTCCACCGCCGGGATCGACGCGATGGAGATGCCGGCGGCTGCCGTGCTCGACCCGGAGGCCGTGCTCGGCCAGCACCCGGTCCACGACCTTGGATTGTCCGACCTGCAGGGGGGCCTTCCCCGCGACTGGAAGGGGTGGACAAGGGAATTGTCGGCGTTTCGGCTGCGGGCCGGTGCCATTGGCGACATGGGCTTGTCGCGGATCATCGCCGCCGGAGAGTGGCCATGGCTCGAGCGGCTGGAGCTGCGCGCCGGGGGTGCCGGCCCTTCCGCAACCTTGGAACTCTCCAAAAGGGGCATTCTCGACAAGCTGCGCTCACTCGACCTGTCGTGTTCCCCCGCGTGGGGGGACCGTTCACTGGCCCACCTGTGCGAGCGCGGCGCCCCGGAATTGGCGGCACTCAACATCGGCCATTCGAACATCACGGCGCAGGGTGTCGCCCCGCTGCTGGCGGGGGACCCGTTCCCGAAGCTTGAGCATCTGGCCCTCGCCACCACTTCCGCCACATGGCGTTTCGCCACCTCGGGGCTGACGGCGATGGCCGGCGCGCTCGCGAACTCCCCGTTGCTGCCACGGTTGTCATCGCTCGACCTTTCGGGCTGGAGGCTGGGGCCCGACGCCTGGAGCGACCTGGCGTCTTCCGGTCGCGCGTCCAACCTCACGGAATTGTCGCTGGCGCGCTGCGCGCTGGGCACCGACGGCACGGCCATCCTGCGCGAGGGGCATGCCTTGTCGGGCGTGCGCCGGTTCAATGCCTCCTTCAACGGACTGGCCCCGTTCGCCATCAGGCTGCTCGCCAACTCGCCCATGGCCCAATCGCTCGAGGAACTCGACCTTGCCGGCAACCAGTTCCTCGACAAGGGGCTTTGCGAACTGCTCGACTCCCCGCTGGTCGATCGTCCCGCCCGCCTCGGCCTGCGCGCCAACGGTATCGGCGAGCAGGGTGTGAACGCGTTGGCGAAGCTTCCGGCCGGCAGGATGTGGGGATTGGCCTTGGGCGAAAACCCGGTTCCCGGGGTCGCGTTGGCGAAGTTGCTGGCCAGCCCGGCGCTATCGGAAATTCGCTACCTTGATATCGCCCATCTGCCGGCGGAATTGCCGGTGGTCGACGCCCTCGCCAAGGCGGAAACACCGGGCCACCTGGAGGCCCTGCGGATCGATGCCAACCTTTTGCGCGCCTTCCTGGCGCGCAAAAGGTTGTGGGTTCCCCCGGCGGCCCGCTGGCTTGTGGAGGGAACCCCCGACCGTGACATCGCGGCGGCCCTGTTCAAGCTGGGCGCCCATGAGGTCTGGTTTGAGACCGACGCCCCCCTGCTGCGCCGCTTTCGCAAGTCGGGCGCCCTGCCGGCGGCGTGATTTCACAATCACGGAACCAAAGCTTCATGAGGTGCCGGGCCTGGAAGCCCTTGTCAGACCCGCACGCCATCGAGGCCGTCGGCAAGTGAAAACAGCGAGTCGAGGCGCGAGTAATCGCGGCCGTCGAAAAGGTTCACCTGCGCCGCGATTCCCGGCCCGGTGCCGGTGACGATGCTCGGCAGCAGGTTGCCGGTGGAAGCCACCCCGACACGGATTCCACCCGTGAATGAATCGCCCATGGCGTTGAAACTGCTCACGGCGCCAAGCTTGGTTCCTCCCCGGATCACGGTCACCTGGGGCGTGCCGCCACGGTCGTTGCCGACAATCAGTTCCGCCTTGCCGTCGCCGGTGAGGTCCGCCGAGGCGATGAACAACCCGCCGGTGAAGGTGGCCGGCCCAACGAATGTGGTGGAAGACAATTTAAACAGCAGCGCCGGCTTGGCCGAGGATGCAAACACCCTCACGGTGCCCCGCATGCCCGCGCCGTTGGCGGCGATCACATCCGCCAGGCCATCGCCGTTGACATCGGCGCAGGCCACGCGGACTCCACCGGTGAAGGGAGCGGAGAACGCGGTGAAGCTCTTGATCAGGCCAAGGGTCCTGCCGTTGTAGACATTCACCACCGGCGCGGCGGCGCCATCGCGCGCCACCACGAAATCGGAATAGCCGTCCTTGTTCACATCGCCGGTGGCGATGTTGAGTCCGCCTGTCCAACCAGCAAAAGGCGTGAACGACGCCACCGCCGCGCCGGTCACCAGGTTGATCACCCTCACCTGCGCAGGTGTGCCCGGACCGTTGGCCACCACCACGAATTGTTGCCCCTCGGGGGCATGCATTCCCGCGGCGACACGCACACCGCCGGGTGTGCCGACCGCGAACGCCTGCGCGTTGGTCCGCTGGTCGTTGGCGTCGAGCGCGGTCACCACCACACCGGAATCCGATGCCGCCACCACGGGCAGGCCCAGTTTCACCACGGGGGTCTTGCTGACCCGGTTGAGGACCACATCCCGTTTCAGGGTTCCGCCCCGGTAGCTGATGGTGAACGCCGCGCCACCCAATGAAACGGCGGCACCCTCGGGCAGGTTTCGGAATTGCCCCTGGACGGGGCTTGGACCCTGATTGCGAATCAGCGTGAACTGGGCGATCGAACCCGGGTTGAAGAATGGCAGAACGCGGAGGTTGAGCACCGGGTTGTTGAGGATGACGCTGGAAGTGGCCAGCACCTGGTCGTGGCCCGCGCCCGGCGTGGCGCCCCTGAACCGCAGCGTCAGGTTGCTGCCGGTGGCCATGGCAAAATTGCCGGCGCTGGTCAGGATGCCGGTTGTCGCCGTTCCGGGTGCCACCGCCGCCAGCGAGACAATCCCTGCCATGCTGCCTGTTCCGGTCAGCATGCCGCCGTTGACAACGCCTTGGCTGGAGGCCAGTTTCCCTGTCACCTCCACCAGGCCCGCCCGTATGTTCGTTGAACCGGCGTAGGTGCTGTCGCCCGAAAGGAGCAGTTTTCCCGGCCCGTCGAAAACAAGGCTGCCGCCTGACTGGGAACTGGTCAGCACCGTGTCGAGAACCGAGTCCTGGGAAGGGGAACCCACCACCAGCTTGGAACCGAAGCGCACCGCGCCGGCATCGGTCACCGCCCCGGTCGCAGAACGAACGGTGAGGATGCCTCCCACAGTGCCCTGGAAGGCGAGCGGACCCTGGTTCACCACGGTGGCATCGCCACCGGCGCCGGCCGTGGCCAACGAGACCACGCCTCCCACCGATAGCGCATCGAGGATGATGCTTGAACCCGAGCCCTTGGTTTCAAACGACCCGTTTCCGGTGAGGGCGATCGTTCCGTTGTCGGTCAGGTTGCCTCCCTCGGCCACCAGGCGCGCGGAAGGCGCGGCGCCGGCATCCACCACCAGGGCGCCCTTCGCCGACAGGTTGACCGTGGCGGAGGCCCGGAACGATACCGGGCCGTTGAAGGCGTTGGACGAGGCATTGGCCAAGGTGATGCCCGCGAAGGCCGACCGCAGCGTCACGGAACCGGTTCCCGTGGTGATCGTACCACCCGCTGTCTGCGAGATCACGCCGTTGGCAGTGGCGCTCAGGGCCCCGGCCTTGTCGCCTGTCATCGCGATGCGGCTGAAGCGCAGGTCTCCCGAGCCGAACAAGGTGATCGGCGCCGCCCCGACATTGCGCACCGCCACCGGCCCGTTGAAGGCGTTTCCGCCCGAGGCCAGCGTGATGGCGGCTGTTTCCGTCTGGATGCTGACCTGCCCGGTGCCCGTGGTGATGGCCGATCCCGTTTCCTGGGTGATCTCGCCCTTGGCGCTGATGGTGAGCGTTCCCTCGAGGGCGGGGTCGAGCGATATCGTGGCCAGGTTCAGCGCGGTGGAATCGTTGAGCTGGATCGAACCACCGGCGGATGACGCCAGCGTGACAGGCCCGAGGAAGTCGTTGTTGGCTCCGGCCAGGGCGATGCCGTCGGACCCGGCGCGGAGATCGATCGCCGCGGCCTCTGCCTGGCGGATGGCGGCCCCGGACGCCTGCCCGATGCCGGTGCCGGCCAGGAAGCTGGCGCTGCCGGCACCCAGGGCGACATTTCCAAGGACAAGGCTGTTGGCATCGCGGAGAAAAACGCTGCCCGTGGAAGACAATGTCACGCTGCCGGTGAAATCGTTGGATTGGCTCGGCGCGCTCACGGCGCCGGAGCCTGATTGAATGACCGTCGCGCCCGCCACGGTGATGGCGCCCAGCCTGACGGACTGGCCGCCGGTGGATCCTCCAGCGGAGACGAACTTGCCAGCCCCGGCGATGGCGGCAGCCGCCTCGGAAAGGTTGATCAGGCCCGAGGCGACCACATCCGTGGAGGAGGAGGTGTCGATGGACAGGGAGGCGCCTGATGCGGCCAGCGACAGAGACCCGGAGATGACCACATCACCGGCGGTGCCGGAGGAGGCCTGGGTGTCGATGGTCAGGCTTCCGGCGGCAATGATGCTTCCCGAAAGCCAGACTTCCGCGTCCCGGGTGGCGGCGCCGAACAAGGCGACACCGTCGGTCTGAATGGCGGACCCGTTGAGGTGGATGTTGCCGGCTGTCGCGCTTGAGGCCGAGATGATCCCGATCGAGCCCAGGTAAAACCTGTCGGGTCCGCCGCCGCCGTTCGTCACTGAACCCAGGGCGACCTTGCCGTTGGCGGTTGTTCCCCGCGTGTCCACCAACAGGGAAACATCCGAGCCCATGCCGGTCAAATCCGCCCTGGCCGTGGAGTCGGCCGCGCCAAGGAACACATCGCCGCCCGCGCCGGTGGCCGACTGCAGGGTGTCGATGGTGATCCGCTCGGCGTTCAGGCGGACATCGTCGCCCCAGTAGGTGAGGCTGGCGGCGTCTGCTCCACTCGCATCGAGCAGGACCGAACCGCCGATGACGAAATCGCCAAAGGCGGTGCCGGCGCCCCGGGCGTCGGCCACAAGGTCGTTGATCCAGGCGCCACCGGCGTTGCCAACCTCGCCCAACCAGACCGCGCCGCCGCCCGAAGTCAGTACAAGGTCGCACCCGGCCGCCAGCGCCGACAGGCTGCCGCCAACAGCGGCCAATCGAATATCACCATTCTGGGTGGAAATCGACCTTGAAGCCCCGATGGCCGCGAGGCCGTCGATGGCCACGCCCCCCTGCCCGATGGACATGTCGCCGTTGAGGCGCACCTGGGCGGGAGACAAGGCCCCGGTGAAGGCGTCCACGCGAACGGAATTCAGCCGTTGGCCGCCGCCCGCGTTGAATGCGCCGAACGCCACGGCGCCAGCTGGCCCGGTACCCCCGGCGGTGACGATGTTCAGCGCCGTTCCGGCCATGGCCGCGGAAACGGTGGCGGTCGCCCCGGCGGCGGAAGTTCCGCCCAGCAGCACAACCCCGCCGTCTGTGGCAATGTTGATTGTTTTGCCATCCTGGTCGAGCGGATTGATGACAACGGGAGCCGGATTGGCCAGGATCAGGTCGCCCCGGTTGGCTGACGATCCTTCCAGCGTGATGTCGCCGGCCAGGGTGACCGTTCCGGCGGAAGCGCCGGCGGTGTTGATGGTGAGGTCGCGGATGCCGGAAACTGATTCCATCCGGATGCCGCCGCCGGCGGTACGCAGCGCGAGGTCGATGCCGGGCACGGTTCCGGAAAGCGAACCCTCAAGCCTGACACCGCCTCCCTGGGCGCCGCCTGAGCCGAGGGTGGACATGGTGGTGGAGGCACCCAACCGGATGTCGCCCAAGAGCGTGATCAGCGTGGCTGGGGAACCGGTCGTGGCCGTGGAGACCGACCCGGTGTTGAGGTGGATCGCGCCGGGAGCGGCGAGGCGGTCTCCCCCGCTGAACAGGGCATCCACCTCGAATTGCGCCAAATAGTTTCCGGAAACACCTTCAACAGACCCCAGCGCCACCCTGCCGGCCGAGCTTGTTCCCACCGTGTTGATCCGCAGCCGGTCCCCGGAGGAAGCCGGACGGACAGACCCGGTGGCGGCTTCGGAGTTTCCGCCCAGGATAACGGCGCCTCCGGCGGTGGATATTCCCACCGGTTGGCCCCGTCCGTCCACCACCAGCACCCCGCCGGGGGTTGCCAAGGTGAGGTCTCCCAGGTCCCCACCCGAGGGCCCAAGGGCCACCGATCCGCCCAGCGCCAACAAACCCGAACCGCCCGTGCCGACCGTGAGGTCGTTGACAAGGTTGCCCTGGTCCTCAACCACCGGGCCAAGCCGGACGGTGCCGTCGCCCGTGGCGCCCACCGTTTCAATCTCAAGGTCGTAGCCGGTGCCGTTTGATCCGATGGTTCCCGCGAGATTGGCCAGAGAAACGGGGAAGGCCGCGCCGGCGCTTCCGGTGGTCAACAGTCTGCTGCCGCCAAGGCGCACCTGGCCTTGGATGTCGATGGGGCCGGAGGTGGAAACATCGCCATTGAGGGTGATGGTGCCAAGCGCCGCGCCCCGGGTATCGAGCGATAATCCGGCGGGGATGAGTCCGCTTCCCGCCTCCACGGGGCCCAGCGCGATGTCGCCCGCGCGGGTGGCGGCCACGGTTGAGATCGAGAGCGTCGCTCCCGCGGCAAGGGCGCGCACCCGCGACGCGGCGTTGGTGGCGGAGGAGTCCCCAAGGAAAACGCTTCCGGCGACCTTGGCAGTCTGCGCGGTGTCGATGACCAGGCTTCTCTCGATGGCCACCGGGGCGATATTTCCCAGGACGAAGTTCCCGCCATCCAGCAGGATGTCGCCCCCCAGGAACACCTCGCCGGCGTTGGCAGCCACAGGCCCGGATGTCGAAAGCGTGAGCGCCTTGGGGTAGGCCGCGGATGCGCCCACGGCATCGAGGCGAATGGCGCCGCCCTTGCGACCGGGGGCTGAGGTGCTGGTGTCGAGCGTGAGTTCGGCGCCGGTGGCGAGCGTGGCCACCGTTCCGGTCAGGTCGATGGCCCCGCCATCCACGGTGGTGGCGCCGTTGGCCGTGCTGATG
>Ga0214917_10005113_pt1 | contig 14153 bp, 8 predicted proteins | sample LL_1208_BB_MetaG_FD_177983 | JGI IMG/M metagenome (GOLD analysis project Ga0214917, IMG submission 177983) | Freshwater microbial communities from Lake Lanier, Atlanta, Georgia, United States - LL_1208_BB | ecosystem: Environmental > Aquatic > Freshwater > Lake | place: USA: Georgia | collected... | reverse complement strand
GGGCAGTCGCTCATGGTGGAGGCGATCGGAGGCGGAGCCGGCTGGCTCGACTTCGATCGTGACGGTCGGTGGGACGTGTATCTCGTCCAGGGCGGTGATCCGACCGCGACCGACCGCTCGACGCAGCCGGGTGATCAGCTTTTTTGGAACGGTGGACGTGTCGGCTTTGCCGACGTCTCGCTTCATGCGGGCATCGACGAGCGGGCGTACGGCCAGGGCGTGGCGATCGGAGATTTCGATGACGACGGATTCGACGACATCTACGTCACGAACGTCGGCCCGAACACGCTCTACCGCAACCTCGGCGACGGCACGTTCGTCGACGTGACGGCGGAGGCCGGCGTGGGTGACCCGCGGTGGAGTGCGTCCGCCGCCTGGGCCGATCTCGAGGGGGACGGCGACCTCGATCTCTACGTGTGCAATTACCTCGACTACGATCCGCGAAATCCCGTGGACTGCCGCAATGCCGCCGGTGAACCGCGCATCTGCCATCCGCGCGACATCGAGGCGGTGCCCGACGAGTGCTATGTCAACGCGGGAGACGGCACGTTCGAGGCCTCCGCCCTCGCGCTGGGCCTGCACGGCCCTGGCAACAAGGCACTCGGCGTGGCGGTCGCCGACTTCACCGGCGACGGGCTCGCCGACATCTATGTCGCCAACGATACGGAGCCCAACTTTCTGTTCCGGCGGCGCGCCGACGGCATGTACGACGAGGTTGGTCTCGCCCTCGGCTGCGCCGTGAATCGCGACGGCCAGGCCCAGGCGAGCATGGGTGTCGCGGTGGGAGATTACGATGGCGACGGCGTGCTCGACCTGTATCTCACGCACTTCTACGACGACTCGAACACGCTCTATCGTGGCCTTGGGGCGGCGGGATTCGAGGACGTCACGGGTCGTACGGGACTTCACGTGCCGACGCTCGACCGGCTCGGCTTCGGCGTCGCGATGGCCGATTTTGACTTCAATGGGCGCATGGAACTTCTCGTCGCCAACGGCCACATCGAAAACTTTCCAGGCAATCCGCTCCTGCCGATGAAGCCGCAGCTCTTCACGTGGGGAGGCTCACGGTGGCATGACTGCAGTGACGCGGCTGGCGTGTTCTTTGCCCGCAAGCAGGTGGGCCGAGGCGTGGCTCTGGCGGACTACGACGCCGATGGCGACCTCGATGCGCTCGTCGTCCACCAGAACACGCCCACGGCGCTGCTGGAAAACCGCTCGAAGCGAGGGCATTTTCTCGGCTGTGCGTTCATCGGCGTGGCGAGCAACCGCCGCGGTATCGGCTGCCGTGTCACCGTGACTGCCGGGAGGCGGAGGTTGGTCCAGCAGCTCTGCGGCGGCACGAGCTACGCGAGCAGCCATCAGCCGCTGCTTTGTTTCGGGCTCGGCGACGTGCAGGAGCCCTGCGACGTCGAGGTCGTCTGGCCCAACGGGACGATGCAGCGGATCGACGACGTCGCCGTCGATCGGGTGATCACGGTGCAGGAGCCGATCCAGCCGCCGCGGTGAGGCGACGCAGTCGGTCGTCCTCCCTGGTGGCCGCCGCGGCGTCGCCAACTCGACGGCAGGCCTCGATGAGCAGTCGCCGCGTCATGGCCACCGTGGGATCGAGGCCGACCGCCCTCTCGGCAGCCTCACGGCACTCTGACCAACGATCCAGTCGGGCGAGAGCGACCGCCCGGCGTGCGTGCACCTCGGCGATCATGGGGCTCGAGGCAGCCAACCGCTCGGCATACGTCAGGGCAGCGGCCGCATCACCGGCACCGAGTGCGAGATCGGCGAGGCCTGCGAGCGCCGCCTCTTGATCTGTGACCAGGGCGAGCGTTCGCAGGTAGCATCCTCGGGCCAGGGCACCACGGCCGGTGGCCGCAAAGAGGTTGCCAAGGGCAAGCAACACGGGGACGTCGTCGGCGATGAGGTCGGGAACGCCCGCCGCACCCGGCCGATCGCCGGCATCGCCGAGCAGTCGGGCCGTCGCCTCGGCAGCGAGCTGGGGGTTTCGGTGCCGCAGGGCCGCGGTCGCACTCCAGAGCCCGAGCGCCCGATCGAACTCCCAGACTGGGAGCCGACCACCGCCGTCGTCAAACACGACGAGCCTGTCAGGAGGCAGCGGAGACGACGGCGACGGGCCTGCGATCGGTCTCCGGGGGATCGAATGGTCCGTGAGCGCCGTGTGTGGTATGTCGTCGGTGGATCGCGAAGGCATGTGACACGCGATGCACGAGCCGCCGTCGACCGATTCGCGGCGCGACGGCGACTCCGTGCACGCGTCGTCGTCGTGGCATGCTCCGCAGTGCTTCCTGTAAGACGCGTTTCTGACCTCGGGCCGGGGGGTCGAGTGCGGATCGTGGCACGACGTGCAGCCCATCGCACCCTGGCTCATGGTGAAGCAGCGGCTGGCACGCATCTGTTCCACATGGCTGACCGCCGCCCGCGCGTCCGCGTCGGATCGGACGAGCACGACGAGCGTGTCGTCGAGGAGGTCGCCGGGGCGAAAGTCGAAAAACCCCCGGCCGTATCGCGGGATCACCGCCTCGCCCGCGAGATGGCACTGGGCGCACACCGCCTCGCGGCGGGCCGGGTCGAGGTCGGCCGGATTGCAGATCGCGAGGTCGGTGATCCGGTCGTCGGGCCCGGCCTCCCGCATGCGGGTGACGTGCCGGCCACCCGGGCCGTGGCACCGCTCACATCCGATCGCCTGTTCCGCGAAGACACGCCGCGAAAAGCGGCCTTGTGCGTGCGTCGTCGATGGCACGGCCGATTCCGGCCGCCCCGCGTGGCAGTAGAGGCAGCTCTCGTCGATGGCCCGTTCGAACCGCAGCGTGCGATCCTCGCGGTAGCCCGGCGAAAGGTCCCAGCAGCCGCGCTGCGTATACCACCCCAGGGGAGACTGATAGAGCCGTCCACCATGATCCGCAAGATAGGAGCGGCCCCGGCGGCCCGATCCGAGCGCGAATCGGATGGCGACATCCTGCTCGCAGATCGTGCCGGCTTCATCCCCGATCCGCTCGACGTGCACCATGCCCCCGTCGCGTTCCTCGACGAGGTAATCCCGTTCGCGGTCCCGCACCGCACCGGCCGTCTCGATCCGTTCGACGGCCGCCGTCTCGCCGAGTGAACGGCCCATCGGGTGGACCGCGAAGGATGATGCGATGCCGGCGTGACACTCGGCGCAGGCCTGCGACCCGACGTAGTCGTCGGGTGGGGGAGCGGGCTGTGGACGCGTTGTTGCGGCGTGCATCGGAGGCAGCCGCTGTGGGTGGTGCGGTGAGCGCACGCGCCAGGCACCCGCGAGGGCGAGGCCGACCGCTACGGCACCAATGCTGATGGTCCAGCGCGTGTTCATGCCGGAGTGCCACGGGGTGACGACCGAGCCATGCCTGCGGTTTACCTCCGGATGACGTGCGGTCGGTCGGGCGCGAGATCGACGTGCTCGCTCACGGTTCCATCCGGCCAGCGGACCGTCACCGTGCCCGTGTCGGGATCCTCACCGAGACCGAACGTGACGGGCAGCTCGCTCTGCGATTGGTAGCCGCGGGTCGGGCTCACGCGGCGCACCTGGGTGCCGATGGCGTCGTTCGGTGTGGCTCGTCGCAGGCCGACGAGGGCGCCGATCGCCTCCGGATTCGCCCCGTCACCGACGAGTTTCACGCGCAGCCAGTGATGGCCGAGCGACTGGTCGTTCCTGAGCAGGCGCGGCCGGCCGCCGCTGGCCGTGATGAGGCAGTCGAGGTCGCCATCGCCGTCGATGTCGGCGACGGCGAGGCTCCGGCCGACGAGCGGCCTCGAGAAATCGGCGCCGACGTTCTCCGCGGCCACCGGCACGAACTCGGTGGCCTGCCCGGCCCCGCAGTTCCAGTAGAGCCGCGGCGGCTGCTCGTAGAACTGCGTCTTCTGCACCCGGTTGATGTCCTCCTCGAGGTGGCCGTTCGCCGCGAGCACGTCGAGCCGTCCGTCGAGGTCCACGTCGGCGAAGACGACGCCGAAGGTGAGTTCCAGCCGCGTCGGCGGGCCGAGGCCATTGGAGACCGCGTCGTCCCGGAACTGCATCTGGTCGCCGCGCGACACGTAGAGGGCCGTCATCTCGTTGGCGAAGTTGCCGATCACGACGCCCACGTCGGCGTCGTTGCGAAACCGGGCGACGTCGATCCCCATGGCACCGCGCGCGTTCCCCTCGATGTCGAACGCCATGCCCGCCAGCGCCCCGACCTCCTCGAACGAGCCGTCGCGGCGGTTGCGAAAAAGGAAGTTCTGCACGGTGTCGTTGGCGACGACGACGTCCAGCATCCCGTCGGCGTCGAGGTCCTCGAAGGCGACGCCGAGCGACTTCGCCATCGGTGCACCCGTGGCCGGATTCGTGACCTGGATGCCGGCGGCCGCCGACACGTCGGTGAAGCGGCCGTCCCCGTCGTTGCGGTAGAGCCGCGGGAAGGCCCCTCCGAAGTTCTGCGGCCGACCATACGCCCGCCCGCCCCCCACGAGCCGGAAATCCTGCGATCGGTCGGTGTCGCGCGACCACTCGACGTAGGTGCAGACGAAGAGATCGAGATCGAGGTCTCCGTCCGAGTCGAAGAAGCCGCAGCTCGTGCTCCACGCGGCGGCGGGCCCCGCCACGCCCGCCCGTTCCGTCACGTCCTCGAACTGCCCGTCGCCGAGGTTGCGGAAGAGCCTGTCCGGGCCCACGCACGCGATGAAGAGATCGGTGCGCCCGTCTCCGTCGATGTCGCCGCAGGCCACGCCCGTGCCATAGAGCGGCACGTCGAGCCCGCTGCCGGCCGTCACGTCGTCGAAGCGGCCGCGGCCGTCGTTGCGGTAGAGCGCCGTCGTGGACGGACCGGCGGCGGGCCGGTCGTCCCAATCCCAACGCCGTCCAGTGACGAGCACGATGTCCGCGTCGCCATCCCCGTCGAAATCGAAAAACGCGCAGCCGCCGCCCATCGTCTCCGGCAGGAGCTTTTCTCCGGCGGCACCGTTTTCGTGGACGAAGTCGATGCCGGCCGAGGTCGTGATGTCGGTGAACGGCATGCGTGGCACGATCGCGGTCGGCGGCGCGCGGCCCGCCGGCAGCGCGAGAGGCGATTCGCTGAGAGTCGGCAGGGGAGGAGCCGGGCGCATGAGCCACCAGATGCCGCCGCCGACGAGCGCGAGGCCGGCCGCGACGAGCAACGACCGGCGCAGCGCGACCGCGATCACACGGTCGTCGGGTTCCGCGTCACCGGTGGGGGCGGCGACGTGGCGGGTCTGTCGAGAGGGTTCCATGCTGCGTCGATTCGCGGGGGACCATGAGCCGGTCCGCGTCCCCCCTCCGTCGGCGTTCACGGCGTGACGAGGCTCACGCTCGTGCCTCGCGCTTCGGTCTGCGTGCCGCCGTCATCCGTCGGCGTGTCAGCGCCGTCCGCCACGGGTGTTCCGAGGCCGGGCGCTCCCTCACGCCTGAGGGGATAGATCACGAGCGCCTCCGCCGCGTGGTCGGCCGCCGGATACCGCTCGCGTGCGAGGCGGACGGCGCGGTCGGCCGCGTTGTCGTCGCGCTTGTAGCGTGCGTGCAGCCGGCGATGCTCGGCGGCGGCCTCGTCGTCGTCGAGTTCACCACGGATGAGCGCGAGGTTGTGGTGGGCGACGACGTTTTCGGAGTCGAGGGCGAGCGTCTTCTCGAACTCGGCGGCGGCCGCGCCGAGCACCTGCCGCCGTGCCGCCGCGTCGGCCGGGCTGCGGAGACGACTGGCACGGTCGTAGAGCGTGAGGCCGAGCAGGTTTCGCACCTCGTAATCGCTGCTGAAGTCGAAGCCGCGCGCGCGCATCTCGGGCGTGCGGTCCTCGAGCACCTTGCGGAAGTTCGCCTCGGCCTCCTCGAGGTTGCCCTGCTGCCGGCTCACCTGCCCTGCCAGCCAGGCGAGCGTCCATGACGGAGGGGCCGGGGAGTCGTGGGCGGCGGCGCGCGTGACCGCGTCGGCCGCCTCGTCGATTCGGCCCTCCGCGAGCAGCACGCGGGCCAGGTTGAGCGGGCCGTCGAAACGCCCGAGCGACTCGACCTCACGGAACGCCTCCTCGGCGAGCCGCAGTTCGGCCTTGCCCTTCACGAGCATGCCGATCCCGTAGTCGTTCCAGCGCTGCCACTCGGGAATGTCACGTGCCGGTGCGTCGCCGGCGGCGATCGGATCGGCTGCCGACTCCGTCGCCAGCGGCAGCGTGACGGCGTCCTCCGCGAGCGTGGTGATCGGCAGCGTGTTGACGGCCGACGTGCCCATCGCGCCGCCGAGCGTCACGACGTCATCCGGCCGCCTCTGCCGCGCGACGAAGTTCACGAAGCCCGTGTCGAACTTCCGGTACCGCAGCCGCACCCGGATCGTGACGGCCGCGTCGAGGGTCTCCGGCAGGTCGAGTGCGTAGTGCACCGTCCAGGCCGATCCCGGCGGAATTTGGTGGTCGTAGAGCGGCGTGAAGATGTCCTGGACGTTCCGGCGGTCGATCCGCCGGCCCTCGCGGTCGAGCATGAAGACGTTCACGAAGTGGGCATGCGGATCGACGGCGTTGCCGGCCGAGGCGTCAAGGCCGCCGCTGTGGCCGATGACGCGGCCGCCGCTTTCCACCTCGACGTCGAGCCACACCTCGTTGGAGTCGACGGTGCCCTGCGTGAACAGGTGGCCCAGGGCCAGCGTGCGGATCACCGACTCGAGGACGTACCGTCCCCCTGGCCTGACCGCCGGGAGTCGTGGTCGCAGCGGGGCGATGAGCGGCGCGTCGATCGCGGGGCCGTCCCGCAGTCCGAAGATGTCCACCCGCACGACGTCGCGGAGGAACTCGCGGTGCGCCTCGATCAGGTCGTCCCGGCCGCGCAGGGCGGGCAGCGCCGTGTTCGCGGCCGGGAAGAAGTGGTCATGGATCGTGAGCCGTCCCGAGTCGTCCCGCACCCTCGCCCCGAAGTCGGCCGCCTCGCGCAGCGGCATGTGGCAGGCGTTGCAGTTTTCCTTCGCCATCGGCGGGTAGTAGAAGCTCCGGGCACCGTGACCCGAGACGCCCGAGAGCAGGAATGAGTCGTAGTGGTTCTGGCCGCGGAGGAACTCCTTGTAGTGGTTGAGTTCGCCGGGAATGCTCACCTTGTGGCAGGTCGAGCAGAACTCGGCCCCGCGGTGGAAGTCCTTGAGGAAGGTCTGCTTGTGCATCGCGGGCTTGGCCTTCACGAGCTGCGAGTTGATCCACTGCAGCCACTCGTTGTCGCTCGCCGCGAAGGGGTAGTGCAGCGGCTCCTCGATCGTGTAGTCGGCGTTGCCGCGGGTGCTGTCGACGTGGGTGATGGCGTGGCAGGTGGTGCAGGTGATGCCCGCGTGGGCCGTCGGGTCGCGGATGTCGTCGAAGTCGTGGCGGTCGAATGCGCCGCTGAAGAAGGGCACCGGGTCGTGGCAGCCGGCACACCACCGCGCTGCCTGGACGTCGCCGTCACGCTTGAGCGACACGGCACGGGTCTCGCGGACGCTCGCGAGATAGAAGGCGTTGTTGAACGAGCTGAAGTGGTGCGAACTCCCCTCCCATCGGGCGTGGGCGTCGGCGTGGCACCGCTTGCAGTAGTCGTCCATCATGAGCGTGGCGGCGGGGATGTAGTTGCCGGTCGTCGTGCGGGCGAGCGAAGGCTCGAAGTAGCGGGCACCCTCCTCGGGCCCGCGTTCGTGCCAGCGCCGCGGGTCCTGGGCATGGAGCATGACGAGGGCCGAGATCGCGGCGGCGGCGATGCCCGCGTACCCGAGCCCGATCCGCCACCGGATCGGCGGGCCGGCGAGTCGATGCAGCCAGTAGAGCCAGCAGGCGACGAGTGGCACGGCGACGTGTGCCCAGTAGATCGCCTGCGTGAGGGCCGGGAGGCGTGCCGCGGTGTTCGTCGTGCGCAGGCCGACGAGCAGGCCGCCGGACACGAGCACCACGATCGACGCCGCCAGGAGGGCGTAGCCCACGCGGACGGCGCGGCGGTTCTTGCGAGCGCGCGTGGCGGCGACGTGGCCGACCGCGAAGATCACGAAGGGTGCCGTGAAGGCCAGCCCGAGCGCGAGGTGGCCCAGGAACATCCACTGGTACAGCCAGCCCTGCCAGGTCGAGCCGGTGATCCACTCGGCGCAGGTGATCGTGGCGAGGTAGCCGGAGTTCACCCCGAGGAGCGCAAGCAGCACGAACACGCCGGCCAGCACCACGCGCAGCCGTGGCCCGACCGCCGGCCTGCGGGTGCGGCCGGGTGCGACTGCGGACTGGGCCGTCGGCTCGTTCATGGGCGTGGGCACTGCGGCGACCCCGATCTCCCCATGACGAAAGTCTAGTCCGAACCGGTCGGTGACGGAGGGTTTCGGCCGGACCGTGGCTGCGAGACCGGGTGGATGCCTCCTGGCGGGTCTGCAGGCGGGGCCGTTCGGACGCCGGCCGGACGACCTCAGGCGGCCCGCCTGCCGCGAGCGAATGGGAGGGATGGCTGCGTCGCCACGCCATCGCCCTGGCAGGACCGGCGGTGCGCCGTCGTCTGGAGGTCATCGACCGAGTAGAAGGCGTCGGGATCGAACCGCTTCACCAGCCCGAGCACGTCTCCGAGCCGACGACGGCGGATCACGGTGAAGACGATCTCCACGGGGCCCATGAGCCCCTGGGCCCCCACCCGCGTCACGCCGCAGCCGGCGTCACGCAGCAGATCGACCAGCCGACGGGCATCCTGGCCCGTGATGACCCGCACGAGCACCGATCCGATCGCCATGCGCTGCTCGAGGTGCATGCCGAGGTAGTTGCCGACCACGAAGCCGAGCGCGAAGGCGGCGTAACAGGCGGGATTGGCGAGATTGCTCATCACCTGCCCGATCGCGAAGAGCCAGATCGTGACCTCGAAGAAGCCGAGTCCCGCGGCCAGGGGCTTGATGCCGCGGCCGATGAAGATGATGCGCATCGTCGAGATCGTGACGACGCACATCTCGGCGACGAAGATCGAGAGTGGCAGGGTGAGGTCGTGCATGGATCGCGCGAGACGGCCGTCCGACGGTCGGCCGCCGGAGGTGGAGAGGTAGAGGAGCGCGGCGATCTGTGCAAGGTCGAGTGCAGGCGGCCCTCGCGCGTCTGGATCCGCGCCCCATGCCCGGGAAACCGGCCTTGCAACGGCATCGCGCTGCACGCGGCGACTCCCCGTCGCAGGGGGCTGCTTGCGACGACCGCCCACGACGCGGCACGTGCGGAAAATTGAGGATAGACTGCCGGGGGGTTCCAGGGAGAGACGTCATGCCAGGACGCCACATGCACAAGGGCCGTCGGGTGATTCGCCACGCGATTTCGCGTCGTCGCTTTTCGCACATGGCCGCACTCGCGGCACTTTCCATCGCCGGCCGTCGAGCGGTCGCCGCGCCACGGGCGCGCGGAACCGCGCTCGTCGTCGGTGCGGGGATGGCGGGGCTCGCCGCGGCGATCGACCTCAAGGCGGCCGGATGGACGGTCGTGGTCATCGAAGGGCGCGACCGTGTGGGAGGCAGGATCTTCACCGATCGATCGCTCGACGGCGTGCCTCTGGACATGGGTGCGACGTGGATCCACGGCATTCGGGGCAATCCCATCAACGCCCTGCGGACGAAGTACCGACTCAAGGTGGCCCTGACGAATTACGACGCCATCCTCCGCTATGACGCGGACGGCCTGCCGTTGTCGGCACCGCGCGAAGCCTCGATGGAGCGCGCATTCGCAGCGTTGGAAACGGCCATCGCCGAGGCCCAGGAAGCCCGGGGCATCGACCTGTCGCTCGGTGCGTTCATCGACGACTTCATCGAGGCCCGGTCGCTCTCCGCGGATGCACGCCGCTCTCTCGGCTACTCGGTCAACACGGAAATCGAGCATGAGCAGGCTGCCGATGTGGCAGGCCTCTCGCTCGTGCATTTCGATCAGGATTCCCAGTTTGGCGGGCCGGATGTCCTCTTCCCCAACGGCTACGGCCAGCTGCCGGAGCGGCTCAGGGCAGGCCTCGACATCCGCACCGGCCACACCGTGAGAAGCATCGCCCACGACTCCAGCGGCGTGCGGGTCGAAACGCAACGTGGCACGTTCGTCGGCGATCGTGTCGTGGTGACGCTGCCGCTCGGCGTGCTCAAGCATGGCGACGTCAGCTTCACGCCGATTCTGCCCGAGGCCAAGCGTGCCGCGATCGACAGGCTGGGCATGGGTGTGTTGAACAAGTGCTACCTGAAGTTTCCGAGGGTGTTCTGGGATCCGAGGCCCCAGTTGTTCGGGTACGTCGGCGCCGCGCGGGGGCAGTGGGCCGAGTGGTTCAACATGCACCGGTTCACGCGGCAGCCGGTGCTGCTCGGATTCAATGCCGGGAGTTTCGGCGAACAACTGGAGTCGCAGTCCGACGAGGAAATCGTGGCATCGGCGATGACCGTGCTGCGGACCATCCACGGCGGATCCGTGCCGAGTCCGACGGGAGCGCGAGTGACCCGCTGGAAGAGCGACCCCTTCAGCCGTGGGGCGTATTCGCACATTCCGCCCGGCGCGAGTGGCGGCGATTACGACGCGTTGGCGGCGAGTGTGGCGGGAAGGATCTTCTTCGCGGGCGAGGCGACGTCGCGTCAGTACCCGGGCACCGTGCACGGTGCATGGCTCTCCGGCCGCCGGGCCGCCGCCGAGATGACGAGGCTTGTGTGACCGAGAGAACGCCTCCGGGGGACCGGCTGTGCCGGCCCCGGGGAGCGCTGCGTTTCCCTCGTGCGCACGCACGCCGGTGAAGAGCCCCGACGATGCGATGCTCCCGGCGGCCGTCCGCTATGGCGGGAGGAGTTCCACGGCCGCTGTCACCATCGTCAGGATGCCCGTCCCGAGCGTCGGCTCGGCATCGGGGTGGAACGTCGCGGAGTGCAGGGAGGGAGCCGGCCGTCCGAGTGACGCGTACCGCTCGAGCCGCGACTCGTCGACGGCGCCCAAGCGGTACATGAGGATCGGCACGCCCGCCTTGCCGAAGAGGCTGAAGTCTTCTCCCCCCATCGACTGCTCCGCCTCGGTCATCTGTTCGTCCCCGAGCACCCCGCGAAACGCGTTCTCGAGTCGGGTGGCGAGCTGCCGATCGTTGAAGACCGCGGGTGTGCCCTCGGCGACGACGATCACAGGCTCGGGGGCGCGGTGGGCTGCCGCGACGCTCCTCGCCTTCCGCTCGATCGCCGCGAGCAACAGCGTGCGCACGTCGTCGGAGTAGCTGCGGACGGTGAGCTGGAGGTGGCAGGAGTCGCCGATGATGTTGTGCTTGGTTCCGCCGTGAATCGAGCCGACGGTGATCACCGCGGGCTCGGTCGGCTTCACCTCACGACTGACGATGGTCTGGAGTGCGGTCACGAGTTCGGCCGCCTGCACGATCGGGTCGACCGTCGTGTGCGGATAGGCGCCGTGGCCACCGACGCCCCTGACCGTGATGTCGATGCTGTCGGAGTTGGCCAGCGTATAGCCGGGGCGGACGCCAACGCGGCCCGCGGCGAGCGCGGCGTCGACGTGGAGCGCCACCCCGAAGGTCGGACGCGGGAATCGATCAAAGAGGCCGTCGTCGAGCATCGCGTGCGCGCCCATGGTGCGTTCCTCGGCGGGCTGGCCGATCGCGATGAGCGTGCCCCTCCAGCGATCCCGGTGGCCCGACAGGTAGCGGACCGCCCCGATCAGGACGGTCATGTGGACATCGTGTCCGCAGGCGTGCATGACGCCCACCTCCTTGCCGGCCGGATCCCGTGCCTTGACGAAGGACGAATAGTCGAGCCCCGTCTGCTCGACGACGGGCAAGGCGTCCATGTCGGCCCGGAGCATGAGCGTCGGACCCTCGCCGTTGTGCAAGACGGCCACGACACCGTGCCCGCCAACGCCGGTGGTGACGGTGCAGCCCGCCGCCTCGAGTTCGGCGGCTACCCGCGCCGCCGTCTCCTTTTCCTGCAGCGACAGTTCGGGATGGGCGTGCAGGTGACGGTAGAGCGCGACGAGCCGAGGCATTTCGGCGGCGGTCCACGAGCGCACGTGTGCCGCGTGAGCCACGGGCTTTCCGGCGGCCGGCAGTCCGGCCGCGTCGGTCGGCTGCTCCGCGATGGATCCTCGTGGACCGGTCAGCACCGGCAGGCCAGCCGCGAGCATGACGAACCCGGCCAGTCGGAGCCGAGCACGACACGCCCTCCGGATCGAACGACGAGGCATGGGCGATCTCCGGTCATGACACGGTGCGAGAAAACGAGGTACAAGGCCGCAAGGCAAGGCCGCCGTTGCGTCTGGAGCCATCGTCCGCAGGCCGAACGATCTCACTTCCGGCCTTCAAGCCGATGGGTAGACTACCTGGAGTGTTTGGAGGGTAAGCGAATGGCTAGCGGCGACACTGGAAATGTCGTGCCGGGAAACCGGTTGTGGGTTCGAGTCCCATGCCCTCCGCTCTGATTGATCGGCGAAAACGGCACAGGGTCCGGAGCAGCAGCGTCCGCAGAGGCCCGTGCGATGAGCGCCCAGATGCCGGACAGGATATCCGGTCGTACCCACTTCCGGCGTCGTAGGCCGCTCACTCCGCGGCCAGCGCATGCGGTGCCACCGCCGCGACCGTCTTCCGGGCGATGTCGCGGGCGGCGATCGCATCCTGCCGCGTGTAGAAGCCGGACGGTGTCAGATCCTCGGCGCCGTAGAAGGCGAGTTCGCGGTCGCGGCGCAGCGTTCGGGACCCCTGCGCGAGCGCGTCGACGTGCGGCTGGATCGCCTCGGGAAGCCGCGCCCGCTCCGCCGTCAGGACCTCCGACACGTCGTGGATCCGCGGAGGTTCGATGCCGGCGACGCGCAGCAGGCCCTTGAGAGCGAGTTCGACCACTTCCTGGGACTCCCGCACGACGTCCGCCCAGCTGCGGGCGGCGAAGAGTGCGTCCAGCGCGGCCAGCCGGGCCTTCGCTCGGCGCACGTAGTCGGCTCCCAGTTCAGGGCTGCGCATCGGCCCCCTCGTCGATCCAGTAGGGCTGGCCCTGCGCCTGCCCACGCAGCAGCAGGCCGGCGGCGATCCGCTCCCGAATCCGGATCAGCCGCCGCGAGACGGCCAGCCCCCTGTCGTAGAGCACGATGCCGCAGACGGCGGCTTCCGCCCAGGTGGCGGATACGCGGTGATCGGGCGCCGGCAGAGGCACGAAGTGAAGATCGATCTCACGGTCGCGCCACTTCCCGAGGACCCCTTCCCATTCGCGGTAGAGGGCTCGGGTGATGGGCTTGCCCGTCCCGAGCACGACCAAGAGGTCGACATCCGAACGATCGCCGGATTCGCCGCGGGCGAACGAACCATAGACCACCACGCCCGCAAGGTCATCCCCCAGCCGGGATCGAATCGCCAGCACCACGTCCGACCAGTCGAGCCCACCGGCGGCCGGCGCGGCAAGCAGGCGACCGCACCACTCGTTGAGCGACGTGCCGGCCGCCGACGCATCCCGCCGCAGCAAGTCGTGCAGTCGCGGATCGAGACGGAGGACGAACGTTCCGGAGGCGGTCGGCCGCCTCGGTGCCTGCCGGCGCGGGTTGGTCGGGCCCCGTGGTTTGATACTGCCGCGCATGCCTTCATGATACCATCCGGACCGCAGAAGACGTATCGTGCCTCGCAGGCCGGGTTCATTCCGGCCCTCCGTCGCGGTCACGGCGACGGAGGTGCGGTCGTCGCCCGACGCCCGCGCGACGGCTCGGCCACGCGTTGCGGACCTGCCGGTGGCCGCCCTATCCTGCCCCTCAGGCATGCCCGCGCCCGCAACCGCGTCCGGAGACCGACATGCTCATGATCCCACCGCCTCCACCGCAACGTTTTTCCGTACGGCCTGAATGGCCGCATGACCGGCCCCGCGTGATTCAGAAACTCCACCTTCCTCCCGACGCCATGCCCTCCCACGGAGATGCCGCCTTGATCCCGTACGCTCGTTCATGCCGCCGTGGCCCGTCGCCCGCCGCAACCGCCATGCTCCTCCTCGCGTCGTCCCTCATGGCCGCCCACTCCCGTGCGGAGGAGGCCGGCTGGGAAAGCCTCTTCGACGGCGGGTCGCTCGCCGGGTGGCACGTCAGCGCGAAGACCGGCCACAGTCGCACGAGCGGCAACACGTCGGGTGGGCGGTGGGTGGTCGAGGATGGCGCGGTCGTCGGCTCGCAGGACATGCCGGGCAACGGTGGCATCGTGCTCA
>Ga0214917_10005110_pt1 | contig 14161 bp, 7 predicted proteins | sample LL_1208_BB_MetaG_FD_177983 | JGI IMG/M metagenome (GOLD analysis project Ga0214917, IMG submission 177983) | Freshwater microbial communities from Lake Lanier, Atlanta, Georgia, United States - LL_1208_BB | ecosystem: Environmental > Aquatic > Freshwater > Lake | place: USA: Georgia | collected... | reverse complement strand
CGTGCTTTAATGGCGCCATTAATGTCTAATGTTACTGTTGGCTCGGTTACGCCTATGCCAACACGTCCTCCATTAAAAATGGCTGACACATGTCTTGAATTGGATGATACAGTGCTTTCAATACCAATTATTTTACTTGTGCTTGATTCTGCCGTAAGGTTACTTAGGTTGAATTTGGCGCCAGTTACTGTTCGGGTTTGACCAGCGTTACCTACAAATGTGTTTTGGCTAGACGCAATCGCATAACTTATACCTGTCACATCTTCACTAATAGCCCCTGACATTGATAGCGCAGTTTTTTGTAATTTGAAAATACTTGAAGTCGCTGTTGTCGATAATGTTTTTATTAAATCTAATTGGGCAATGGGATTTTGGTTATTTATTCCTACAAAACTATTATTATTTACTACTAATGATCGATTACTTACTCCCATTGTTTTTCCAAATAAGATGTTTGAAGTGACTTTTTTTGCTTTTAAAGTCCCTTGAATATCCAGGTTATATGATGGGTTGCTTTGATTGACTCCAATTTGTCCGTTTTTATTTACCAAGACATATAGGTTTTGAGTAATGCCTTCAATTTTTAGTGCATTGTCTTGAGCGGGAGCTTTAATGGTTACTTTTGCATCTGGGGTAATATTAAATCCGAGGTAGCCATTGGACTTTAATGTAAACGCGTTAATCGGTGTATTAGAGACTAGGCTGTCGATTACCAATGCGTTGATAGACGTCGTTTCTACTACATGCAGCTGACTTATTGGTGTTGCCGTTCCAACTCCCACAGGAGCACCTGTAAATCGTGCAGCATATTTTGTCCCTCTTAAAATTGTGTTATTTCCAAAACGTCTACTTTCATTTGCTAATGTTGTTAAATCGACATCAAGTCCAATTGCTTTTTCTGAGTTTGCGAGAGCTGCCGTAGCGCCTTCTGTGTTTAATTGGTAGCCACTAAATGTTCTAACGCCGCCTGAATTACGGTCTTTAAACCCAAGTTCGATTCGCTTTAATGTTTTATTTTCTAGAATAGAATTTGTGACAGTTGCTGTGTTTAGAATAGATGCTTCTAATCCAGGTACATTAGGGATAGTAGACCTAATATTAAATTGTGCTGTTTTGACTGTTCCTATATTGCCAGTGGTCCAAGATAATAGATCTGTATTATCCATACTGTGATTATTATTGAATGCTGGAATTATTCTAGGAGTTCCTGTGAAAGTGTTTTCCATATTTCCTGTTACAAAAGTTCCATTTTCTAAAATAGTGCCGTAGTAGATGCCATTAGTGCCTGTATGTGTGTATAAAATTGATTTTTGATTGCTAGTAGTAGGATGTGTTGTTAGCGCTTGCAGAGCAACTGAATTGGTCAATAAATTTTGTGAAACAATAAAATTTTGATCAAAAATTTTGACGGAGTTGTTGATAATGATATTACTGTTATTTTGAATTCTATTTGTGGCTAGGTGTTGATTTACTGTAGTTATACCTGCAAATTGAGCACTTCCTTGAACCCATAAATTGTTTCTGGGTGGAGTTCCTGGTAATGATGCCTGGCCAATTCTTATTCCGCCTTCATTAAACATGCGAATTCTTTCTTGAGGTAAAGAATTAATAGGGTCTGTCATAAATATAAGTTCTGATGCAGAAATATTTTGTGTTACTTTTATCGCAACAATACCTGAACCAATACTGCCTATTGAAGGCGCTGATGCAGGTGTAAATATGATGCCTGCACTTGCATTTACTGTATTGCTTCGGTTGTGAAGAGGTACAAAAGTGTCATTTTCAAGACGAATATCCAGAATTGTGCGTGGCAGTTGTTGATTGATTCCTACAACGCCATTTTGAGCAACAATAGTATCTCCTAATATGGTAGCACTACCTGCATTTAGGGATCTTTCTGCGATAAGCTGTCGAGCATTTGCTGTCGTTTCGATGATCGCTGCGCCTGAGACATCAGTTGTAAAACCAACAGTTAATCCTTGCAACTCCGCTTGGTTGCCTCTAACGAGGCTACTTGACTGGGCATCTCTGGTTTTTAAGTTTTCACTGACATTAAAATTGCGAGCGAGTAATAGCCCATTCCCTGTGACATTTAAGCTATTATTGGGTAAGTTGATTTTATTATTTACTACAAAAGATCTGCTTCTTTGCTTTAGCTTTCTAACAAACATATCTTTGGCGGTTGTGGAGCCGCCGATCGTTGTATTTTCTGTCGTGGATGTTATGGTTAAATGATTAAAAGAAGCTGCTTCTTGTCGTGTTAATAGGTTGATTTGTAATACATTGTCAGCACGTATTGTTCCTGATACTTGAAGAGGGTAGGTTGGATTGGGATTATTAATCCCAACATTTCCACCTTTAAATATCGCGGCATATGAATTGGATTGTCTTGGTGTGTGAGTTCTAATTCCAATCACTTCGCCAGTAGGATCGCTATTAAAATTTATCATTGAAATGTCTAATGCTTTTGTAGTTCGTGGTGTTGAATTATTGCCAAAAGTTGAATTGGTACTAGTGACTAGTAAAATTTCTAATCCGGTATTATTTTTTAGGGCTGTTTGTGTATTGGTGGTAATTGCAAAATTAATAAATTCAGAAGCAGGCGTGCGAGCTAAAGTTTTACTTATGTGTAACAAGCTTTCGGGGGTGACTGTGCCCATGCCGACTTTGCCGTTTTCGACAAAAATACTTTTATCTTGAATCGAAAATCGATTGCTATTTAATGTATCAGCTTTTAGGTGAGTGGATTTTACTTCATTGCGAATGTCTAGGGCAGTATTAGGGGTGGATACTCCGATACCAATGGCATTATTACTTTCATTAATAAATAATATATTGTTGACATTAATTGTGCTGATTCGGAGTCGTTTGGAAATAATAAAGCGATTAGCTGATACGACACCTTTTACATCTAAAATTCTTTGTTCTGGAGAAGTAATTGGCGCTGGATATTTATTTACTCCAACATCACCCATAAAAATTGCTGAATATACTTTTTCTGCACTGGTTTGTGGTTTAACATCTCCAACGTTAACCCTAACCCCTACAGCCGTTGATTGATTTGTAAATTGAGTAGGTCCTGCGTCATTATTTTTATTGGTTAAGTTGATTGATTTTCCAAAAATATCAAAGATATGGTTGTTGAATTGTATATTTGTGGTGCTAGGTGTGGACCAGCTGTCATCTATTATGAGTTTGTTTGTTTTTAATGTATAGCTTTTGGAATGAGCTAGTGTGCCATCATGGTCAATTTGAGCATGTATTCCAATGCCATCTAAAATATTTTGCGTCCCTACTTTTATGGCTACTTTTTTTTCAAAAGAGCTAAGACTGTCTCTTACAGTATCTCCAATATTGATGTTGCGAGACGTTTGCAAGGTTCCAATTCGTCTTGGAGTTTCTGAATGCCAAATCAAATCAGTTTCGCTGAGTATTTGATCTGTTACTCTGTCTGGGTCTTGAACCCATAGTACAATCGGGCCCACACTTGTGTCAGAGGGAAGGCCTCGTGACAAAATATCTGATAATGGAACATCATCTAAAAATAATTTTTCGTTTTGAACTTCAAATCTAAATTCAGATTCATCTTGATTAAAATCGATTCGGTTAACTTGTGTATTTCCTAGGACATTAAAGTTATTTTTAACAATAAAATTGGTTGCCATTAATGTGCCAACTATATCAAGATCTGCACGAGGGCTACTTGTTCCAAGTCCGACAGGATCAAGTAGAGATTTGTATACAATATTTCGGGTGACATTCCACTTATCTCCGCTAGAGGTTACTACATCTCCACGTATATTGAGTCCTTTTGTATGAACCTTGGGTACTGATAGTGAATTATTTTGGATATTTGTAGTTGCGATTGCCAATCCATTGCTTATTAAGCTGGTTCCATTGACATGTAATAGGCTTTGAGGCGTGCTTGTACCAAAGCCAATTTTATTGTCAAAATATGCAAATCGAGGGGATGTTGTGTCTAAATTACGACCATGAATTATTTTTAAAGCATTATTTCCTTCTTGTTTGACACCTATTGTGTAACTTGCAACAGCGGTACTGAAGCTTATTGCCGGATCTTGAGGGTTTGCAAAAAGAGTGCCTCCGATATTAGATAATTCAAGCATGCTATTTGGAGAGCTTGTTCCTATTCCAACATTTCCAGATACAAAATAGACATTTGGTGTATTTGTTTTCCACACCACTACTGCTGGACGACCTAGTCTTGTGCCATCAGGTTGAATATATTCTGTAGCTAAAACACTGCCAGTTCCTACTTGAAGTCCTGTTAAAACATCATTATTCGTAAACATATTTGGGATAATTGCCATTCCAACATGGCCAGTGCCACTTACAATAGCCATACCTGGTGTTGTAATTTCCTCACGGGACTTTATAAATACAATATAGTTAGCACTGGTGTCTTGGTTAACGCTGAGTTTAGTATTTGCGTAGATAATATTGCCTGATGGATTTCTAGGGATGCCTCCAATAGTCATTGGCCCCATTACGGATAATTTGCTAGTACCTGGAATCGTTGACCCAATCACCATGTTTCCAGATGAGTTTAAAACGACTGAATTGTTTGCAGTGTTAACTCCAGAAAATCTTAATAGGTTTCCGTCTTGGTTATTTCTTCTGACAACTAAACTGGACCTTATTCCATCAACTGTTGTGGTATTTGTGCCAAGTCCCACACCTCGTGATGCCATTATTAAAAATTGACTGTGTTTTGTTGTTGATGTTGGAATAGCCGCTGAGTCATTAAATACAAAGGATCCTTCATGGAGTGCAGTAATATTTCTCCCCAATGCAAGTGTGAAATCTCCTTCTGCAATATTGTTTTCACCCCCAACTACAGTTGAATAAGCACCACTGCCAATATTGCCTTTACCACCAGTTACTGCCACAAAGTTACCGCTTGCTACGGAGTTATATCCAAATACATTAGAAAATTTTCCAGAATTAATATCATCCCAATCTTTTCCTCTCAAAGGAGAGGCGATGTCGATATGACCAGCGCGAAGTATTGAACGTTGGGGTTGCCATAGAAACCGTGTTCCAGGCCCTTCTGCTGGGAGGATTGGAATGAGTTTATCGCCTGTGCTTGGATCTAGTTCTAGTTGTGTTTCCTCTGGAACTCCAAAAAAAGTACCGCTAAATACAGCTCCTAAATTTCCTCTTACATGAAGTGGGGCCAGTGGGGTTTCTAATCCAATACCTAAAAAATTGTTTTTGGCGACAAATAAAGGTGATCTTGAGCCTAATGTTGTTCCAAATTCTACTCTAAATGTGTCTGGATTATCATTGTCTACTCCCATCGTATAGCTTACTCTTTGTCCATTTGAAATCGTGAGTGCAGGGTCTTTATCTGAGTTAGTCGGTTGAGCGATTTCTAAAAGACTTTCAGGACGGTTTTGCCCAATCCCTACATTTCCTAGTGTGTAGTACACATTTTGGCTTGCGTTTAATTGCCATACAGAATCCTTGGATACTGCAAGTAAAATCGATAATCCATTTAGTGTAATATCATCTGCAGCGATACTTCCGATAACTTTTAATTTTTGTCCTGGGGTTGGAGTTCCTATTCCTATATTTCCTGTTACACCGACAGTTAATAGGGTTTTGTTTCTTGTAGATGTGACATGAAAGAGATGTTTACTTGTATTTGTGTTTGTTTCTTTGATGTGAAGCGTATGATTTGGGCTGGCAATCCCGATACCCACCATATTTGTGACATTATTTCTTATAAAGAGGGGGCTATTGCTTACTCCCTTGGGTGTAGAAAAGTAGGTGATTGTATCTTTTCTTCCACTGCCTCTAAGGCCTGTTAGTCCTGTCCACCCTTGGCTTTGGGTAAATCCTTCAATTTCATTTGTTAATGGGGATCGCCTAATCATTCCGGGAGTTCCTGGATTAATATTTGTAGATACTCGAATTTCATTTAAGACATGAAGGGGATGTCTGGGGTTATTGATGCCAATCCCTACTCTTTTATCTAAGTTAATAAAATATAAATTATCGGATGCAACTGTAGATCTTTGCCAGTCAAGAGTGGCTGATATTTTTCTGCCATTACTGAAGTACTCTGTGGCATTTATGGTGCCGTTGACATCTGTTGAATATCGAGGATTAGGCGCAGAAGTTCCAATGCCAACACGGCCAGTGTTAAAAAAGATATTTTGAGTAATACCAGAATTCGGTTTCCATGATAGAGCGCCAGTGATATCTGTCCCTCTGATTTTAAATCCCTCGCTGGCATTAATAATTCCTGCGACATCTAATTTTGAAGTGGGGTTATTTTTCCCTATACCGACATTTGAGGAGTTTATAAAAAGTGAATAATTTTGAGAGCTGGTTCTTACAATAATCGCGCTATCAATATTTGTGGTTACAATTATCGTACCTGTAATTGTATTTGCGGATACTCTTCTTGCCTGCTCAGCAATTGTGGCCTTAAATGCGTATGGAACTGAAGTGAGTTTTATATATTGAGTTTGGTGAGGGATATCTGTTAGACGGATGCCGATGTGTGCATTTGTTGTGGATAGTTGATGTGACAGTAGTGGAGTTACTTTTCCAATAATTATTGAGAACGCACCATTTCTAAATGTAATCGCAGAAATTGGTTCTGACCAGATGGGTGTGCTAGATGTGCCTTTGTAAATCCCTACTACTGCGGGGTGAGTACCTGAAATAAAGGTGTTTCCTATGGGAGGAAGGCTTCCTGATACCTGAAATTGTACTGCAGAAACAATTGGATTGCATATGTAAATGATTAAAAAACAAATCCATATAATTAGCTTTTGCATGTTTTTTTAAAACTTGATCCCCACTGAGAAGTAATGTTTTTTATCAAATTCCACGTGTTCGCTTGATTCTAGTGCATAGTTTAGCTTGATATTTTCTAAGGTTAATCCAATGCCTAGGGTGGTATTTGTTTCAATTGTATCAAGAACTCCGTATTCTTTATAACCTGCACTAAATTCAATCCATGGGAAAAATCCTGGTTTATAGCTAATACTGCCTGATTTTGTGACTAAATCATTTCTACCGCCTGATTTCATCTGACCAAAAAGACTAATTGGCCCGATTGTGTAGCGGCCTCCAAATACAATTTCGGCTGGTAATACTTCTTCTTTTCCATTTGAGTTTCCGCCAGAATATGATACATCATACCCAGGCAAAAAGTTTTTTATCGCTAATGAAAGATCCATGCGTTTACCGTCGTATTTGACACCGGCGTCTAGGTTGTATCCCGTTCCTTTGACATCGTCGATTGTATTTCTGTAATAGGCTCCGGCTATCCCCCAATGGAGTCTAGGCGTTTGAGAAAATTGATATGCAATTTTTGTTACATCGGTACTGTATTTAAATGTGCCGACAGGAATAATAATCCCTAGGGGGTTGGTTTCGGTATTTGGGTCTTGATATGTTTTGTTAATATTGTCTACTCCAGCTACAGAATAGGCAATTCCAAGTGTTCCTTTTTTTAGCTTTATTGCAGCAGCTAAAGTTTGATAGGTGATTTCATCCATAAATGTTGTTGTAAATGCAGATACAGAAAATGTCTTTGTTGTATGGAGACTGGCTGGATTTTCAAGTAATACTTCTGCTGTATTGCTAAATCCTTCAATATTGCCTCTACCAATCATTTCGGCCGATGTCCCCACTTCTGTTGGGATAAAAAAATTGGCTTGTCCATGTGACTTTGTTGACATGACAAGCGTGATTACTAAAAGTGAGACAATAATTTTTTTCATGGCACAATTGCGGCTTTGCCTTTTGCCAGTACTTTCCCTTCGTTGAGGACGAGGTAAAAATAAACCCCTGAAGATAAATTAACATTTGTTCCAAAGTCATTTCTATCAATATCGATGAGGTTATATCCTTTTTTTCCACCTACTGATCCCTTTTTGAATGATTTTTCTAATATACGATGGGCTAACATGTCATAAAATTGAATGTCTATATCTAGATCTTTTGAAAGCCCATACCCTAACTTTGCACCCGTCTCTTGTCTAAATGGATTGGGATAAACCAAGGCTTGGGTGGTGGTTGCAGCTGCAATATCTTCGTCAGGATTTAAGGTTTCATCTGAAAAATCACTAATATCTTGCTGAAATTTTTGAAATCCGCCTCCTAAAATTGTGAGACCATTTCTGTTTCCGCGCAGTGTGGAGTTGTTTTTACCCAAAGCTTCTCTCATTTCTTCATTTGGAAAAGATCCAAAATGAAGTATTTGATCCATGGATATACTTGAAGATTCTTCATCAATTTGAACTGAATGGGATAATTCGCTAAGACCAAAAAGTAGAATGATTGCAATAAGTATTTTTGTTTTTATGTTCATTTTTATATTCATTTTTTGCATATTATTTTTACTCATGGGCCTTATATCGGCATACTAAGTAGAAAAACTTGCATGGGGGATTATGGGTATCTCTCTATTTTAACAGAGTCGACTATGTTGATATACTTCTTTTTCTATGAATTGCACTTCTCAATTTAAATTAATTAAAAACTCTATTCCTAGCTCAGTTGAACTTGTTGTGGTCACAAAAACAGTATCGGCTGACAGTATTCAGTCTGTTATTGATGCGGGTGCTACAGCAATTGGTGAAAACCGTGTTCAGGAGGCGGTCGAAAAATTTCCCCAGCTTGTTTTTGGACAGGCTAAACGTCATTTAATTGGGCATTTGCAGTCCAATAAAGTCAATCATGCAGTAAAAACTTTTGATGTCATTGAGTCTATTGATTCTGAATCACTTTTGCTAAAACTAGAGGCGGCTGCCCAAAAAATTTCTAAGCCAATTGAAGGATTGATTCAGGTTAATACTGCAAATGATGAAGATAAATTTGGTATGTCAATTTCAGAGTTTTACAATTTAATTGAAAATGGCGTATTAAATTGCTGTGAATGGTTGTCCATTAGAGGTATAATGGTTATAGCGCCCTTGGGATTAAGTCATTCTGAGTTGCGTCACTTTTTCAAAAAATCACGAGAGCACTATGACTGGTTTTGCCAAAAATTTCCTCAGGCTGATATTCTAAGCATGGGGATGAGTCAGGATTATCAAATCGCCATTGAAGAAGGCTCCACAATGGTGCGTATCGGAAGCAAAATTTTTAAATAAATACGGAGGATATATGAGCACTTTAGATAAATTAAAAGTATTTTTTGGACTAGAAGAGGAAGAATTGGATAATCCTGGGCAAGGTCCTCGACGCGATGACTTTCAAACACCTACAATTCGCCCTTTTAAAAGTGCATCTGTGTCTGTGCCTTCGGTACAACGTCATAGTTCTTTTTCTGAAATTATGGTTGAAGAGCCACGTATTTATGAGGATTCTCTTAATATTGCAACCAATTTAAGAGAAGGTAAGCCTGTTATTGTTAATTTGAAATTTTTAGATTCTGAGTCTGGAAAACGCTTAGTTGATTTTATTTGTGGTACAGCCTATGCCTTAAATGGTCATATGCTTAAAATTGGTGAAACTATTTTCTTGTTTACGCCTTCAACTATTCAAATTGCAGAAGCTTCTGAGAAAAATAGTACTGTAGTGCCTGATCAGAATGACCGTGGCTATAATTCTCATTTTAGCTCAAATTTCCGCCCAAATAGTTTCTAGTGCATGCAGTCATTTGATCGCTTTGTTGCGATTATTGCCCAATTGCGGGCGCCAGGCGGCTGTCCTTGGGATATTAAGCAAACTTTTCAATCTTTAACCCCTCATATTATTGAGGAGGCTTATGAGCTGTCTGATGTTATGAGGCGTGAGGATATGCTTGGGCTTCGGGAAGAGTTGGGAGATGTTTTATTGCATGTGGTGATGCTTTCGGGCATGGCAGCAGAGCGAGGATGGTTTGGGGTTACTGATGTTATTGAAGATGTGACTGAAAAAATGATTCGTCGTCATCCTCATGTTTTTGGTACGGAGACAGCTAGCAGTGCGGATGAGGTGGTGACTCATTGGGATGCGATTAAGTTAAAAGAAAAATCAACGCAGACATCATTGTTTGATTCCATTCCGGCTGCATTGCCGGCTTTGATGAAAGCCCATAAAATCCAAAAACGAGTGTCTCGTGAGGGGTTTGATTGGCCAAATAGAGACGGCGCTTTTGCGAAGTTAAAAGAGGAGTTAGGAGAATTAGAGTTAGCCATGACCCAGTCTCCCTCTACTGTAGAAGAAGAGTTTGGAGATGTCCTGTTTTCGGTGGTTAATGTGTCACGGCATTTATCGATTTTGCCTGAAGAAGCACTTCAAAAAGCCAATGATAAATTTATAAAACGGTATCTTTTGACACAGGCATTGGCTGGTAATGATGGACATCATTGGTCTAGTATGACTTTACAAGAAAAAGAACAGTATTGGATTAAAGCAAAGCAGGAATTGGCCAAGGAGGCATTACATTGATTTCGATTATTGTCACGATTATTGCATTGGGGGTTATTGTTGTTATTCATGAGCTAGGGCATATGTTGGCGGCGCGGCGTGCAGGTGTTGGCGTACTGGAATTTAGTATTGGTATGGGGCCTGTGGTGCTGTCTAAACAGGTTAAAGAGACATTGTATAGCTTGAGGGCATTTCCTTTTGGTGGTTTTGTGAAGTTAGCTGGTATGGATGATGCTGAAGAGCCTGTGCCTGATTCTTTAAATTATCAATTAAAACCATGGTATGACAAAGCCTTGATTATTGTTTCAGGGTCTCTTGCAAATATTTTTTTAGGGTTTGTGATTTTTGTGATGATGTTTTGGATTTCGGGAGTGCCTCAAGCCAATTCAAAGATCAAATCGGTGATGGAAGGGTCTCCTGCGGCTGAGGCCGGTGTGTTGGCTAGTGATGAGATTGTGAGTGTTAGTGGAAAGTCTGTGACAGATGTTACTCATGATGTTATTGGTAGTATTAGACGCTCGCATGGGCAACCCATTAACTTTAAAGTGAGACGTGGATCAGAAGAATTTGATGTGACTATTACACCAGAAAAAGGTGAAAAGGGTACTTATCAAATTGGAGTTATGTTTGATTTTACTATTCAAAATTATGCATTATTGGGGTCTGTTACCCATGGATGGAAGGCTACTTGGGGGATGATGGGCGGTGTTTTTGAAAGTTTGAAACTTTTAATTACTGGTACTGTATCGATTAAGGAGATGTCTGGACCTGTCGGAATTGTGCAATTTGCTTCTCATGGATATCAGAGAAGTATGGCTGATTTTATGGGGGTAGTGGCATTAATTAGTATTAGTCTTGGCGTATTTAATTTACTCCCTTTACCTGTGCTTGATGGTGGACATTTAGTCTTTTTGATTGTTGAAGTGTTACGTGGAAAACCGCTGGCGCCTGCTACTCAAATGTGGATACAGAAAATTGGGATTACGTTATTGGTATCATTGATGGTGTTTGCTTTGTTTAATGATGCGGTTAGTTGGCAGTCTAGATCTAAATTATTTGGGAAGTTTTTTAAATAACACACCATATATCTTCTATAGGCGAGGGGTATTTAGATGGTTTTCGGCCCAGATCTTGGCATGGGTGCTGGGGTCAATATTGCCGCCTGAAAGGATGATTAGAATGTGTTGAGGGGGTGTTACTGTTTTTAGCCACTTTGCTGCTGCTGCCATAGACAGTGCTGATGTAGGTTCGACGGTGATTTTGAGTAAGTGAGATATCCATTGAGTCCAATAGATTATTTCTTCTTCGGGGATCGTTATAAAGTCGTCGAGTTGTTTTAGAAAGTGGAATGTTTTAGGTGAGATTGCAAGTGTTTTTGCACCATCGGCGATGGTGTTGGGTGAGTCCTGAAAACGGACAATTTTACCTGTCTTTAAGCTTTGAGCTGCGTCATTGGCATTGAGAGGTTCTGCGCCTATGACTTTGGCTGAAGGTGCGGCTTCTTTGGCGGCTAAGTAGGTACCAGAGAGAAGGCCGCCGCCGCCACATGGAGCGACTATGGCCGTTGGAGTGATATTTTGTGTTGTGATGGCTTCGTAGCACGCTGTGCCTTGGCCTTGGATGACAAAGTCATGGTCAAATGGCGGGATTAGATAAGCGCCTTGGGCTTGTTTTTGATAACAGAGGTCTTCTGCTTCTTGTCGAGTTGATGTCATAACGACAGTGGCGCCATAGTGTTTTGTTCCTTGCACTTTGATGGGAGATACATTTTGGGGCATGTAAATTGTTGCTTTTATACCCAATAGTGATGATGCGTATGAGACAGCCTGAGCATGATTTCCAGAGCTAAAAGCAATGACTTCTGAGGGGAGATTTTTTTGTTCTTTTAATGTTAATAAGGTATTGAGAGCGCCTCTGATTTTAAATGACCCTGTTTTTTGAAAGCCTTCCCATTTAAACGAAATGGAATGTCCCACTTTTTGGTTTAAAGATGTCGATGTTAATACGGGTGTTTTGTGGATGTAAGGCGAAATTCGGGCATATGCAGATTCAATCTCATTCATGCATTTATTGTATCTGTGTGATTCAGAACTTTCTATGTTATTTTGAAAAAAGATTTTTTTGTTTAGCTTTAAAGTTTGGTGGCTTTTTAGTACACTCAATAAATCTCTTTTTCGAGGGTTGTTGTGTCTCTTATTGCCAATCATTTTATTTTGTCTGAAATTGCGAAATCTATTCGCTCATTGTCCATTGATGCTATCGAAGCTGCCGGATGTGGACACCCTGGATTGCCATTGGGCTGTGCAGATATTGTGGCGGTACTTTATGCCAATATTTTGCGTCAGGATCCGAATAATCCTGACTGGGTAAATCGGGATCGTTTTGTGTTATCGGCCGGTCATGGCAGTATGGTGCTTTATTCGGCCTTACACCTTGCAGGCTTTGATTTGAGCCTGCAAGATATTAAAGACTTTCGAAAATTACATTCTAAGACTCCAGGGCACCCTGAATTTCGTGAGACCCCTGGTGTAGAAACAACGACGGGCCCATTAGGCCAAGGTGTTGCCATGGCTGTTGGTATGGCGCTGGGCTTAAAAATGAATGAAGCAAGATATGAAATGACGTCTCAAGGACTTTTGGATGCCAGGGTATACGTATTGGCCGGAGATGGCGATTTGATGGAAGGTGTGTCGGCTGAGGCATGTTCTTTTGCTGGCCATTTGGCCTTGAATAATTTGGTTATTATTTATGATTCAAATGATATTTGTTTAGATGGTCCTATTGATGAATGTTTTACTGAAGATGTTCAAAAGCGGTATGAGTCTTATGGATTTAGAGTGGATGTGATTGATGGTCACTCTTTTGATGATATTGAAAATGCACTGAAGCGTAGTAAATCGAGTGAAAAGCCTACTCTAATTATCGCAAAAACGGTTATTGGAAAAGGGGCGCCAACTGTACAGGGTACTAGTGATGTCCATGGTAAGGTATTAGGATCAAGTGAAGCTGAAGCGACTAAGGCCTTTCATCAAATTCCTTCTGCTAGTCCGTTTTGGGTGTCTGATGACGCCTACAGCTTTTTTGCTCAAAAGAAAAATGAACAGCAATTGGCCCATCGTCAGTGGGAAATTGCATTTGCCAATTGGTCCAAGAAAAATCCAGAATTGGCGACACAATGGGAAAGTTCAATTGCTCATTTTGTACCTAATCACTTGCTTGAAAAATTAGATGCATTACAAATAAAGGCTAATTTTCCGACACGGCAGTCCTCTAATGCTGTACAGCAATTGATTGCCGAGGAGTTGCCACAAGTTGTTGTGGGGTCTGCAGATTTGTCTTGCTCGGATAATACTTTACTTAAGGTTGGTGGCGTGGTTAAGCCATTTCAATATCATGGCCGAAATATTAAATATGGGGTTCGCGAATTTGCCATGGGTGCGATTTCTGTAGGACTTTCTCTTCAGGGGATGACGATTCCGGTTTGTGGTACGTTTTTTACGTTTTCAGATTATATGAAAAATGCCATTCGGTTATCGGCATTAATGAAAGTGAAAGTGATTTATCACTTTACCCATGATAGTGTGTTTTTAGGCGAAGATGGTCCAACGCATCAGCCTGTTGAGCATTTGGCTGCCTTACGTGCAATGCCTGGGTTAACGGTAATTCGGCCTGCTGATGCCCATGAGGTGCGCGGTGCTTGGGCTACTGCATTGACGGTGGATGGCCCTGTGGCTTTAATTTTAACCCGTTTGGCTGCGCCTGA
>Ga0214917_10005109_pt1 | contig 14161 bp, 10 predicted proteins | sample LL_1208_BB_MetaG_FD_177983 | JGI IMG/M metagenome (GOLD analysis project Ga0214917, IMG submission 177983) | Freshwater microbial communities from Lake Lanier, Atlanta, Georgia, United States - LL_1208_BB | ecosystem: Environmental > Aquatic > Freshwater > Lake | place: USA: Georgia | collected... | reverse complement strand
ATGTATAATTTAATGTTAGATTATTATATATCAATACATTTACAAACAATGAGATTAGACATGATATTATCAAAGTTAAGGTTCTACTTTAGATTTGATGAAAATTTAGATCAAGAAACAATCAGGACTATAATGAAATTGAATACAGCGCCAACAAAACAGGCGCTTTTTATTAAAATTTGTGTCGTTGGCCATTCCTTGATAAGATTCATGGTTACTCACCCTATCAAACAACGACAATTACTGATTACGAAATGAAGATAACTCTACTTGAAATGTCCTAAAATGGTGTCAAATTGAAGAAATTTTGGATTTTTTACCCCCTCCTTGACATATTCCCGGGTGAATTTGTGTAACAAAGTTTGTCGACCAGGGGATAGATATTGACAAGATGACATGCGAGATGTCTTCGTTACTACGTGTTGTATTGCGTCTCCCCTTTTGGTGGTCTCCCGATCGGTCTTTCTCATTGTTCAACACCCTCCTGTATATATTCCGGGGTGAATTTGTGTAACAAAGTTTGTCGACGCTGGCACGGGTATCGATTGATGTCCTCATTTCGCACGATCACTGACTTCCCAAAATCTTCTTTTTCCCATTCCCTACCATATTGCGATTCCATAGTTTCTAGGGGAAATCAACAATCTGGAGATCCGCAACGCAGCTTGTCCGTATTTTCAAAACAATAGGTTCACAGGAATCAACCGGTCCCCAGTCTTTCAGTTCATTCACAATCTCAACCAGCTTCTCGTATTGAGATACCATATTGAACTCCATCAAAGAATTATTGATAGTACAGAATGCCTCATCTTCATTACAACTTGGATCGTCGCTGAAATGATACTCTATTGGATTTGGAACATTCCGCCCCAGCTCGATGGCGAACCCCGTCAGAGATTCAATGAACTATACTGGACCGGAACGATCCTTCACTACAACAATCCGCAGACAGTCGGAGTCTGTGACACATCCGATGAGCTTAAGATCCCTCACGACATCCACCACATCAGGAAAATGTGATTCAAAAGTCTCAAAGTCCATTCTAAGCTTCAAAATGGGAGAAAAAACAAGAAATAAAATTGGTACTTAAACAATATCTCAACACACACTTTTCAAGTATTGGGTGCCAACAAGCAGCCGGACAGAAACTTATTTGTTGATCACCGCTCGGGTTGCTCCTAGGGGAGCAAAGCAAATGCTTTTTGCATAACCTTGAGCTTCTCTTTCAATTTTATGCGCTCCTCGGTGATTGGGGGAGGCTCTCGGATAAAGAAAACAAATTTGTCGAGCTGATCTTGCACGTGAGCTATCACAAAGGACTGGGTATCTTCGACAAGGCCGGAACACAATGCGTTCACAAGGGAGAAGAACGCGCAATTACGAGTGCACTTTCCTTCATCGCATTCAAACGCATGTAGCAACACAAAATGAGTCTGTATCAGATAGAGGGATAATTCCTCCAGCGCCGGCCGAGTCACCGTATGGAGAACTGTCCTAGAGACTCTCTGAATCGCTTCAACTATGAGAGGAAAACGACCAAAGATTTCCTCAGCAACTTGATCGCATTTATAGCGAAAATGTTTCAAAACACCTTCAACAAGCAACTTGTGTGACTCGCCCTTAGTAATTGATTGTGTTACGTCGTGGAACTCCAACCTCTCCTCAAGTGAGCGTTTGTACCTCTTAAACAACGCTGTGTTAAACTTGACTTTTTCATCATCCATGTCTGGAATCTCCTCGCCCAACACAAGTAATCGTTTCTGGATAACTCGTCGTGTTTCGTGGAGCTGTTCCCACATAATTGAGTTAACCAGTAGCAAACGAATCGGCGCAATGCATCCTCCATTCAGTCTGTCGCATGCCTTCTTGATCATGGCTATCTGACCTCGTCTCCTTTCTGTGTCATACGAGCGCTCATATAGGGGACAAACTCGAACGATCAGGGTTCCCTCAAAATCTCTTTCCTCCCACTTAGGACCATATTGCAATTCCATAGTTTTTGGAGGACAATCAACAATCTGTAGATCCAAAACGCAGCTTGTCCGTATTTTCAAAACAATAGGTTCACAGGAATCAACCGGTCCCCAGTCTTTCAGTTCATTCACAATCTCAACCAGCTTCTCGTATTGAGATACCATATTGAACTCCATCAAAGAATTATTGATAGTACAAAATGCATCCTTCTTCTTGCATGATGGATCGAAGATGAAATGATACTCTATTGGATTTGGAACACCTGGCTGCAACTTGATGGCAAACCCCGTCAGAGATTGAATAAACTTAACTATACCAGAGCGATCCTTCACTACCACAATCCGGAGAATCTTGGAATCCGTCATACATCCGGTTCTTTTGAGATCCGTCACCATATCCACAAGATCTGGGAACAGTGATCGAAAAGTTTCAAAATTCATTCTAAGCTTCAGACAAGAGAGTGTAAAGCGAGCAACAATTGGTTCTAAAACAATATTTCAACACACACTTTTCAAGTATTGGGTGCCAGAGGAAGCAGCCTGGCAGAAACTTATTTGTTGATCAACGCTCGGGTTGCTCCTTGGGGAGCAAAGCAAATGCTTTTTGTATAACCTTGAGCTTTTCCTTCAATTTTAGGCGTTCCAAGGTGACCGCCATAGGCTCTCTCATCAGAGGCACATATTTCACGAGCTGATCTTGTACTTGAGCTATTATAAAGGACTTGGTATGTTCGACAAGGCCGGAACACAATGCGTTCACAAGGGAGAAGAACGCGCAATTACGAGTGCACTTTCCTTCATCGCATTCAAACGCATGTAGCAATACAAAATGAGTTTGTATAAGATTCATGGATATCTTCTCCAACGCCGACCGAATGACTGTCGATAAAAGTGTTCTCGAAACTTTTTGCATCTCGTTCACTACAAGGGGAAACCGACAAAACGTCTCTTGGGCAATTTGGTTGCACATTAGGCGAAAATCTTTCAAAACGATTTCAATCAGAACAAAATGTGATTCGGCGTCAGTAATCATTTGCGAGATTTCACGATAATCCAATCTTTCCTCGAGAGAGCTCTTGTACTTCGAAAACAGCGCTGACAACAACTTGAGCTTGCCATCATCCGTGTCCGGGATTACATCGCCCAACAAAACTAACCTTTGCCTTAAGATCCCGCGGGGTCTGTCGAGTTGATTCCAAACTAATGAGTCCACTAGAAGCGATCTGATTGAAGAGATAAAACTTTTATCCAGCTGATCGTCTGAATAAGTGATCATCGATATCTTACCTTGCTGGTTTCGCGTCACACCATTTCTAGCGTAGCCATTGCTGTACCCAAATCGAACGATCACTGCGTTCCTAAAGTTCGTTTGTTCCTATTTATTGCCATATTTTAATTCCATAGTTTTAATGGGGAATGTCGACGATTTGTATATCCGCAACACAGCTCGATCTTATTTTCAAAACAATTGGGCCACAAGAAGCAACCGATCCCCAATCTTTGAGTTCATTCACAGTATCAATCAACTTTTCATAGTCTGTTGACATTTTGAATTCAAGCATCGAATCATTGATTGTGCAAAAAGCCTCATTTTCTTTGCATTCCGGGTCACATGTGAAATGATATTCTATTGGGTTTGGAACATTCCGCTCCAGCTCAATGGCGAATCCCCTCAGAGATTGAATAAACTTGAATGGAACGGAACGATCCTTCACTACAATGATCCGTCCACTATTGGAACCTGCGATGCATCCGGTCCGTCTGAGATCCCTCACCGCATCCACCAGATCTGGAAAACAGTGATCGAAAGTCTCAAAGTTCATCCTAGGCTTCAAATTGGAGTAAAAACAAGAAATGAAACTGGCACTAAACGATATTTCAACGCACACTTTTCAAGTATTGGGTGCCCGAGGGACGTGACTTCAACCCACGAGAGAAAAAACAACAACATTTTAAAAGAAAGAGGGGTTATAAAATATGGGACTAAGAGAAATGAAATTGGTTGATTTGTTGTACGCCATCGTCGACGAAAAGATTACATGAAAGATTACATGTACTGAGCCCTGGCAAGAAAAGCCTCAATATATCTTTCTTCTGATCCGCTTTTTTACATGTTAGATGCTTTGGCATGATCGCATACAGTTGGTGGGCCCGTCCAGGAGGAAATGCTATCTGAGAGATCAGCTATAACTGTCCACGAAGGGATATATTAAAATAGTTGGAAACGGGGGGGGGAATAGGAAAGGAGAAAAAAGAAAAAAAGAAATGAACACTAGATTGAAAAAATGGAAACTGGGAAATTGGACACAGGAATATGGGAAGCAGAATCATCATTGATTGAGGAAGTGAAAACGTCCCTTCGACCAACGAGAGAAAAAACGCAGAAATAACAACATTTTAAAAGAAAGAGGGGTTATAAAGGGAGGGACTAAGAATTGGGTGATTTTTTGAACGCATCCGACGAAAAGATTACATGTTCTGAGCCCTGGCAAGAGATTGAAAAAATTGGAAATTCGAGACACGAATATGGCAACCAGAATCTTCATTGATTGAAGAAGTGAAAACGTCCCTATCTGACTATCTGAGAGATCAGCTATAACTGTCCATGAAGGGATATATTAAAATAGTTGGAAACTGGGAGAAAATTGGAAATGAGAAAAAAATAATGAAATAGGGTGATTTGTGGAACTCTTCGAGGTTCAGGTGGGCAGGGAGTTTGTGAAGGCGGTCCTGTAGCATCTTCTGTGTCTCTGCGGTTAATCCGTTGAAGAATTTCTCCATGCGGTCGTCTTCTGTGGGGGCTTGTCTGTCGATGATCTTGCACTGGGCCATCAGCCTGGAACAGGCCTTAGCTTCTTCAAATAGATAGCTTTTGATCTTGTCCTTCTGTTGGGTGTTCTGCCACTCGGCTCTCAATGAATGGAACAGATTGTGCGGATCGCCGCTGCGACAGAGGAATGTGACGAGTCCCTTGAAGAAGAGGGTCCATTCGCTCGAGTCGAACACGAGCCGGTTAATTGACGGGAATTCCCCTTTGGAGTAAATCGGGGCTGATCCTCTTGAGCTCACCGTGTCGATAAACTCCTCTCTTTTATCGGTAACTGCGAACCCCCATATCAGATTGTCGATTTCTAGCCTTCGGTCGTAATTCTTAGATTTGCTGACCAGGTAGAGGAGTGTCGAGCAGACGGTCTTGATATCAGCATTGTACTCGGCTTCGACCGCAAGGATCAGGCTGGAAATCTGGTCCGTGGTCTCGATGTCAGTGCTCACGCCGGATTCCTTCAGTTCTTCTATGAACTGGTGGACAGATATGGAGTTTGTTTCATCTCGCGATGGTATTTGTACGCGACCGATGAGTATTCCTAGGGTATTCTGCTGGGTTTACCGGGGTGGAACCCATGTTCAGAGCCTTGGCGAATAGCGCGCTTGCTTTTACGGCTTCGGTTTGCACCTTACCGGGCCTCTTGCGAGGCGATTTTTCTGTCGATGGAGAGTGGTCGCCATCTTTGATTATCTGCTGATCGCTCATGTTCAGAGGTTCGGAATCTTGTTGTGAAATTTCTGTTTCTTCTTTGTGTTGAATGCAGGGATTTCACTTAGGCTCAAATTGTAGCGGTATTAACTCGTATCAGCAGATTATAAGTAATGGATATATTACTATATGAGTAATTCCGAAGTAGGAGTGAACCTAGGTGGAATGGTGATGTGTGGATATATGAGGGATATTCGTGCATGTATCCACGGACAATGACGTTAACCAAGTTGTGATCGGGAATTTTTCTCACAATTTTTCTGTCGTCACAAGTTTGGTTTTGATGCTTTCGCATCCCCGGTTGATGGCTTCTAGTTCATTGGCATATCCATTGCACACAACGATGCTTTCGCATCATCCCCCCTTCCATTGCTGGCTGATAGTTCCCAATGCATTCGCATATCAATGACTATGGCTATTAAATAGATGGGGGTCAAGCGTTATACATGCAACGATGCTTTCGAGTCAGTGGTCTGCTGATACCCCATATATCCGATTCCGTCTTGGCTTGAGCCCTGCTAATGCTTTCGCATATCAAATGCTAGAGCTACCCAATGGATACGGGTCACGTCTTGTACCTGCATCAGTACCAAGAAGGAAATCGTTCGTGTGGATAACCTATTTCCTCCTTGACTATCTTCTCACACGTGCCTCTTTTGGACGTTGAAGGGTCCACTGATCTCGCAGTAAGGACACACTCTCGAGTACGATGTTTACAAGCCCGCTTTTCAGATGTCAACATGTGGAGTCAACTTTTCTTCAGAACTTCCGTCGGGTCCGCCAGGGTTCACAATGAATAAAGCTGTCGTTATTGTTAATGTCCAGTAGATGTTTTTGATCTTTATGAAGGACAGTGTTTACCGATGAGAATCGATTTGTGGGCCACGATACTCCGACTTTCATGAGCCAACTGTGATTATCGCATAAGGCGTTCAAGGAATTTCTGCGTCCGGATTCGTTGTAATAGCACTTATCATATTCACCATCGATACACATAACATGCACACAAATAGTGACACGGAACAACTTTTATGAGAGATTCATTAGAAACAGAGTGTGTTAGGGAATAAGTCATGTTATTATCGATTGGCCATCTTCAAGCTGACACAATTTTGTATTCATCATCAGGATAAACAATGTCAGGATTACCGATGCCGGACAATATGTCCGAGACGTTACCTCCATTTGTCATAAAAAATAAGCATGGAAAGTATCGTTGGCAAAGGACTCTGAATGGCGATATGGTTTACTCTGCCCATTTCAAGCATCTCAAGGATCTAGAGCCGCTATTCCCGGTTTTGGAGTCATGCTACAAGGTGCTCAAACGATCAGGCATTGAACCAAAATCGGTTCGTGGACAGATTGCTCAAATTTGCGAGGTGTCTAAATATCAAACCCTTTATGAGGAGGCGATACACGCTATGCTTGCCTCTAGAAGTGACCTCGACGATCGATCATCTGTTGATACCCTGGGGGACAGTATAAGCTTGGTTGCGCGAAATGAGGACTATACGGAGACCTCGCGTTCGGAGAGCTCACATGACTGGGTAATTAGATCTACGGTTCCGACAAGCGTGGCGCCAACCCAGTTATCGAATATTCACTATGTGGCTAGAAATTTAAACCGCATATTCATGCAATTAATGTCGAAACTCCACGACGAACTCGGTGGTCTCTGCAACGCGGATGACACTGCAGGTAGTCTCACAAACACAACAGCCAAACGTGATATTCTTAATCGAATAAAGGAGATCGCGGACGTTTTCCTCTGCTATTTATCTACGCTCCCGGCCGATGATGAGAGCAACAATGCCGCAGATCTCGAGCACACTCATGTTAAGAAGGCCAAATTGTCCAGCGATTCACATGTTGATAACGCAAACTATGAGCGGTTAGTCGGATTATATAAAAAGCACTAAATAATTATCAATTACCAGACATCTCATCATGATATTGCGTTTCTGAATGATTTGTTTCATCACATTTGACATGTAATATCACGTAATCTGATATCGGGACCATCAAGTCACTGATTCCGTATGCTTTCGCATATTCAATTTTAAGTCGATCGATTTGTAAGCTTCGAAGTGCCACAATTTCCAGCCGATAACTCGGAGAAGTTACCTCCGTTCGTCGTCGAAAATAAGAGTGGGAGTATCGTAGGCAAAGACCCCTGAATGGCGATATGGTTTACTCTGCCCAGGTCAAGCATCTCAGGGATCTTGAGCCGCTATTCCCGGTTTTGGAGTCGTGCTGCAAGGTGCTCAAACGATCAGGCATGGAACCAAAATCTGTTCGTGGTGAACCAATATCCGTTCGTGGACAGATTGCTCAAATTTGCGAGATGTCTAGACATCAAACCCTTTATGAGGAGGCGATACAAGCTATGCTTGTCTCTTAAAGTGACATCGACGATCGATCATCTGTTGATACCCTGGGTGACAGTATAAGCTTGGTTGCGCGAAATGAGGACTATACGGAGACCGCGCGTTCGGAAAGCTCACATGACTGGGTAATAAGATCTACGGTTCCGAAAAGCGTGGTTCCATCCCAGTTATCCGATATTCACTATGCGGCAAGAATTTCAAACCGCATATTCATGCGATTAATGTCGAAACTCCACGACGAATGCGGTTGTCTGTCCAACAATGATGACACTTCTGGTAGTCTCACAAACACGGAAGCGGAACGTGATATTCTGTGTCGAATAGAGGAGCTCGCGGTCGTTTTCCTCTGCGATTTATCTGCGCTTCCTGCGTTTGATGAGAGCAACAATCCCGCAGATCTCGAGCACGCTCATGTTAAGAAGGCCAAATGGTCGAGCGATTCACATGTTGATAACGCAAACTATGACCGGCTAATCGGATTATATAAAAAGCACTGAATAATTATCGATTGCTAGACGAACTCGTTTGTTTCATCATAATTGATTTGGAGTGGCAAATGGTATGATATCGTGATCACCAATTCAATGAAAAGTAGGAATCCGAAAGTCCCACTGCGATTACCGTTAAGTCTATAAGATTTGCAGGACAACCATACTAATCCCGTATGCTTTCGCATATGCAATAAGCCTAGAGAAATTTCATGCCAGGCCCAGAAGAAGAGAATACAAGACGCAAAAGCGGACAAACTTTGCCCAAGTATATATATTCAACTTCATCGGCGAATAAGTACTACTTCGAAAGAGAACTGCGGACCGGGCCGGGGGGGGCGCATTCGAGGTCCACACTCGACGTTGCAAGAAGCACTCAAAGATAAAGAAACTGCTTCGCAGATCTGGGAGGAGGTCAGCGGTGACGTTGACACGACCATACGATTATTCGAGCAATATTTGGCGAAGCGTCAGTTGCCTGCCATACGGGTAGTGGTGCCCACTGATGATCGTTCTCCCACTTCGATGAACCCTCATTTAGACGACCCGGAATCCGCTAGGAGTGAACCAAGTCACGATGTACCACCACATAGCGATACAGGAACGGTATTTGGTATGGACACCTTGTCGCCGAATTCTGTTAGGTCGATTCAACAATGTGATAATCAGATAATCCCGCGGAGAAGTTCATTGTCGGGATCTTCAGAATCGTGGATTGTTCGCTGGGATTGGAAAGAAGGTTTTGTCGAACACGGCATTCATCTCCGCAAGGTCTTCAGGATCTTCCTCGACAACTTGGAAGCCTTGGGATTTAACCGGCGAAAACGGTCCATTGATATTAGCGGAATATCGTGTGACACAGTCGGTTATGGTTTCGACATGACCACTAATACACATATCCAAGCTCAGAGACTATCCGGATTCATTGACAAGATCGATGGAATTCTGAAGGCGCATAGTAGATGAAGTAAAAATAAACCATGTGACTTATTCACCATCTGCTTTCTGTTTGATTTGTACCTAGGAGTAAGATTTGATTCTCGCGAAATATGGAGTTCGGTGTGTGATTGGTGGGCTCTGTCGGTTGCACTTTGAGAATCACGAAAAATTCAATATTATTGTATACTATTGTTGAGTATTCGTCGATTTCTGATTTGAATGTGTCGCGCGAGGTGTCTTTGCCGCGTTTGACCGGAGAGGAGTGTTCCTTAATGCGACCTGAGCCTCCGCATACCCTGATACTATGCCCCTCCTACATTTACAGTTGTACTGATGCTGTCTCGTGTACCCCAAGGGTCAGTTTACTGTAGGGTTCACACCATGAATGAAAGCAAGACAAATACTCAAATATCTTGCAAACTATTGCTAAATATTCGGGACATCCAATTTGAATATGTCGCGAAGAGTGTGTTTTCTCCGAGTTTGACCGGAGAGGATTGTTCCTTAATAGAGCATCCACTTACCCCGATACCATACCCCCTCTACATTGACAGTTGTACGCATACCGGCTCGTGTACTCCAAGGGTCAGTTTACTGTAGGGTTCATACCATGACTGAACGCTAGACAAATACTCAAATACATTGCAAACTATTGTTAAATATTCGCCAATTTCCGGTTTTAATGTGTCGCGCGAGGTGTTTTCTCCGAGTTTGACCGGAGAGGATTGTTCCTTAATACGACCTGAGCCTCCACTTACCCCGATACCATACCCCTTCTACATTGACAGTTGTACGCATACCGGCTCGTGTACTCCAAGGGTCAGTTTACTGTAGGGTTCATACCATGACTGACTGCTGGACAAATACTCAAATACCGTGCAAACTATTGTTAAATATTCGCCAATGTCCGGTTTTAATGTGTCGCGCGAGGTGTCTTCTCCGACTTTGACCGGAGGGAATTGTTCCTTAATAAGACCTGATCTCCACTTACCCCGATACCATACCCCTTCTACATTGACAGTTGTACGCATACCGGCTCGTGTACTCCAAGGGTCATTTCTATGTGTGGATTCAGTGAATACGAGATATTCAATATCCAATACTTAATGTGTCGCGCGAGGTGTCTCCTCCGAGTTTGACCGGAGGGAATTGTTCCTTAATACGACCTGAGCCTCCACTTACCCCGATACCATACCCCTTCTACATTGACAGTTGTACGCATACCGGCTCGTGTACTCCAAGGGTCAGTTTACTGTAGGGTTCATACCATGACTGACTGCTAGACAAATACTCAGATACCTTGCAAACTATTGTTAAATATTCGCCAATGTCCGGTTTTAATGTGTCGCGCGAGGCGAGGTGTTTTCTCCGAGTTTGACCGGAGGGAATTGTTCCTTAATACGACCTGAGCCTCCACTTACCCCGATACCATACCCCTTCTACATTGACAGTTGTACGCATACCGGCTCGTGTACTCCAAGGGTCACTTCTATGTGTGGATTCAGTGAATACGAGATATTCAATATCCAATACTTAATATTTTCCTATATCAACATAAAATTATCTAGTTAAATAATTTTTTTAACCAATATTCTCAGTAACGATATTATGATTAGTACTGAATACTACAAAATACTGATACTACCGAATACTCAACATACGTGTAATAAAAACCATGAGTTCCTGGTGGTCCATCGGAGTGATATAATATATTCATGACACTATTCGATACTTGTTCATTATCTGTTGGTGGCAATGCTATGTGTCCATCAGCCTGTGATGTCCCAACCAAACCGACAGGAAGATCAAGACTTTCCCAAGTTTACTTCGACATTTGTCATGCCGTGGCGTGCCATGCCGTGTCATGTCGGGTCATGCTGTGTCATGCCGTGTCATGCCGTGTCATGTCGTGCCGTGTCATGCCGTGTCATGTCGTGCCGTGTCATGCCGTGTCCTGCCGTGTCATGCCGTGTCCATACGTGTAATAAAAACCATGAGTTCCTGGTGGTCCATCGGAGTGATATAATATGTTCATGACACTATTCGATACTTGTTCATTATCTGTTGGTGGCAATGCTATGTGTCCATCAGCCTGTGATGTCCCAACCAAACCGACAGGAAGATCCAGACTTGTCCAAGTTTACTTCGACATTTGTCATGCCATGCTGTGTCATGTCGTGTCATGCTGTGTCATGCCGTGCCATGCTGTGTCATGTCGTGTCATGCTGTGTCATGCCGTGTCGTCATGCACCTCATCAAAGACAGCCTGCTCAATAATCAAAGACGTTCTACCATTGGCTCACCCAGGGGATTTATGTCGTCGGCGACTGTGGTGAGTTGTCAGTCAGCGGTTTCGTAGATTATACCATCCCACTTTTCTATCTCAACTCCCATAACATACCTTTTAATTGCAAACATACCGATCATTTTATGTCGTTTTTGCCGGTCTCTAAGCCAGTGTGAAACATAAAGAGATTTGCAACATCGAGTACATTTCCGAGATATCCATTACTCAGTTGTTATGTACTGTAAACGTAAATTGTATACACGAAGTGCGGATAATTAAACTAATACTTTTTCTCCTGTACCACGCTGCGTATCGTTTCTGGTGAGGGGCGTCTCAGTGACCCGAAAGTTCTCCTAGCCTTTTAAAGAAGTTGACGTGAATCACGACTAGGGTGGAAACGATTCGTACCCTCTTTTAACAATCCCTTCCAGTCACCCCAGTACTGGTCGATCATAGCGAGCATGTACCTTTCCTCATCAATGGACCAGCGGGTATAGGGCTTCAGGGTCCCTGCCTGCTGAACAACAGGTTTTGGAATTTGTGATCTTTTAGGCAAGATCTCGGAATGGTCCTCGTCGTGTATACTATCCCTCTTCCGCGATTTACGCGTAGCAACCAATAATTGCTGTCGCTTTTTTATTCTTGACTCCACGACCATTTGAGCCGTTTCCAGCTCGCGGAAGTGATCATCTATCGGTGGCGAAAATAGGAAATTGAAGGCGATCGTTATTCCTGCACTTGAGGAGGGAATATTCTGCACCAGGTGCCACCAGAATGATGGGACAAAAAGCACATCCCCAGGGTTCAAATCGATTTCCATGAACGGGAACTCACGAACCCATTTGTTTTGACCAAAAACACCCAAGTGAGGAATTGTGTCAGATCTGTTGCAGTAAGTACCTGGTGTCGCTTGTAACCAGAGCGATGCTTCCGGTGGTGCCAGAGTCCATTTTCGGTTCCCAACAGCACAGAAATAGATGTTATAGTAGCTATCATAATGCATATCAGTGTAGCAATATTTCTTAGCGCAGAAGAATTGTTGATGATCGCACTTGGCTTCTTTTATTCCGAAACGTTCACCGAAGTAACGCCCAAACCAGTTGACTAACGGAATTACATCAGGAATATCTTGAGAAAGAGGTGGTACGATTCCACAGGTATCACGACGGTGTATCTGAACTGGACAGAATGAATCGATATCATGAATGCCCAATAGGTAGTCATATGAATTGGATTGCAAAAACTCATTCAATGTCATCTTAACTCGCTGCGAAGTGCCAGATGTGAGCCCCAACTTACCGGATTTGATGCCTTGAAAAACCTTATACTTCCGCAGTTCAAGAGCCCGCTCTTCATCAAGTGCCGCAGACAAAAGATAATCAAGCGAGCTCCACTTTGTTACACAATCATACGTTGACGCATACCCTCGGAATATTACCGGTTGATTGAGAGAGATAAGTCTACGGAATTCGTTCTCTGTGACTCCAGACCCTGCTATTTGTACCGTACATGATTCCTTACCGATATCACGGAGTACCCGCAACCTCGCCTCATCGCGAAGGCGCTTTGTTGTGATATGAGAACTTGAAGAACTCATTAAAGAACTATAAGCAAATAAGCAAGAAATACAATATATATAAATGATATTCTTGTAATCACGTGACAATGGTCACACTACCTGTCAACTTGAGACATTCTTCCAAGCGTCTAACTCGTGTCGGATTATGGATGAAATATCCTTCGCTACATTCCGGCTATCCACATGTTGATGTTAGGCCATTTTATAACATCCCATTGAAGAGGACATAATTGCCTATTGATAAGGAAGAGGTTTGACTACATATCTGCCTCCAATTGCTATTCAAATCGTACACGCGAAATAATGCGAAAGCATCAGGAAGCATTAGGAGGCATCAATCCGAAATAGAAGCGGGTATATGCGGATATCAACAGACGACTGTTCCGAAAGTATCGCTGCATTTAATATGATGGTTCCGAATCCACTGAATCGCAAAAGCAATTGATATGCGAAAGCATTAGGGACCATCAACCAGAAATAGAAGCCGAGTTGATGCGAAAGCATCGTTGCATGTAAAACGCGTGATCCCTATCGATTAAGTAACCCTAGCGATTCACATACAACTGCGTCAAGAACCACAAATAGAAGCCGAGTTGATGCGAAAGCATCGCTGTATGTAATTGATATGCGAATGCATTGGGGCCATCAACAAGAGACTCGACGATGCGAAAGCATCATGATGGCACAAAATGTGATTACCAATGTTTGTTTGTTTGCGAAAGCATACCATATGGGGTCTGTTAAAAATGAAAGTATGCGAAAGCATAGGGCGTTAAACATGCCTCGGGGATGCGAAAGCATCATACCAGAAAAAACAGCCAGGGACTCGGGGATGCGATATTTGCATACGAATCAGAGTAGACGGAAGTGTTTTACATGCTCGAAGCTTTATTCCGAGAGAATGAAATCATAGTATGTGATGAGTTCAATTGGGATAAACTTTCAGCAGAAGCCATTCTGTCGATAATTTCGC
>Ga0214917_10005108_pt1 | contig 14162 bp, 10 predicted proteins | sample LL_1208_BB_MetaG_FD_177983 | JGI IMG/M metagenome (GOLD analysis project Ga0214917, IMG submission 177983) | Freshwater microbial communities from Lake Lanier, Atlanta, Georgia, United States - LL_1208_BB | ecosystem: Environmental > Aquatic > Freshwater > Lake | place: USA: Georgia | collected... | reverse complement strand
TGATATTCTTCATCATATGTTTTTATGATATTTGTTGGTGCATGTGCTATTTGTTCAATCAAACAATCTTCTATTAAAGTTTCATAGTTTACAACAATATGAGGCAAATTTTTACAAATCTTTTTTTGCATATCAATTTCAGATTTACACTTATGGTAGAAATAATGAAATTCTTCTGGTAAAATTTCTAATTTTAAGTTCTCAATAGTTGAGGACGAAGTACCATCAGTTTTATAAAAAATTTCACCTGTTTCATTTATGTATCTTTGCCCTACTTTTGATTTATACATATAACAGCAACTAATTGCCCTATCAAAAAGTTTTCGGTTTAAGGAAATAATTTTAAAATTCTTTGATAATAATTCTTTTAAAAAATATTCATATTGATTAAAAGTATAATAATCTTTTTGAGTGAAAACTCTTAAAACAATTGATTGATTTAAATTGGCGATCCGTATTAATGATAATGTTCTTTCTAATAAGTCATATTTTTCAGACTCTACATTTGGCAATTCTTCACTGTCTAAATAAATATATCCTTCATTATTAACGTTAAATGGAAAATTTACTCCTAAAAAGGGGTTTAAAGGTTCACTTAAAAATACAGATTTTTCATCTTTTATATACCAATAATTATAAATCATATTTTCAAGCCAAGTTGAACCAGTTCTAGGCCCCGCTACAATTACCCAACGATTATGCATTTTCTTTTGTGCTCATAATATCAAAATTACAATGGCACATAGTTTTTGTACAGACTACTGGTTGATCTGGCAAATCAAAATCGGCATTATGAACATTACCAATTTTGCCACCTTCTCTACACCAACCACGAAAGATATCACCACCTAAATCAACAATAATCTGTTCTACTCCAGCATAACACTTCCAACCACTCCAATCATTGGTATTTGAACTAATAAAACGATGTGCACTACTTACTTCACTTGTTCCATCAGGATAAATTAATTTCATAGCACCACGATAATAATCAAAACTTCTGTCAAACTTAATGTGCTTTGTAATTAATTCATGTTGCTTATAAAAAATATTTTTTTGAAAATCATTATAATCAAATACTATACTTCCAAAATTATGTATAAGTGGTTGTAATGCCATTGATATATTACCTAAATTTTTTACTTTATTTGCAACACTATAACAGTAATCAAACTTTTCGGGACTCATCATTATATTAACATGAGTTCTAATTTCGTTATGAATACATCTAATTATATCAATAAAATGGTTTTCATCACTAAATTCAGGATGAAAACTGATACACACATGGTCAAAGAACTTTTTATGTTCTTCCCAATACCTTAATGTTCTACTCCCATTTGTAATTAATCCAACTTTTACATCGTTATCATAACAAAATTGGCAAATGTCGCTAAAATGTTTATACATTGTGACTTCACCACCAGTAAACTCAAAATACAATTTCTTGTTTAGATGTTTGTCTTTTACCTTTTTAATAAAATTTTTAATTACATGTGGATCTGGCCAACGAATACTACCATCATGTAAATCAGTAGGACAGTAACTACATGAATAATTACAAGTATTTCCTAAACACCAGTTTACAACGAACCAATTCTCACTGGCTGGTTTACTATGAACCAGCCTTATATATTTGTGTTCCATTACCATCCTTCTATTTTGCGTATAACATCCATTTCTCTAACAAGTGGTCCTAAATTGTGTTTATCAGCATTGTAATGACGTTTAAAAAATTTACTTTGTTCGGCATTATATGTGCAAATAGGTAAACCTAATCTATTTTCTAATTCAACTCCAACTTCCTCTGCTAAAATATTAGGGTCTTTACCTTCACAATATTGATTCCACAATTGTGGGTAATTATCAAACCATTGTACATTAGTGTGTTCCCAATCGGTTAATAAAGTCATATAAGTACCTAATCTAGCCCCATATATAGCCCATATTCCATTTTCTACATCTAATCCTATATTATGCCAAATCGTTAGGTTGTTTAAATTTCTAGTGGCAACTATTAATTTAAATTCAGCTACACTAGGCCTGTCTCCATACACCAAACACATTTTAACGCCTTCACGAAATCCTGCTCGCCAAGCTTGGAATGGAGTATAATTTGGGTATGTAGTAGAATAACAGTCGTACATTGCCCAATACAAACTATCCCTACTATCCATACAAAAATCAGCAATACGTGTAATGTCTCCGTCATTTTGATTTTCATGTGTTTTCATATCAGCAACATATTCTTTAGTCCAACTACTCATACCACCATTTCCGTATCTTAATCCATTTATATGATTAACTGCCTTCCATCTAAATTGTGCTACTTTAAATATACTATCAACTTTTGTAAAATCTAATTGAATATTAAAAAAACTTTCATTTGGCATATTATCGCCATCTATTAATATAAATCGTTCAGTATCGCTAGCCTCTCCTGCCGCTTTATGTGCTGCATCACTGCCCTTTACACCATCTACCCGTTTAGCCCATGGCACCATGTTTTTTATTTTTAGCCAAAATTCTTCTTTTTGTGGTTCATCATAACTTAAGTAAATACAATCCAAATCAGCAATATCAACAATATCACGTATAACCATATAATTTATATTCCCATTTTGTTGTAGATATTGATGTATCATCTGTTATAATTGATATATCATCAGTAGCACATTGTGTAGACCCATTACTATCAGGTTTTAACTTACAAATTATTCCAACTTGATAATTTCTAATAATTTTTTTGTCAATTACTCTTATATCAGGTCTACATTCAGCAAAAGTTAATTTATCAATTACTAAATAATTACCCTCTAATTTTTCTGTTGTGTAACAAACTACTTTACCTTGTTCATCATAATACAATCTAAATTCAGGTTTTTCAATAACAGGAGCTTCAAAAATTACAATAAAATCTTTTTCGTCATCCATTATAGTACCTCTATAATTTTGTTACAAAAACTTTTATTAAGATAATGGAAGGGATACAACTGAGGTAGGGTATTTATTTTTAATACTTTTTTTGTTATTTCATAAATTAAAATTTCTGTCCAATCTTCTATGACAAGATCATTAATTAGTGATTTCATATGTATCATACTCATTGCTGTGAAATTAGGTAGTGTAGTTTTTTCTTGTCCAATAATATGACAGGCTATAGCATAAACCCAATCTGTTGTTGCTATTTCGTCGGGGTTACATTGAATAATCTTTTTGTATTCATCCCAATTTATAAAAATTTCTTTAACTAGTTTGTAAAATGTTTCAGATAGTTGTGACTTTTTAAAATACGTTATCGCATTATAAGTATTAGGTAAATTATTATCAGTTATAAATTTTCTATAAGGACTAAATTCTACGATGTCTTGTTTAAAATTTCTTATTGTTGTACATACAACTAAATCACGGGTTTTAAGCACATCCCAATAATAATCAATTGAAGTTGGTAAATACAAATCTGCCTCAAGTTTTATTGTAAATTCATAAGGACTTGCCTCATATACCTGCCAATCATTAATAAGTTTCCAAGAACTGTTACTATCTAAATCACCATATGGTAAAGGAATAACCTTATCCCATAAATCAACAATAGTTTGATTATTTGATATTAGTGATATGTTAGCATTAGGCATAGTATTTTTAATACTTAAAGCCAATGCTTCAGCGCATCTTACGTAATTTACTGAATCTGTATTTTGTGCTAAAATAACAAAACCTTTATTCATGGTAATAACTCTACAAAGTTGTCTTTATTAATAACATGAAAATCAAGATTTTTAAACTGAATATATTCTTTTTTAATCTTATTTTTTTTCCAATTATCAAAAATAACTACAAATTCTTCACATAACACATTATCGTTGGTTTTATATACAGAGGTGTTTTTTCCTACATGAATTAAATTCCATGGAATAATATCAGATTTTGGTAATAAGTGACCATTTACAATATGTAATGCTATTGATATGGCGTAATCATTTCTAAAAGTTCCTGCTACAAAATTATATACATTAGAATAGTGATTATAGTTTTCCTGTATCATTTTCATACAATCAAATACTTGTTTAGCCTTATTTGTTTTTTTAAACCCAATAACTGTTGCCCAAGCTGTTTTATATGAATATGCGCTTAAATATTCATACGGCAAATTTGGTTGCATTAGAAATTCTGTAGTATTATGTACGCAAATGTCATCCATTATTTGAAATAATTTATTAAGTTTTTGACTGTTTACAACATAATCAACATCAAGTATTAGTGTATTATCATATGGACTTAAATCAAATGCCTTATATCTATCTTTGTTAAACCAAACCTTTCTATCTTTTTTGTTATTAGTATTAGCCTCTTCATATATTACTTTATCAAATAGGTTATTTTGATATTGTCTATTTCCTGTTACCAATGTTACAGGCAAATCTAAAAAATAATGAATACGTTTTACAGCATACTCAGCCATTTTAACATAATCATAATCTTCTGTATTATAGGCAAAGAGAATTACACCTTTTTTCATCTTTTATTCTCAAGTTCCTTAAATTCATCATACCATTCATTCATTACGTTTGTATAGATTTCTAGTAAAGTTTTATGTAATTTTTGTCTATTTACTTTAACCAAATTGTTAAATTCATCTATAATAACTACTTCTTCATCAGATATTGTTGCCAAAAAACTAATTAGTGTTATAGTAGCCTTCCATAGACCGTTTTGTTCGGCTACAATTAATTTACTTGAATATTTTTCATATAATGCTGCTTTGGCAGCATTGTGACTAAATCGTGCTTTAGCCTCTTGAATTAAAGTTTTAGTATCCATCTATTACTCCTGTGAGTATTTAGATGTTGAATGTTATATAAAATAATTTATGATCCTGTAACAGAACCTGATAATGATATAGTGCCCCAAGTGTTAGCCAAATATGTGGTTGACGGTGGTCTTACAGTAATTGTTGTATTAGTGCCACCAGATATATTATAACCATTTGGTACTTCATCCCAAATAGTATATATTGTAATAATAGATCCAGCATCGCCATTACTACCTTGTGTCCCGTTTGACTTTACAATAAATCTAATAAATGACCCTAAATATGCAACTGGACCAGTACTAGCAAGTTGTGTGAAAACATTGGCATTTGACGTTGTTAAGGCAAAATATCCATTATTTTGTGATATTGTGGGAGCATTACCTCCTCCTCCGATTTTTGTTATTCCGTTATAAGTTGTACCTGCAATAGTAATGCTGCCCGAATTCGGTGCTGATAATACTACAGTTCCTACATTACTTGCTAGCTGATTAAACAACAAATCTCCTGGATTACCTGTAACATGATTTACAGTCATGGCAAGTTGTCCACCTGAATTGAAAAAATATCTAGCAGCATTACCATTAGCAAAAGTTGCTGTATGGGTAAAAGTTAATGCTTGGTTCCAACTTGCCGGATATGTTGCTGTATTGGCAGTTGTACTACCTTGAGTTGTAGCGTTTAATCTATTTGTGTAAATTGTAGTAAGATTAGTAGGTATTGCTGATAAGTATGTAATTGTGCCGCCTGAGGCAGGTGCCGTTACACTAGTGATAGTAGAGCCTTGATGACTAGCAGCATTTGACGTTCTATTTACTAAATTAGCCCAATTACTAGAAGTTACGGTGTTACCTGTAGTAACATTAGCCAAAGCAGTCTGACCATATCCTGCATTGGTACCTCCTGTAGCCCAAACTGTATTTAGTTTATTAGCTGTAGTCCCTGGATCCGCTCCTATTAAATCATTATAATCTGTTGCTTGTACTGTACCATATTGGGCATATGTCATAATTTTACCTTATACTTACTATTGCTTCTACAAATCCAACTTCTTCAGAAATTTTATTTGTTAATGATCTTCCAATTGTATTAAATGCTGTTGCTTCTTGGTTTGATGCTGCTCTTGCTATGCCGTTTCCAGCACTTACTAATCGCTCACCTTTTTTTACTTTACCTTTAACTTTAACCTGTACACGACCACTTACAGCTACAGGAGGATGCGTATTATCATCTCCTGCTCCTGAATTCATCAAGTAAGCAGCACTGTTAGATATTACTCCAAAAATATCTTCGCTTAATTCAAATTTTACAGCAGTAATTTCTTTTATACCACCCAATTCAACCACTGTACCAGCATCATAGATTTCATCTGCCTCAAAACGTTCTGCCAAGTCAGCATATGTTGCTTGTAATCTTGAACCTGCGCTTAATGTCCAATTTCCTGTAATTGTCCCAACATTTGAATTTGATCCAACTGTAATAAGCGCCGCATTAGATAAATTTAAATTACCTCCAGCTAAATTACCTGTATAAGTTGGCAAATATGTTGCTACATTACTATTATTATATGAGCCTGTAAACGTAATAGGATCTCCGTTTAAATCCATAATCATGCTAGCACTAGCAATTTTTAATCCAACTCCTGTCGACCCACTTATAACTAAATTTCCTCCTGTAACCCAAACTGCCGTACCAGCTCTAGTATTGGCTGTTCCATTACCATTTGCTGTCCAAGTACCAATCATAGAACCCACTGTTGTTGTACCACCAGTTGTAATTGATGTTGTTAATAAATTTGCTGCTGTGGAAGTTCCACTAAGATTGGCATTAGATATGTTAGCATTAGCAATTATATCCAAATAGTTAAAAACACCTACATTAGCATTACTGTAATTAATTGATGATATATTATTAGATGTTACATTACCTGATACAGATACACTTCCAAAACTAGTTGTAGCACTACTTGAACTAACAGCTAGTGAAATCCAAGAACTTGCGCTAGCACCATCAGATGGACAAACATATAATCCGTTATCATTTGTATTATACCAAAGTTGTCCTTGTAATGGATTAGAAGGTGGAGTAGAATCCGCAAAATTTTCTAATAAATGTACAAAATTTGTATCTAATGTCTGACCGTATCCTGCGTAATTTCGTCCTGGAAGTCCCAATGACGTACTACTAGTATTAATAGTCCCATCGGCAATAGTAGTTAATACTGTACCATTACTTTTTACAATTGTATATGCCATGTGCTGTTACCTTCCGTTACCTTTATTTATCTTAAATTGACACTAGATTGGTTAAACTTTGTATTCTAATCGTATAATCTACTTGTATTTGACGATTAAGTGATTTTTGAACAGGGTGAAAAATAACATGCGTTAATAATCGTGTTATAATTTCCCCATTGCTATCTGTACCATAATTTGCTAATAAACCTAACTCATCAAAAACAAATTCTGAGTCTGTTTGTGTGCTATTATCAAATGCTGCTTGCCCAGGTGGTTCCCCATAATCTAATAAACATTGAACCAAAATATCTGAATAATATCTACCTGACGTATGTAAAACAGTCATTTTATTTCTTGTAGGATCAGTGTTTAAAACACTTGTATCATCTACAATTTTTTCATATGTCTGATTATATAACGCAGCATTTTGGCCCACTGTATTGGGTGGTAAATAAGTAATAATACCTGTTTCATCAACACTGGCACCACCGTTCCCAAATGCCATGTAAAATATCTCACCATACCCACGCCCACTTAATGTATCTGCTATGGCTTCACTCATATTTTCATAATTTATAGCATTCTTTTTATCAACAAAAACTTCTCCCGAATTAGGATCAAAAATCTTTAAAAAACCTTCGATTTTATATGACAAAACAATTGACATTAAAGGTCCCCTCTTTTCTTGACCAAAATTTCATTTGTGTTCGGGTCAAAAATTTTAATGTTTGATGAAAAATAAAACCCAGCATTTTCATTTGGTTTTGTAGGTACTGGTTGCTTATTTTGGTTATTGTTAAATTTATTGTTCATATTTTTATTTATCTTTATATTTTTATCCATATTTGTATTACCTAAGGAAATTTGCTGCGTTTGTAAGACTAATTTGTAATGGATCACCCTCTATAGTATTATAAAAATAAGAATTCCATGGCCTATTGTAATTATTGTTACTCATTCTATCTTTTGGATATATAGCATATACCTCACTATAAATTGGTATGATTGGTTGTTCTCCTGTTGTATTGGATCCTCTTTGTAATCCTGAAATTGAATTATTGTCATAATTTACACTATTAAATTGAATTTGTTCCCCGTTAACATAAATTAAATTACCTTGGTATATTGTAATTATTAATGTATCACCTTCATCAATATAAGCACCTGTTAAAATTTTTAGATCAATCGATAAATCAACAACTTCAGTGTAATAATATTCGTTGTCTATGATAGCGGATTTTGATTGATTATATACTAATATGTTAGCAAGCAATGATCTATTAGCATATAAACCTATTGTGTACCTGCCACTGACTGCTGCTGGAACTACTGATGTTTGAATTAATCTGTCTGCTATCCTTGATACATCATCAACAAAAATTGTATCTGCTAAAGGATATACAGTTTCAGTTATCCAAGTTCTGCTATTAACATTACTTTTATATACGCTAGGTTCATTTAATTTATCTACACTTAATAAATAAATTTCTTCATTAGGAGTTGCTGTAGGTATCATACTAGTAATAATAACTTCATCCCCTTCTTGAACTGTATGAAGTATATTAAGGTTATTGTTTTGATTTAATTTAAGTGATGATGAAGGAACTCTGTACCCGTTAATTGTAACCCATATCCTGTCTACATTATCTTGTTGCCATTGTGTAACCCCAGCTTTACCTTTACCATTGGTCAATGCCAAAATAGGACCGTCCCTTTCACTTGAAATAGAAAATGATGGTACTGTGGTAGCTATTCCTGTTCCTTGTATAGCTTGACCTGTACCTACTCCTGCGCCAGTTGCTGTAAAAATATTATAAGTAGCTGTGCCTGTTCCTGTACCAATACCTGTAGCAATAAAAAAAGTTCCTGGCAAATTATTAGCGGCTCCTATTGAAGTAAAGTCAGTTGTTCCTGGATCGCTAATAAAATATCCTCTTCCAATAATAAATGAGCCTGCATTTACTATAATAGCACCTATACTTGGAAAATCTGTGTTACCAACATCAATAATACGATAACTTAACCCTATTACAAAATCACCTGCTGTAAATAAGCCTGTTTCAGTAGCAGTAAATATTTCACCTATACTATTTGTGATTGCTCCTAATATTGTAAAATCAGTAGTACCAATTGTTTTTATTATATATGTAGCATTAACTATTAGACTACCAACATTAATATCATCTGCTTCGTAAACATCTTTTACATAATATCTTTGACCAATTACTAAATTGCCAATTGTAACATCTCCAATCGACAAGCCAGGTTGTGAAAAATATACTGGAGTTCCTGATATGAAGTTTGAGGTAGAGTGTACGTAAATTCTATCAGTTTCACTTGATGTAGAATAAGTTGATGTATCTAATACTGCAAACAAATTATCTAACCAAATATATCCACCGCTTATATATGTGTTAACCTGTTCTACAGGATTATTGGATGCTGTCGCTCCTGGTAAATATGGAGTAAAATACAAATCAACGATTTGATTTGTAATTACATGAACATAGTAAGTATTATTATTGAGCTGAGTAGATCCAACTATTCCGTCTAATCTAACAAAATCATTAGTTTCAAAATTGTGGTCAATACCTGTAACTACCCTTACAGCTGGAGTAGCTCCTACCACAACTCTAATAGTATCAGTCACAGCGTTATCAATAACTATAGGATTGCCAAATTGATCTTGAATTGTAAAATATTGTGCATTAAAAAATCTTATGAAATAAACAGTACCTAATAAATCAATACCACTGGCATAATTTGACTGCTGAACAACTCCAGTTCCTGGAACCGAGGCTGATCCATTATAAGTAAATATAGTGCCTACTTCTGGAGTTACAACAACTGTCATTAATGACTCCCAATTACTCTCAGTTGTAGTGCCTAAACTTACAATTTCATATTCATTTCCTGCTATCATACTTCCTGAAGCATCACTTACATCAAAATATGCTGATTTAAATTCTACTGTTTGATTTAAAATAAATCCTGTTAAACTATCTGGTTCAATAAAGTTTGATGTTGCTACTAATGGTCTGCTAGATAAAAGTTGAGCAACAGTTACTCTAAAAGTAGTTGCGGATAAAGAATTTAATATAAAGGTATTCGGAGCTACACCTGTGCCTGTTATTTCCATACCTTCTTTAATCGTTCCCGAAGCACTACCTACTGTTAATATTGTTCCAGTTCCTATTCCTGATATAATCGTTGGAGCCACAGTTTGAGAAATATTAACTTTAAAACTAAAACCACTACCTTCTGTAATTATGGTTCCAATTGCTACTCCTGTACCTGATAACGTCTGTCCTATAGTAATTTCACCTGTGCCTAGCGCAACTACAGTAAGTGTGTCACCTGAAATAGAGCCTGTAAATGAACTAGTTTGGTTGATTGTACAATTAGTTAAATTAATTACTTGATGTTCTGTATTAAGTGTATATGTGGTAGCTAAAGGCAACCCAATAGCATTTATTATATTAGTAATGTTTGCCACAGTTAGTTGGTTTGAAGTTGCTGTTATACTACCTGTGTCTGATGTTAATTCCAGCGGATCACCGCTTACACTAGTTGAAATGACAAAGTTTTCATCATCAATAATTTCAATTACGTAGTAAATATAATTTGGTAATAAACCATCTAACATTGTTGTACCTGGGGGTGTTGGAATAAATGAAATTGGTGCGTTAATAAATAAACCAGTTGTGCTAGAACCACTAGCACAAGTTAAATAATTAAAGTTTTCATCAAATAAACCAGGTATTGATTCAACTGTACCTGTGCCTAAAACTGCTGTGCCTGTACCTATACTTCCAGGACCTGTAGCTGTAAAAATATTATATACGGCATTACCTGTTCCTGTGCCTGGTCCAGTTGCTATAAAGAATGCTCCAACTGTATTTTCTGCTGCTCCTATAGTTGTAAAATCAGTATTACCCAATGTTCTAATAAAGTATCCATTGCCAATTACAAAAGATCCAGCATTTACAATACTTGCTCCGATAATTGAAAAATCTGTTGAACCTACCGAAGTAATTTTATAAGTTTCACCATTTACAAAACTACCAGCTACAAATGTACCTGTAGATGTCGCCACAAAAGTATATCCAACTGTACTGGTTTCCGCGCCTAATAATGTATAGTTAGTAGGCACAGTACCTAAACTACTTATAGTGTAACTTCTACCTATTACAAGTTGACCCACACTACTAGTAGTGGGTATTAATATTGCTGAATCATAATAACTAGCAGGTATTGTAATAGTACCTGATCCTGTGGCGGCTGCCACATTTTTAATTATTATTGTATCACCCACACTATATGAAAATGGGTCTCCATTAGCGTAAAAACCATAAGTGTCTGTTAATGTTAACCAATCAGTATCACCCAATGTTGCGATAATATATTCTTTACCTACATCGCCACTTACAAGTGTAGTAACATTAATTGTAGTTTGTAAGCCCATTGGTTCGTCAAATCCTACAACTAAATTTGTTGTGGTATCAACAACTAAACTTTGAGATTCTGATTCCGTACTACCAGTAATATTGAACTGTGTGTTTAGATATTGCCTATCAGTATTACTAAAACTAGTTACTGATAGAACAGAACCAGTTAAAACAGGGTTTACCATTGTTATTGTAGAAGCTAAATCATTTATAGTGTATTGACTAATTGTTTGTCGTACCCCATCTATTTCTACAATAGCATTATTTGGGTTTAATCCACCTATATAATTGTCAAGATTAAAAACATATTGTGCTCCATTGCCTGGGAACAATTGTATTTCAGGTATAGTATAAGCAAATTGATCTGGTTGTGTTTCTCCAAATACCGCAAATGAAACAATATCTACATCTTGAACATATTGTTCTGAAAAAACCATTTTAGCACTTACCCCATTTGGTTGCATTCCAAACGCAAAATCACCTGTAACAAAAATTGCCGTGCCTGTAGCAAATGTTAGTGGGAATAGTGGTCCACCTACTGTTTCACTAATAGTAAATTCGTTATTATCAATAATTGTTTTAACATAGTAGGGTGTATGTGGCGTCACTCCACCATACATTCCATCACCAAAAACAATTTTTTGATTAACAATTAGACCTGAAGTAGTATTGGTCGTTATAGCATCATTGCTTGATTTAGTCCTAATAACATTGCCTATAACTCCCATTGTTAACTTTGTTCCATTATGAAGAACAATAGGATCTGTCCAAACAGCACTTGTACCTGCACTTATTGTTGCTAACATACTTCCTGTAGCATCAGATAAAGAAAAAGTGGGGCCGGCAATACCTGTTAATAAGTTATAACTATCACTTAACGTAATACTGTTTGAGAAAACACTAACTGACTTAATGTAATAAGTTGTATCCTCTTGGATATTACCAAATGTTTCACCTTGAAAACTAACAGGGGCGTTAACAATAAACTTGCTAGCATCAGCAACATAAATTGAATCATTAACGCTATTTGTTCTAAATGCTAAAACATCAACTGATAGTTGATCTGGACGTATAACACCACTTCCATTATAAATTGTATCACTATAATTACAATTTAAATAAACTTCTTGAAAACCAGTTGTCAAATTATCTCTAAATGGATCACTATTAGTATCAGACTTTACTAATTGATCCCCGTTTCCTATTTCATAAACATCAATACGTAATCTATCACTTACTGGTAAAAATGCTATAGGAGTGTTTAATGTAATATATCTATCGTGCCAATTAACGGTATACTCTGTATTATACAAGGTCATACTTAGGTCAGTAGTACCATTTATTACAAAAACTTGTAGTTGAGCAGGAAATTGTGCTAAATTAGCAAAGCTGTAAATTACTTGAGTGCCAGATTCTGGTGATAATTCTGCGCTAACAACATTATATCCTGTATGTCCATAAATTGTTACAGGCCAATTTGTTCCAGGTCTAGTTGTAACGACCATGTTTAAATTATCATATATTGTACCTGGTACTAGTTCTTCTGGACCATATCCTTCAGCAAAAGTTTCCCCTCTTACATCATATAATGTAGGTTCAGTTATTAAAATTGATGAACTTGTCCAAGTTACACCATTATCAATACTTCTTATAATTGTGTTGTTATCCCCAACAACCTTAAATATATTGGGTGATCCTGACACAAATGTTATCCCTCTAAGGTTTTCAATAATATTTGTAATTTGAGTCGTCCAAATTAATCCATCATTGGATGTGCGAACTAATCCATTATTACCTATAGCCATCCAAATTGAGTTAGCATAAATTAAGTCGTTTAATGTTTCAGTTTCGGGTATTAATGTTAAGAATGTATCATATATCACAGTGCCATTTACAAGTGCTAAGGTACTTCCAGCTAATGAAGTTTTTAAGGTAATTTTTGATGAATTCAGTATTGAATCAATGAAATAAATTGCTTGTGCGGTTCCTGAGTTGGTTAATAATACACCAGGATCATTAGCAACAAATTCATCTCCAACAATATAAGTTACGCCTGAAGTACCTGCTATGTTGTTCCATTCTGTTTGAGTTGTAGCACCCAATGTTAAAATTCTATATCTTATACCAATTGTAAACTGTCCTACAGATTGAATTCCTAAAATATTACAAAAAGATTTATTAAATACAACTTTATCATTTACTGTTAATCCTGAGGTGTTATTTACATTTATAACATTTTCGGTAATTAATATACTATAAACTTGGCTTTCATTAATACCTGACCAAGTACTTCCGTTAAATGATTTGTAAATTATACCACTATCACCTACAGCAATAAGTTGTGTGCCATCGCTAGCTACAGCATTAAATCCTTTATTTGTAACCGTTGGTAACAAAGTCCAATTTAAGCCATTACTACTTTGTAAAATAACACTTGAATTAACAATTTCTGTTATTCCTGTTGAGTTTTCTAATCTTTGTCCACTACCTACAGCAACATAACCATCAAATAATGATAATGAAGTATAAGTAACACCATATAAATTGTTTGTTAATACACTTCCATTCTCCTGTAAATTATTGAATGTATAAGCATTTTTCCAAATATATGAATCAGTGCTTGTAACAATTTTATTACCAACAGCAACATATTTGTTATTATTATAA
>Ga0214917_10005107_pt1 | contig 14163 bp, 15 predicted proteins | sample LL_1208_BB_MetaG_FD_177983 | JGI IMG/M metagenome (GOLD analysis project Ga0214917, IMG submission 177983) | Freshwater microbial communities from Lake Lanier, Atlanta, Georgia, United States - LL_1208_BB | ecosystem: Environmental > Aquatic > Freshwater > Lake | place: USA: Georgia | collected... | reverse complement strand
AGTAGCGCTGAACAAAGACGGGCGAGAATTGTTGGAAAACATTGCGAAACTGGCGATATTGTCATTCGAGATGTTGAAGTACCGAGCGATATCGTTCCCGGCGATCTTGTCGCTACGCCTGCGACTGGTGCCTATGGTCGAAGCATGGCGAGCAATTACAACCACATGGTTCGACCACCAGTGATTTGTGTCCATAACCAAAGGGCGCGCATCATTATTCGCAGAGAAACGCATGCTGACCTTCTAGCCTTGGAGATTGACGATGCACCACGCAGCCTTCCATCGGATGAGAGAGGCCTATGATGAGTAACGTAGGTAAGACTCTCAATATTGGCATGCTCGGATGTGGCGTTGTGGGTTCAAGCGTTGCGCGGCTGATACGCGAAGATTCTGGTGACTTTGCTGCACGTTCTGGCGCAACTCTCGCACTGGTCAAAGTTGCGGTGAGAAATCTTTCAACTAAACGTGACCATATTTCCTCTTCGATTCTTACCGATGATCCAGTTTCAGTAGTAAGCGATCCAAATATCGATATTGTGATTGAAGTAATGGGTGGAATCGAACCAGCTCGTGAACTTATTTTGACCGCTATAAAGAATGGCAAATCAATTATCACTGCGAATAAAGCGCTCCTTGCACTTCATGGTGCGGAGCTCTTTGAAGCGGCAGATAAGAACAAAGTTGATCTTTATTATGAAGCAGCAGTAGGCGGTGCAATTCCAATCTTGCGTCCTTTGCGCGAGTCAATAGTCGGAGATCATGTTCACCGTGTTATGGGAATTGTTAATGGAACTACAAATTACATCCTTACGAAGATGGATGAAGAGGGCAGCGCCTTTGCTGAGGTTTTAAAAGAAGCTCAAGCACTTGGTTTTGCTGAGACAGATCCAACTGCAGATATCGAAGGACATGATGCAGCTGCGAAAGCTGCGATATTGGCGGGGCTGGCCTTCCACTCTCGTGTTACTTCAAAAGATGTTTATTGTGAAGGAATCTCCAAGATTTCATCGCGCGATGTCGAAGTTGCCCGCGATATGGATCATGTCATCAAATTACTTGCCATTGCTGAATTGACTTCCAATAATCAAGTTTCAGTTCGTGTTCATCCCACTTTGATTTCACGGCAACATCCGTTAGCCTCGGTTCGTAACGCCTTTAACGCAGTATTTGTCGAAGCCGAATCTGCAGGAGAGTTGATGTTTTATGGTCGCGGCGCAGGTGGCGCTCCGACAGCGAGCGCAATTCTTGGTGACGTTATTGCGATAGCTCGGAATAAAACGCGTGGTGGAGTGGGTCACGGCGAGAGCGATTACGCGGATTTAGCGATTGCGCCGATTGATGATGTGATGTCTCGCTATCTCATCAGACTCGATGTTGCTGATAAACCTGGAGTTCTTGCAACTGTTGCCCAACTATTTGCATCGCACACCGTTTCTATTGAGACGGTGCGCCAATCAGGGCGCGGTGATAGCGCTGAACTTATCGTTGCGACACACTCAGCCCCCGAAGCTTCATTAAAGAAAACAGTCGCAGCGCTTGCGAAGAGCGATGTTGTAAAAAGTGTAGAGAGCGTGCTTCGTATTGAAGGTAGCGCCAAATGAGCATTTTTAGGAAACGTTCCAAAGTAGGTGCGCATCAATGGCGCGGGGTTATTGAGGAATATCGAGATCGACTTCCAGTAAGCAGAAAAACTCCAGTTGTTTCACTCTGTGAAGGTGGAACGCCACTTATTTATGCTTGTGTAATTTCAGAGATGCTCAATAATGAAGTCTGGTTGAAATTTGAAGGCGCAAACCCCACGGGATCATTTAAAGATCGGGGAATGACGATGGCAATTTCTAAAGCGGCAGAAGATGGATCAAAAGCGGTCATCTGCGCTTCGACGGGAAATACCAGCGCGAGCGCGGCCGCTTACGCAACAAAAGCCGGTATGACACCTGTGGTTCTTGTACCGCAAGGAAAGATTGCTATGGGCAAACTTGCGCAAGCAATTGCTCATGGATCAAAACTTCTTCAGGTAGATGGAAACTTTGATGATTGTTTGAACCTCGCTCGTGAACTTTCCGAAAAATATCCAGTCTCTCTCGTTAACTCAGTCAATCCTTTCCGTATTGAAGGACAGAAAACTGCATCATTTGAAGTAATCGATGCTCTTGGTTTTGCGCCGGATATCCATGCTCTCCCGGTAGGAAATGCAGGAAACATCACTGCATATTGGAAGGGATACAAAGAATATTTTTCTGATGGAATTTCGCGCTCCTTGCCACAGATGTGGGGTTTCCAAGCAGAAGGCGCTGCGCCAATCGTGCGCGGTGAAATTGTGAAGAGCCCAGAAACCATCGCAACTGCGATTCGGATCGGCAACCCGGCATCGTGGACCCAAGCAGAAGATGCGCGCGATACTTCAGGTGGCTTGATCGATATGGTGAGCGATGATGAGATCTTGAGCGCTTATCGCCTTGTCGCCGCAAAAGAAGGCGTTTTTGTTGAACCATCAAGCGCCGCGGGTATTGCCGGACTCATCAAATATAAATCAGCGGGGAAGTTGCCTAAGGATAAGAAGATCGTCATCACCGTCACGGGCAATGGTTTGAAAGATGTGCAATGGGTACTCGATGGCGCAGATAAACCAACGGTGATTCCTGTTGATGTTCGCAGAGCCGCAGAAGTTATTGGACTGGAATAACAATGTCACGTGGATTTAAAGATCGCCTCACCTATAAAGCAACCCCGATGCAAGTAAGTGTTCCCGCAAGTGCTGCAAACCTTGGACCTGGATTTGATGCGCTGGGCTTGGCCCTAGAACTTCGCGATATTTATGTTTCTCAGATTCTCGATGATGAAATCTTTGATGTCGACGTCACAGGTGAGGGCGCAGATGAGATTAAGAAAGATGGAAAGCACCTAGTTATTAAGGCGATGATGACTGGTTTTGAATTTATGGGTGGTAAGCCGCGAGGAATTGCACTTCGAGCGCTCAATTCAATTCCTCATGGTCGCGGACTTGGTTCATCAGCTGCTGCAATAGTCGGCGGTTTATCCCTAGCTCGAAGTTTGGTGTTATCGGGAAATACATTGATGACAGATGATGACCTCATTGCCCTCGCCACCGATATGGAAGGCCATCCCGACAATATTGCAGCTGCAACTCTTGGTGGCGCAACAATTTCGTGGATGGAAGATCGCGCTGGCGTTCCTACAGGTTGCGCATCTCGATTTTCGGTTGATCCCGCAATTCGCGCCCTCGTTTTCTTGCCGCACACACAACTTTCTACTGGAAAAGCGCGGCGGATGTTGCCTGAAACCGTTCCACATAAAGATGCCGCAATTAACGCGGGGCGATCTGCACTTCTTGTTCATGCTCTTTCAGTCCGCCCCGAACTTCTCTTTGCCGCTACTGAAGATCATCTCCACCAGCAATATCGCCGTGAAGCGATGCCGCGCTCTGTTGATTTGGTGAAGAAGCTCCGTGGCGCAGGAGTTGCCGCCATGATTTCAGGAGCGGGTCCTTCAGTCTTGGTTTTACATACAGGTACCGCCGCAGAACATGATGACATCGTGCGTAGCGCGGGCGAGCACTTCACCGCGGTGGATCTTGAGGTCTCAACCGATGGAGCGAGCATCTCTAACGCTTGAAAAGCGGGCCGAAATCGTGCGTGAAAATCGCCGATTTGTGGCTCTTCTCTAGGTGCTGGTAGATTTCAGGCTCGTTGGGCGATAAGTGAGCCAACAATCTCAAAAAAAAGTTATAAGAAGCAGTTATACAAAGCAGTAATTCCCTCAAGAAAAATCACTAAAGACTTCTCACAAGTCTAGAAAAGAACCATACATGGCAGAAACAAGTACACGTGCTCGGAGAGATTCTGGCGATCTATCTGCATTGCTCCTCCCTGAGTTAAGAAAGATTGCTACGAATCTTGGTATTGATGGCGCTGGCGATATGAAAAAACCAGACCTCGTCACAGCAATCACAGATCTCCAAGCCGCAAATCGCGAAGCAGCGAAGGCGGAGCGCGAAGCGCGACGTGCAGCGCGCAACCAACGCCGTAATCGCAATAACAATTCACATAACGATTCAAATAATGATGATGACTTTAACGAAAGCGAAGAGAATTCAGCGAATCAATCTTCAGAAGATAATGATGGTGATACCTCTGAAAACTCTGGAGCCTCACAGAACAATTCGCAATACGGCAACACACGCGATGACCGCGGTTATGATCGCAATGATCGCGATTTCCGAAGAGATCGCCATCGCGATCGTCATCGCGATAGAGGACGTGACAGAGGCGGACGCGAACGTGAAATCGTTCTCTCCGAAGATGATGTCTTGCTTCCCGTAGGTGGCTTACTCGATATTCTCGAAAATTATGCATTTCTCCGTACCGGCGGATATCTACCCGGACCAAACGATGTCTATGTATCACTCCAACAAGTACGTCGTTATGGACTCCGTAAAGGTGATGTGATTACTGGCCAAGTTCGCCAGCCACGGGAAGGCGAACGTCGCGAGAAGTTCAATGCGCTGGTTCGTCTCGATACCGTCAATGGAATGGACCCAGAAACAGCGCGCGATCGCGTGGAATTCTCCAAGCTGGTGCCGCTATATCCACAAGAGCGTCTACGTCTAGAAACTCAACCTAACGTCCTTACTACTCGTGTCATTGATTTGATTGCGCCGATTGGTAAAGGTCAACGCGGACTTATCGTTTCGCCACCGAAGGCTGGTAAGACGATGGTGTTGCAATCAATTGCAAATGCGATCACCACTAATAATCCTGAGTGTCACTTGATGGTCGTTCTCGTTGATGAACGTCCTGAAGAAGTGACCGATATGCAGCGCTCTGTTAAAGGCGAGGTCATCGCTTCAACATTTGACCGCCCTGCAGATGATCACACCACCGTTGCTGAACTTGCGATTGAACGCGCTAAGAGACTTGTAGAACTTGGACATGATGTTGTTGTACTTCTTGATTCAATTACCCGTTTAGGTCGCGCGTACAACATCGCTGCGCCTGCTTCAGGTCGAATTCTTTCTGGTGGTGTTGATTCAGCTGCCTTGTATCCACCTAAGAAATTCTTTGGAGCAGCACGTAATATCGAAGATGGCGGATCGCTCACAATTCTTGCAACAGCGCTCGTTGAAACTGGTTCGAAGATGGATGAAGTTATCTTCGAAGAGTTCAAAGGAACTGGAAATATGGAATTGAAGCTCGATCGCAAATTTGCCGATAAGCGCATCTTCCCAGCCGTTGATGTTGACGCTTCAGGTACACGTAAAGAAGAGATTCTTATGGGTCCAGAAGAGCTCAATATCGTTTGGAAATTGCGCCGCGTACTTCACGCGCTCGATTCGCAACAAGCTCTCGAACTACTTCTTGAGAAGATGAAGGGCACTAAGTCCAACGTTGAATTCTTGATGCAAGTTCAAAAGACCACAGTCGGACCGGACCAAGCTCCCAAAGGAGAGTAACTCCGTTCACTCAGAAGCCGAATTGGCTCAACTGCAGGGGGCTTAGGTAGCCTTCGCCCCTGACCTTCGAGCTGGTTCACCGCTAGAAATAACGGACCCAGCACAACCGCGAGGCGTCATAAGGAGTAGCAAATGAAGAAAGATATTCATCCTGAATATAAGGAGACCACAGTTACATGTGGTTGCGGCGAGAGCTTTAAGACTCGTTCAACAATTTCAACGGGATCACTATTCGTTGAAGTCTGCTCCGTATGCCATCCGTTCTACACCGGTAAACAGCGCATCCTTGATACTGGTGGACGCGTAGCTAAGTTCGAAGAGCGTTTCAAGAAACAACAGAACAAGAAGTAGCTTTCTTAGTTAAGACCGTTGCTCCTGCATTTGCAGGGGCGCGGTCTTTTCTATTTATGTGGCTTCATCTTAAGAATGAAAGGAGTGAATGAAATGGCAGATAAGAACACCAATCGTTTTGCAACGATGCCTGAAATTTTAAAAGAATATGAAACCCTAGAAGCTGCGATGGCTGATCCATCGATTCACTCTGATCAAGGAAAAGCCCGTCAACTTGGTAAACGATACGCCCAACTCGGACCAGTTATTGCTGGCTATCGAGCGTTTAAGAAATGTGAAGATGATTTAGCAGCTGCCCGTGAACTTGCCGCCGATGATGAGAGCTTCGCCTCCGAAATTCCAGCTCTGGAAAAGGCTTATGACGACGCCGCTGCAACGCTTGAGGAGTTATTACTTCCACGGGATCCAAATGATGATCGCGATGTAATTTTGGAAATTAAAGCGGGTGCTGGTGGAGAAGAATCGGCGCTCTTCGCCGGAGATTTGTTACGAATGTATTTGCGCTATGCAGAGAAGCAAGGTTGGAAAACAGAAATTATTGATGCCACTGAGAGCGATCTCGGCGGATATAAAGATATTTCTGTCGCAGTAAAGTCACGCGGCAATCCCGAACCAGGGCGCGCACCATTTGCAAAGTTGAAATTTGAAGGCGGTGTACATCGCGTTCAACGCGTCCCGGAAACTGAATCACAAGGTCGAATTCACACCTCCGCTGCCGGTGTACTTGTTCTTCCTGAAGCCGAGGAAATTGATGTTCAGATCAATATGAATGAACTCCGTATTGATGTCTATCGTTCCTCAGGTCCTGGCGGCCAGAGCGTTAACACCACCGACTCGGCGGTTCGCATTACCCATTTACCAACCGGAATTGTGGTCTCATGCCAGAACGAGAAGAGCCAACTTCAGAATAAAGAATCTGCGCTACGTATCTTGCGCGCAAGGTTATTGGCAGCAGCTCAAGAAGCAGCTGATGCTGAAGCAGCGGCCACACGCAAAAGCCAAGTTCGCACGGTCGATCGTTCTGAAAGAATTAGAACCTATAACTTTCCAGAAAATCGCTTGAGTGACCATCGAGTAAATTTCAAGGCAAATAACCTAGATGCCGTCCTCAACGGTGAACTTGATGATGTTATTAATTCTCTTCTAGAAGCCGATAAGTCAGAAAAACTCGCCGCTGCTGAAGCTTGATGTGAGATCTCAGAACGGCACAGAGTTATGAGCATCAAGAATTTATTGAAGGAATCTAAAGCGCGATTTTTGAAGGTGCAGATTGATGGCGTAGATGCCGAGTTACTTCTAGCTCATGTTCTCGGAGTTGGTCGCATGGATCTGCATGCACGCGACTTTTCGTTAACTCCAGAACAAGAAGAGCTCTTCAATGAATTGGTGGCCGCGCGCATTGAAGGAACTCCAACTCAATATCTCACGGGAGAGTCGCCATTTCGCTATCTCACTTTCTCTGTAGGCCCTGGAGTATTAATTCCTAGACCAGAGACAGAGTTACTTGTTGATGCAGCGCTGGTAGAAATTGAGCGGATTCAATCGTCACCCGGAATTACATCTCCAGCAGTCAGTGTTGTTGATCTAGGAGCTGGAAGTGGCGCGATTGCAATCTCTATCGCTCATGAAGCTCGAGCGCGACAGATGCCAGTTCACGTCGTTGCAGTTGAAAAATCAGAAGCCGCACAAGAATGGCTCCAGAAAAATATTGCGCGCCATGACGTCGATGTTCGTGTCATCAAAGGCGATGTTGCCGATGCGCTAGAGGGGGTCAAATGCGACATAGTGGTGGCCAATCCTCCCTATGTGCCCAATGAGGTTTCATTACCGGAGTTGGTTAGTAAGAACGAACCTCATGATGCGCTCTTTGGTGGCGCATATGACGGGTTAGAACTACCTCGATTATTTGTTGCAGCAGCAACGCGACTACTCAAGCCAGGCGGTTTTCTTATATTGGAACATTTTGAAGATCAGTCATTGTTACTTGAGCGTGAATTGAGTCCGCACTATTCTGATGTTTCGCATTACAGAGACCTCAACCAGAGACCACGGTGGATGACGGCGCGCAGGAAGGCGGAGTAATGGGAGAGAGATTCTCACTTACTGACGGCGTGATTGATCGTTCTGAATTACTTGAACGCGCGGTTGCCGCGCTCCGCGATGGAAAATTAATTATTGCTCCACTTGAACATGCCTATGTCTTTGTAGCTGATGCATTTAATCATGCAGCCGTAAAGAAGATTCATTTACTAAGGCAAGATGCTCGCGGTGTAGCGGCACAAGTTTTGGTTGGCGATATCAAAACCGTTAAAGGAATTACCTTGGAATTTGGCGAAACAATTAACGCAATATGTGAAAAGTTTTGGCCTGGTTTATTAACCGTCAATATTCCACCCGCTCGTGGATTGGTCTGGGACCTGGGAGATGAGCGAACTCTTGAAGAGATTGCGGTTCGAGTTCCCGCTGCTGATTTCATTCGAGATGTTGCGCTTGCATCTGGCCCACTAGCAATAGGTTCGGCGACGCTGGCTGGTCGACCACCCACGAGAAAATCTAGATTCTTTCCCTGTCTGGATAGTGATTACGCCGCAATCTTTGATGCGGGAGATTTAGTGGAAGGTCCAAGCTCGACAGTGATTTCAGTGAAGGATGATGGTGTGATTCTTCGCCGCCAAGGAGCAATATCACTCGCCGACTTGCGCTCAATCACGCCGAATATCGCTGTACCAGCGCAGTAATTACTAGTATTCCGCACATGTCTGAGACCTTCTTCGGCCCTGATTTCACTCAACTGCAGCGTCAAGATCCGGAAATCGCGGCGATTGTTCTCTCTGAATTAGATCGCCAACGCAAGAGTCTGCAGCTCATCGCAAGTGAGAATTTCACTTCGCCGGCTGTGCTCGCCACTCTCGGTTCAACGCTCTCCAATAAATATGCTGAAGGCTACCCAGGCAAGCGGTATTACGGCGGTTGTGAAGAGGTAGATAAAGCAGAAGTAATTGGAATTGCGCGGGCTAAAGAGTTATTTGGCGCAGAACATGCAAATCTCCAACCACATTCTGGTGCCAGCGCAAATGTTGCTATTTATCAAGCCTTCACCAAACCTGGTGACACAGTTCTTGCGATGTCACTTCCTCACGGTGGTCATCTCACTCACGGCTCAAAAGTTAATTTCTCTGGCAAATGGTTTAACGTCGAGTCATATGGTGTTCGTCAAGATAATGAGTTGATTGATTACGACGAGCTTCGTGATATTGCGCGTCGCGTCAAGCCCAAGATGATCTGTTCGGGAGCCACCGCTTATCCAAGTTTGATTGATTTCAAAACTATCCGTGAAATCTGCGATGAAGTTGGCGCAATCATGTGGGTTGATGCCGCGCACTTCATTGGATTGGTTGCCGGCAAGGCAATTCCATCCCCGGTTCCTTATGCAGATGTAGTTTCCTTTACAACTCATAAAGTTTTACGCGGACCTCGCGGCGGCATGATTCTTTCGAAAGCAGAGCATGCAGCGGCGATAGATAAAGCGGTATTTCCTGGAATGCAGGGCGGTCCCATCATGAGCGCGGTAGCTGGAAAAGCTGTTGCTTTGAAAGAGTGCGCTACATCGGACTATCAGGCCTACGCAAAAAAGGTTATTGAGAATGCCAAAGCTTTAGCTGCGGCGCTAGAAAAAGAGGGAATGCGCGCTGTTTCTGGTGGTACCGAAACACACTTGGCGCTGATTGATATTCGCAGCACCGGCGTCAACGGCAAAGTTGCCGACGAACGTTGCGGTCGCGCCGGAATTTCACTGAATAAGAATGCAATTCCTTATGATCCCGAAACTCCTGCGGTCACAAGTGGCATTCGTGTTGGAACTCCAGCAACCACAACTCAAGGTATGGGAGTTTCCGAGATGTCTGAAATTGCATCCTTCATCGCTCGCGCCATCAAAGATGGCGATGATGATGCAAAGGCTGCAGCTATTCGTAGCGATGTCTATACGTTAACGGCAAAATTCCCTGTCTATCCACGTTAATGCGCGAGTACTCACTTACCCTTCTAATTGCAGCTGCGTTGACCTACATGTTGACGCCACTTGTAGGTAAGTACGCGCTTCGAAATAAAGCCGTAGCCAATGTTCGCGAGCGTGACGTTCACACTGAAATAACACCTCGTTGGGGTGGCGTTGCGATGTGGCTATCCATGGGAGCAACGCTTCTCATGGTGCACAATCTTGAATTAGTAGGAAAGGCTTATAGCCGCGAACTACTGGGAATTTTCTTAGCTGCAACTTTTGTCTTACTCATTGGCGTACTGGATGATCGTTTCGAATTAGATGCTGTCACTAAATTAGCAGGACAAGGTTTGGCAGCCGCAATCTTGCTCTTCTTTGGAATTCAAATTCTCTGGCTGCCAATTGATGGAATCATCGTCTTGCCCACAAACATTGGACAATTGCTGACCGTCATGGTTGTTATCGTGATTATCAACGCAGTAAATTTCGTTGACGGACTTGATGGTTTGGCTGCGGGGATTGTGGCTATATCAGCCGCATCATTCTTTGGTTTTTCTTATTTGTTAGCGGTAGAGAATGGATTTAGCCGCGCTGGCGCACCTTCGCTTGTAACTGCAATTGTTATTGGAACATGTATTGGATTTCTTCCACACAATATCCACCCGGCTCGAATATTTATGGGGGATTCAGGATCGATGTTTTTAGGTCTCGTTCTCGCTGCCGCTGCGATTACCTTGATGGGCCAGATCGATGCAAATGCTGTCTTCTCGGAAAATATCGGCCCAGCTGCCTTGCCTCTTCTCTTGCCATTTGCAGTTCTTGCTATCCCGCTACTTGATTTAGGGCTAGCAGTATTGCGTCGTCTCAGACGCGGAAAATCACCTTTTGCCCCCGATAAAGAGCATCTGCACCATAAATTGATGTCGATGGGAAATACTCAACAACGAACCTCTGTGATTCTTTATCTCGGAACAGGAATGTTGGCGCTTCCAGCCATGCTCTCTGCATTTATTCCTTTGTGGGCGGCCCTTGGTGTAGGCGCTTTGCTACTCATACTTGTTGTTGCAATTACTAAAAGAGAGAAGTCCGCAAAAGTTGAGGTACGCGCATAATGGATATAAAGAGTTCCAATAGAGCGATGTGGCGCGGCGCGCTTATACCTTCTCTCGTTTTGGGAGCAATTTCGATTCTTACTTTCTCTATTATTAAAGGCGCTGCAGGATTTTTTGGTAGCGCGCTCGCCACATTTACGGTTGTTATATTTTTCTCTGTCTCGTTACTCGTTGCACGACTGACAAGAAGCGCTGATCCCATCAGCACGATGGCATTGGCAATGTTCTCTTACTTCACCAAGCTGCTCTTGATCGCGGGATTCTTGATCGCAGTTACTCGCCTTACTGATGAGAGTGATGTAGATCGAACGAGTTTCGGAGTGAGCGCGCTGCTGATAGCAACGGGCTGGCTTGCGGGGGAGGTACGTGCCTTCTTTAAACTGCGGCTACAGTTACCCCTATCAAGTCAGTCAGGAGAGAGTTCATGAGCGAGAACTTGCCCAAGGGTCCAAGTGAAGATAATGCCTTCTGGACCATCTTTGGTTACATGCTCTCTGGTCTTCTTATTTGGGGTGGAATTGGCTGGGGCCTTGATAATTGGTTAGGCACTGGGTACTTCCTACTGGGCGGCCTGCTCCTTGGAATGGGTTCGGCTCTCTATCTCATCTGGCTCCGTTTCGGCCGTAAATAAGCCTGACGGCAATACCCAAATTTCAGTAACCGACCTAACGCTCTGCGCCCATTTTCGGGCCATTTTCGATTTCTCAACTACGCGCCCGAACCCATAGGGTTACGCCGTCTTTCCCGCCAATTCATCGTAAGGCTTCACGGAGACGAAATCGCTCCGGGAGTTGAATTCAAGGAGTTCAGTGGTGTTCGTCAGCTACGCAACGAAGGAAGAGGGCTTCAATCCTCCCGATGCAGGCGACTTTAACCTCCCTCCATTTCTTGAAGGAAATGCTTTTGCTACAAAACCCATCCTTCTAGTTTTTCTCTCCGTTCTCCTCATCTCAGTCTTCTTCATCATCTCCTCACGTAAAGCGGCGATCGTTCCCTCCAAACTGCAATTTGCAGGGGAGTCGGTTTACTCGTTTGTACGTAACGATCTCGGTAGAGAAGTTATCGGCCATGAGTTCATGCGCTTTGTTCCTTATCTCTTTACTCTCTTTACTTTTATTTTGGTTAACAACATTTTTGGCATTGTTCCATTGATTCAATTCCCAACAATGTCGCGCATCTCATTTCCATATGTGCTGGCAGCCTTTACATTCTTCATCTTCCATTACGTCGGAATCCGCAAACAGGGTTTCTTTAAGTACATGAAAGAGATCATGTTCCTGCCTGGCATTCCGAAACCTGCTTACATTCTTATTACGCCGCTTGAACTTGCGACTTATTTCTTGGTCCGCCCGATGACGCTGAGCTTGCGTCTCTTTGCAAATATGTTTGCTGGTCACTTATTGCTTCTGGTGTTCATCCTTGGCGGAGAACATTTGTTGCAAGGCGTAATTGGGCTCAAGCTTGTCAGCCCATTTTCTTTTGTGATTGGCATTGCCCTCACATTCTTTGAGTTTATGGTGCAGTGCCTCCAGGCATACATCTTCACTCTCTTGACAGCGTTATATATCGCTGGGGCGTTAGCAGACGAGCATTAATCACTAGTTTTACTCACGCTAACGCTCGGTTAGCGTGAAGATAAAAAAGAAGGAAAGGTAAGAAACATGGAAGGCACACTCAACCTGGTCGGTTTTGGCCTCGCAGCGATTGGACCTGGTATCGCAACCGGTCTCATCTTCGCCGCTTACATCAACGGCGTTGCGCGCCAGCCAGAAGCACGAAGCGTTCTACAGCCAATCGCATTTCTTGGCTTCGCTCTTGCTGAAGCGCTTGCACTCTTCGGTCTCGTTCTAGCGTTCGTTCTCTAGTCGATAGATTCGTAAGTAATGAATTCGATTGAGTTGGCAGCAGGAGAAGAGTTAAACCCTCTTATCCCGCATACCGCAGAAATCATCGTTGGCTTTATCGCCTTCTCACTTCTCTACATGGTGCTACGTCGCGCCGTTGTGCCGCGCTTTGAAAAAGCGTTTGCAGAACGTACCGATGCAATCCAAGGTGGAATGGAGCGCGCTGAACGTGCGCAACGAGAAGCTGAAGCTGCGTTGAACCAATATAAATCGCAACTTGCAGATGCACGTGGGGAAGCTCAATCCATCCGCGAAGAAGCTCGAGTTCAAGGTGCAGCAATCATTGAAGAGATGAGAGCGAAGGCTCAAGAAGAAGCATCGCGTATCACCGCTACAGCTCAAGCTGCCATTGAAGCAGAACGTCAACAAGCAGTGAACTCACTTCGTAATGAAGTGGGAGCGCTAGCAACCGAATTAGCATCGAAGATTGTCGGAGAAGCCTTAGATGACCAGGTCCGTCAATCTCGCATCGTTGATCGTTTCCTTTCAGATCTGGAGAAGAGTAAGTAGCCATGACAACAGCACTCGCTGCATTGGGTGGCGCAAGTCGCCAATCATTAGCTGCTGCGCGCTCTGCACTTGATGGCGTCCTCAAGACTTCATCGGCTGCGGATGCCTCAGCGCTCGCTATCGATCTCTTTGCAGTCGTTGCTGTTCTTGATTCCTCTACTCCGCTTCGTCGCGCCATCACTGATGGTTCGCGCGATGCAGCTTCCAAATCGAAGCTCGCCTCCGATCTCTATGGAAAATCAATCTCAGCCTCTGCGCTCTCGCTCGTCTCAAATCTCGCTGCGCTTCGTTGGTCGAGCCCTTCGAATCTCGGTGATGTACTCGAGCAGCTAGCTGTAGAGGCAGAAGCCTCCGCTGCGAATTCGGCGAATGAATTAGATCGCTTGGAAGAAGAGATTTTCGCGTTCTCACGAATTGTGGTGAGCGACGGAGATCTTCGCCAAGCTCTTAATTCCGCGAAATACTCCAGTGAAGGCAAGCGTGTGCTTGTTGCAAAACTCTTGGGTGGAAAAATCTCAGCATCTACTACACGAGTCGTTGGCCATTTAGTCAGCGGACTTCGTGGTCGAAATATTGAGAGCACCATCGCGTTTTATTCCGCTGCAATCGCAGCGCGACGCGAACGTGCCATTGCACATGTGCGCTCTGCGGTAGAGCTCACTGATGCACAGAAAGAGAAACTGACAAAGACCTTGTCAGAGAAACTCGGTCAACCAGTTCGTTTGAATGTGGAGATCGATAGAACAGTTTTGGGTGGTATTTCCATCCGATTTGCAGATGAATTGATTGACGCCACAATCGTCAGTCGTTTGG
>Ga0214917_10005106_pt1 | contig 14164 bp, 13 predicted proteins | sample LL_1208_BB_MetaG_FD_177983 | JGI IMG/M metagenome (GOLD analysis project Ga0214917, IMG submission 177983) | Freshwater microbial communities from Lake Lanier, Atlanta, Georgia, United States - LL_1208_BB | ecosystem: Environmental > Aquatic > Freshwater > Lake | place: USA: Georgia | collected... | reverse complement strand
AAACAAAGCGATGCGGCCGAACGTCTAGCACGTGAGTTCAGTATATCAGGTGTTTATTTGTGGGTGAAACAAAGCTTAGTCATCAATATCTCTCCACTTCACGGCAGTATATCAGGTGTTTATTTGTGGGTGAAACAAAGCCACATCCGATGAAATTATCCGCCGACATCAAGTATATCAGGTGTTTATTTGTGGGTGAAACAAAGCTCACTGCTAATTAACATGATTTTCCTCTCTAGTATATCAGGTGTTTATTTGTGGGTGAAACAAAGCGGATCATGAGGAACTATAGAGCTCAACGTTAGTATATCAGGTGTTTATTTGTGGGTGAAACAAAGCTGACTATATCAGTGAGGTGATCTAAAAATGAGTATATCAGGTGTTTATTTGTGGGTGAAACAAAGCAGCGATTAACAACGAGATCGTGCAAATTCTAGTATATCAGGTGTTTATTTGTGGGTGAAACAAAGCGAAAGTCCCAGACGTAGCAAATGAGGCTATAGTATATCAGGTGTTTATTTGTGGGTGAAACAAAGCAATCACTTAACGATCCAGAAGTTAGATATTTAGTATATCAGGTGTTTATTTGTGGGTGAAACAAAGCATAAAAACTTCTTGACGATCGTCATCCTCGAGTATATCAGGTGTTTATTTGTGGGTGAAACAAAGCTCGATTACAGCTCAAAACAGTGTTGGATATAGTATATCAGGTGTTTATTTGTGGGTGAAACAAAGCTGGACCAGTAGGGTTTACAAAAGCCCCTAAAGTATATCAGGTGTTTATTTGTGGGTGAAACAAAGCAAAACGCAATGCGGTAAAAAACGCATTTAAAGTATATCAGGTATTTATTTGTGGGTGAAACAAAGCCGGCAGGAAAGAGCTAGCTAGAATGTCAACAGTATATCAGGTGTTTATTTGTGGGTGAAACAAAGCACAGCGCCTAGCAGCAAATTGCATGTAGATAGTATATCAGGTGTTTATTTGTGGGTGAAACAAAGCTCGATACATGCCACAAATGATAATGGGTATAGTATATCAGGTGTTTATTTGTGGGTGAAACAAAGCGTGACTGATCATATTGAGATGCTGTTGTGTAGTATATCAGGTGTTTATTTGTGGGTGAAACAAAGCAAAAGAAAGGATGTAACTCTTTCTAAAAATTTATTAAACAACTTTTTGTCATGTACTGTTAATTTGGGAAATGCTAAAAATTCAAGAACTGTAATGACAGAAATTCCAATCCAATCAGCATCTTTTAAGAGTTTATTAACTGTAGACCCTTGCAATAAGGAAATCACAGCATTTGTATCAAGCAGATAACGCTTCACCATTCATTTCTAAGTAGTCGCTGAGAGTCCACAGGACTTCCCTTCCATTTCAATTTTCCAGATAAATCTGAGAAATTATATTTTTGCTTTTTTTTAGACACAACGTGAAGGGTTAATCGCAACTCAAGCGTTTGATTTGGAAATGTCGTAGGGATGTCTAATCGAAGATGACCATCTTTGTCGCTTTTAGTAACTAATTTAATAATATCCAAAAGTTACCTCCAAAGTAAATCAATTCACCCCTATCCTACCACCTATCAAACTACGAAAAAGATGGTGCGCCTGGAGGGATTCGAACCCCCCGCCTTCTGATCCGTAGTCAGACGCTCTATCCAAATGAGCTACAGGCGCGAAGAATAGTCAGTACAAAGGTAGTGTAGTAGAGATACATCAATTTTCCAAGATCCCTCACTGTTAATCCCTATTGCGAAACACTGCCCATCGATTTAGTATACCCCCATGGACACAATAACCTTACATGACGACCCCTACATTCAATTTCAACTATGGTATGACCAAGCCTCAAAAACCGACACCATTAAAGACAAAGACGCCTGCTTACTCTCCACCATTAATGAACAGGGCTACCCCGAAGGCCGCGTCATTTTACTAAAAGGCCTAAGCCCAGAAGGCTTTGTATTTTATACCAATTCCCACTCCAATAAAGGCAAATCATTGGCCGCCACACCCAAGGCATCATTAACATTTTATTGGGACGACCTGGGATATCAAATTAGAGTCGTTGGCGACGTCTCAGGCGTAACACCCCAAGAAGCCGACGCCTACTTTGCAACACGATCCAGGGTAAGCCAACTAGGCGCATGGGCATCACAACAAAGCGACCCCCTTCAAAATCGAGACTATCTCCTCAACGAGGTTAAAAAATACGAGACAAAATTTGAAGGTCAGCCCGTCCCCCGCCCCCCACATTGGATTGGGTATCGCCTCTCTCCAAAAACCATAGAATTTTGGATAGACCGCCCCTACCGACTTCATGATCGCTTTGTCTACACACGCCAAGGCAACGGAACCTGGACGAAAGTGCAATTAAATCCATAATTTTTTTATAGGGGGTCTGGAGAAACTGGCCCCCACTATGCTATAAGAATACCCATGAAATCCAAATATAACCGAGTACTACTAAAACTAAGTGGCGAAGCCTTTAAAGGCGAGCGTGACCATGGCATCGACCCCAAGTTTTTAATTTATGTCGCTAACGAAATTAAAGAAGGCTGCGATATGGGTATCGAACTGGGCATTGTCATCGGCGGAGGTAATTTTTTTAGAGGCGGTTCTGCGGCAGAAAATGGCATGGACCGTGTCACTGCAGACTATACCGGCATGTTGGCCACCATCATGAATGCATTAGCACTTCAAGACGCCCTTTCAAAAGTAGGCGTAGATACACGAGTGCAAACAGCGATTGAAATGAGAGAAGTCGCTGAACCCTTTATTTTAAGACGTGCCTTGCGACATTTTTCTAAAGGCCGAGTAGTCATTTTTGCGGGCGGTACCGGAAATCCATTTTTTACCACAGATACCACCGCTGCACTTCGAGCAGCCGAAATTAATGCAGATATTATTTTTAAAGCCACAAAAGTTGATGGCGTTTATAATGATGACCCCGTCAAAAACCCAAAAGCCACCCGCTACCACGAATTAAGCTACATGGATGTCCTAAGAGATGGCCTTAAAGTCATGGATACCACAGCATTATCATTAAGTATGGATAATCACATCCCCATTACAGTATTTGATTTAAATCAAGCTGGAAATCTTAAAAAAGCCCTCGCTGGCGAAAGCGTTGGGACAACAATCGGAGGGTAATATGAGCGAATCAGTAGATAATCGCATGGAGCGTGCCGTTTCTCACCTTAAGTCACAACTGGCAGGCATTCGAACGGGCCGTGCCAACCCAGGCCTTTTAACTCATCTTCAAGTCGAATACTATGGCGCGATGATGTCAATCCAACAAATGGCCAATGTGTCTGCACCAGAGTCCAATATGCTGGTCGTCAGCGTATTTGATAAAAGTGCAGTCGCCTCTGTCGAAAAAGCCATTCGCATTAGCGATTTAGGCCTCAACCCCCAAACCGAAGGCAGTGTCATCCGCTTACGCCTCCCTGAATTGACTGAACAACGCCGGAAAGAACTCGTCAAAGTCATCAAAAATGAGTCCGAAGAAGCCAAGGTCGCCATCCGAAATATTCGCCGAGACGAAATCGATGGTCTCAAAGACTTAGAAAAGAAAAAAGAAATCACAGAAGATGACTCTAAACGAGAACAAGATATTATTCAGAAAACAACGGATCGATATATCGAGAAAGTAGACCAAATCACTCGAGAGAAAGAAGCCGAAATTATGACGGTATAGCCGCCAAAGGCTGTGCCAAAAATGCCACAAAAGTTAATTAAAAAATTTGAATTAGACCCTACAAAAATACCTGTCCACATTGCCGTCATTATGGATGGCAATGGGCGTTGGGCAAAAGCCAAAAATCTACCTCGCATTATGGGGCACAAAGCAGGTCATAGCGCACTTAATAAATTAGTTACTGCCTGCCAAAAATTACAGGTTAGATATGTCTCCGTATATGCATTTTCAACAGAAAATTGGAATAGACAAGAAAGCGAAGTATCATTTTTACTCACTTTTTTTAAAAAATTAATGGTATCCGAAGTCCCCAAATTAAAGAAAAAAAATATACGAGCCCACATCATAGGTGACTTTTCACGATTTGACAGCGAGCTTCAATCATCAATTGAAAAAATAAATACAGCCCCCCAATTTAACCATGATATGCAATTAAATTTACTGATAAACTATGGTGGACGAGACGAAATAATCCATGCAGTTAAAGCCATCGTCGACAAAAGCAAAACCCAAGACATCGCAATTAATGACACCACCATTTCGCAGCATTTATATACCAAAGACATCCCCGACCCTGATATCATGATCAGAACCAGTGGCGAATATCGCCTAAGTAACTTTTTACTTTGGCAATTGGCCTATACCGAATTTTTTTTCTTACCCGTTTTGTGGCCGGATTTTAACGAAGATCATGTGGGACAAGTTATAAAAGAATTTCAAATGCGCAATAGACGCTTTGGAAAGGAATCATGAAAAAACGATTAATTACCGGCGCGATTTTATTTTTAGTAAGTTCAATAGCCATCATTATGGGCAAAGGCTATTTTTTTAGTCTCGTCTTAAGCGCAACTCTATTAGGTCTATTTGAATTATTAAAGATGTCCGCACCCACACGATACAAACGCCTTTTTCCATCAGCCGCGGCCATTGTCACGACTGTACTGATTTTATCCAATTTTAAACCGTCATTTTTTAATTCAATTGTAATAATGGCCGCAGTGCTGACCATCCTAGGTGTCATGATCAAGGAGTTAATAAGCAAACAATTAATTTGGCAAAAACCTCTCTATTTACGATGGCTTAGAGCTGCCTTATTATTTTCGGCCACTTGTCCTTTTTTAATTTTAATCCGAAATGCGCCAGACGGAATTGTATGGACAATTTATTGTTTACTGATTATTGCAGCCAGTGACTCGTTTGCCCTTTTTGGTGGTCGATTATTTGGTAAACGCCCCCTGACACAAATTAGCCCTAAAAAAACGATTGAAGGGTCCTTAACTGGCCTTATCATGAGTGGCCTAGTGAGTGCGGCATTTTGCATGATTATTCCAGTGTCAGCCCTTACGCTATTTTTGATGGGATTACTTGTATCATTACTTGCCCAAACCGGAGATTTACACGAATCCTTAACTAAAAGAATTTATCAAGTAAAAGATTCTTCGACCTTATTACCAGGACATGGTGGCTTTTATGACAGGTTAGATAGTTATCTGATGGTCATACCTGTTGTATATTACTTGGTATATGGTGGATTTTGGCTGTAAACGTATTTCAATATTAGGATCAACCGGATCAATTGGCTGCAATGCATTAGACGTTGCGGCTGCATTTCCTGACCATTTCAAAATCGTTGGACTAAGTGCCGGACGTAATTTAGACCTTTTAAAAATTCAACTTCAGCAATGGAAACCTGAAATTGCCTCTGTCAGCACTGCCGAAGATGCAAAAACCATGTCAGAATGGGCATGTCACAATAATATCCCTACCCAAATTGTGCATGGGTCAAAAGGCCTTATTGCTGTTGCCACTGCTGGACAGATCGATCTCTTAGTCGTTGCAGTCGTCGGTACAGCCGGTGTACTACCCACTTATCATGCGATTACTCAAAAAATACCCATTGCCCTAGCCTGTAAGGAAGTATTGGTAGCCGCAGGGGAATTAATCATGTCAGCAGCAAAAGCCAATAATGTCCCAATTTTCCCAATCGATTCCGAACATGCGGCCCTTAAACAATGTCTTGCAAGTATTAACGAAAATCAAAAAGAAATTTCAAAACTGGTATTAACGGCATCCGGCGGACCCTTTTGGAAACTCCCGCTCTCCCAGTTTGCATCAATTACCAAAGCAGAGGCACTTAAACATCCCAACTGGGACATGGGCGCAAAAATCACAATTGATTCTGCCACAATGATGAATAAAGGGCTTGAAGTCATCGAAGCCCACCATCTATTTTCAATACCAGAGTCCATGATTGACGTCGTTATCCACCCCAAAAGCATTGTCCACAGTCTTGTCGAATTTACTGATGGGACATGGCTTGCTCAAATGGGCACAACTGACATGAGATTTCCAATACAATATGCACTTACTTATCCTAAAAAATGGCCAAATCCGTGGCCAAAATTGTCACTCACTCAAATGGGCGCACTAGAATTTTTTGAACCTGATTTTACAAAATTTCCTCTGCTTAAATTGGCATTTACAACATTAAAAAATAAAGGCGCCGCCCCCATTATTTTAAATGCCGCCAACGAAGCCGCGGTAAGCCTATTTTTAAATGACCATATTTCTTTTTCAGAAATTTATACCTTTATCGATAAAGCCCTAAATCACTTTAGCTTTGCCCCCCCAACAGATATCGAGACTATTATCAATATCGATACAGAAGTCAAAGAAAAGGTAAAAACCTTAGGAATACGCCAATGACACCAACCCCCTATTATTTGTTTTTAAATTGGATTTTTTACGAATCTCCTCGCCGTATTATCGAATTAATGCATAAATTTAGCTCGATTGAAGACTTTACCAAAGAAGGGATGTACTACTTACACAGCAAAGGGATTTCGGCAGAATCCCTAAAGTTTTATCAATCACGCATCGACTCGTTTAACCATGATCGGTACATGACGGTGTTAGACCGTTCTGGCATCAAATTATTAACCAAAGACATGCCCGAATATCCCCATCTCCTCACTCATCTCTCAGATGCCCCCCCACTGTTATATTACAAAGGCAATTTGCAATTTTTATCACAAGAGTCCTTTGCAATCGTTGGCACACGTCACATTACAGATTATGGCAGTCGCTGTACCCGATTATTTACGGCTGGCCTAATGACACATTTCACCATTATTTCCGGCATGGCTGCAGGCGTAGATACCGTTGCCCACAATACCTGCCTAGAAGCAGGATGCCCCACCATCGCCGTTGTCGGTACTGGACTGGACCGTGTCTACCCTGCGACTAATCGCCATTTATTTGATCGAATTTGTAAAGAAGGCTTAGCCTTGTCAGAATTTCCATTGTACACAGAAGGTCGTCCCCACCATTTTCCACAACGCAATCGCATTGTGAGTGGCATTGCACGCGGAACACTGATTTGCGAAGCCTCAGAGGACAGCGGGTCTTTAATTACAGCCCGATTAACTGCCGAGCTAGGCCGTGATGTCTATGTCATCCCAGGATCTATTTTTTCAGAGCAATCTCAAGGCAACCATGCCCTCATTCGGGATGGCGCTCAATTGGTCACAACACCCGATGACATTTTGTCCGATTATTCAATGATGTCCCAACCAACACTTCCATTTTTAAGTACACCAATGGCCCCAAAAGCCGCTGCTCCAAAACCCGTCGAATTGCTAAGCGATCATGAAAAATTAGTCTGGAGCCTCTTACAAAATGGGCCACTGACACTGGACGGATTAGTCGAAAAATCCAAATTACCCGTTCACATCATCATGCAAAGCCTCTCTGTGTTTGAAGTCAAACAATGGATTGAACGACTTCATGGTGGCATATACCAAAAAGCATCATGATCCCGTATTCATGGGGTATCGGCGATGTCATCCCTGGCACGATTTCAGGGGTAACCTACAAGGGAACAGTCTATCCTGACGACATCACCTCATATATCGGCCATTCTCCGGTCATCAAAATGACACAAACCCACAGCGCAACATGCCGCCATGTCACACAAGACACACTTAGGACGGGACACCAATTACCAGACTGCGACGCCTGTTTCACAACACTGAAGGGCATCGTCTTATCTGTCAAAACGGCAGACTGCCTTCCAATACTCATTTATCATCCAACAGGCCTAGCAGCCGGTATCCATGCGGGACGCAAAGGAACAGAAACTCACATTCTCAGCACCACTTTATCCATGATTAAACAAATAACAGGCCTAAGTACAGGATTTACACTCTACTTCGGACCAGCCATCTCCAAAGCAAATTACCAAATTGACAGAGAATCAAACCTCTATTTCGATTTAGTCACAGAAAACATATCTCAATTAAATAACGCTATCCCCTCTCAAGACTACACCCTCATCCAATCCAATATCTGCACCTTCCAAGATCACCGCTTCGACTCATACCGCCAAAGTGGCCAAGCCGCCGGCCGATTTTGGTCATTTATTAAAACCTGACTACCCAAACCCCATATACCTCTGATATAGTAAAACCCCGTGAAGACATCACCAATCCAACCGATGTCGTAATCCTCACATTCAAAGGCAATTATGAACGACAAACAAAGCAAATATATATTTGTTACAGGTGGCGTTGTTTCCTCTCTTGGAAAAGGAATCGTCGCAGCTTCCCTAGGCGTTTTATTAAAAAGCCAAGGCTATAAAGTCGTTATTCAAAAATTTGACCCCTACCTCAACGTTGATCCGGGGACAATGAGTCCTTATCAACATGGCGAAGTCTTTGTAACCGAAGACGGCTGTGAAACCGACCTTGACCTTGGTCATTACGAGCGATTTATCGACCAAAACTTATCCCGAGTGAACAATGTCACATCCGGTATGATTTTTTGGGATGTCTTATCCAAAGAGCGCCGTGGTGACTACCTAGGCCACACCGTTCAAATTATCCCGCATATTACCAATGCCATTAAAGAACGTATTACAGCGGCACTATCCAAAGAACAGTTTGACATTATTATTACCGAAGTGGGCGGCACCGTTGGAGATATCGAAAGCCTGCCATTTTTAGAGGCCATTCGCCAATTTGAATTTGAACATCGTGGCCATTGCGCCCATTTACATTTAACACTAGTTCCTTACCTCAAAACATCGGGCGAATTTAAAACAAAACCCACACAACACAGTGTCAAGGAATTAAGGGAAATTGGCATCCGATCAGATGTCATTATCTGCCGTTCAGATGCCCCCATTGACCAAGATGTCCGCCACAAAATCGCCCTATTTTGCGATGTCCCCTCAGACAATGTGATTTCCTGCCCAGATGCGGACAGTATTTATGATGTCCCACTCGAAATGGAAAAAGAAAAATTAGACGAAGTTGTCCTCAGTCATTTAGGCTTAACAGCACGTCCAAAAGAATTAAAAGACTGGAATCACTATCTCTCCACGGCTAACCACCCCAATTTACCCGAAGCAACGGTAGCCATTGTAGGTAAATACACTCATTTATCTGATGCATACATCAGCGTTGTCGAAGCCATACGCCATGCAGCGGCACTGAATGGCCGTAAAATTAATATCCGCTGGATCGAAGCAGAAACCCTAGAAAAAAATGGGCCTGACACATTATTAGCAGGCGTTGATGGTATCTTAGTCCCAGGCGGCTTTGGCGAAAGAGGAATTGAAGGAAAGATATTAGCGGCAAAATATGCCCGCGAAACTCAAACCCCCTATTTAGGCCTATGTCTAGGCATGCATATTGCAGTGATCGAATTTGCACGTCATGTCCTAGGATACGATAATGCCCACAGCACAGAGTTTAACCAAGCAACCCCTTACCCCGTCATCGACTTTTTACCAGACCAACGCACATTGACCCAAAAAGGCGGCACAATGCGGCTAGGGTCTTATCCATGTAAAATTAAATCCGGCACTCATTTAGCCCAAGCTTACGGCGAAGATGTCGTCACAGAGCGCCACAGACATCGGTATGAATTTAACAATCAATTTAGAGAGGCTCTAGAGGCGCAAGGTATGCAAATTTCGGGCACATCCTTAGATAATAACTTAGTTGAAGTCATTGAGCTCACTAACCACCCATGGTTCCTGGCATGTCAATTTCACCCTGAATTTAAATCAAGACCCTATCGACCACATCCACTATTTATTCAATTTATAAAAGCTGCAGCATTAAAATCCACTGCAAAAACGCCACTACCAGTCGCTTAAATACTCCTAATAAGCCTACTTAGGATGCTCTGCCTAACAAAGTAACGGAGTAGCCTGGCTACTACGTAGCCGGAGTATCCATGCTTATACCTAGTCTGGATACTCCGGACATCTAGTAGCCAGGCTACTCCTCCTTACTCCTCTTTATCGTCTAGGCAGTTTAGGAAAAAACAGCGATGTTCGTGACCGATACTCTGCATACAGTTCCCCCATTGAACTGTGCATAAATTCTTCAAACATCGGTATCATTACAAATCGAATAAAGGCATACACTAAAATCGGACTAAGCAATGCCCATCCCCCCCATAATCCCGCCGTATTCATCATGGCAAAGCCCACCCATACCAACCATTCAAAAAACAAATTAGGATGCCTAGTAAATCGCCATAATCCCGCCGAAAATACGGTACGCTGAAAGTCATGTTGCTTTTTAAATCGATATAACTGACTATCTGCCAATGTTTCCATAAAAATACCGCCAATTGTCACAAAAATACCCAAAATAAAGGTCCCCACATAATAAAAAGACGATGACAATGTGGCATAACAAATCCCAGCAATTGATGTCACAATAAAGGCCTGCAACACTGCTTGAAATTGAAATTGCAACAATGCAGTACGTTCTTCGGTTTTGGTAAATCGTTTGGCCAATGCATACAATCTAAACTCGCGATAATTAGCTTGTAGGCGAATTCGGGATACATATAAATAAATAATCCATCGAATGGCCCACACAAACAATAAAGTTAAAAATAAAACTGCCAATCCATTAACGCCCCCAAAATAGGTATGCGCCCACATTGATACTAAAATTCCTATTGGCCAAAACATATCCATGACATTCGGGTTTTTTGTTGACCGATACCACATAAAAGCAAGTCCCATCAGTAATGCCGTAATCAACCAAGTAATAGTAAATATTTTCAAAATGATCATAAAAATCATGATACCATAGCCTCACATGAATCTCGCTCAAAAAATTAGTATTATCGGCTCGGGCTGGCTAGGGCTTCCTTTGGCACTGCACTTACGTCAAAAAGGACATGCCATCCATATCAGCACAACAACCCCCAAAAAACTCCCTTTACTTTCACAGCAAGGTCTAACTCCGTACCTGCTCCCTATTTCTACAGACCCACTTCCAAAGGACCATCCACTATTTCAAACTGACATCCTCATCGTCACATTACCCTTTAAACGAACATTCAGTAACCCTAAAGACTATACCCATCAATTTCAAAGCATCCTCAATGCTCTGCCAAGCCCTTCTCCATGGATCATCATGACGTCATCAACCTCAGCTCACAAAACACCGCCAGGGGCAAGAGAACTAGCCTTACAAGACACCGAGAACTTAGTATTAGGCACTAACAATGCCACTATTCTAAGACTTGGCGGACTATATGGCGCAACACGCCAAATCGGTAAATTTTTATCCGGAAAGTCAGATATCCCAGACGGCCCCGCCAATTTAATACATCTAGATGATGTCATTGGGATCATCGATGCACTCATCGACACTCCACAAAAAAATCAACTGTTTAGTGTGGTGTCCGACACTCACCCATTAAAGTCACAATTGTATACAAAGGCAGCACAAAAAATGGGGCTGGCCCCACCGACATTTTTGCCGGCATTGGCCGATATACTCCCCATAAGCAATACTGCAATAAAAACAGCATTACAGTATAAATTTATACATCCAAACCCAATGGAGGACATTTAATGGCATTTGAAAAACCACCAGTATCGACATTAATCATCGGACAAGGCCTTATCGGAACACTGCTCGCATTTCAAAAGATAGATGAAGGAGAAGAAATTCGCCTCATCGATCGCGGATTAAAATATTCGACATCCTATAAGTTTCCAGTAGTATTAAGCCCATTAGACCCCATTGGAGACCACACTCCGCTATTTAATAAATTAAAAGAAAAGTGGAAATCACAACTCACCCCACTTGAAAAATTACTGTCCGCTCCAATCCTTCATCATAAACCAACCTATCATCTGTTTAAAACACAAGCAGAAAGGCAGGAAACCGAAGCCAAACTAAGCACTATGGCAAAAGAATGGATGGCCCATCCCCTTGCCCCAAATACACTTAACCACCTCATTGGCGACAATGCAGGCGGATTTGAACTCAGAAATACATCCTACATCTACACGCCGCTTTTTCTACGACTGGCCCGAAAATACTTTATTGAGGAAGGACTCCTCATCGAGAAAAAATTTGAAAAAAAGGACTTTATTGCAGGCACAGACAGCTTTCAATGGAAATCCCTTAAACCCTCAACGGTCACCTTTTGCATTGGCCACCAGATGACAGCCGAAACCAGCATCGAAAGCTGGCCAGAGCTCCCAAAAACCCACATTATCCGCTTAGGCAATACAACCTATATCCCACACAAAGGAGATATCCATATCCAAACCATCACTGACACACCCATACCAAATAAAGCGCCTATTTCGCTAAATAGTCACATCACATCAGTTACTAATATTTGGTAAAGTCTATCGATACCCCTTCTCAAAATTCACTAAGTCTTCAATCGCTTTTTCGTATTCGGGTAAAAATGATAAATATCGGGCCAAATCCGCTTTTGTAATCAGCTGTTCGCCAATATCCGGGTCACTGGATTGAGAAATCATTCCTGCCGAACTCATGGCTTCTAAAATGTCATTTAAACTTAAGGCATCGCTAGCCCCAAATCTGCCTGTAACACCTGCCACCATAATGCCATTTTCAATCATGGCTTGGACATATGGCGCATCTGGATCATCCGAAGCAACATCGGTAAAAGCAGCCGTTTTTGTTTTATTGATAGCCATTTTAGTAGCCAAGGCAATTGTCCTCGCAAGTTCTTTTCGGGTCATGTAACTAGTAGGATTAAATCGATTTTTACTATCCCCTGTTAAGGCCCCTAATGTCGCCATCAATTCAATGGCCCTACGCCCCTTTGTTTGATCAGTTAAATCCTCAAATGACTTTAAGCGTAATACTCGAATCGTTTGAGTCAAGGTTTCATCATTGAGAGTGCGTATTTTCATTTTAATTAAATTTTTGCCAGGCTTTAAGTCATAATTAAACGAAAAGCGATTGGTTTTATCGATATAAACAGGTTGATCAGAAAAAGAAATAGTTTTTGTCATCATCGAGGCAGTCCCTAAAATTCGGACACGATCTTTTAAATGTACAAATTTATCTTGAGGAAATTCCACTGTCGCAAAAAACGGTATATCCGTCTGAGTATTTTCATTACCAGCTTTATCAGCAGCGGCAACATCTAATTTATGCATAATAGTAGAAATTGGGGCATTTTCTTCCAAATCAGTAGGTTTATCAAAACGGGCTTCCCAAACACCAGGAGATACTGGATTAAATTCACTGGGCACATCATCAATCGCACCAATCATCTTATCCACATCAGTATCCACCAATGCAACCACCACTAAAGACTTTTTATCCGGATAAACCGCAATATCCATTTTTGGAGGTAATGTATCTGTCGTAATTAAAATAGCATCAGACTGTTTAGAAACTTCTTCTTCCATATCATAGGATTTGACATACACTTTATTTTTGCCCTCTTTTAAAGGAAAGGCCAAAAACTTCCATCGACCTTGATGGTCAGTCTGTGCTGTTCTAACTAATTGATCATTATTATAAATTTGAATAGATGTCGATTTAGGCCCAACCCCTACTAAATCCACAGTCAATTTAGACGTTAAAAAGTCCTCTTTAGGCTGCAAAATACGGGGCGCATGAGGCCGACTTGAACCCAAAACAGTCAGAGACAATGCATGGGTTAATTCGTCTTCAAATGGCGCTGGATTTTGGCTAAAATTATAATCCAACCGCAAATTATAAGTCTGAGCGGCAAAACCAGAAACCTGCCCAAATAAAAGCCCAGTCCCTAAACTCCACTGATCCCCACTAGTGGAAGCACGAAGATGAAAGCCTTCCATCCGATATTCTGCACCAACAGACATTCCTGCAAGACTATTATTTAAAAAGACCGAGGCCCTATCATTAAATAAATCTGCACGGGCACCCACATACAGTTCCAAAGGCAATACAGACCGATCTCGTGTATCGTCATACACTAGCGACGTTGATAAAACATTATGAGCACTGGCACCAAAGTAGAGGCGATCTACCATCATATAATCCACATTGTATCGGCCAATCACCCCCATATCTAAGCCAAAACCTAACCTATCGCTACTATCAACATATTGACTAACCGCTTTTAATCCAAGTCCTGTGGATACCACATCAAAGCCTAATTTATTGT
>Ga0214917_10005105_pt1 | contig 14164 bp, 15 predicted proteins | sample LL_1208_BB_MetaG_FD_177983 | JGI IMG/M metagenome (GOLD analysis project Ga0214917, IMG submission 177983) | Freshwater microbial communities from Lake Lanier, Atlanta, Georgia, United States - LL_1208_BB | ecosystem: Environmental > Aquatic > Freshwater > Lake | place: USA: Georgia | collected... | reverse complement strand
CCACCGCGACCTGAAGCCCGAGAACGTGCTCATCGACGCGGAGAACCGTGCCAAGATCACGGATTTCGGGCTCGCGAGGGTGCTGCCAACGACCGAACCGACGGCCGGCACACCGGTGGGTTCGGCCCTGTACGCCTCCCCGGAGCAGCGGGCGGGGGTCGCGTACGGCACCGAGACGGACATCTACAGCCTGGGCATGATCTTGTTCGAGCTGGTCTACCCGTCCGTCACGGTCATGGAGCGGCTGGAGCGCGTGGATCGGCTGAAAAAGGACGAGGAGCCGGTTCGCCTCATCGATCGAGCCATCCGATCCATGATCGGCATCCCGGAGAAACGACCATCGGCCAGGAGCCTCCTCGATTTTTTTTATTCAAAAGGAACGGGGATGCTGTAGTTGCAGCGGCTCTCGTAGTGGATCGTCGTCTCGTTGAGGATCGCGCCGGCAAGGCGGTCGCGAACGAGATCGTTGAGGGAGAGGTCTTTGACCATGCCAAAGAGGGAGAGGCGGGTCGCGTCCGAAAAGAGGATGTAGGATCCCGAATCCGTACCGACCTCAAAGAGGCAGAGCCCGGGATGATGGATGGGCAGTCCGAGGAAACACGTCCGGTTCTCGAAAGAGGGATCGACAATCATGGAGCCCTTCAGCAGGATCTTTGCGTCCTGGTCGTCAGAGCTGGAATCGAAGAGGAGGAGCCGGTAGAGGAGCTCGCGGTCGCCGATCGGACGGAAAGCCGCCACCATGCACCGGTAATCGGAGGGTCGCGCGGTGTGGTACGACTGGTAGTAGACCGAGTCCATGTACGAGTAGCGGTAGTATTTCTTGCGCGGGAGGCCGGCGACCACGGCCGCGAGCCAGACCAGCGCGGTCAGGATGCGCATTTTTTTTTTACAGAGAGATAAAAATGGATGACATCATCATCGAACTGTTCCGTGAGTGGCTCAACCAGAGAATGGACGGATTCATCGAATTCCTGAAAAGACGCGATCCAAAAGACAGAGACTCTGAAAACATCCGACGGTCTATGTAAAGTGCGATAATTTCCTGAGACGCAGAGAACCGCGTTTCTATTTTCCACCGCTGGAGATGATGGATAGGCTGAGGCGGCTGGTTCTCCAGCCACGGGTGTACCACGAACAGCTCCTGTCCAAGATGCTCAACACGCCCGCCATAATCAACAAATTCATCCGGCAGCAGCAGGAGAAAAAACGAGACCAGTTCGGTAAATCTTCTGATCAGCAGCGTCGGCTCGGCACAACTCGATAGGCATCGCACGACCGTAATGGCTCGTCATGATATTTTTCAAAAGACGACAGATCTGGTGAATCTGACTAATCATCATTGGTATTTCGTGCCGAGCTCGTACCGGCCGTGCGCACGCGGAATCAGGCCCATCGATTTGAGGCTCGAGACGAGCGTAAAGCCGATGCTCTCGCCCCGGCGGTAGCGCCACAGGACGTCGCGGACGCGCGCGACGGTCTTCATCGGGCTCAGCGCCGCCCGCGTGGCAGTGATCGGAAACGGCCTATCCATTTTATCTCTCTAGTTTTTTGAAAACTAAAGAGAAATGTCGTTACGAGGCAGCGATCAGGCCTTGAAGATGTGCTGCTGGATCTGTTTCTGCATCGAGTAGTAGGTCAATTTCTCGTCGTCTTTCAGATGGAACAGACCCTTGAGCGTGTTGTCGGGGATGATCTCCCGCCGATCCGCAGGATTCTGGAGCTCTTTCTCCTTGATGTACTGGCACAGCTTCTTGGTGACGTGGACGCGGGTGATCTCGTCCTGGGGATTGGTCTCCAGGAAGCCCGCGAGCTCGTTCGACACCTTGATCGGCTTCATGAAACCGCTGGTGTTCTCGGGTCGCGTCTTGTTCTCGTCTTTGGGACGGATCTTGAGCACGCGGCCCGTGTCCGAGCGGATCTGTTTGAATTTCTTGAGGAGCTGGTTCTTGACGTTCTTGAGCCCGCGCTCGATCGGGATGTTGCCCAGGAAATGCTCCAGCGCGTCGTGAAACGACTCGACATCCTGGTAGAGACTTTCTTTGGTGACCACGCGGCGCGTCCGCTTGACGGGCTCGGCCGCGGCCTCGGTCGCAATGATCTCCGCGTTCTCGTCGTCCTCCTGTGCCACGACCTCCTCCTCCACCACGGGAGGGAGAGGAGCGGCCACGACCGGCTCCGGAACAGCCGGAGCCGCCGGCGCGGGCACGGGCTCCGTCGCGACCGCGACCGTCTTCTTGACCACTTTCTTCTTTTTCGGCACGCCCTCGGGCTCCACGGTCTTGACGACGGCGGCCGCCGCGGCGGTCGGCGCGGCCGGAGGAATTTTCGTATTGCGGATCTCCTCGGGACGAACCTCCTGGACGGCCACGGGCTGGGAGCTCGAGATGGGGGCGGCGACGGCGCTACGGGCAGGCTTGGGCATCTTTTTACCTTGTGTTTTGGATGTCCTTAAGCCTGTTCAGGCGCTGATCAGTTTTTATTGGGTTAAGGAGGCCGGCCCGGTGGAGAAACGATGTGGCCGGAGTGTGTCGCGTGCTTTCTGTCCTACTTTCCGGCACCGATCCAGCGGGCGGTGTACGGGCTCGCGGGGATCGGGACGCGGCCGATGCGCTTCGACGTGGTGTCCTCCCTGTGGGTGGGCTACGAGCTGACGGATCCGGCGCCGGTGCTCGCCCGGCTCCCGCCCGGGCTGGAGGTCGCGGCCGTGCGTGTCTTTGCGGACGATCCCGCGGAGCGTCCGATGATTTTTTTCAATGCTTTCCGTGTGGACGCCACGTATTTCCGGGGCGGTCGTCTCGAGGTGGCGACGGTGGTTCGCGACACGGCCACCGGTACGCACCACTTTGTCATCCTGGAATACCTCACGGACACGGTCTCGAGCGATCCCGAGCATCTCTTCCGCCGTCCAGACGTGTCGGCGATGCGCTTCTCGGACGACGCGCTCCGGTGCTCGACGGCGGGTTTCTCGGTCGTGTCGCGAGATACGGGAGAGGACGCGCTCCTCGACGAGCGCTTCGCGGTGGAGGCGAACCGGGAGATCTACTACGGCACGGCTCGACCGCACAGGCCGAACGTGCTGGAGTTTGACGAAAAGGCGGTCAGGAGAGTGAGAAAGATACGCACGGCCTCGGTACACAACGACCTGTGGGCGGACGCCCGAACGGCCGAGCCGCTCGTGTCGTTTTATTACCCGGGCAGCGTCGGGTTTACCATCGTTCCATAGTCTATTTGTTTTTTTTTCTTGCCGGCAGATAGGAAATCATGTCGTCATCCATCTTTCTCGGCGTCTTTCTCCCGGAACAGACCCTCCGCGACGGCTGCCTGAAAGCCATCGAGCTCGCGCTGGCGGATTATCCCTCGAACCGGCTCATCGTGCGGTACTATCCGACGACGCTGGTGGGAGAGGTTCCGGCGCAGGCCGACCGCTTCCTTGCGGACTCGGCGGGGAACGTCGGGTACCGCGCCGCGCTCACCGCGAGCAGCTCGCTCATGCTGGCGTTCGATACCTATCTGAACCGGCCGCCGCGTTCGCTCGGCGTGATCGTCCTGGACGTCAATGCCAGCGCGGACGCGCTCTCCGATCTCCTCACACCCGACGCACTGACCTATGGATATTTTAATCGCTACCTGGTCTCGAGCTTCTACCAGATCTTTGCCTCGTACACCATGCGGCGCGTGCTCGTGTACTACGATCCCGATCCCGCACGCTACGCGCTGTACCAGGAAGACCTCCTGCGCCAGCTCGAGGAGCAGGCCGCGCTGCTCTCCGTCCCGTTCGAAAAACGGGTTCTCGGCTCGCCGCCCAAGACGGTGTGCCCGAGGACGGCAACCTACATCATCTGCACGGCCGCCAGGCTGGAGACGCTCTTTGTCTCGTCGGGATTCGTGGGACAGTTCCGGCAAGAGTGCTGGATCATGATGGGCGACATCACCCAGAACCTCCGGAACATCTTCTCACCGGTGCCGGCGTGGGTGGCGATCCCCTGGCCGCTGGACTTTACGGCCACGTCCTCGAGTGTCTATCTCCGCACCGGACAGACCCCGGGATCATCGACGTACGAGATCTATCCGACCTACCAGATCGTCTACTCGCTGGCCGTCTGCAGCGCGGACGAGACGGTCTACCTCGAGCCGTTTACGCTGTCCGTCTACCTGGGGATCAACTCGTTCGAAAACGTCCCGCCGCCGTGGGTGTACGCCAACTCGTTCTCGCAAGAACGACGCGGCCTGCTCTACGGGCTCTCCGTCAGTGTCTTTTCGGCGAACGTCCTCTATGAGGGCTACGAGGCGCTGTACCTGGAGCATTACGTTTCCGGCACGCCCCAGCTGACCGAGAGCACGTCCGTTTTTGTGACGACGGGCTACACGCCGTTCTATCCGGCCGGCTACTGGTACAACGAGAACACGGCGTGGTACATCTACGACGGCTGCGACCGGCTCCTCCGTGTCCGGAACAGCGCGGACGTGACCGGTTTCGGCGACGGGACGCTGACCCAGAACGGCCTCCAGGAAACGACGTTTGTCTACACCACCGATGCCGAGGGACGCTTCACGGCGCTGGCGGCGCTCGTGGACGCGAAGCGGATCCGCTGCGTGTCGCCCACAATGTCCGTCCGGAAAAGAAAACAAATCTTTTACGGCAAAAAATAAGATAGTACTAAAAGAGTCATGCGGATCTTCATGTACGATAACGACAGGGATAATTTCCGGGGGATGGAGCCGGAGGTCGAGTGCGTCTACGTGGACAGCACGACGCCGAACCCCCTCGTCACCGATCCCGGTGATCCCTACGGCTACTACGAGGGCTTTGCCAGGAAATACCCCCGGAACGCCTACATCCGCTTCATCCGCTCGCGCGGCGAGCCGCCGGAGCTGTGCCTCCAGGAGCCACAGCCCGGGAACGGCATCACGGAGGCCATGATGGACTCGCTCCTCCGGATCGCGGCACGCGACCCCGCGACCCAGAAGATTGTTTTTTTTGACTGGGACGGGACGCTCATTGTGACCGAGGGGATGAACCCGTTTTCCGTCGATGCCGTCGGCCGCGGGGTGATCGAGGGACAGCTGGCGTTCCTCATGGGCGGACCGGAACGCCTCAAGCGCATCCGACAATTCTTCCGTCTCCTCCACCGGCTCTCTGTTGACATTTATATCCTCACCAACAACCAGATGTTCCTGGGAAATCTCAAGGAGGTCTTTTATCGCTACATCGACGTGCTGACCCCGTACATCCCGCGAGACAATATTTACGGCTCCGTGCGTGTCGTCCACACCTCCAGGAGATCCAACAAGGCTCTGTACCTGTCGCACCGGGAAAAGATCTGGAAAAGAGAAAAGACGATCCCCGCCTCCTCGTTCCGGGTCTCCGGCTCGATCCTCCGGGATCATCTCGGCGCCCTCCGCTCGGACGAGATCATGGTTCAGGCTTTCCGGGAGCGTCCCGCGATGTCCGTCCAGACCGTCCTGGACAGGGACGGCACCATCAACGACCTCAAAAAAAAGAGCGGCGTGCGGGGTGTGTACTATTTCGAGGGACGGAGGATGGACGGGAACGAACGGATCCGGGACGTGACCAAACACGCCTCACCCGTTTTTGTCGTGAAAAAAAAATAAGAGAATGGATAAAAACATGTCTTCGAAATGCGTCATCAGCCACGAGCCGCGATTCCTGGCCAGGAAGGCTCCCCCCTACGACGAGAAGCACTGTCCCGTCAACATCCTCAAGCACGGCAACGACGGCAACCTGTACATCCTCCGAAAAGAAGCCAAGGATAAAAAAAAATGGGTCGTGCTCAAGCAGGAGGATCTCACCCCGGATCTCGTATACCCTTCTATCTCGTCGCCCTCCGTGTGGCGGTCGTCGTCTCCACGGCGTCGTGTGTCGTCTCCACGGCGCCGTGTGTCGTCTCCACGGCGTCGCGTGTCATCTCCGACGCGTCGTGTGTCGTCTCCACGGCGCCGTGTGTCGTCTCCACGGCGTCGCGTGTCATCTCCGACGCGTCGTGTGTCGTCTCCACGGCGTCGCGTGTCATCTCCGACGCGTCGTGTGTCGTCTCCACGGCGTCGCGTGTCATCTCCGACGCGTCGCGTGTCGTCTCCGACGCGTCGTGTGTCGTCTCCGACGCGTCGCGTGTCGTCTCCGACGCGTCGCCGTTGAGCGTCTTTTTCTCTATAAAAGCGCGGGCGGTCTCGTACCCGATGGAAAAGACCTCTAGGAGGACGTTCTTGCTGATCTGAAAATTCAGGGACTGGAAATGCTTCAGGTCGATCTCGAGGAGGTCGACCCTGTCCGTGAATCTTTCATTAAAGAGCAGCTCCAGGTGTCGCGACGGGATGGCCAGCATGTTGTACACGTAATTCAGGAAATTATGGGTCGACACGTGGACGCAGGCCGGGTCGTTGTTCTCCCGGAAAGAGATCCCGAGCACGCAATCCATCCCCTCCTCTACCCGGAACAGGGGAAAACCGACAAACAGCCCGCCGTCCAGGTAGTAATCACCCTCGTACTGGAACGCCTCGAACAGGAAAGGCACGTTCGACGACATGCGGAGAGCCGTCAGGCACGGCAGATCTCCACGAGTCGAGGGCTCGAGGAACTCGTGCCGCATGCGCGTGTAGTTGTAGGTTCCGCAGATCAGCGTCTTGCCGAACTCTTTCTGGAGGGCGCCAAGGGTCAGGAGCCTCCCGATCTTCTCGATCGTCATCTTCTCGATCATGTCGTTGAGGATGGAGAAAGAGACGGCGCCGAGGCCAGAGACCGCGCTGAAGACGTCGAACTGCGCCATCCGCTTCAGCCAGTCCGTCTGGCAGAGCCGCACCATGATCTCGATTGGCGTGTACCCTATGCACACGAGGTAGGCGATGATGGAACCCACCGAGGTCCCGATATACCTGTCCACCGTCGAGAGCAGGCCGCGATCCACCAGGGACTGGAGCGCCCCGAGCAGCGCGATGCCCTTCAGGGCTCCGGCCGAGAGCACCACCGTGTCGTACATGACGATTTTATCGATCGACAAATTTTCGGATCCGACCGGCTCCCGACCATTTCTGTCTTTAGATGTTTTTTCATCTTTTCATCTGCTGCTGCTGCTGCTTTGTGCGAACCTGCGTGGGGAAGACGAGGGTGTCGTTGTGGATGGTCTCGTAGTCGTGACCCTCGATGGTGAGGATACCTCTTTCCCTGAGACGGTCGAGGTACATATCGGTGAGGCCGCGCAGCCGTGTTTCGTCTCTCTCGCTGAACTCTTTCTTGAAAAGATCGGCATAACAGAGTTGGAGAAATTGTTTTTTTTCGCCCCGCATGCTTAAATACTCGTCAATATCGGAAAAGAGGATGTTATGACCCTCTTCCACGCTGAATCCAAACATCTCGCACAGGACTCGGAATGCAGGTCGGTAGATCCCGAGAACGATCCCTTTGTGATCGAAAGCCATCATCTCTACGTCTTTCTCCGCGAGGCGTCTCTTGATATTTTCGCTCTGGATGATGTACGGCACCAGCTCGAAATCGGTGGCCTCGTCGGGGTAGCTGGCCACGGGCTTCAGCAGCGAGAGGCTCACAAAAGGCGAGTCGAAAACGAGATCCCGGAATCGGGCACGCTGCCCACCCCGGAAAAGTCTTTCCTGAGGATCGGTAAGGGCCTGAAAAGCCTGTTTCAAGCGTATCCATGGACCCCATCGCGGGTTGGTGTACACCCATCGCCGCGCGCCGCTGTGTTTCTGGATGCCGGGTCGGACAAAAGGATAATCTTTCGGTATCGTCACATGGAACTCCTGATCGTCTTTCCTCACAACGAGACGATCCGATCCGGCTCGCTCCACCGTGTAGCCCTGTTTGTTCAGATTGCGGATCTCGTTTTGGAGCCGTTTGTTGCTCAGACGATCCGATCCGGGTTGCTCCACCGTCTCGCTCATTTTTATTCCTGCCCGATATAATTTTAACGAACCGGCTTAAAGACGTGATTTCTTTAACCCAAATGACTCCCTTGCTGGAAGAATATTTCCGTCTGTACGAGCGGCACCGGGCGGAGCTGACGGGCGAGACGGTGGTGATGCTGATGCAGGTCGGCAGCTTCTTTGAGGCCTACGAGGTCGACGAGCCGTCGCGGGGCTGCGCCCGGATCGTGTCGGACGTGCTGCGGATGCACCTGACGAAAAAGAACGGCTCGAAAGAGGCCTCGGAGGCCAACCCGTGGATGGTGGGCTTCCCGTCGTACGTGCTGGGGAAGCACCTGGCGAGGCTGAACGACGAGGGCTACACCGTGGTGGTCTACGAGCAGAAAGCGGTGGACGGCGGCCGGCAGCCGGAGCGCGTGCTGAAGGGCGTGTACAACGACCTGATGCGCTACGAGGGCGAGGACGACCTCCTGCCGGCCGTTGTGGATCGGCGGCTCTTTGCCGTGCTGCTGGATCGGTACCGGGAGAGCCCGCGGACGAGCCGGACGCGGTGCCTCTTGTCGGCGGTGTGCGTGGACATGAGCTCGGGCGGCGTGCTGGTGTGCGAGAACGACACGGACGACCACCTCCGGGAGCTCCAGGCGTTCCTGCTCCACTACTCGCCACCCGAGGTGATCCTGTGCCTGGAGGGCGTGTGGCCGGAGGAGGAGGCGGTGGTGGTGGAGGGTCTGGTTCAGAAGAGCACGCGGATGATGCGCGGGACGGCGGCCTCCGAGCCGACCATGACGGGCGTGTTCGGCGAGGTGTACGGCGCCGGCTGCGTGCCGGGACTGGAGCGGCACGCGTCCGTCTCGCGCGTCCTGGCGGTCGCGCTGATGCACATCCGGCGGCACGACCCGGTGCTGGCCACGAAGCTGCGGCCGCCGGTCTTTGCGGAGGACTTTGGCGACGCCACGGAGTACAACACGGACGCGTTCATGGAGCTCAACATTGCCGGGATCGGCGAGCGCCGGCGGGCCGGCGTGGCCGCGTCGCGGCAGAAATCGCTCCGGGACATCCTGGCCGCGCCCATGAGCAGCCTCGGCCGCCGGCGGCTGGACGCCATGATCCGGCGGCCGATCCACGACGCCGGTCTCCTCCGCGACCGCCAGAAGTGGCTGCGGTATTTCTGGGAGACGGAGGCGGCGGTCGGCACGCGCGTCCCGGACCTCGAGTGGCTGCTGCTGCGGTGGCGGCGCGGCCGGCTCACGTACCGGCTCTGCGGCCAGTTCCTGCGCTCGCTGGTCTCGGTCTATGAGGAGACCGTCGCGGCCTACCCGGAGTGGTGGGACGAGGACGCCGCGGCGCTCGTCCGCGAGATCGGAGAGTGCTTCGATCTGGAGCGGATGATGGGCGAGGACCTGGATTTCCTGCGGTGCGCGTCGGAGGAGATGGACGAGTACCGGCGGCGCCAGGAGGAGTGCCGCGCGGAGCTGGCGGCGATCGGCGAGGAGTTCAAGGAGACGTTTCGTCTCCAGGAGGGCGCCGAGGGCGAGTGGTTCCTGGGCTGTTCGGTCAAGAAATGGGACACCTACCGGTACCGGAACGCCGGCTCGCCGCTGTACGAGCTCTCCAAGAACAAGGCCACGGTGCGCGTGAGCCTGGAGCGGCTGGATCGGGCGGCGACCGCGCTGCGCTTCCTGCTCCAGGAGAAGAAAGACCACGTCGCGCGCGGCTACACCGAGGTCTCGGAGGCGTTCCTGGGGGCACACGGCGAGGCGCTGGCCGCCATGATCGACCGCGTCGCGCGGCTGGACTGCTGCGTCTCGCTGGCGCGGTTCTTCCGCGAGAACGGGTACTGCTTCCCCGAGATCCTCGACCGTTCCACAGAGAACGGCTCGTCGGTCGTGCGGTGCGTCGAGCTGCGGCACCCGATCTACGAGCGGATCGAGCGGGATCGGCTCTTTACGCCGTACACGGTGGAGCTCGGCCGGGAGACGCGCGGGATGCTCCTGTACGGGATGAACAGCTCGGGCAAGAGCACGATGCTCAAGACGCTCGGCACGGCGGTGTGGCTGGCGCAGTGCGGCTTCTGCGTGCCGGCGACGGCGTTCGCGTGGACACCGTTCCGGACGGTGCTGAGCAAGATCGGGACGTACGACAACCTGTACGCGGGCCACTCGACGTTCGTGGCCGAGATGAACGAGCTGAACACGATCCTGCGGCGCTCGTCCGAGAGCGGGCTGGTGCTGTGCGACGAGCTGACGTCGGGCACGGAGACGCGCTCGGCGACGGGGATCGTGGCCGCGACGCTGCGGCATTTCCTGGACAAGGACATTACGTTCCTCTTTACGACGCACCTCCACGCGGTCGTGCGCATCCCGGCGATCCGCGACGACCCGCGGCTGAGCATCCGGCATTTCCGTGTCGAGACGAGCGAGGAAGCGCGTGACGCGCTGCTGATCCGGGACGTGCGGCTGCGGTACGACCGCCGGCTGTACGACGGCCCGGGGGACGACCTGTACGGGATCGAGATCGCACGGACGCTCGGCCTGCCGCCCGAGCTCGTGGCCTCGGCGTTCCGCTTCCGCGAGGCGGTCGAGGTCGTGGTTCACGAGGAACACGCGTACCAGGCCTCGCGGTACAACCGCGGTCTCATCATGGACAAGTGCCGGCGGTGCGGGTCGCGGACGAGCCTCCACACGCACCACATCACGCCGCAGGCGGTGTTTACCGGCGGCAAGACGCCGCCGGGCGCGCACAAGGACGGGCTGTACAACCTGGTCGTCCTGTGCGAGGCCTGCCACGAGCGCGTCCATCATCACGAGAGCGAGATGGTTCTCTGAAGACAATTAGTGATCTTGCCTGTCGTGGTTCCAGGGGAATTTCCGATCAGTGTCGGACCGGATGCACACGCTGGCATCATACTCATAATTGTTGGCGGGGCAGATGCTCAAACTGATAGTTTTATAATCCGCCTGATTGGTGAGTGTAAAAGAATAGGTGTTGCCAGCATTATTATTCGCTGCGATAGAAAGGTAGAGCGTGACGAGGCTGTAGGTGCTGGTTGGAAAATCAACATGTTGAATGGATCCGGGAAATTGAGTTGATTCGTGTTCGTTATGCCAAAATCACAGGCGTCATAGCCAAATTGACTGGTCGTAGGTTGGTATGAACGAGACGGTGGAGTTCGTACAGGTCATGCCTCTCTATATCCTTAGACAACTTTTTTTCTCTCATCGGCGCCGCGGCACGACAAGTGCCGGCGGCGCGGGTCGCGGACGAGCGCCGTGCGAGGCCTGCCACGAGATGGAAGCCGGCGACACCACGCAAAAAATTTTTTTGGAAATGATCAAATGAACCCTATCTTTTCTGATAACGTCGATACCGTGCGCAATCACCTCGACGCGGGCGGTGATCCGAACGCACGGTTGCCCGGAGGAATGTCTTGGCTGGCTTTTGCGGTCAATCGCAACAATCTCGACATTGCGAGGCTGTTGCTGGATCGCGGGGCGGACGTGAATGCCGTCGATCAAAACGGGAGGAGTGTCTTGTTTTTCAGTCGATCCGCCGAGATGCTCCGGCTGCTATTCAGTCGCGGCGCGGATGCTACCCGAGTCAGCCATGCTGGAGAAACCGTGCTCCACGTCCTGGGTGAGTACAGTGATGTCTCGCCGGATATGCTCCACCTCCTCGTGGAGCGGGGAGCGAGCCTCGAGGCGAGGGATAGGGAGGGGAGAACGGCCGAGGAGCACCTGGACAACATGGTACAAGCGCGCGGACACACGCGTCCCTGGCAGTGGAGTCAACGGTTGGTGCGGAAGAGGCAGCATCTGGCGAGGCTGGCACAGCGCAAGCAGAGGAGCGATCTGCTCACCAGGATTTCCGTGATCCGCGACGCGTCGGAGGCCGGGGCGCACGGACATCCCGTACCACTTTTCCTGAGGGAAAGGATCCAGAAAGGACATGGACTCCCCAAAATGAACGTTCCCGACCAGGAAGCGCGTAGGCGTCTCGATTGGATCACACGTCATTACCAGAATTACCGAGGATGGTTCGAAGCGGGTACTTTTCCGCTGACGGAGGATCAGAAAACGGTTTCCCAGAGAGCGCTGCGGCAGCAAAAAGCCAGGTGGGACGTCCGAGCCAGAAAAAACGATTTGGAGGCAACAATCTTGCTGATGGAGAGGCGTCTACAAGATCTCAGAAGAGAGCTCCGCGATGTCCAGGAAACTATCCAGAAAACAAACAAGCCGCGACGTGGCGGCGGCGGTGGTGGCGGTGGCGGTGGCGTATAAATCGTAAAAGGAGCGATCTGAATCATGTTCATGGACGACGCGGGATGGACGGACGGAACGGCCGGTGGCGGTCGCTGCCGAGGACGACGGCGAGGACGTCGTCGCGGCCGTAGTCGTGGAGCGCCGTCCAGAGGATGATGTGACCGGCCTTGCTCAGGCTCTTGCGGGCGCGCCAGCCGTGCTCGCGCCCGAGGAGGAGGGCGAGGTGGTTCTTGGTGAAGCGCTTGGCGTAGCGCTCGACCATGGCGTCGTAGGAGCCGGGACGGAATTTTTGCGGGAAGCGGATGGAGAGCTCCATGAGGAGTCCGGGGAGCTGGCGGACACGGGGCATTCTTTGTTTTTCTGATACCAAAAACAGATTTTTTTTAATCAATCTAGATCCCTGATGCTCTCCTCGATCTGTTTATTTTCGACAAGGCGCGTGAAAATCACGTTATCCATCCCAAAATATTCTTGACTGTTGAGAATCGAATACAAAGCATCCACCGGTGATTTATTGACGCAGTAATGGCGGTGTTCGAAAACGACATCGGGCATGTAATGAATGTTTTTTTTCAACCGCCCCATGTGCATCCAGAAATTATCGGAATACAGATGGGTAAGCTCCGGATGGGTCATGTATCCCAATCTTTGGACGTAGCGGCTGTCCATAACAATCATGGTGGCCAGGTTCGCTCCCTGGAGAAGATCGTTGGCGTAGACCATGGAATAGGGTGCTTCTTCTGTGAGTTTGTTGAGAAAACACACGTCCCAATCTTTGGTAAGGGGAACGTGATCGTCACCGATCATGCCGAGAAACCTGTACTCGCTGCACAGCCGTTTCGCGGCAAGGTTCAGGGGATGGACGATGCCTCGTCGATCACCCGGTGGCACGATCTCGTAGCGGAAACCCTCCACCCTCGAGTAGACTGTCTCGTCGTCCTCGTCCAGGACGATGATGGCATCGGTCAGGGTGTTACCAGAAATAGTCTGGAACCACGCGCGATGCACATCAGCGATCTTGTGCGGACGGCTCCTTGTTGGAATCAGAATCCCGATATCTCTCATTTTATATACTGTCAACTATTTATTTTAAACCGTAGGACATTTAAAACGCCCACTTTATAATTTTTTAGTTTATAAAATGGCCCATAAAACATCTGATCTTAAACTTACCGCTGTGTTGTTTTTCTTTCGTTGTCTTTCTTACTCTCTCACTGCTCCAACTTTTTTATGCTCAAGACGTTCCCTGTCTCGTTGGGTCGTTCAATGAACGCAAGATATCCGGAAAGAAAGACCAGAGTATCTGAAACGAACGAAACGTTCCATCAGTGGGGTTTCATCGACACCCACGAATCAAGATTTACACGAAGATCGGCAATGCCTACAAGGAAATGGGCGTTTTAAATGCCCGACGGTGTAAAATGATTCATTTCAGGGCTTTTTCTATTTCCGGCCTCACATGGGGTTCGAGATACAGGAATCTCATTTCATCAAAACTCGTGGGTACGGTATTCGATGCTTGATAAAGGAGATGCTTCCTGTGATAATGAGGATTCCACCAGAACTCGTTGATATTGATCCGCTTTGAGAATACGAATCCGCGTTCCCTTAATATATTTCGGCATTGTTCGTCTTTTTCTTGATTATACCCATCTAATTCGATCACTACAATATATACAGGTATTTCCCAATTCATTGTTTTGAGAACCATTAATTCACCGCCTTCGACATCAATCGATAGAAGATCAATGTATTTTACGTGAGATTTTTCGAGGATCTGCCCAAACGGTAAAGAATCCATTTCGTACTCCACCGAATTCGTATGCCAGGCTTTTCGAAAAGATTCCGTCATGGTGGCTATGGCTCCAGCGGTTGCGTCATGTCCCAAGAATCGGATCTTGCCCGCCTCATACCCAACGGCCAGCTGATAACAATCACAGTTGGGTCTGTTTTGTTTGAGTTGTGCAAACCGAGCGGAAGGTTCTATGAGCACGCCCTGCATCGAGAAC
>Ga0214917_10005103_pt1 | contig 14164 bp, 11 predicted proteins | sample LL_1208_BB_MetaG_FD_177983 | JGI IMG/M metagenome (GOLD analysis project Ga0214917, IMG submission 177983) | Freshwater microbial communities from Lake Lanier, Atlanta, Georgia, United States - LL_1208_BB | ecosystem: Environmental > Aquatic > Freshwater > Lake | place: USA: Georgia | collected... | reverse complement strand
TGCAAGCGGTCGGGGTCGGGCCTGGGGATGAGGTGATTTGTCCGACCTTCACCTTTTTTGCGACGGCGGGGGCGGTGGCCAGATTGGGTGGCAAGCCGGTTTTTGTGGATAGTGCCGAGTGTTGCTATAACCTGCGGGCGGACCAGGTGGCGGCAAAGATCGGGCCCAAGACCAAGGCGATCATCGCAGTGCATCTGTTCGGTCAATGTGCCGACATGGATCCGATTCTGACGGCGGCCAAAAAAAGAAATATTCCTGTGATTGAGGATGCGGCGCAAGCCTTGGGAGCCAAAGACAAAGGCCGAATGGCAGGCACGATGGGAACGTTGGGATGTTTTTCATTCTTCCCCACCAAGAACCTTGGAGCTCTGGGGGAAGGGGGACTGGTCACCACAAAGGATGCGGATCTAGCGGAAAAAGTCCGAAAACTCCGAGTCCACGGAGCCAAGGTAAAATATTTTCACGAGATGATCGGGGGCAACTTCCGCCTCCACGAACTGCAGGCGGCTTTTTTGCGGGTAAAACTGCGGCATCTTGATCAAGCGCTGAAAAAACGACGGGAAAATGCCGAGAAGCTTATCCATGTACTTCAAGAAAAATGGAAGGCGGTTTTTTCCATCGACCAATGTGTGTGCGAGGGGGAGAGCAGGGAGTCGGCGCGGCATCCGGCCGGCACCGTGCTTCTGCCCTTTTCCTGTCAAAAGGGCCCGGCAGAACACACCTGGAACCAGTTTGTGATTCGAGTGGTCGGTGAAGGGAGAAGGGACGAGTGGAGGAACAAGCTCGCGCTCGACGGTTTTCAGACCGAAATCTACTATCCCCGCTCCATGCACGAGCAGGCCTGTTTTGCGGGGCAAGAAACCATCGGCAAATACCCGATGGCGGAAAGGCTCACCGCGGAGTCCCTTGCTTTGCCGCTTCGGTTTGATCCAGGGATAGCATGAGCCTCGAGCATTTTGTCTACACGGTTCTGTGCCGTCCGGCGCCCATCCGCTGGCTGGTGAATCGGATGATTCTGGCCCTGCTACCTGCCAGCGTCCGGATCGGGGGGGCGAATGTGCTTTTGAACCCGAAGGATCCGGTGGTTTCGGGTGCCCTGGCCTTCGGAGTGTATGAAAAAGGCGAGTTAAAACGCTTTGCCGAGGTGATCCGACCCGGCATGACGGTGGTGGATGTCGGTGCCAATCTGGGCACCTACAGTGCGGTCGCCCTGGATCGCTTGCAGGGCCAAGGGCGTCTTCTGGCAGTAGAACCGGCGCGGGAGAACTTCGCCTGGCTCCAGCGCAACACCCGGCGCAACCGCGGTACCCTGCCGGCGAGTCAGGTGACGCTGGTGCGCGCGGCGCTCGCGGACCGGGCGGGGTGGGCCACGTTGTTCAAAAATCCCGGCAACAAGGGCGACAACCGCCTGTATCAGGACCAGCTCTTGCCGCAGCGCGAGAGGGTGCCCACGGTCACCCTGGATGCCCTGTGCCGGAAACACCGAATCCGATCCATCGACGTGCTGAAAATCGACGTGCAGGGTTTTGAAGTCCGCGTTTTGCAGGGCGCGGAGAAGATCCTGAAGGCGTCCCGGAGCTGCCATTTGTTTTGCGAGTTTTGGCCGGGCGGGATGCGCAAAGCGGGCACCGGGACGGAAGGGTTCCTGAAGTTTTTGCAAAACAACCAGTTCCGGCTTTTCGAGGTGACGGGGGCCCAGCTCCGTCCCGTGTCCGAGGCGGCCACCGTCCGGGCCATCCGTAGCAACCAATACTTCAACTTTTATGCCTGCCGCCAGGCGAAAAACCCCAGAGAAAAGAGGAGGAAAAAATGAAGATTTTGGTGACGGGCGGGGCCGGGTATCTGGGTTCCGTCCTGACCCCGTTCCTTTTGGCCGAAGGATTGGAGGTCACGGTCTTGGATAGTTTCCTCTTTTCCCAAAATTCGCTCCTCGACTGTTGCGGGCACGATCGCTTTCACATTTTGCGGGGGGACGTCCGGGATGAGAGAATCCTAAAAGAAGCCGTGCGGGGGCAGGACTTTATCCTACCCTTAGCGGCTCTGGTAGGGGCCCCGCTCTGCAATCTGGATCAGACCGGAGCGGTCTCCGTTAACCAAACGGCGGTGGAAATCCTGTGCCGCCTGACCTCCAAATCCCAAGGCATCCTCTACCCCACCACGAACAGCGGGTACGGCATCGGGGAGAAAGGCAAGTTTTGCACGGAGGAAACCCCACTGCGGCCCATCTCTCTCTACGGCACGACCAAGGTGCGGGCCGAGGAAGCTGTGCTGGGGCGAGGGAACGGCCTGACCTACCGGCTCGCCACGGTCTTCGGTGCCTCCCCGCGGATGAGAATCGACCTGCTGGTGAATGATTTTGTTTACCGGGCGGTGCATGATCGTGCCGTGCTCATCTTCGAGGGGCATTTCAAACGCAACTATATTCATATCCGGGACGTGGCCCGGGTTTTTCTCCACGGCATCCGTCATTTTTCGGACATGCAGGGCAAGCCCTACAACGTCGGATTGGAGGAGGCGAACCTCTCCAAACTCGAGCTGTGCGCCAAAATCAAACAACACTTGCCCCAGTTCAATTATGTGGAGGCTCCGATCGGAGAGGATCCCGACAAGCGCGACTACATCGTGTCCAACCAGCGGATCCTCGGAACCGGATTTAAGCCGGAATGGAATCTGGACCGAGGCATCCGGGAGCTGATCAAGACCTTCACCATCCTGCGGCAGTCGAAATACGCCAACGTCTGATGACTGTGCCGACGGCCGAGACCGTACCCCTGATTCTAGCGGGAGGGCGGGGGACCAGAATCGCAGGTCTTTTTCCCAGCCTGCCCAAGCCGGCGATCCCGGTCGGGGGAAGGCCGTTTCTCGGCTGGATTCTCAGCCAGTTGGCCGAAGTCGGCTTTACCAAGGTGGTGATTTCCGGGGGTCATCTTTACAATGTCCTGAAGGCTGAAATCACTCCTGCCGTGCCTGCAGGGATGGAGGTGCGCTGGATTGAGGAAACAGTGCCTTTGGGCACGGGAGGAGGGGCAATCCATGCCGCCCGGGAATCGGGACTTCAACCGGCCCACTGGTTGGTGATGAACGGGGATTCGTATCTAGGCGGTGACTGGTCGGTCCGAATGGCCTTTAAAAAAGGTGGGGAGGCTTGTCTGGTGGCGTGCCAGATGGCCGATACCGGACGGTACGGCCGGCTGGAAGTTGTCGATGGTTGGTTGGAGTCCTTCCAAGAGAAGCAGGCGGGAGGACCCGGCCTGATCAACGCGGGCATTTATTTCCTGCCCCGCATCTGGTTGAATGAGAATGTGAAAGTGATTTCCCAAAGCATGGAGACGGAGCTGATCCCGGGATGGCTGGCGGCAGGGAGAACCATCCGGGTCGAGCAGGTGGAGGCCCCGTTTCTCGATATCGGAACCCCCGAGGATTTTCAAAAGTCGGAATCCTTTTTCCTGTCCCAGAAAGGCATGCCATGATCATTACCCGAACACCATTTCGGGTGTCCTTTTTTGGGGGTGGAACGGATTATCCCGAATGGATTAAGGAATTTGGAGGATCCGTGCTTGGATGCGCGATCAACAAATATTGCTATATCTCCCTGCGTTACCTACCTCCGTTTTTTCCTCACCGGTACCGTATTGTGTACTCCATCACGGAAACTTGCTCCCAAGCCTCAAAGATCAAGCATCCGGCCGTGCGAGCGGTTTGCGGAAAATATTTTTCTGATCGCGGGGTAGAAATTCATCACGATGGGGATCTTCCTGCACGTAGCGGGATGGGCTCGAGCTCAAGTTTTTCCGTCGGTCTTCTCAACGCTGTCCATGGGCTCCGGGGAGAATTGTGCGGGCGCATGGAATTGGCCAAGGAAGCCGTCCATCTCGAGCAGAAGATTTTAGGAGAAACCGTGGGCTCACAGGACCAGGTTTTGGCCAGCTTTGGAAATTTAAACTACATCCGGTTTCTGCCCACAGGCGAGATCTTGGTTCGGCCCCTAACCTTGACGGCAGGAAAACTTCAGCAACTTTTTTCCCATTGCATGCTTTTTTTTACCGGAACCGTGCGCACCTCCTCCAAGATAGCCTCCACCTATGCGGTTGGCATGAGGGCCAAGAAGCGTGAACTCCAACTGCTTCCCGAATTGGTGTCCGAAGCATGCCAACTGATCTCATCGCCAAGACCGGATTGGAAAGGTTTTGGCGGACTTCTCGATGAAGCGTGGCAAATGAAAAGAGCAATCAGCCGTGTAATATCCAACTCCAAGATCGATTCCATCTATCGGATCGCAAAAAACCACGGAGCCTGGGGAGGGAAAATTCTTGGTGCCGGAGGGGGGGGATTTTTTCTCATCTTCGCTCCGCCCGAAGTTCAGCCCAAGATCCGCAATGAGCTTGGCCGTCTTCTCGAGATACCTTTTGATATCGATCGAGTTGGATCCCAAATTGTTTTTTATGATCCTGAAATCGACTATCGCAAGCTGGACTCATTCAAGTCACGCAATCCAAGGAGACGCATCCTTGATTTGACGGGCGACTCATGGAAGGGAACAAAATGAATGCTCAGGACCTGATTCGATTTGAGGAAGATATTGCCTCCGAATTCAACGCATCGAAGATCCGGGCTCCTGTCCACCTCTATTTTGGTAACGAGGAGCCGATCATCTCCATCTTTCGTAACATCCGCCCGCAGGACTGGGTGTTTTGCTCCTGGCGCAGCCATTATCAGTGCCTGCTGAAAGGTGTGCCGCCAGCCGAGGTGAAAGCCGAGATCATGGCCGGCCGTTCCATCTCCCTCTGCTTTCCGAAATACCGGATTCTCTCCTCCGCCATCGTCACCGGGGTGCTTCCGATTGCCTTGGGTGCGGCACTCGCTGCCAAGCGAAGCGGGCGGGATGAGCGGGTCTGGTGCTTCATGGGCGAGATGACTTCCGAGACAGGCGTGGCCCACGAATGCATCAAATATGGCCGCAACCATGGCCTGCCCATCCACTGGGTTGTGGAGGACAACGAAAAGTCCGTTTGTACAGAAACCCGCAAGGCTTGGAACATGAAAAAGCTCACTTACGAGGATGCTTCTGCCTCCGACCTCACTTATTACCGCTATGCGTCCAAATACCCTCACGCCGGTGCCGGACAGCGCGTCCAGTTCTAAGGCCATGAGTTCATCCCGCCTGAAATATTTCGACGAACTCAAACGCTCCATGGATTTTCTCGCCTTGGATCCTCGTACGGTTTTCCTCGGCCAGGCGGTGGAGGTGCCCGGAACCGCCATGTCCAACACCCTAAAGGATGTCCCGCGGGAAAAGCTTCAAGAACTTCCTGTGGATGAGGAGATGCAGATGGGCATGGCCAACGGCCTGGCGATCGCCGGCCAAGTGCCCGTCAGCATTTTTCCTCGGTGGAATTTTCTTCTCCTTGCAGTCAATCAGATCGTCAATCACTTGGATAAATTTCCCCTCATGTCCAATGGGGGTTACCGCCCGAAAGTCATCATTCGCACGGGGATCGGATCGGAACGGCCCTTGCATCCCCAGCACCAGCATATCGGTGATTTTACCGAGGCCTTCCGCCTGATGTGTGGCAACATCGAGGTGATTCGCCTGGACGAGCCCGAGCAGGTCTTTCCTGCCTATGAAAAAGCCCTCACCCGCACAGACGGTAAAAGTACGATCGTTGTCGAGTGGGGGGATTTTTACAACGAGAAGTAAGTCCGTGGCTGTTGCTCGACCAATTTTGAATTGGCCCCTGATGGAGAATAACATCCTTCGAGAGGATCTGGATGCTTTGGTCCGTTATCTTCAGCAACCTGAGCCCATGTTGACCCAGTCGGCCCAAGTCCGCGCGTTCGAAGAGGAGTGGTCCCGTTGGCTGGGAGTACAACACAGTGTTTTTGTGAACTCCGGTTCCTCCGCAAATCTCATCACCATGTGCGCCCTGCGGGAACTGCGCGGCCCAGGGGAGGTCATTGTTCCTACCCTTACTTGGGTATCTGATATCGCCTCTGTTCTTCAAGCAGGATTTTCGCCCGTGTTTGTTGATATCGACCCGCATACCCTTGGCACGGATGTTGAGCAGGTGCTTGCCAAGATCACTCCCAAAACCCGTGCCGTCTTTCTTACCCACATCCTTGGCTACAATGCGGTGAACCAAAAACTACTTGATGGATTAAAGGCCAGAAATGTTCCCCTGATTGAGGACGTCTGCGAATCCCATGGGGCTACTTTCCAGGGTCGGAAATGCGGTACTTTGGGCTGGTGTTCGAACTTCTCCTTTTATTACGCCCACCACCTGAGCACGATCGAAGGGGGCATGATATGCACGGATGATCCGCAACTTCACCAGACCTTGCGGATGTTTCGTTCCCATGGAATGGTTCGAGAGGCAACGGAAGTCGCGTTCCGGGAAGACTGGATTCGGCGTCATCCCGATCTTAACCCAGATTTCATATTTGCATTTCCCTCCTACAATGTACGAAGCACAGAACTGAACGCCGTGCTGGGCCGTTCCGCGCTACCCCGGTTGGATGCAAACAACCGTCTCCGTACCCGCAATCTGGAAGCCTTTCTCGGCGCCTTGGATGACAAAAAGTTCCGCACGGACTTTGCCGTGGAGGGTAGCAGCAACTACGCCTTCACACTGGTGATTCGCGACGCGGATCCCGATTACCGGGATCGGGTTCAGACCGCCATGCGGGAGGCGAAGGTGGAGCATCGGCGGGGAACCTCTGGCGGGGGGAATGAGCTCCGGCAGCCGTACCTTCGCCGGCTTTTTCCGGAGGAGTACACAAGGTATCCGCAGGTGGATCACGTCCATTTCTACGGATACTACATCGGCAACTATCCTTCTTTGAAGCTGGAGCGGATTCGGGAGCTCGCGTCTTTCCTGAACTCCGTCTGATATGGGCAAGCTTTCCAATCGGCGGCTGGACGCCCTCTTCATCGAACCTGACTCTTCCGGCGCCGCCTATCAGGATCTGAGCAAGCTCTACGCGGCGATCGAAACGCCCACATGGTCCCTTCTGCTCGGCCAGTCCTGCCGGGCCAAGGGCTACGGCGTCGGGATTCTGGATCAAACTGCAGAACGTCTCAACGACGAGCAGGCCTTGAAAAAAATCGGGCAGGCCAACCCGCGCCTAGCCGTCTTTGTCATCTACGGGCAGAACCCCAATTCCGGCACCACCAACATGATCGGGGCTGGCCGCCTTTGTGCCGAGCTTAAGAAGACTCATCCGGAAATCAAAACGTGCTTCGTCGGTTCCCACACCAGTGCCCTTCCCCGAGAAGTGTTAGGTCTGCCCTTTGTGGACTTTGTCCTTCTGAACGAGGGAGTTTATGCTTTGCACAACCTTCTCGCCACTGACCTGCAGGACAAGATCTGTGCCGTGAAGGGCATCGGCCACAAGACTGGCGGGGTTCTCGTTCTAAACGAGCCCCAGGCGGTTGTGCCCCAGGAGCGGATGGATCAGGATCTGCCCGGATACGCTTGGGATCTTCTACCTTTCGACAAAAAGCCTCTGGATCTTTACCGGGCCCATTTTTGGCATGCGGAGTTCAGCCATGAGAAGCGCACGCCCTTTGCCGCCATTTACACCTCTTTGGGTTGCCGATTCGCCTGTGATTTCTGTATGATTAACATTGTCAATCGGGTGGATAACACCGACGGGGTCGTCTCTGCGAACTCCCGCAACATGCGTTACTGGTCGCCGGATTTCATCACCAAGGAGTTCGAAAAACTCGCCGGCTACGGGGTCGAAACCATCCGGATCTCCGACGAGATGTTCTTTCTCGACAAGCGCTACTATGAGCCGCTTTGTCGAAACATCATCGACCGGGGGCTGAAATTCCGCATGTGGTCCTATTCCCGCGTTGACACCGTGCGGAAGGAGTTTCTGGATTTGTTTCGGCGGGCGGGTATCGGTTGGCTGGCCTTGGGCGTCGAGGCGGGGAACCAAATGGTGCGCAAGGAGGTATCCAAAGGCTCTTTTCAAGATGTAAACATCCGCGAGGTTATCCGGGAGGTGCGGAGTCAGGGTCTCAACGTGATCTCCAACTACATCTTTGGCTTTCCGGACGACACGATGGAGACCATGCAGCAGACGTTGGACTTGGCGTTGGAGTTATGTACCGAGATGGTCAACATGTATCCCTGCCAAGCTTTGCCGGGTAGTCCTCTCTACAATACTGCCCGGCAGTTGGGCTGGAAGCTGCCGGATCGTCCGGAGGGTTTTGCCTTCCTTTCGTACGAAAGCCTGCCTTTGCCCACCAAGAATGTATCGGCGGCGGAGGTTCTCCGTTTTCGCGACAACGCTTGGCAACGGTATTTTCAACATGCCCCTTACCTTGAATTAATTGAAAAAAAATTTGGATATAAGGAGCGGGCGAATATCGAACAAATGAGGAAAATTAAACTTAGGAGAAAGATTCTTGGGGACTAGGGCGGTTTTTTTTATGAAAAAGGAATTCCATCCAGAATTGAGTGTAATAAGCGGCGCCCCAACGAAAGATTTGTAATTTTCTTTCTCCACCTAACCGCGGTGGTTCGGGGGAGCCGATTTCGGAAACTTTTTTCCCGTAGGACAGTGCCCGCACAGAGAGAAGCGGCTCAATCCCCACGGTCGTTTGAAAAAGGGTCTCGGATAATCGATAGGGAGACTCCTGATCCAAGCCCAGTTCATAAAAAAGATTCTTTCGGTAAATTCTAAAAATTCCCATCACATCGGTGTAGTTTCCGCGAAAAAGGCAATTTACGGTTTTGGTGAAAAGCCAATTTCCGAACCCTGTGATGATATCATCGTCCTCACTTTTCTGCCCTCCGTAATATCGTGAGGCGATGACCATGTCGTGATTTCCCTTTGTGATCTTATCGACCAATCTGGGAATATCTTCAGGAACACAGTTCCCGTCTGGGCTGAGGGTCACGACCCAATCTCCCTTGAGAAGAGGCCATGCTTCGATATAGGCATGTCGAATGCCTTTTTTTCTCTGGCAATAAACCTCTACTCCGCTGGCCTGAGCTATGTCCCTGGTGCGATCCTTGGAGTTTCCGTCCGAGACAAGGATTTGATGAGGGTTAAGGCTGATAATTCGGGGTAAAATTTCACGTAAACCAATCTCCTCGTTTAGAGTGGGTATAAAGATGCTAAGTTTCAAAAACTTGAATTAGGGGTTGAGGCTGGGGTTGGCAAGGACGAGATAATAATTTCCCTTCCACACAACGGGCCAGCTCTGGGCTTGCAGCTTTGTAACGAGAGTACCGACGTTGGGCTCACCAAAAGTCCATCGCTGGTCGATGTCCCCCACTACGGCAAATTTTGCTGACTCCAAGGCTGAATCGTACCGAAATCTTTCCCGGGCGTTGCCATTCTCATAACCTTGTGTGGTCAGTCCATACCATGTGACTACCTGCATAAAAGGCGCCGATCGACATTTCAGCAGCCAAGCAATGGAGGAGTTGGCAATGATCAGGTCCTCTTTCTGGGTTCGTTCATTCAGCCATTGCGCGCACCTCTCCACTTCCCGGGTATCCTGGGTTACCCAATACTGGTTTCGGGGGGTGATCGAACCCCGGAAAGATTGAGGCACCTCGCCGAACAACATTGCAAGGGGAATGAGAAAAAAAAGCAAATCCAGTGGAGTTTTGCCGACGTATTTCTGCACCCCTGCCTGCAAAACTGAGTATAGTTTGGCCCACCCCAGGACCAGGACAGGCAAAACCACCACAGCTTGGTAATAAAAAAGGACCAAATTTCCACGGTTCTTCACCAGCATAAACATGGTCCAAAAACCGATTACAGAGATTGGAAAAAGTCTTTTGTTACAACAGAGCAAGAGACCAATGACCGCAAAAAAATGGAAACTATCCTGCGTAACGAAGTTAAGGATATTGCGGGCTGAACCTGCAAGGCCCGGCGCATCTTGGGCTCCTCGACTCAAGAATGTCCAACGAAGATGGTTAAGGTCTTCCCATAGCCAATTCTTGAAAATCAAATGGATCCATGCAAGGCTGATCAGCAGATAAAGAATGGTAGGCAGGAAAAGAGCAGGCCAGGACCGCGGATTTCGGGCCCGGACCACCAAGGCGGCTAAGGCGGGATGAATAAAAAGAGGATGAGATCCGGCCGAGAGGCCCAGTCCTAAGCCTGCCTTCCAGTCATTCCAACGGGTGGGTGGTTGAAGCAGGTAAAGGACCAAAAGAAGATTTCCGAGGGCGGCGCCATTATGCGCGTAAGACATGCGAAAGTGCACGATCGTTTGCGAATAGGTAAGGAGCATGAGAGCGGCAAACACAGCCCCGCGAGATCCAAAGACTGTTTTACCCAAGTGAAACGTGGCCACGCCGCAGGCGAGGGCCAGCAACGTGTTTAACAACCTGGATCCCAAAATATCGCCACCAAAAATCCGTGAGAACAGGCCGCAAACAGACGTGTAAATGGGCTGATAGGGATAATGAGGGTGCCAAAAGGTGTTCCAAAGGGCCAAATTCGACGGCACCCCATGAGTCAGTTGGGTTGCGGTGTGATGGGTAAGGGTTTCATCCCCATACCAGCCGGGGCTGGTTCGCAGATGGGGCAGGTACAGGGTAGCCCAGCAAACGAAAAGGAGCAGGTACGGAACGAAGCGGGAAAAAAAGAAGGGACGGAATTTGGGATCCACAAATTTAACCAAGATTAAAAGCCGGGTTGAAAGGGGTTGAATGCTTTCTTCTTTAACGCATTATAACTTCTTCGTGGCCAACAACTCCAGCAAACAATTTTTTACCTCCGAAGCTCTCCTCGGATTCCTTCTTGGGGTATCGTTGCTTTTTGGTTGGATATCGCAAGGACCTTCGAACCAGGAGCTGCTGGCCAATTACGCCAAGGCGCAGGATCTGTCCAACCTGATCGCGGAAAACAAGGGCTTTGCCTGGTGGTCGCCACACTATTTGGGCGGAGCCCCCACGGCACCTTTGGCTGGCATGGGTTTATCCCTTTTTTGGATGTGGCTCGGCGGTCTGTTCCTTCCTCCTCTAATCGGCGGGAAAATCATGGGATTTTTGGCCCTGCTGGCCTCCGGCTTGCTGATGGCCTCCTTCCTACGCCGACTGACGGGGGACAACCGGGCCGCTTGGGTGGGGGCCTTTTTTTACGCCCTTGGACCTCAGGCCGCCTTGCGGCTCGCCGGTAACGAGCATATGCCGGTTGTTTTTTGCCTACCTTACCCGCCCCTGATCGGTTGGGCGTTGCTGGAAATCGCCACCCGAAATTCCGGCCGGGGGATCTTGATCCTGGGGCTGGCCGCAGCGGGAATGAGTCTCACTTTTAACAAGATGGCCGCAGTGTTTGGCCCCGTGGCCGCGGGTCTCGCCCTTTGGCTCCATTTTCATTTTCCCACAAAAACCATGCCCCTGTTGAAAGGAGCCCTGCTGGCGCTGGGGGTATGGCTGGTCCTGGGCATATTCCCTCAGCTCCCGGGTTTGCGGGAAACCGGAAACATGACCCTGTTCAGCACGGATCCGCTGGACGGGTGGCAGTCCAGTTTTTCCATCAAATCCTCGCTTTCCTGGTTCGACCGCGGGGGTTTACTCACCCAAGGCATGCCGCCCAACTTCACGGTGGAGGCGGGAGGTTTTTACCTGGGCCTGGTGATGGCCGTGGCCACGGCCATCGCGGTGGAAAGCCGGCGCCGGGGGAATCCATCCCCGCTGGACGGGCCGATCCGCATTTTTTTGGGACTGCTCCTGATGGTGCATTGGTTCAGCCTCGGGCCCCGCAGCGGGTTGGGAGGGATCCTGGAATTCCTAAAATCAGCCCAGGGGGTCCAGAACTGGGTCATGCCCTTTTTTTGGATCGCCGCCCTTTCTCCGATCGCTGTGCTAGCCGTGATTTGGCCCGGGGGGCGTTGGCGCTGGCCGACATTTGCAATCGGACTGGCGGTCTACCTGCTCGTGCCCGGCTTTCAAATCTTCGAGATGATCCCGCTGATCGGCGCGATCCGTGCTCCCTGGTCCTTCTGGCAAGTGGGAGGCGCTTTTTGCCTCGCGGCAGTCGCCGGGGTGGCGGTGGCCCGGCTTTGCCCAGGCAACATGCGACCTTGGGTTCCCTCGTTGGCCTTGCTGCTCGCTGCGCTCGATTTTTCCGCATACTACGCAAAGTTTTTCGGGGCCCAAATGGAAGGCGGCACCTACGAGGCCTTTGAGCGGACGGGCGAGTTTTTGAAAGCCCAACCCAAGCCCGGGGCAATTCTTCCTTTGTCGGGTCGTTACTTCTATCTCCAACTGCCCCAGATCACCGAACGGCCGCTTTCCACCGAGGCTTTTCAATCCTACCTCATGTCCAAAGGGATGAGAGCCCTGCAGGACGGCGGCGGGGCGTCGGCCGATCTGATGAAGATTTCCCTGAGCGCGCAGGGGGTGCGCTACATTTTTATCGATCGCAAGGACGTGGACACGCCCGAACCGCTGCAGACGGCGTTCCGCCAACAGTACCCGGTGGCTTTTGAAAACGAGTTCTTTGCGGTGCTGGAGAACCCCAACTGCCTCGCGCCCGGTTTCCTGGCCCGCAACTACGTCTCCATCCCCAAGGACAGCTACGCCTATTCGGCCGCGGATCTCGGCCTGATCCGGCTCTATTTTCTGCCGGTGGAATTGACGGGGGTGGAGATGAACGACCCGGCGTTGGCTGGGGTGATGAATCCGCAAAATGGTGAGGTGGAGCTGACCCAGGCGTTTCGCGATCGGGAAGGGGAGCCGTTCCGGGTTCTGGATGCCAGCTCCCTGAAACGGGAAGGGCCAAACCGGATCCGGGTGAGCCTGCCTGGGGAGCCGTTTTGGGTCACGATCACGCAAGCCTGGCATCCGGACTGGAAGGTGCGGGTGGATGGGCAGGAAGTGGAGTTAAGTCGAATCGCGCTGGCACTGGCGGGATTTCGCGCCACCCCCGGCTCCCGGGAAGCCATGCTTTCCTTTGAGCCGCCGTTCTGGACTTCCGCGGTGTTGTTTTTGGGCCTGATCGGATGGGTGGGCGGCCTGGGTGGCGCGGCTTACCTGCGCTTTGGGCTCGCCCCAAAACCTTGGAAGCGTTGGTGGGAAGGGGAGGAGTTGAAACTGGAAACTCCTGCGGAAAAGACATTGGCGAAGAAAAAGGAGGAAAAGGGGCAAAGCAACGCCGGAAAGATCCAGAAGTTTTTGGTCATCATGCCCACCTACAACGAGGGGGACACCATCCAGCAGGTGCTGGAGGAGGTTCAGGCCAAGGCGCCCGGAGCGGAGATCCTGGTGGTGGACGACAACTCCCCTGATGGGACGGCCGCCAAGGTGAAACAGGTGCCGAATTTCGGTAAGAAGATTCATCTCCTGGAGCGACCGGGGAAGGCAGGGCTGGGTTCCGCCTACAAGGAAGGGTTCCAGTGGGCGATGAAAAGAGGCTATGACGCAGTGGTGGAGATGGATGCCGACCTTTCCCACGATCCGGCGGATGTGCCGAAACTCCTTCAGGCGTTGAGTGACGGGGCGGATCTTGCGGTGGGATCGAGGTACCTGAATGGGGTGCGGGTGTTGAACTGGCCGCAGTCCCGTCTCTGGGTGAGCAGTTTTGGGGGTTGGTATGCCCGGATGCTGACGGGGTTGCCCATGACCGATCCGACCAGTGGCTTTAAGGCGATCCGCCGCCGAGTGCTGGAAGGTTTGGATTGGGAGAAATTCACGGCGCAAGGGTACGGATTCCAGATTGAGATCCATTTTCTGGCATGGCAGGGCGGTTTCTGCTTGCGCGAAGTCCCGATCGTTTTCACCGAACGGAGGGAAGGTCAGTCAAAAATGTCCCTGCAGATCGCCCAAGAGGCCGCCTGGAGGGTGTTGCAGCTTGCGCTCCGGAGGGTCTTTCCGTGAGCAGGGAGGCTGTACCCGGGCGGCACCCGTGGAATTGGCCGTTTGACCGAGCCGACTGGATCCCGGCAGGCATCGCTTGGCTCGCCTCCCAGGTCCTGTATTTCTTCACCGCGCAGCCAAACGTGGGGCTACTCGATTCCGGCGAGTTTTTGACTGCGGCCGTCCATGTGGGTGTGCCACATCCCACCGGCTACCCGCTTTGGACCATCTTTTCCCATCTCTTCACCTTATTCCCGATCGGAAACGGTGCGTGGGAGGTGAATCTTTTTTCCGGCTTTTGCACGGCAATTGCGATTGGAATTGTGGCGCTG
>Ga0214917_10005102_pt1 | contig 14164 bp, 16 predicted proteins | sample LL_1208_BB_MetaG_FD_177983 | JGI IMG/M metagenome (GOLD analysis project Ga0214917, IMG submission 177983) | Freshwater microbial communities from Lake Lanier, Atlanta, Georgia, United States - LL_1208_BB | ecosystem: Environmental > Aquatic > Freshwater > Lake | place: USA: Georgia | collected... | reverse complement strand
GCTTCTGTTGATCTCGTCATCCTCGCCCGCTTTATGAAAATTCTTTCCCCAGACTTCGTCTGGCACTGGAAAAATCGGATTCTAAATATTCATCCCTCTCTGCTTCCCTCCTTCCCCGGTGCCTCCGCCTACCGGCAGGCGTACGACAAAGGAGTGAAAATCGTCGGAGTGACTGCACACTTCGTAACCCCCGACTTGGACCAAGGCCCAATCCTTTGCCAAGACGCTCTCCGACTCCGACCAGACGAACCTCTGCCGAGCATTATCGCGCGCGGCCAAAAACTGGAATCTTCCTGTCTCCTCCGCGCCCTCAAGCTCTGCCTCAGCCGCCAACTTGACGTCCACTGGGGCAGAGTGCACGGCGTCTAAGGGGTAGTCGTCTCCTTTTTCTCCACGCCCCCTTCAGGCCCCTCTCCGGCGGGAACCTCCGCCGAACTGGAAACCTTCGGTGCAGCCTCCGCCGGCACTTTCACAAACTTCACGGGTCCTTTCCTTCCTAAACTGTTTTTCCAAGTCCCCTCTAAGCTTTTTGCGTCGCTCGAAATCTGAAGATCCAACTCTACCTTGGGATCAAACCCTGGCTTAGGAAGTTGAGTATAGGTTAACGGCAACTTTACCCGCGCCCCCTCGATCTTTCCCTTCCCATGCCACACCCCCGGCCCCCCATCCGCCCACACTCCATACCCCGCGACATGCAAAAAGGGTCCCTCCTGAGAAACAATTACCGTCGATTGCGATATTCCGACCGTCGTATTCTTCCAAAGCCCCACCAGATCAGCCTCAGCCGCCCAACTTAAGCCCCACATCCATCCGACAAGAGCACCGTAGACCCAAATCTTTTTCATCAACCTGAATCTGCTCCTCATCTTTTTCTCGGCAAGCGAGAAACCTTTTTTAGTCCCTGTACGGCGACAGTGACTTTTCCACCTGAAAGATGCAGAGCACTTCTCGCCTCTTCGACGCTCGTTTGGGTCAGAGCACGCACCAACTGAATGGCCCGTGCATGTAACTTCTCATTCGACGGCACCACATTCACCATAAGATTGTCAAACACTCGACCCAGCCGAATCATGGCTACCGAACTGAGAATATTGCACACCATCTTTGTTGCCGTCCCAGCCTTCAACCGTGTCGACCCCGCAATTAATTCTGGCCCCACATCCAACCGAACCACCGCTTGAGGCCTAACTCCTCCCTTTACGGGACTCCAATTCGGATGAGCCGTAACAAGCACCGTTGCCGCTCCCAACCTACACCCCTCCCGAAGCGCCCCATGCACAAACGGAGTCCTTCCACTCGCCGTCAATCCAACCAAAACATCCCGTTTCCCCACCCTCCTCTCGGAAACCGACCGCTTTCCCGCCTCGGCATCATCCTCCGCTCCCTCCTGAGCTCGAAAAATCGCCTCCGGCCCACCCGCCAAAATTGCCTGCACCTGCTCCGGCGGAGCATGAAAAGTCGGAGGCATCTCACTCGCATCTAACACGCCCAGTCGACCACTGGTTCCCGCGCCCACGTAAAAAAGTCTCCCGCCCCGTTGCAACGCCCGAGAGACAATTTCAGCTGCTTTCTGGATCTCCCCTCTTGCCTTGTGAAGGGCTCGCACAGTAAAGGCCTCCTCCTCCACAAAAAGTCGAACCAACTGATGCACAGATTTTTTATGCAATCCCCGGGACCGAGGATTGGTTCGCTCCGTCGGCAACGTCTCAACAGAAACCAGTGGCCTCTTCGCATCGACCTCCTCGCCTACACGCAAGAGGGAGCCTGCAATCATTCGCGCTGCCCCTACCTCACCTGAAGTTTTTAAAACGGAAACCTCTGCACCAGAAAAAATTCCACGCAAGGCCCGCACAAACGATTGCCGATAAAATCCGTTTTGAAAAAGCCCTCCCGTCAAAGCCCAGCGCGGTCGCCCCACCCCCACCCTTTTTGCCAACTCCCCCGCCCTCTCCGCTAGCTCCAAGGCACTCGCTCGTACGACGCGACACGCCAGCGGGTCCCCCCTCTCAGCCGCCCTCAAAATTCCAGGTGCAAATCCCGCCAGCCACTCCTTTCCATGAGACCGATAAATCTCCCGCACCAAATAATCCAAATCCGCGGCTCCGCTGTGTGCCATCAAAGTCGCCCCAAGAGCAGGAGCTTTTCCTTCGCGATCCCGTTCCCGCAGTACCGCCCGAATCGCCCGTTGAGCCAAATCATACCCACTGCCCGCATCTCCCAAAATATGCCCATGCCCCCCCGCGCTATATTTCTTCCCCTTTACCCTCCCCACGACGTTGCTTCCCGTTCCCGCAATCACCAAAAACCCATCCTCCACTCCCCAAGCCGCACCAAGCGCCGAGTCCGTATCCTGTCCAACAACCACCTTCCTAACCCTAGGCCACACCTGACGCAAAACTCCTCGCGCCATCTCCATCTCTTTCTTGCCCCTCGCCCCAGCAAAGCCCGCGCCAATCGCCTGCGGCGCCATCGGCACCTTGCTCGCAATCTCCCTCACCACCTTCCTCAACCCCTCTCTTCCCACGAGCATCAAATTTGATCCCCCTACAGTTCCTCCCGCCACACGCCGCCCGCCTTGACCCAGCAGAACCCAGGACGTTTTCGTCCCTCCACCCTCAATCCCTAAAAGGGGAGCCAATTCTTTCGCGTTGCTCTGCTTCACTCTACCCCCAAAATGCCCTTGTTATGGAAAAGCCGCCATGGAAAAACTTTCTCCCCTGCGCCGTCTTCTACGCCTTAATACTGAGTGTCTCCGCCCTCCCCGCAACCCGCATTCAAAAGATCGACTCCTTTGTCCATCTCCCCAGTGACAAAGTTATGCATCTTGGCATCTACACGGTCTTCGGGTTTCTCCTCGGGGCCCTTCCTTACCCCTCCGTCGCATTGGGCATGACAGGATCCCTTCTTGGAGCCCTCGATGAACAGAGCCAACGCCTCGCCCCTGGTCGTGAAGTCTCCTTTCGCGACTGGATTGCCGATGTTCTCGGCATCTCCCTAGGCCTCGCCCTGCGACGCCGCCGCCGGTGAGCAACTCCCCCGCCCAACGCTACGCACGCCTTCTTCAAGAAGTCCGCCGGCACGACCACCTCTACTACGTTCAAGCCCAACCCGAAATTTCAGATGCCGCCTACGATCGCCTCTACCGCGAACTGGTCGACCTAGAAACCGATCACCCCAAACTGGCTGACGAAAACTCTCCCACCCGTAAGGTCGGGGGTGCCCCGCTAGACTCCTTTCGCACCGTCGCACACGCGGTGCGGATGCAAAGCCTCAACAACACCTACAGCGAAAAGGAGCTGACAGAATTTCTCGATCGTGTTGAAAAAAACCTTCACGGGCAAGCGGCTGAGTTTGCTATCGAACCCAAAGTGGATGGCTTGGCCGTAAGCATTCGTTACGAAAACGGCCACCTCACTCTTGGTCTGACCCGGGGTGATGGGGAAAAAGGCGACGACATCACCGAAAATCTCAAAACCATTCGTAATCTCCCCATCTCTGTTCCCGATCTCCCGCCCCGCATCGAATTTCGTGGTGAAGTTTATCTTCCCGAACCCGCCTTCGCCGCCCTCAACCAAACCCGCACAAAAAAAGGTGACCCCCTTTTCGCGAACCCAAGAAACGCCGCCGCAGGGACCCTCAAACTGCTCGACTCTCGCGAGGTGGCCAAACGCCCTCTTGCCATCGTCCTCTATGGCTTGGGGGAATCGGTCGGTCTCTCTCTCAAAACCCAAAGCGAACTCCATCAGAAAATTCTTTCCTGGGGACTACCGGGACACTCCTGGTTTCGCCACGTCCGTACACCTGCCGATGTCCTGACGGCAGTTCGCGAACTCGACCAAGCCCGCGCAAAGTTTTCCTTCGCGACCGATGGTGCGGTCATCAAAGTCAACCGCTTCGACCAGCAAAAAGTCTTGGGCCAGACCGACAAAGCCCCTCGCTGGGCCATCGCCTACAAGTATGCGCCGGACCAATCCGAAACTCGTCTTCTCTCTGTCACCTTCCAAGTCGGACGCACAGGCGTGATTACCCCCGTTGCCGAACTCGACCCCGTTCTCCTGAGCGGCTCAACCGTTTCCCGCGCCACCCTTCACAACTTTGAGGAAATCGCCCGCAAAGATATCCGCGTAGGAGATCTTGTCCGCGTCGAAAAAGCGGGAGAGGTCATCCCCGCTGTCATCTCCGTCAATCTCGCCAAACGCCCACCTCAATCCAAACCCATCTGGGTGCCCCGCCACTGCCCTGTGTGCGAAGGTCCTTTGGTGAAAGAGGACGTTTTCCTTCGTTGCACCTCTCGCGACTGCATCGGTCAGCTCAAACGTCGTCTTCAACATTTTGCCCACCGCGGCGCGATGGATATTGAAGGCTTAGGAGAAGTCATGGCCGCACAACTTGTGGACGCCGGCCTCATCCTCCACTTGGATCAGATTTACGATCTCACACAGGAAAAACTCTCAAGCTTGGAGCGCATGGGCGACAAATCGGCCGAAAACCTTCTGGCAGGAATTGATGCCAGTCGCCATCGCACCCTCGGCCGCCTCATCTTTGCCCTCGGTATCCCCCAAGTCGGCGCTGTTCTTTCCGAGACTTTGGCCCGCCACTTCGGATCTCTTTCGGCACTCACGAAAGCCAAAGTAGCCGATCTGACCCAAGTCAAAGATGTGGGAGAAAAAGTTGCCAAAGAGATCGTCACCTTCTTCCAAGAAAGCGCATCCCGCCGCCTTCTCGATGCCCTCAAAAAGGCCGGGCTTAACTTTGAGGCTTTACCCGAAGAGTTGGCCGTCCGCGGTGGCGTATTTTCGGAAAAGAAGTTCGTTATCACAGGAACGCTCACTCAGCCGCGAGAGGACTTTATTCGCCGAATTCAGTCCCAAGGAGGCTCCGTAGCCAGCTCTGTCAGCGCAAAAACAGATTTCGTTTTGGCGGGGGAAGAAGCTGGATCCAAACTGGAAAAGGCGCGCTCTCTTGGGGTCCGAGTTATTTCTGAAAAAGAGTTTGAAAAGCTTGTCGGCCAGAAAACGGGAGAGTGATATATCTCTATGCAATCTTCTCTTCTCATAGCCCTCTTGTCCGTTTTGGGTTCCCCCTTTCTCTCGCTCGCGCAATCCAATCCAGGCGCGGCAGAAGATGCTGAAATGGAGCGGAGAAAGATTCTTAAAGCGGCCGATCAAGTGGATCGGGTCGACCAACAGGTGGATCAGATTCAAAGCCGTGTCTCCACCCTCGAACAACTGATCACAGAACTTCGCCAGCAATCCCAATCTCTGAAAGAAAGCCTCGCGAACGCGGCGGCAAAATCATCCGAGGAACGTACCGCCCTGCTGGATGAGGTCTCTAAGATGATTGCGGAGCGAAAAGAGCGCGAAAAACCTAAACCTGCCGAAAAACCCGCCACTCAAAAAGTCACCGAGAAAGAAGGTTACGAACACGTCGTCGCTAAGGGGGACACGCTAAGCTCCATAGCCCAAGCCTACAACTCGGAGTACCAACTAAAACTTACTGCTGAATCGATCCGTCAAGCCAACCAGCTCGTTAAGGGAGCCCCGCTGAAAATCGGGCAAAAGATTCTCGTGCCCTCAAAATAAATCCAATGAGCCAGCTGGCCTCCTTATACAAGCTTCAGAAAGTCCAAACGGGGAGAATCTTGGGCCCGATGGACCTAGATCACTTAAAAGCGCTCGCGAACCAGTCTCTCATCGCCCCAGACGATCTTGTTCAGATCGACGAGGGGCCTTGGATTAAGGCCCCAGAAGTTGCGGGTCTCGAGATGCTTTGGTGGGTCGAGCCCTTGGATGGTCCTCGGTACGGCCCCACCACGGCAGGAACAATTGCAGAGTTTCTTCAGAGTGGCCAACTCGGGGGCTCGGAACTCGTCACTCACGTTCGCAACAAAGAAACCTATACAGCGTCCGAATTTATTGAAGAAATGCGCCGCCGGCGCGCTGCTCGCCTCAAAAGCAGAACGATCAAACTTGAGGAAGCCCCGGAAACAACTCCATCCTTCGAATCCAGCCCCGCTTTTGATTCCGCGCTGCGTCTCAGAATTAAGCAACTGGAGACCGATCTGGCCAAAGCCCGCGAACAGCTCGAAGCCCAATCCCACGAACTGGCCCGTCTCCGCGCCTCCCTCTCCTAAAGTCTTCCCACCCTTCCGCTTGACCCACCCTCGTCCTCGTCGCTACTTTTTGATGTTCAACATCTTCTTTTTTTATGCGCCACACTATCTCTGTCGTAGTCCAGAACCGCTTCGGTGTTCTCACCCGAATCGCAGGCTTGTTTAGCGGCCGCGGGTTCAATATCGACACCCTGAACGTCGGCCCCACGCAAAACGACAAGATCTCACGCATGACACTCGTCGTTGTCGGGAACGATCAGGTCCTCGAACAAGTGGTCAAACAGCTGAATAAGCTCGTCGATGTTCTCGAAGTTCACGATTTCAAGGATGGCGATGTCATCGATCGGGAACTGATCCTCCTTCGGCTCAAAGCCACCTCATCCACTCGTCCTGAGGTCATGCAAATCTGCGATATTTTCCGCGCCAAGATTGTCGACGTCCAATCCAGTAGTCTCTCGATCGAGGTGACAGGGGACGAAAGTAAAATTGATAAGTTTCTACAACTCATGAAACCCTTCGGCGTGCTGGAACTCAGCCGAACAGGTCGTATAGCCCTACCCCGCCGCTGATCTTACCCCTCAACAAAACCCTAAACTGGAGAAACACCTATGCCCGCCCGCATCTACACCGACCGTGACGCCAATCTGACCCCACTAAAAAAACGCCGTGTGGCAGTCATCGGCTTTGGCTCCCAAGGCCACGCCCATGCCCTCAACCTCAAAAATAGCGGCATCAAAGTCACCATCGGTCTTTACAAAGGCAGTAAGTCCATTGCCGTCGCAAAAAAACACGGCTTTAAAGTTCTTCCCACTGCCGAGGCGGTTCGTTCTGCGGACGTCATCTTTGTGGCTGTCCCGGACCTCAAGATTCCATCGGTATACGAGAAAGATATCGCCCCTAACCTTCGCAAGGGTCAATGCCTCCTCTTCAGCCACGGCTTTGCCATTCACTATAAAACGGTCAAACCCCCGAAGAACGTGGATGTCATTCTCGTTGCTCCAAAAGGCCCTGGCCACATCGTGCGTCGCCAATATCAAGAAGGTCGCGGGGTCCCGGCCCTTTTTGCAGTCCAGCAAAACCCCTCCGGCCAAGCACGCGCGATCGCCATGGCATGGGCACGCGGGATCGGCGCCACACGCGCAGGCCTTCTGCAAACCACCTTCAAAGAAGAGACCGAGACCGACCTCTTCGGCGAACAAGCCGTTCTTTGCGGGGGCACTTCTGCCCTCATCCAGGCAGGCTTCGAGGTGCTTCTCAAGGCAGGCTATCAACCCGAAGTTGCTTACTTCGAGGTTCTGCATGAGTTAAAGCTAATCGTGGATCTGATCAACGAATCCGGAATTGCAGGTATGCGTTTCTCGATTTCGGAAACCGCCAAGTACGGTGATGTCACACGCGGCCCGCGCGTGGTGGATGGTCGCACGAAAAAAGCCATGGAATCCGTTCTACGAGAAATTCGTGACGGAACCTTCGCCAAAGAGTGGATTCGCGAAAGCCGTACTGGAATGAAGCGGTATCACGCTCTACTCAAAAAAGGCGAAAAACACCCCATCGAAAAAACAGGGGCTCGTCTTCGTGGCCTGATGCCTTGGATACGCCGCAGGAATCTCAAAGGGGCTCAAGCCGCGTACTAACGGGCTCCTCAATTGGGGCGGCCTGTCTTGTGGTAATTTGCGTTACCCAAGAGGTGCAATTTTGGGTATTTGGTCTTAAGATAGTTTTATGCCCGATGACCGCATCTTAATTTTCGATACGACCCTCCGCGACGGCGAACAGTGCCCTGGCGCTGCGATGACCCAGCCCCAAAAGCTGGCCGTCGCTCGCCAGTTAGCTCGTTTGGGTGTCGACATTATTGAGGCAGGCTTTCCCATCGCCAGCCGAGGAGACTTCGAGTCTGTTCATGAAATCGCCAAAACGGTCCGCGGGCCTCAAATCTGTGGGCTCGCTCGGTGTGTTCCCGCAGACATCACCGCCGCAGGGGCTGCCGTCAAACCCGCTGGGAAAAAAGGCCGAATCCATGTATTTCTCGGAACCAGCAAAATCCACCGCGAATTTAAATTAGGCAAAGCCCGCAAAGAGATTCTTCGACTCGCCGTGGATGGGGTGCGAAGGGCCAAGAAATTCACCCCGAATGTTGAATTTTCACCCGAGGACGCATCCCGCACTGAAATCGATTTCTTGATCGAAGTCGTCGAAGCCGCCATTGCCGCAGGTGCGACCACCATCAACCTTCCTGACACCACGGGTTACGCAACACCCGAGGAGTACGGCCGCATGTTCTCCGATGTGCTCACCCTGGCACACGGCGCGACCGATGTTGTTTTGAGCACTCACTGCCACAACGATCTCGGCTTGGCCGTCGCGAACTCCCTTTCTGCAATTCACGCGGGAGCACGTCAGGTCGAATGCACTCTGAACGGAATTGGCGAACGCGCAGGTAATGCCGCCCTCGAGGAGGTTGTCATGGCTCTGCGCACTCGTTCTGACTGTTATCCTCACATCACAACAGGCATTCACAGCCGCGAGATTGTCCGCACCTCTCGGCTTGTTTCAGGAGCGTGCGGTTTCCCTATTCCAAGAAACAAAGCCATCGTGGGCCTCAATGCTTTTGCCCATAGCTCGGGCATTCATCAGGACGGGATTCTTAAAAAACGTGAAACGTACGAAATCATCAACCCGCAAATTGTGGGCTGGGGCAAAACAGAGCTTCCTCTCACCAAACATAGCGGTCGTGCGGCCGTGGCTTCTCGGCTCAAACATCTTGGGTACACCCTCCGGCCTGCTGAGCTCAATGCCATCTTCACTCGATGCAAGGAAATCGGTGACAAGAAAAAGTTCATTTATGACGATGATCTTGTCTCTCTCGTGGGAGCTCATATTCAGAATCCACGTGAAACATACTCCCTCCATGCCCTTCACGTTCATATGGGGACAGGGGAAAAGCCTGTGGCAGAAATCAGCCTCCGCTGCTCAAAACAAAATCACTTTGCGATTGGCATAGGAGATGGTGCCGTCGACGCCGTCATGAAAACCATCGATCAGATCACGGGTCTTCATGGTCATCTCACCGAATATCAGGTGCGTGCCGTGACCGAGGGCAAAGATGCGGTGGGAGAAGTTAGTCTGGGAGTGCGTTTTAAGGCCAAAAGTGATCCCGTTGCTGGCCGCTCCGCAGCTACCGATGTGATCGAGTCTAGTGCGCTTGCCTATCTTTCCGCTGTGAATCGTTGGCTGGCTGAAAGCGGTCGGGCCTCCCCAAAGAAGACCCGACGCGCTTTAGCCAATCCTTAACTTTTTCGATTAATCGTAACTGGGATTGCGAGGACCGCGCTCGTAATCAAACTCCGAGCTCCGCTCAGGCCGCTCGTCCCGCGGGGGGCGATCCTGACGACCGCCTCCACCAAAACGTTCTCCTGTGGATTTCGCTCCGTTTACAATCAGAAGCCGTCCCATGAAATCAGTGTCATGGAGCTTTTTGGCGACTTCTTGAGCACCCTCTAGGGTCTGCATCTCGGCAAAGCCGAAACCCTTGGAGTTGCCCCCACCTTCCCGAACCACTTCTACATTTTTAACAGCTGCGATTTTGCTCAAATGATCGAACACATCGCTCTCCGAAGCGTCGTAAGACAGGTTGCCAATGTATAACCTCGGCGTGAGCACCTCCATCGGGGGCGCGGTCCGCGTCCTCTGGGGACGTGGCCCGTCTGTCCTACCATTGCGCTGTCTTGAGTAATTTGAAGCAGGGGCGGCTGATCCACCACCCATTCCAAATAGCTTTTTAATAAAGCCCCAGAAACCACCCGAGCTAGGCCGGGCTTCTCGGCGGGGACCTCCCCGTCCTCCGCCAAAACGATTGTGGCGGCGGTGGCGGCGTTCATGGGGTCCGCCTCCGGGGCGGGATCCGTATCGTGCGTCGTGACTCATAGGTTGATGTGCGGCGGAAAGATATTGCCCGAGCGGACCAACCGAGCGCTCAGCGCCCGATCGACGAAGGATGGATTGAGCCTCGATGGCCAACCGCAATCACTTCCGTGAGGTTCTTATCGTTCTCTTTAGGTCTGCGAGGGTGGGGCGTTTCCTTTGATCCGAAATTAGATCTGGGTCGATCACGGAAACCGGATCAGCACGCCCTTTGTTCGACTCCCCGCCGAACTCCTTTCAAGACAAACAACCTATACGGAAATCCATGCCTTTGCAAGCATGCACAAAGTATTGTTGAGCAAAAACTTAAGCCTGCTGTGGGCTCGTGGAAGGCGACGTAAGCATAGGGGTCGCCCCCATATTCCCTCCACTTAAGTAAAAACCAGCTCCCGCCTGCTGAGGCAGCAACATCATGGCTAACGCCTCTTTCCACGTTCCATCCACCCAGTACGGATTTCCCAGAAAGTCCCCTGTCTGCCCAAACTCCCCATAAAACCAAGTGTAGTTATCCAAACCCTCCGCAAATCCTCCCGTTTGAGCCACTACCAGCGTCTTCTTTCCATCCGAACCATTCTCCGCTTGGCAAATTAACTCCCCACCATCTTGCAACGTCCAACGCACGTCCCAATAAGTTGTCTCCCCCTCTGTCCAAGTCGATCCGTGCGCCCGAACCATCTGGCTCAACGCCCGCGCGAAACGATTCCAATCATCTACCGCCCACTCGCTGGGCTGTAAAATCTGCTGAACCCGCTGCAAACGAGTCCGCCACTCTTGCGTAATCCGCCGAAGTTCTACAGGACTAATCATCTGCCTATCGCCTCCGATCTCCCGAATCCCCCTCGAGAATCGAGAGCCTGCGGCGTACGGTTTCCACATCCTTCTCATGACGGTTTAGCTGCGACTTCGCCTGCTCTAAAAGAGACAACTGCTTGGCCAACTGAGCCCCTGCCGATTCCAATCCACTCGAAAGTTCTGCATTTCTGGCCTGCAGGGATGCAATCTCCTTATTAATTCTCTGCTCCATCTGATCCACCGTAACGCTCTGTCTCTGAATCTGTTTCCACAAGACAAACCCCCCAAAGCCCGCCAACACAGCGCAGCCTCCGATGATTAAGAGCAACCCCAATCCCACCCCGCTTAAGATCGACGTAACCGCCCTCTGCTCCTTGCGTTGCCGATCCACACTTCGTTTTACATTTAATGCCGTTGGGTTCGTTGGATTCATTTCGGTTTCCTCCTGAGTGCGAGAAGAAGTCGGGGGAACGTAGCCCGCTGGACGGGGAGGCCCCTTAATCACCACCACTTCATCCGGTTCTGCCCCAGCGGCTGCACTGATCTGCGGCGTGCCAAACGGCAGTTCTGGCTCAGGTGCCGAAGCGGATGGGCTGATCGTTTCCTTCATTCTTCTCTGCCCTTCGGATATGAGCGTCTGGCAGACGCTTGGCGAGCGATTCTTTCCTAGCTCGATCTTGGCCCCCCAGCCGCCGCCCTCCTCACCCCCTCCCGATCCGTTAGCCCCTGCCCCCGCCCAATCAAACTTTGCGCATTCAACTGAACCGCCTCATCAGGCCGTTGCCACATTGCCTCCAACACCCGACAAATCGCTTCGTCCTCACCTCCCGCGTGATCCACCGCCACACGTCGAAAATCCTCCCCCGTCTTCAACGGATACAATCCCGGACACTCCTTTGACCTCGACTCCAACTTGGCCAAGAGCTCCCTCTGCCTGGAGGACGGCGTATGAATATCTTTCATGCCTAAACTTTCCTCCCCCAAACACACTTGTCCAGTAACCCAACCACTCTTTTTTATTTTTCACGGCAATATTATCCCATTCCATCAAGCTTTTTTCTTCGGCTGATTTGCCTCTGACCCAATCCCTTGGCAACTTCAAGTCTATGTACATCTCCTGGCCTTCTGTCCTCGCTGGCGGAGTCTTTGGACTTCTCACCGCATTAGGCCCCTGGTTTCAAGGCCTCTCGATCCATGCCGCTGCTCTTTTTTCCGCAGGTCTCCTTCTCACCTACACATCCATCGGCCTGCTCGTTGCCGTCCTGCCCTCCTTCCGGCCCAAAGTTCTTGCAGGAGCCCTTTGGGGGGCCCTCTACAGCTTTCCAGGCGCCATCTTTACCGCCGTTCCCTACCCCCTCACCGCAGATGCACCCGCCTACTACCGGGAGTTCGCCGGCGGCGGCATGCGGGCCGCCACTCTTACGCTTATCTTTGGCGCCCTCGCAGGAGCCGTCTCTGGATTTTTCCATCGCTCTCGGCCATGAGTTTTTTCACTGTCGTCTCTCGCCTAAATAATCTTCTCTATAGCCGAGACCTGGCTCGACTCGCTCCCCAGGATCGTTCCCTCGCACGTGCCTGGATGATTCAATTTATGAAATCCAACCATCCCGATTGGGACGAAAAAAGAATCGATCGTGAGTATGAGAGCCTTCTTCACTGTCGCCCCATGGCAGTCGACGAGTGGACCCGTCGCCTCCAAGGATGAACTTTTTCCTCTTTCTCATCATAGTCACAGCGACTCTCACTCACTCCGCCCCCTCACCATCGCCACAGCCCGTTGCATTCCGCGTGGGCCCGCTCCGTTTTGATCGCCCAGAATCGTGGCATTGGGTTCCGCCATCCGGAAATTTTCGTGCCGCTCAACTTGAAAAGAAATCGCCCGCCGGCACCCCTCTAACGCTGACTTTTTCCCGTTTTTCGTCAGGCGAAGGTGGCTCGACACAAGCCAATCTCGATCGCTGGACGGCTCAATTTACCACCTCCAACCCACCTCGTACCGAAATCAAAAAAGGTTCGGAAGGCACACTCACCCTCTTTCACCTCGAAGGCACGCTTCGGGCCGGTACCCCGGGTGGTCCCACTCGCGACCTGCCCCAAGCACTTCTACTCGGAGCCATCCTCGAATCTCAAGGTGAACAGGTTGTGATGAAGCTTGCGGGACCCGCTCAAGCCGTATCTTCAGCCGAAAAAGATTTTCTCCACCTCGCCTACCTTGCGATTGGCCTTACGCCTTAGGCAGGTGTGCCTCGAGCTTTGCCGGTTCACTCAAAGACAAACGCCGATAGAAACAGCTCTTTTCTCCCGTGTGACAAGCCACCCCACCTTTTGGGAGTCGCACCTTCAACACAAAACAATCTTGGTCACAATCCACTAGAATTTCTTCTACTGTCAAAAAGTTTCCCGAACTCTCTCCCTTAATCCAGAGCTTCTGCCTCGATCGACTGAAAAAGGTGGCTCGCTTCGTGCGCCGCGTTGCATCCAATGCTTCCTGATTCATATAGGCCGTCATCAGAACCTCTCCTGAGTCAGACTCCACAACGACCGCCGTAATCAATCCCTTCGAGTCAAACTTCGGCGAAAAGTCCTCTGACCCACACGAGGATGCGGGAGATCGGCCTTTCAAACCGGTCTTTCCAAACTACTTTTTGACGGGTGCAGGCGCCGTAGGAGGGACAGGGGGCGCGGAAACGGGAGGTGTGGTCGCCGTCACAGGTGCGGGAGCAGGAGGTGCCGGGAGCAAGATTTTCACCGCTGCTTCCTTCCTCAAATCCTCTAGCAAGAGCCGAGTGGCCTCACCCTGTTTGAGACGCTTCAAGTGGGACATGATCTCGTTCTTCACATCTTCCAGCTTAAGATTTTTTGCAGCTTCCTTCGCCTTGACCTTCAGGAAGTGAAACCCGAAGGGTGTTTCAAAGACCGCACTCGTTTTTCCAGGTGCAGTTGAAAAAGCCACTTTCTCAAAATTAGGGGTCATCTGACCTTTGCTAAAGGGGGGAAGTTCGCCGCCCCTCGCCTTGCTACCTGGATCATCCGAAACCTCCTGTGCCACTTTCTCAAAGGCTTCGCCTTTGTTCACGCGAGCCAGTGCGGCCTCGGCGGTTTTCTTTTTCGCCGCCTTTGTCGCTGCATCTGCGGAAGCATCCACCTTCACCAAAACATGCTGGGCCTGAACCGTCTCGCCCCTCTGCCAGAGCTTCGGATTTTCAGAATAAAACTTTTGCACATCTTCATCCGAAGGCGCTTTCATGGACGGTTCCACGCGGGCGCGCATCAGGTTGTCGACTTCCAGCTTCTGCTCGATCTCCTGCAGCATCGCCTGCTCTGTCGTCTTGGCTTTGG
>Ga0214917_10005101_pt1 | contig 14165 bp, 13 predicted proteins | sample LL_1208_BB_MetaG_FD_177983 | JGI IMG/M metagenome (GOLD analysis project Ga0214917, IMG submission 177983) | Freshwater microbial communities from Lake Lanier, Atlanta, Georgia, United States - LL_1208_BB | ecosystem: Environmental > Aquatic > Freshwater > Lake | place: USA: Georgia | collected... | reverse complement strand
CATTTTATTTTTATTTATATAATATATATATTTATAGAAATAAAAATATTACAGTATTAAAAAAATCATAGGTTTTTAATATCTTCTAATAGCTCTATAAGCGCTTTGACTTGCACTATAATCATTACCTGCAAATGATTTATCATTGTAATTAGATACCATTGCCTTTTGTTTTAAATAAGTAGTATAATCCGAACTGTCATAAACAAATTTTACATTACATGCGGCTGCTGGAACACCAGGTGCAATTTGATTACCAGTGTAAAGAGCACTTGGTGTGCATGATTTAGAAACAGAACCAAAATGTTGTCTTAATCCCTTAATTTGTGGTCTACTTTGAAATGTTTGACAAGAACCACCACATGAATAATTGTCACGACTTAAAAGATCGCCAGAGTTAGTTACTGCACGAAAAGGTGTTATGATTTGTTTTTTTTTAGCTGCTCTTAATTCAGCTTTATAGGTTGTGTTCCATGAATTTCTTAAAGTAAAACGAATATTTTCAAAAACATTACTACCATAAGATCCCTTTTCTGTTGTTTGAACTGCTTGAGGCATATAACCTTGAAAACCTCCACCCAATGCTTTACCTTTGAAATCACCACTTACTAAATAAAATTGTGGAAAGTTTCCACTAATACTATTTGTATAACCAATACTTGTAGACATGATAATAATATATAATATATATATAATAAATATATTATTATGACAATAATAATATTCTATTGAAATTACTAAATTTATCAAAAATGTTAATAAATTTTAAATATTAACAATATATATAAAAACTATTCTTTTTGAATGTTTAATATACTATTTTTGATAAGCGCTATTCTTTTTGTAGTAATTGATTTTATTTATTTGAATTTAATTAAAAAATACTTTGAAAATCAAGTCAAGAGAGTCCAAGGCACAGAATTGCAAGTTAATTTTTTAGGTGTCATTTTATGTTATATATTTTTAATTTTCGGGTTGAATTATTTTATTATTAAATCTAAAAGAAGCCCATACGATGCATTTTTATTGGGAATATTAATTTATGGTGTTTTTGAAACTACGAATTATGCATTATTCAAAAACTGGTCCTTTTTAACAGTTATTTTAGACACATTATGGGGAGGAACATTATTTGCAGTTGTTACTTTTATTATTGATAAATTAAGAATGGTATAGAATAAATTAAAACTATAGTAATAATTATATTTGTATTCAATGATAAACCAGCAAAATAAGAACTAAATAAACATGCAAATATAACCATGATGCTATCCGCAAGAACTGCTTTATAACCAGAATCATCTGCATATTTTTTGAAGAAATCCAAAATAAAACTAAAACCTTTTGGGACACTTTTGAAAAATAAATAAAATAATATATCATGTGTAATTTGAACACACAATGCTAATAAAATAAAGTAAACGATATTCCATTTTTTAAAGATGAAACCATATAAAAATCTAGTTATTACTATTCCTAATACTATAATTAAAATATCAGCTATAACTGCGGATAAATTGAAAATTTTATACCATTTATGTAATATTTTTGATGAAATAAAATTATTTACTAATAATAATAAAACTATTACATCTATTGCAATACAACCATTCAAAATTGGTAAATAATCACTTGTATTTGAAAAATTGGATATGTCTTTAAATATCATATTTTTATATTATTATAATAATAAATTAATATTATAATAATAATAGATTAATATAATAAATATAAATTACCCATACAATTCGCAATATCCATATCTTACATAAATTCATTCACATCATTCTTCATAACAATGGTATTATTTATTAACAATTCTGAAAATTCAATCAACTTTAAATAATTTTCTTCCAATATTTTTTTTGCATCTTTATATGCATTATTAACTAATTCTAATGATTCTTTATCCATTACATATTTCGTATACTGAGAATATTTATCGCCTATTCCTAAACTTCTACCCAAAAAGGGATTAGATTCATCTCCAACATTATCATTAAAAAACACTTCTAGCTTGTCTCCCATCCCAAAATTACCAATCATACGCTGCGCTAATTTGTTGGCTTGTCTCAAATCTTCATTTGCACCCAATGAGATAAAATCGTCACCATAATATAAACTTTCTGCTGCTTTACCACCCAAAGTAACAATCAAACGTTTTTTTAAAATATCCTTTGTATATAATCCACCGTCTTTTATCTCAGGTTTTTCACCAAAAATGGTATATCCACCTGCTCCATTGTAAGTAGGTTGAATAGATGCTTTTTGAAATTCAAAATAATTGTTAAAAATAATTGATAATAGCGCATGACCCGCTTCATGAATAGCAACCCTTTGTTTTGTTGTAGGTTCTACGTCAGCATTATTTCTTATTAAACCAACAATTGATTTTTCAAAAGATTCAAAAATATATTTTTCTTGGATCATAGTTTCATTATTTCGCGCAGATAAGATTGCGGCTTCATTGATTAAATTTTTTAATTCTGCACCTGAAAATCCATCCGTAAGCTCAGCAATAGCTTTTATATCAAAAGGTTTATCCGTTTTTTTATTTTTAATATAGAAATCAAGGATTTTCTCTCTTGAAAATTTATCTGGAACAGGAACTCTAATAATTCTATCAAATCTTCCAGGTCTAAGTAAAGCTTGATCTAGAACATCTCTTCTATTCGTGGCGGCCATGACTACAATATCTTCATTGTCATTAAAACCATCCATTTCATACAATAATTGATTTAATGTTTGTTCTCGCTCATCATTTGCCATATTTATTCCAGCTCCACGTTGTCTACCAACCGCATCAATTTCATCAATAAATATGATGCACGGCCTATTCTTACGAGCAGTGTCAAACAAATCTCTAACACGTGAAGCTCCCATACCGACAAATAGTTCGACAAACTCTGAGCCAGAAATAGACATAAAAGTTGAATTTGTTTCAGTTGCAATTGCTTTCGCCAATAATGTTTTACCAGTGCCAGGGGGTCCTTCCAACAAAATGCCTTTAGGCATGTCAGCACCAATTTTCTTATATAACTCCTTTTTTTCAATATAAGAAATAACTTCCTTACATTCTTCAATAACTTCTGGGCTTCCTGCCCAACTAGAAAGAGAGACATTTGGTTTAACAAACAAATCATTTTCTTTTTGATTAGTGGGAAAACTAAAAGGTGTCATACCTCCGCCACCGTTTCGTATGTTGTTGTTATTGAATCTTGAATTCATTCTTGAATTCATTCCTTGCATGGTATTTGCTGTATATAATGATGATAAAAATGACAATAAAAACAATATGGGTAAAGCGTAACTTGCTAATGTTAAAATCTCACTAGCTAGATTTTGAATGTTTACAATATTTTGCGGTGTAAAATTAACAAAATATAATGGGACATGTAATTCACTTGCTTTATCAACTAAATTGGGAACTATTATTGGATCTATATCACTTACATGATAATGATTGTATAACAGATCATCTTTTGGCAAATTATCCATACTTACAAGTTGATTGTATTTTTTGTCTACAAATATTTTGGATAACTTATTGTTCAATAAATCTTGTATAACATCGTTATAATTTTCTTTTGTAAAATAAAATTTATATTTTTGTATGAGTTGTAAATCATTGAAATTTTCTTTTTCGTTTATAATCATACTAATTTTACTTTTATGGTTACATTTTGAAATTTTATTTGTTATTTTTTGAAATCCATTTATTCCATTTGTAAAAAATAAAATAACCCAAAATAAATTTAGAATCATTTGTTTATAGTAATATTATTTTTATATTTTTAAATTAATATTATATAATAATATATTATTATAATGCAAGGATTACAAGTTGATATTAATCACTTAAATCCAGGTGTAAGATACAAATTCATTAAGAATGATGGTAGTGTTTATTCTGGTAATTACTATAGAAATTATTTAACGCATGATACGCCGCCAGAAAGTTATCTTGTATTTGATAATTGTATTAATGAAACTAATGGAATAGGCCAAGGTACTGTGAGTATTCCAGTTAATTTTATTAGGGAAATTTATGCTATTGTTTCTGCACCGAGTGGAAAAAAATTACCCGCGGATATTGGTAGAAATATTTCTTCTTATGGTGGAAGAAGAAATGCAAAGAGAAAGAGACAGAAAAGTAAAAAACAGAAACGTAAAAATAAAAAAACAAAACGAAGAAACACAACTAGAAGATGGTAAATAAGTTTATATTAATTATTATAAAAATAATAATATAAAATTAGTATATTATAATATATATAATAATTATACCTTTTACATGAATATTTTTTTAAAATTCTTTACTATATTTTCTTTTCTAACAAATTGTCATTGTTTTTTTTATTCAAATAAATACATTACTAATAAAATAAATCAACATAAATTTAATGTAAAAATACAACACGAAGGATTAGAATCAAAGGTAATAAACGAAACTAAACATAATTTTTATTATTTTGGCGAATTCCCACGATTAGATGCACCCAATGATAAAGGACAATTAACATGGTATCCAATAGGATTCTCTAGTGATTTTGGAAAACAGCCAACCAAAATTACTATACGAGACGTTAATTATGTTGTATGGAAGGATAAATATAATAATTATTATAGTATTAGAGATAGTTGTAGCCACCAAGGTTCTTCTTTTTTACTTGGCAACACATGCAAAAATACTATTTCTTGTCCTTACCATGGATATATTTTTGATGGTTCTAACGGTGAATTAGTCCAGATTCCAAAATTGCCACATGTTGAGTCACAATCACATAATATTGATTGTTTCAAAGTTGTTGAAAAAGGTGATATAGTTTATTTAAACACTGTAGCCATTTTAAATGAAGAAATGAAATCACAAATAGACGAATCATATATATTTACTGAACCCGAATTTTATGATAAATCACAAAGGGTAGTTTATCTTGCAGAAGATTTTGAGCATTATGCAAAATTTGTAAGTGTAAATAGTCTGGACATTTGTCATATAGGTTTTGTTCACACTTTTGGTAATAGAAAAAGCCCTAACCCTTTACATAATACCAAAGTAATAAAAATGGACGAGCCTGGACAAAATCAAGATCACCACTACAAAATAATTTATGAATACGTGGCTGGAGAGAATTCATTGGTTAATAAAATATATAATTTTGATAATATTACTGTTGAAAATGAATATGCTTTACCTCATTCTACAGTCGCAAGAGTAAAATTTGGTACAATGACGTCAACTATTATAACACATGCATTGCCTATTTCAAAATTCAAAACAAAACTTTTTGTAAAAGCTTATAGAAATTATTGGAGTTATTACCATGAAAAAAATACATTTTATTTATTACATCCATTTGAAAGTATTATAAATTATTTTGGAGACAAGATAACGTATAATACGATGTATAACACTTTAAAACAAGATAAGGCGATTGTAGATAATATTGATAAGACGAGTTATGAGGGGATGCATGGTAAATTTAGTATTATTTATGATATGTTTTCTAATCATTATAAAAATAACTATAAGATGTTTTATGAATCACCTTCCATGTTTAAAGAGTAAAACAAAATATTTTTGAAATTTAATTGATAAATAAAATAAAGAAATATAAATAAATAAAAAGAAATAATCTATTTATTAAAACTATGGATAAAGAAGAAATCTTTAAGTATACAGCAATTATTGTAGAACCACGTAAGCATAATGCGTTAGAATTTGTCTTAAATAATATATGCGATTGTTTAACAGATGAATGGAGAATTATATTATTCCATGGTAAAAATAATGATGAATATGCAATGGAAATAGTTGACCGTTTAAATAATATATATAAAAACAGAATTTCATTAGTCAATTTATATGTTGATAATTTGAGTCAACAAACATATAGTCAATTATTAGCTAATAAAAATACAATATATGATCACATTGAAACGGATGTATTTTTAGTATTTCAAACAGATTCAATAATTTTAAAAGAAAATTCACATATGATAAACAACTATTTGAATTACGATTATGTTGGTTCACCGTGGCTAAGATGTAATTAGTGGCTAAGATGTAATTAGTGGCTAAGATGTAATTATGAGCCTACAAAAAATTGTGATTTTATTGGCAATGGTGGTTTTAGTTTGAGAAATAAAAAGAAAATGATTGAGATTATGGAAAAAATTCCATATAACAATGAATAAGAAGATTTATATTTTACTACAAACTACAATAATATTGTAATTAATAAACCTTCCTATGAAAAAGCATTAGAGTTTTGTGTAGGAGAAGCTACTACACTTAATAACTTAGAAAATATGTTTGCCGTTCATCAGTTTTGGCCATGGAATTATAAAATAAATATAAATGATAATATAAATAATATTTATCATGATATAATAGAAAAATATATAGAATGTGGAGTTTTATTAACTTTACAAAGTGAGTTTTAAGTTTTTTTTTTTATTTTATAAATCCTTTTTCTAAAAGTTGTCAGTAATAAATCTTGGAGCAATATTCATTGTGTTTAATTCTTGAAATAATAATTTGCATGAGTAAGGTATTTCCAAGTATGCAAAATCACTTCTATTATCACATATTCTACAATGATGTATATGCATTTCATCATTATAGGCTGCAATTAAACCACATTTTTTACAACTATATACTGAATATTTATCCGAAGCATCATACATTCTACCCCGTGTAAATCTTGCCGCACCATGTGAAACCATCGCATCTTTTTCCATTTCACCAAATCTTAATCCTCCATCACGACTACGACCTTCTGCTGGCTGTCTAGTTAAATTTACCATAGGTCCAATAGAACGACTGTGTGCTTTGTCATTTACCATATGTTTTAATCTTTGGTAAAACACTGGTCCCATAAATACACTGCATTCTATTTGTTCGCCGGTTAAACCATTATGTAATAATTCATTGCCATGAGCTTCGTACCCTAATTTAATTAATTCGTCGCATATATCTTTCACTTCAAATTGACCAAATGATGTTCCGTCACCAAATAATCCTAATTCAACTAATACCTTTCCTAGTACTGTTTCTTTCAATTGTCCAATAGTCATACGGGATGGTATAGCATGTGGATTAATTATGATATCTGGTTTTATACCACTTGCAGTAAATGGCATATCAGCTTCTGGGATGATATTACCAATAGTACCTTTTTGCCCGTGTCGACTACTGAATTTATCGCCAATAACTGGCTTTCTTACGATGCGTAATCGCACCTTGGCAAAATTATAACCTTCGCCATTTCTATCAATGTAATTTTTATCTACATATGTTTCTTCGCTAGTTCTATGAATACGACTTTGATCTTCATACTTAATTACCTTTGTATGATCATTTCTATTTTCTTTAATAGGCGTTACTTTGGCAATAATAATATCACGATTTTCAACTAACGTATTCTCAGGTATTACACCTTTACTGTTGACTTTATTGTAATTACCAAATTTCATTCCTTTTGTTTTATTCGGATCTGGTTTGCATCTAATTTCCTCATCACCATTTATTTTTTGTTTATCTTCATCTTTTTCTGTATGATAAATCGTTGTCACAAACAAGCCTCTATCAATTGAACCTTTATTGAATAACAATGAATCTTCTTGATTATAACCAGTATGTGTCATAATAGCAACAATTACATTTGTTCCAGATGGAATTTTATTTAATTGAATCAAATTCATGACACGCGTATCAACTAAAGGTCTACTTGGGTAATTCAAGACATAAGCAGTCTTGTCCATACGATTTTCGTAGTTGGTTACATAGACACCCATTGCTTGCTTACCTTGCGCGCACTGATAGCAATTGCGCGGTGACTGGTTATGCTCTGGAAAAGGAATACATGACGCAAGTACTCCAAAAATAGTGCTAGGATGAATTTCACAATGTGTATATTTGTATGTCCTATCACCTTTTTGTAGCAAATCTTTAGGTTTCGTTGCAATCATTGACCACATTTGTTCATCAGAATCTATGTATTCTATAACAGATTCATTATTATCATAACCAATTAATAAATTATCCCAATTAATTTCACTATTTTTTAATTTATTTATCATTATATTTGTAATTAAAATATTATTATTTTTTACTCTTAATAATGGTCTCATTAATCTACCACCATCATTACAGATTCTTAATTCTTTGTTTCTGTAATCAATTATAATAGAAGTATAAATATTAATTATCCCCTTATATTTTTTTTCTTTTAAAGAAATATATAACTTTTCTACGTCATTTGTAATCCCTATCCAAGCACCATTTATAAATACTTTAACTTTATCATGTAATTCAATAGATGTTTTAATATCATTAATACTAATTATACTGGGCATAACATAATCATATAATGAAGATGAATTTGAATATATAGTTATATGAGTCATATAACTTAAATTCTTTACAATACCAACGGACTGCCCCTCAGGAGTTTCTGCAGGACATACCATCCCCCATGATGTATTATGCAGTTTACGCGGAGGAATAAGTTTACCACTTTTATCAGTAGGAGTTGAAATTCTTCGTGCATGACTTAAACTAGAAACGTATGTTAATCTATTCAATACCTGTGCTACACCAACTTTATTTGTATTTGAATGTTTAATTCCAAAATCACCAGTTGCTAGAGCTCTTTTTAAACCATTTTCTATAGTAGTTGATTTAATTATTTTACATATATTAGTAAAATTAATTATGTTTTCATAATCATCTTTGGATTTCCATGATCCTGTGTTAATTTCACGAATCACTTGTTTTTCCATATCTTTTACTAATTTATTGAAGTAATTTCTAAATAAATTGTTCAATAAAGTACCAGTTAAATCAATACGTTTATTTACAAACGAATCTCTATCGTCTTGTTTAATCATTTCAAAATTTGCTTGAAGTAATTTATTTGCCATATAACCCAAGAAATATATTTTCTGTATTGCATTATGACAATGTGGAAATAAGTCATTATTTAAAATATCTATAGTAAACTCAAATTTTTTCTTAGCACCTGTTTCCCTGTCCATATTTATAGGCGTATACATTGCAAAACCAGTTATATATTTTATACACTCTTCTTTTGACAAATATTTATTTGCATCAATAATAGAACTTTGTAAAGCTTCTAATAATTTTTTATTATTATCATTTTTTATATCTAATAAAATTTTTTCAGATATTTCTTTATCTGTTACCACCCCTAAAGCACGAAACACTATAAATAAAGGTATTGGTTGTTTAATACGAGGTATTTGGACAAATATAGGATATCCAAATCCATTATTTTTTGAACTGATCATCATATTTATTTGTTTTGGTGAAATGCATTTAAAATCAGGAACAGATTTAATTTCAGCTATCCATGAATATTTAGTATTATTTTTTGAAACATTAAAACAATATACTTTGTTTTCAGCAGCTCTTTCTTGTCCCAAAACAGTTTTTTCAGAACCATTTATAATAAAATAACCACCTGCATCAAATTTACATTCTCCTGTTTGTGTATTCTCAAAATGTTTATATTGATTCAATACACAAATATTTGATTTTAACATAATTGGCAATTTACCAATGTGAATACCTGGTAGAGTTTTATAAAATATTTGAGTACTCTCTAACTCTTGACCACTTCTTACAACATACTTAACATTAACATCTACAGTCATTGAAGAAGCGTATGTAAAATTACGGAGCCTTGCTTCTTGTGGAAACATTAATTTAATTGCGCCATTATTCTCGTGAATTTGTGGCCTGTAAATATGAAAATTTTCAAAAGTCACAAATGTTTCTAATGAATATTTTTTGTTGTTTGGATCGTAATCTTGTTCTGAAACAATGTGAACAGGATTAAACATCTCTATTGTTTTTGAAATTTGATATCCTACAAAATTATTATATGATTCCAGTTGATGTCTAACTAACCTTTCCAAATGTTGGCCTCTAAAATAAGATTCAATGATATTCCATGGTGTTTCTATATATTGATCATTTTCAAGATCAAATTGTTCAAATTCAATATCTTTTTCAATACTCATTTTTTCAGTAGAATTAGGTTTATTTGACATCATTAAAGGTATATTTATTATTTCAATTTATTTTTATATTGTTTATAATTCATAATTATAATTAAAATTTAATATGTAAAGAAAAAGGTATTGATTTAATTGATGATTATGATAGGCAAATGGGAAATCATATTTATAGTGATGAAAATAACAATGAAAATGCTATGATAGAAGGTGGTAAAAGATATAAACGAAGAAAAACAAATAGAAGAAGAGCATCAACTATGCGAAGAAAAAGAAAATGTTAAATAGTTTAAAAAAGATTTAAAAATTATCTGTTTCTTTTATCTAATATTATGTATGAATGTATGAAATATAATTATAATGTGTTAGAACCAGTTAAAATAGTAATTTTTAATAATTATTTAAAAAAACTTGTAAATAAAAATAAAGATTTACATAAAATAAATAAAAAAACAATTAGATCCACACTTCTTAATGAAATCATTTCTGAAAAACCTAAATTAGATTTACAAACAAAAGACGAAGAAATTATTCATATCAATATTGATGTAGAAATTAATAGTATAACAGATTTATTGTCATTAATTGAAACATATAAAATAGAACCTAAAATTCATTATAATATCAATATGGAATCATTGCATAAAATAAAACAACCATTGCTTGAATTAAATAATATGGTTGGAATGAAAGAGTTGAAAACTAATGTACTTGAACAAATAATATATTTTATTCAAGAACTACATGTTGATTCATATGATTTTATGCATACAGTAATATATGGTCCTCCTGGTACAGGAAAAACAGAAATAGCAAAAATTATGGGGAAAATTTTTTCTAATATTGGTCTTCTCTCTAAAGATACATTTAAGAAGGTTACTAGAAGTGATCTTATTGCTGGTTATGTTGGTCAAACAGCTTTAAAAACTAGAGATGTTATCAATAATTCATTAGGCGGCGTTCTTTTTATTGACGAAGCATATTCACTTGGTAATAATGAAAAAAAAGATTCGTATGCTAAAGAATGTATAGATACACTATGTGAAGCATTAAGTAATCACAAACAAGATTTTATGGTAATTATTGCTGGGTATGAAGACGAATTAAATCAATGTTTTTTTAATTATAATCAAGGTCTACAATCAAGATTTGCATGGAGATTTAAAACAGATGAATATTCTGGTAAAGATCTACATGATATTTTTGTTAAAAAGGTAAATGAGATTAAATGGAAAATATGTGATAATGAAAATGTAAGCAAAATTACACCCGTTTGGTTTGAAAAAAAATTAGAATATTTTAAACATTATGGAAGAGATATTGAGTGTCTTTTAGCAAAAACTAAAATAGCACATAGTAGAAGAGTTTTTTGTAAAGATATAAAAGATAAAAAGAAATTAATATTACAAGATTTAGATAATGGACTAGAATTATATTTAAAAAATAATGAATTGCAAAAAGTAAGAGATGATGATTTAATTAAAAAGCAAATACAATATTCTATGTATAACTAAAATAGTTAGTTAGTTAGTTTCTACTAGTTTATTTATCTTATAATTTTATAAATTATTAATTATAATTAAATAAAATGTCAAATAAAAGAATTCAAATCAATCCTGCATTATTTTCAATTAATGGAGGTAACAAAACAAAAAAGAATAAAGAAAAGGTTCAAAAACCCGTAATTACCAGACTAATTTCTCCAAATGTTTTAAAAAATAAATTACTTAAAAGAATAAAAGAACATAAAAATCGTGAAAATAATTTAAAAGATGATACTATTAGCAATAATAATGGTAATAATGGTAATGGTAATAATAATGAAATTAAAAATGAAGAAACGCAGTTTGAAAAGAATAATGATATTCTAAAATACACAAATGAATTTAATGATTCTATTACTTACTTGCAAACGTTATCAAAACAAAAAAAAATGGATAATGAAAAATTATTATATGAGAAACAAAAACAAAAAAAGAGAGCAGAATTAGACAATAGCACATTAAAAACACATTATTCATCACCTTTTGTTTATAATGAATTACCAGATGATTTAAAAGAACCGTTAATTAAAATTGACACTGAAAAATTACATATTATTAACGAACCTTCTATGCTTTTGAAATACAAAATTGATAATGTGGTTCCTTATGGGGTTTTAAAAGGTGGAATGAAACCAACATTACGCGAATGGAATAAAACACAAAGAAATAGAGATTATTTAACTTCTAGTAACATCGCGAACGTTAATAATAATAATAATAATAATAATAATAATAATATTAGTAATGAAAGAGAAAATAAGTTAAATACATTGAAAGAGAAAATTAAAGAAAAACAAAAGCAACAACAGCTACAACAGCTACAACAACAACAACATCTACAACAGCTACAACAGCAACAACAGCTGCAACAACAACAACATCTACAACAGCTACAACAACAACAACAGCTACAACAGCTACAACAGCTACAACAACAACAGCTACAACAAGAACAACAACAACTAGAAAATGACCAGAGAGAAGAAATACAATTACTACCTGTTATAGAAGCAAAAGAAAGTTTAAATGTAAATAATGAAAATAAAGATTTAAACAAAAATATTATTAAACAAATTTGTAAAAAAACAATTCGTAGAAAATATACTCTGGGTAAATCACAAATCAAAAAAAAAGTTGGTATTTTATTAAAAGATAGAAATACTAGAAAAAAAATAATTGTAGCACAAAAAGATCTTAAAGAGAAATCAATTAACGACGTTAAAAAATATTTAAGAGAACATCATTTGATAAAAGTTGGCAGTAATGCACCTAATGATGTGTTAAGAAAATTATATGAATCCGCTATGTTAACAGGAGAAGTTAACAATAACAACAAAGAGACAATGTTACATAATTTTATGAAAGAAAAAGAAGATAATTATGAAACATAAACGGTTTTATTTTCCATTGTTAATATAAAATGGAAACAACAAGAAATAAATTATCTCATGATGAAACAGTATTTTTTAATAAATTAAGTAATTATTTAGATACCAAACTATATTATTTTGGTAGTGTACAAAGAGGTGATTATTTCCCAAATTCAAGTGATATTGATGTTGACATATTTACTGAAAATGAAAATAGTACTATAATCAAGCTAATGAATTTTTTAAATGTGGAAAGACATGAATTCAAAAGGTTCGTATGGAAATTGAATAATAATAATGATAAACTAGCATATGGTTATAAATTAATGTATAAAAATGAATCTGATCATTTTTCTGTAGAATTCTCTATTTATAACGAAAAATATAAACAACATATACTATATGAACACAACGATAAAAAAGATATACCATTACACGCAACTTTTTTATTAATTATTATTAAATTTTTGTATTACACACTTCATATAATACCTTCAACATGGTACACTGAAACCAAAAAATTTATTTTAAGTACTTTAATATTTAAAAAGGATGATCATTTTGTTGTCATTGATCCAAAATAAACTACAAATATATAAACTTAGATTTTTGTTGTTTATTGTAATTTTATTTTACAAATACTCAATAATTTTATTTTCAATTTTTTTAATTTATTTTTTTATATTTTCGTTCAGTGTATAAATAAATATATTATGTTAAATATATAAATAATGCACTTAGAAGCCCAAGAGTTTACGCTTTTTGTAAAAAAAATATTAAGCAGCTACTTTATAAATAAAATAGTTTTAGATATTGGCTCAGGAGATATAAATGGAAATAATAGATATTTATTTGAAAATTGCAAATATGAAGGAAATGATGTTATAGAAGCAAATAATGTGACTATTGTGTCAAAAACAAAGGATTTACCTTTTCAAGATAATACATTTGATACAATTATATCTACGGAGTGTTTTGAACACGATCCAGAATACAAAGATTCATTTACTAAAATTTATAAAATGTTGAAACCAAATGGTTTATTTTGTTTTACGTGTGCTGGATGGGGTAGACCAGAACATGGTACAAGAAGAACAACACCTCATGATAGTTTAGGAACAATTGGTAATAAAGATGATATGATAGACTACTATAAAAATTTAACAATAAATGATATTAATGAAGTATTAGATTTACATAATAA
>Ga0214917_10005100_pt1 | contig 14166 bp, 11 predicted proteins | sample LL_1208_BB_MetaG_FD_177983 | JGI IMG/M metagenome (GOLD analysis project Ga0214917, IMG submission 177983) | Freshwater microbial communities from Lake Lanier, Atlanta, Georgia, United States - LL_1208_BB | ecosystem: Environmental > Aquatic > Freshwater > Lake | place: USA: Georgia | collected... | reverse complement strand
ATTCCCCCGTTCCGCATATTCCTGCCTCGGCACGCAATGCTGCTGGTTTACCCATAGTTTGCCGAACATATGTCCTTACATCCTTATAGATTTCATCATCCGAAGAAATTTCTCCGTCTTCTCGAGTCGCCACAAGGTCACTCGGAACTTGTGAGACTGATGCGGTTGTGAATGTATCTGCAGTTCCGTCAAGACGAAGACGAATGGCCAATTTACCACCACGACTGATTTGCGTCCTTTCGTGGGACCTTTAGGTGCTCCAAAATCGTCATCTTCCATGTCCTCAGAACCACCGGGACTGTCCGTGTACGTCTGTCGACGGATACGTAATGTGCGGCCAGTTGCAGATAACGCCATCTAGGAATGGGTGACAAGGGTCAACTTGGTATGAACAACATGTTCTATCACAAATCTATTCTATACGCTCTTTTTGCGTTTTCTGTTGTTAATTCAATCACTTCATCGACTTCTTTTCCTATCGCAACGGCGACGCGATGTGCGACATGCCATAACTGGGAAGGATCGTTGATTTTGGGGTCAATTGGAGAAGGAACATGCTGTTGGGGCAATACGGACGCAAGCGGTTGGTCCGGTGAGTCCGTCTCGATCAGTATACTCTCGAGCGGAATGAAGGGTATCACAGTGTCCCGGGGACAATGGCCCGATACTGAGAAGAAAATTTTTTGGGGAAAAAGTTTAACCAACTGGTCAATGACTTCGCCGCTACCGCTGTACGAATGGATAACTATTGGAGGGGTTTGACCAGGGATTTTGAGCTCATCTTTAATCAAGTCGACGAGAAGTCCATATGCGTTTACACAATGGATAGTTGCTGTTCTATTCATTTCTCGGGCTAGCTTGAACTGGGCTAGGAACGTGTCAATTTGAACGTCGAAAGGAATAAAAGCTTTCTTGTTTTTATCGAGTCCTATTTCACCCACTCCACAAGACGGATTGTCTATGAGAATCCGCCTGAGACGATCAATCCAATCTGTCGGCCGGTCTTCCTTGGCCCACCAAGGATGGACTCCAAACTGGTGAAAAATTCTTGGTAACTGTTCTTCAGAGTGAAGAGGGGAAATCCAATCAGGGACACTGCATGCGCACGATACGATCGCGGTCACACGCGCTGAGCGAGCACGAGAGAGGATGAGGTCCATAGGGACATTCCCCGATAGGAGTTGGAGGTGACAGTGGGCATCAATCATGGTTGCCTAGAAGGGTTTAGAGATGGAAATAGAAAGATTTGGGAATGTTTGGAAAACTATAACGAAACATTAATTCAAGTTTCTCAAAGTCGGTCGTCCAGTTGAGACAGCAGTTTGTCCCGTAGAGTGAGAATTTGTGATATCTCATCTACAGTAGGAGAAGCAATCGGTGGCGGGGACGGAGTGAACGTTCCAAGGTGTGAGGGATTCCCCAGGGAACTTTCAAGATGACGAAACCGTGTTTCCAGTTCATGCTCAACGAACAACTCTTGGCATAATTGCTGCTCTAACTGCACCAAGTCCCCCACTATAAAGCCGCGACATCGCTCGATACTACCTGATAAAACTTGAAATTGTTTGCGGAAAATGTCAACAAGAGGAGAGTGAGTCGCGTTAATAGCAGCTACATCCTTCTTAGTTCGTAAAACGTGCTTCTGCATTGTTTGACCCACCCTCGATGCGTGCACAACACCGGTGATAATTCCGATTGATTCGAACAACGACTCCATATTATCGAATGTGATATTCAATCCATCAACTATTGAACGTTCATAGACCAGCAATGAACGACTTGGATTCGGTATCGGTTCGTCTGGAAGATCACGGGTACGAAGTGTCGAATTCGCCCTGCGGTGCTTGGTTTCCATGATGCTCATTCGAAAGGACCTTCGAAAACACTCTCGAAAAAATTCGAGCTCACAAAGATGAACAACAGTTTCAGTTGGGAGCTTCAATTCAATAAACCTCTTGAAATATCATCCGAACTTGACGAGCATTCCATGGTGATGCTTCAGTCCGTCTCGCTCGCCGATGGTGCTAGTAAGGCAACTCTTTTCCTCACGATTGAGGGCCAAAAATTCGTAATCGCGAGTCTGTCTGCTAGGAAGTGTACCACCAAGCTGAACCTTATTCTGACTGAAGAGGACGGTCAGATGACACTCTCCTGTAGCAACGGCTCGAAAGTGATCGTTTCCGGTGTCGTCGAGTCGAAGGGTTGCTGTGATCACGATCATGGCCATGAGGATGACGAGATTTCGGAAGACGCTGAAAGTGAAATGGAAGAGGAGGATTCAATAGCAGCTAACCTCCATTCTCTGGATGAGAAGAGCTTCGCGGACCTTGAGGAAGATGAAGACGACGATGATGACGATGAGGAGCTAGATGATGGGGAAAGTATGGATGATGAAGATGATGATGAGGAGGAGGAGGAGGAGGGAGAGGAGGAGGAGGAAGAAGAAGAAGAAGATGATGATGATGAGGATATATCGGAAGAGGATTCTGAAAGCGCGAGTGACGAAGAGTCGCTTCCTTCCTCAAATATACAGAAAAAAACTGTTACATTCAATCCGAAAGAACAAGGTCCGCATAAACCAACTTCTAGTAGTCAAGCCAATTCCTTGAAGCCCGCGATCAAGCAGACTGAGCAACCTAAGGCCGTTCAGCCGCAGCAGCCTGTTTCACGAGTTGGGCAAACTTTTTCGATTCAGGGGGGACTCAAGTACACTGTTCTGAGGGAAGGTAAGGGACCGGTCGCTGCATATGGCAAACGTGTCAACGTAAGATATGTCGGCTGCCTCGCATCGAATGGAAAAAGATTCGACAAGGGTCAAATTCGTTTTAAGCTCGGAGGTGGTGAAGTAATCGAAGGTTGGGACAAGGGTGTAAAGGATATGCGCGTCGGCGAGAGTCGCAGACTTCTCATTCCTCCCCACCTAGGATATGGAAAGAGGGGTGCTCCACCTGCTATCCCTCCCAACGCTGCACTTGCGTTTGAAGTAGAGTTGTTAGATCTTATGTAGACCAAGTTTCCGATAGCAACATGAACTTTCATATCTAGAGTGATAATAATGTACGAGCCCCACAAAATGCAATCTGAAAATTTTCATGCATGCACCTGTTTAAAGGTTTCATTGTGCGAAATACGATGCGACTACTATTTGCTGGTATGGTGCCTATGATGTTCGGTGACTCCAATGTGATAACCGATCATTTTTCGGCAGAGAACCCACAGAACAGGCGACTAATTCTGAATGGAAACACCGCTGATATATCTGAATACCCATTCGCAGTTTCCCTCCTCATTTGTTCCATATCGCAATCAGGACGGGTGAAGAGTAAGTCGTGTTATCATTTTTGCACCGGATCATTGATTGGTCCGGACGTGGTACTCACGGCTGGCCATTGTGTTGTGGATGACTCGACAGCATTTAACGAAGAGAAGCCTATGACAGATTTACGTCGTATTCGTGTCTTGATCGGAGCGAGTGACTCTCTAAATCGACCAAAAACCTCGAAAATGATCAGAGTACGTGACTTCGCCAATGCCGGATACAACACAAACTATCATTTCCCAATGGATAATGACGTGGGTCTGTTATTTCTCGAGAAATGTTTGAGTCCTGCGCGATGGACCTTCGCCACTGTTCCTACTCCGGAAAGGTCTCTCGATGATTCATGCCAGAATGCTGCGGTTATTGGTTGGGGGAAGCACAAGTCTGTCCCCGACCTATTGTACAAAACTGACGGTAAGCTACGATCTTATTCTGATCGCATTCAGCCTTATGCTGTCTGTAGGGAATCTTACGTAGACCTCCATAACGGTAGAGTGTACAAGGGACTGAAACAGAGTATCCCTTTGAAAGAACTTCAGAACACAATATCACCAGACCGACACCTTTGTCATGGAGGTAACACTCCTTCGTCCTCATGTTTTGGTGATTCTGGAGGACCCATCGCCATCGCTGACCCTGTAACAGGTCGCCCTGTTGTTATCGGAGTGACCAGCTTTGGTCCAACCTCAACGTGCGGCGTCACGCCAAGTTTTGCAGCACGGGTTTCGACCTATGCCTTATGGATTCATTCAATGATTGAAGAAAAGTCGCTCTGTAGGAAATTTGACCTGTCCACTGTCTTTACTAGTTACCCTGTGACAGAGAGGAAACAATCAGCGACTGATCGAACCGGTCGTTGTGCAGCCGGTCAATGGCAGTGTGAATATTCGGGACAATGTATAGATGTACGAAACGTTTGTGATGGACGCGTACAATGTGATGATGAGTCGGATGAGTCGGAACATGTTTGCCTTGGCGATAACAATGCCGCGAATACCGAAAATCTTCCTCCGGCTATCGAGGATGTAGCAGGATCGATGGGATTGGTCCTAGTCGACACATCTGAGATGGATACTGAAGAGGAAGCCGGTGATGATGCATACGGAGAAGATGCAGGAGAAGAAGAAGATGATGATGATGATTCAGACGCTGATTCAGTGTCTGACGACGGCGTCTTTTTGAACACGAGATTGTACTCGAAATGGCACGATCAGTATGGAGAAATCGTCATCAGTTATGCCGAATGTCCGGCCGCCTACGCTTTGATGGAACACGTTCGGGATAATCACTGTAAAGTTGAATATGCGAATGTGGTAGCGGCTGTGAAACAAGCCAGTGATAATCCAAGAGTCCCGGTGACCAAAGCAACCCTAGGGTTGTGTGACAGACTGAACCATTGTATCGGAGATCCCCAGAACGCTCTTCTGGTAGGATGGGTCAAGTACTGCAAAAAAGCTCCTCTACCGCTTCTTCAACCACCTGGATGGATTCGTTTCGAATTCGAACCGCATATAAAGTTTTGCGGAAATGCACAATCCTTTGTAGATGAAGAAGCTCAACGTATTCCCGCAGCTATGGCTTTTGCTCGAAAATACGACAAGTTCTGTCCAGCTCTACCCGCTTCACGTTGAAGCGATATTGTATATAGCTTGAATTAATGTAAAGTCGTATATCTAGCTGCCCTCTAGAGGCAACACCTGTAAATTAGTCGACTACTCCAATTTTGAGCTCTCAGTTAAATCGGTATCTCATACAGTACCTTGTCAAATCCCCCATTATTGTCCGTATATTAATCTGTTTAATTATGAATCTCGCGCCTTGTTGTCTAGTCGCCTAACCACTTCCGTGGCCGTCAACCGCCGCGAAGGTATATATGAAAACAATCCTCGCATAATGTGTACAAGCTTCATCTCGATAGAAGATCCTGCTTGCCCCTGGTTTCGCTCAAACGAGAACCTTATTTGATCCCGTGGTGTTCTTCGTGATGTTGAAGACAACATACAATACAAGTTTTCCACCAAAGCTTCTTCCGATACATACCATTGAGGGAATCGGGTTGAATAATGGGCCAATGTGTTCACTCCAGGCCATTCGTTGTCTGAAGGAGTTCCTAGGGTTTTAAAAATTTTAAACATAACGGCCACTTCACTCTCGCCGCTAAACATGGCAACACCTGATCCCATTTCACCAATCAAACACCCTAGACCCCAACAGTCCCCTGCCGGGCCGTATATGGGCCCTCCCAACAACAGTTCGGGACACCTGTACCAGAGTGTCATTACTTCCTTCGTGTACTGCCCCAGCTTGGGAGTGTATGTTCTAGCTAACCCAAAATCACCAATCTTGATACTCAAGCCTGACGACGACCGAGATGATACCAAAATATTCTGAGGCTTCAAATCGCGATGTATAATGCCATGAGTGTGCAAGAAGGCGACCCCAGAAGCCACCTGATTCACTGCATCCGATAGAGCCACTCCCGTTAGCGGTCCGTGGCGATTCAAATACTGCCTAAGGTCGCACTCCAGCAACTGAAAAGCGATATAGGCGACGCCACTTGTGGGAGAGTAGATAAAGTCCACTATCGGTACAATATTGGGATGTTTCAAGTTCTTGATCAACCCAACTTCCCGAAGTAATAACAACGGACAACCCTCCACATTGTGATCGAATTCAATCCGTTTCAACGCTACTCTTCCCAAAGTCCCCTGTGTGTCCTCCGCAAAGTACACCGACGCGTATGTCCCCTTACCCAAGAGGTCCCCGTCCTTGTACCGGAACCGACAGCCCTCCAAGAGAGTTGTACTACCAACAGTCATCCAAAAACTAATAGAGACACTCTATGAGAAAACAGTGGGACAAACGTGAATTATTCTAATTAATGCCAAGAATTTGATACATTGTTATTAGCAATACATACGTACTGTACATGTTGAATGTTCCGGAAGCTGACCGTGAGTCTCCCGTTGGTTCCCCTGATAATCTCTCTTCGGGTAACCGAGGTATGGTCGAGCAAAATGTTGAATTATATTTTGAATTGAAATTGCTCGTGTACGACACACGCGACGAATTCGTTTCCGCAAAGTACTCTGCACTAGCGCAGAGACTTATTGCGGTGTCTTTCGATCCAATCAGAGTTGAGAATTTCTTTGGATTTGCATCAAGGCAAACTTCTAGCTGGACTATCCAATCTTCGAATGATTGACCGTTAGTGGAACGTCCTACACACTCCTCGAACCCTCTACATACTTCAACAATTTGTGATAGATCATCAAGATTAGAAGACTTGTGGGTTCCGATCGCGGCTTCAATGAGTGAGAGTGAGTCTTTACAAGTCTCTTGAAGCGTTCGTTGAAGAGAGCGAGAGTACTCGGGCGTTGCACAAACACTTGATGTTTTTGGCTCCATTCGAGCGACTACCGACATCGAACGAGTGATTGAAAACTGAGACACTGCCTGAATTAAACCAATTATAACATAAGAGGGGATTTCGTAGATTCCACCAACTAGATCATTCGTTTGATGGGGCGGGACTAGTGCTTTGAATTCCCGCTTTATCTCTTCCAGGAGGGGAGGAATGACTTCTTGAGACTCCGCAAGATTGTTGGCAGCACCCACGAGCGGCGTCTCTGAATGGCCAAGAATCGACATGCGGCAAAAATGAGTGTCTTCGTCTTGTTTGTCTTTACAGTCTGGAACACCATCGCATACTTGAGAGAGTTCGATACAGTCACCAGAGCTGGGGCACTGCCAATCACCAGCCGGGCAGCGGCTGGTGATTGGGACTGGTGCGGGCCCACCAGTGCCCTCAAACATTCGCTCAACAGTCCATCCGGGGCACATGTTGATGCTAGACACAGCTTGACTAATCCACGAGCCGTAGTTGGATACGCGGGTAGAATAGTCAGGGGAGATCCCACAGAATCCGGTCGGACCAAAAGAAGTTACTCCAACTTGAACGGGTTTCGATTTACCTTCAGCGAGATTTAAAACAACCGGACCTCCCGAGTCTCCGTTACATGTGGACCATATTGTGTCTCCTCCGGCACAGAAATGTTTTTCAGGAACAAGCATGTCGTTGAGGATCGATTCCGGTACGCCGAATGTTTCTCCCATGGCGTCTTTATTGGCAGCCTTGCATGTTTCAAAAGAATGGACAGTATCGTGTATGACTCGGAGTTTCCCGTCGCTAACATAGAGCTCTTTCGGAAGGTTCTGATGACGTCCATAACCTGTGCTTGTAACAGAAGTACATGTGGTAGTTATATGAGAGTCAATAAGAGGTGTTGCGAGTTTTATCGTCTCAATCTGACCAGGGATAATGGGGACACATTCTGAGAGAAAAACAAGGCCTATATCGTCGTCAAACGGGAATCGAAGGTTCTTAGCATATCCTCCGTTGATAACACTTTTGACTTTCACCACTTGAGCAGGGTCTGAGTTCGCATCGGAAGATCCAAGCATAACAAACATGTTGGATAAGGGGATCGAAGGTCGGGAATAACCGAAAGGTGAGTCAGGATCATAAACACAATGACCAGCAGTAAGTACAATGTTTGGAGCAATTAGAGAGCCAGAGCAAAAGACTGCGCAAGATTTTCGAACTCCCCAATCGGTTTCACAATATAAGAGCGCCACAGTGAAGGGGTATGCTGAGACTGGGGTCTCCGTACCGGAAACAATCAATCGACGTACACTTTGGGCCGTCGAAAAAGGGGACGAAATAAAAAACGAAATAAGGGCAACGCAAATGTATCTCATTGGATACATGCAAACTAGTGGGAATAGAGAGGGGGATGTAAAATAGAGGAATGAGGTAGACTACATGTAAATTTTAAGGGATGGTTCCTCGTTCCAAATCCGCTGTAAGCGGGAGTCTTCATCCTCGTCGTCATCAGTGGGTCCCCTGTCCTCGTCCGATTTCGTGTCGTCCCTACCGCGTTTCTTGTCTGGAGAAGTTGGGGGAACATAGTGCCGGTTCGGACAATTTACGCCGCGTGGACACCACGAAGTGAAGAATTCCTCACACACTGCTGCGTCGGCTGATTTCTTCACATGCAAATACTTACACTCCGGATCCACGCATAGATTTCTAAGGAAAAGGCCGCACTCAGGAGTTCTGTTTGGATCATTATCGTGGCTCAATTCACACTCCTGTGCCGATTTGCGGCATTCACCGCGTAGAAAGGAACGACAAAGAGCAACCTGAGGGCGAAAGTTATGTAGCAGTCAAGTGGCGGGATCATACTTTTTGACGGTCATGTACGTACTTACATTCCACACCGTGTTTGCAGCGGCCAGTGCGACAATAATGATTACATATTTCACGCGAGCCAGTCAGCGCGCCCACTGTTGGTACTATATGCGATCGCGGCTGTGATTGCATTCGCGAAACATCACTGTGTTGATGATAGAGCGGTTCGGTAAAAAATGGTGTCAAGTTGCGTGACGGAATTTTTTTCTCTTTGACTGATGCTCCGATTTCACGGGGTGTTGACCCAGCACAAACGGCGCTTCTCATCTAGCACTCTGTCGAATTTCAACTGGTTACACAGGGGCCAAGAGTGGGAATATTCCTATACCGTTTTAAATCCTGACCACAATATCGATGCTAAAGCGACTTTCGTTTTGTTCCCTTCTACCACTCTCCTAACTACGCGGGAAGAGTGGCGCGAATGTGCCGGGTTCTTAACAGGAATGGGTTATCGTTGCATTCTAATTGATTGGCCAGGTTGGCATCAACGCAACATTCCTTTGAATTGGGCTCTCGAAGAAGACGTGAATGATCGCACATTAGTGTCGGCCTTTACGCATTTCGCGTATTCAGCCTTGAAGCATTTCGACGTGAGCTACAGCGACGTTCCTCTTCACCTTGCGGTTTGTGGTGGCAATAGTGCTATACACATTCGCAGAGCTTTGCAGGAAGCCAACATGGATTCCCCGACTCGGTTCAAATCGATCTCGTGTTTCTCGCCCACCTGGCGTTTTTATTTGTCAAGATATGTCCCGGAGGGTTACCCGCGCAAATTCGCTCGAAGGCAGGCTATAGCTGAAGCTGTTCTTGATGGATGTTTTGTTCGATCGAAGAACATGTTTCGCCTTTATAAGAGTAAGGTAGGTCTTAGTAAGTTGACGAAGCGTCTATATGAAGAGCCGGTTCATTGCCACCCTGAACGCTTTGAGTCCAAGAAGGAAGTCATCACTCGCGACAGACCTCTGTCGATTGATGCAGCCATGATCACGGGTAGATTCGATCCCGTCAGCTCAACAGAACAGTTTATTTCTGAGCTCTTTGGGATCCATTCTTCCCAATCTAGTAACGAGGGAAGTGTTTCGGATGATGACGAAGATGACGACAATTTACTCAGCATCAAGGTCCCTCAGTGGGCCAAGAATGGATCTACAGACGAAGCACCCGGTTCTATATCATCGAGTACCGCAGAATCCGACATAGCGGTTCATCTAGTGATCCCAGAGGATGCTGTTAATAAGGATAAATCAGAAATGAGAATTGTTAGTGACTGGGCCAATCACCACGATGCTACAGTCTCGAGTATTCCGGGCCGCCTGTTTTGTCACGAGGAGAGTCCAGCTCTATCGGCATCGCTTCTGGACGAGTTTGTTTCGACCAAGAGTAAAGTGACTCAGGATGAGAAGAAACGCACATATGCACAGATAGACTAGTTAGACTGATTCACGGTGAGCGCACTAACTACGGTAGGATAAGGTGAGTAGTTGGTTCAGGTCATACTAATTGGCAGATGTATTAGTGCATTGTTTAAATTAAAGTGACAACAACGAAAAATAAGAGAGGTACAATATGATGGACAGAGGCTTGGTTTCCAACTCTCCCGGGTGCAGATGTCACGCGATCTTCTGGAGTTCCTGATCCATCAAAAGTACTGTCATTTGACGGGGGTTGTGCGCATTGATTGCCATAGTCGGAATTAAACGAATACGTGGTTTGCAGAGCTTGTTGTCTTTCCATAAGGAATGAGAAAAACGCATCACAGAAGGAGTCCAATCGACCATCAGTACTGATTTGACGATTATCGACACACTCGTAGTAGTTCGTACAAGACGCCGTCATTGGTGACGGATCTTCTTCAAGACGATTATAACCATTCGCTTTCTCGTACTTAATTTGTGCTTCAATCGAAGCGACAATAGACGAGCAGTCTATGGCAGCAGCCCTGAGGGCAGCCTTGTCGGTTCCATCCTTCGGGGAAGAATTATCGGTTGTAATATTGGATGCGAGTCCGCTTGGAACCTTGGGAGTTGGTCTTGAAAAACTGGACAGTGGACCTAGCAAAATAACGTCTGGTGGGTTGTCCGTTTCTCCAAGAATACGTGTACTTCCACTCGATTGGGTCAGGTCAGCTTCAGCGATCAGTTGTTCCAGTTCGGATTGAATCCAAGCTTGCTTCTCGGTTAACGCACCATCAGTCGATGAGCGAGAAACGGCGCTTCGCCGATAAACGGCCGAGCAGTATGAGCTGTTTTCGTCCGACTGATCAGGGCAATGATTCACTCTATCACAGACTTGTGATAATTGAATGCACGTGCCATCCTCGCATTGCCATTGTGACGTAGATTGGCAGCGGGTTGATTTGTATGCAATGGAGACTTCGGCATCCGTTTGAGGTCGAGTAGGCCACGAAGAGAAACCAAGTTGCGACGACCAGTTGGGACAACTCCCACTGTTTGCGTCCATATACTGGCGAATGAAGTCGGACGAAGGTGCTAGACGGGTTATATAGTCAGCACCAAATCCGCAATACGATCCGGTTCCAAAAGAGGTTGTGCCAATTTGAATGTATCTTCCATCCGTTGATTTTGCGACAATGGGACCTCCCGAGTCCCCGTTGCAACTGGAGTGAACAGAGTTACCACCAACACAAGAATTATACTCTGGCACAAGATAGGTTTCGTAATAATGTTTCATCCCCTCGTTTCCGGGTTGATCCAAATAGGACATACTATACCCTTCCAAAAGGAGCGAATTCCCAATGTATGATTCCAGGCATACATCAAAGGAGTGTGATGCATCTGGAAGCATGCGTAATTTGCCATCCGAGTATGCAACCTGATCGGGTAAGTTTGTTATTTTCCCGAAACCAAGTGTGACAATGTCAGTACATGTAGTGGCTGTTGTCATCGGTTCATTGTCCAAAGTCGCAACGCGAACTGTCTCAATTCTTCCAGGAATCAAATCCACGCATTGAGAAAGCTGGAGAATGGCGAAATCACCATCCATAGGATAGCGTAAGTTCATTCCGTATCCCTTATTGACAAATGACTGAACCTTCACCAAAACGTCACCTTGTGAGGTCTTTCGCGAATCGCCCGAGCCAAGAAGGACATACATCTGACTGAGAGGCACAGGTGGTTCCGGATCTTTAAACGCGCTTGCATCATCGTAGACACAGTGTCCCGCAGTTAGAACGAGGTTCGGTGCGATTAAAGATCCCGTACAGAACGATCCACAAGCAAGTGCACCATTCGACGCATAAGAGCAACTGAGAATCGCTGCAATGAAAGGATATTTTTCTATCTCAGTCACTGGACCAGGAGCTATAAGAGACCGCGTGATCGAAGAAGCTTGTGATCCATCGATCGTAATGAGAATCAGTGATGTAAACTTCTGCATGTATGGAGTAATTCCCATGAGGGATTCTGGAATATTTTTCGTTGTACGTCACAAAGAACATTTATATAACGGGTTTCTTCTACATCATGCATAGGTTTAGATCGAGAAAAGGAGGCCGGTCAACATTAAAACTGACAAAAATCGTGAATGTGCCGTAATCGCCGAGCTTTTTATGTCTGTTGAATTCTCAACAGGGGCGAAAGGTACAGGACCGCCCCCAGGTGTAATTGGGGAATCAGATGTGCCCGTGGAATTCACCGTATTTTCCGAGCCCATGTCGAAAGCTGGTAGCGGAGGTTGTTTGGGAAAGTCCGGCGCTGCTGCGGTTGACCCGAATCGGGTGTTGAAGCTGGATGATATTGCTTGGGCGACTGTTCGTCGGCTCATGAAGAGATTCCAGTCATCGCAAAAGTTGCCAATGTAGAGATCATTCAATGCACATTTGCCGTACTGACTACACAGGGAAGTCCAAACACTTGTGTCGTATTCGGCGCGATTGAGACCCTCCAATTTTTCAGCGACTATTCTGGTGCCCATGTAATTGACGATGTTGGTACAAGTTAAGGATCCGATAACGGGATCAACAGATTTGACGCTTACAAAGTTTGACATCACATTAAACGGGTTTGTCCGTGGGATCTCTGGAGGGATTGGAATCTTGTCAAACGGTCTTGGTGTCGCAATAGGTCCTGGCTGGGTTGGAACATCTGCATGTAGTACCGGTCCGTTTCCATCACACATGGTTGAATCCTCGTCAGAGTTGTCACCACTTCCACAGTTCAGGTTACTATTGCAAACCTGTCCCCAATCTAAACACCTCCCACTATAGCACTGGAATTGTGTAAACGGAGTACACCTAGTTGCCCTCATTACAGACGAGTACTGACTAGACATCATTGGTGCAACGTTGGATGAAGCAAAAGTTTGCGAGATATCCCAACCAGTACAATTGAGGGAATTGGCCAAGATTTTTTCACGTATCCAGTCAGCGTAAAATGCAACCCTGGCTCCATAGTTGGGACTGTACCCGCAAAACGTATCTGTCTTTGATGAATCGATGTGGAAGCTTACAACACCGATTAATTGATTAACTCCGGAGATAGTTGTACTATCAATCCATCCACCACCAGAGTCTCCATTACATGCCGAGTAGGGAAACGTGTTACCCCCAGCACATATAGTCTTCTCGGGGACAATTTGTGAGTAGTAATACGCCTTAAGTCCGGCATATAGAGGATTGTCCAGGACAGAGGGATCGGTCCCTTGCAATTGCATACTAATGGAAACTGCCGCGTTTATACAAACATCGTAGGTTTGCAAAGCGCTCTTCATATACCGAAGACTTGAATCATCGGTTCGGAGCTGGTCAGGAATGTTTGCGTTTATTCCATGACCTTGAATAGTTATTACAGCATTTGGTGATGCTGGCTCTGTGGCGAGCGTAGCTACCTTGGCAGTCGTAATGGACCCAGGAACCATTGAAACACACTGTGATAAGAAAATCAAACCGACGTCATCATCAATGCTGAAAATCGCACTAGAACGTGAGTAGCCTGCGTTGATGACAGACTTAACAGGAACAACAACACCATCATTCCCCAATCGTGGATTACGTGAACCTATAATGACTGCCATGTTGGATATCGGGTGCGGAGGGATGTAGGCCTTGAATGTTGATTTGGAAGCGTCGTTCACGCAATGTCCCGCTGTGAGGACAACGTCCGGAGCGATGAGTGACCCGGAACAAAATGAATAGCAGGTTGACCGGAGTGAAGGATTCACACAGTAGACAATTGCCGCGGAGAATGGAACGTATTCAGGAACGGAGAAGGTACCCTCGATAACACTAAGCGCCTCTTCTAGTATCACAAATACGGACAGGAATCTCATAAATCTCCACTACATTTGAAATTCCGATTCAAGTTCATGAAGTTCAGATTTCATGAATTTCTGACAATTTTTATTTCATAACATGCAGAACGAATACGCTAGTGTCGAACAACCTCAGAAATGGATGATCTAGGTCATACTGTGGTACTGTACTACTTGTCGAATCTCCATAATGAGAATCTTGCAATTTAGGATTTCTCAAAAAACGACTAGTGCCACGACAGACAAAGCGAACAACGCACTTGTTATTGTTAATTCAACAGACTTGGGCGTGTTGGTAACTCCACCATCCTGTCTCGGGTCGAAG
>Ga0214917_10005098_pt1 | contig 14171 bp, 13 predicted proteins | sample LL_1208_BB_MetaG_FD_177983 | JGI IMG/M metagenome (GOLD analysis project Ga0214917, IMG submission 177983) | Freshwater microbial communities from Lake Lanier, Atlanta, Georgia, United States - LL_1208_BB | ecosystem: Environmental > Aquatic > Freshwater > Lake | place: USA: Georgia | collected... | reverse complement strand
ACCGCCGGAGTTGTCGGGAGCCCGGCGGTCACGCGCCGCGAAGCCTTCTTCGATCTCGCAGCAGCCGACTTGGCCGACGGCTTGACCTTCGTCTTCACCTTCGCCGCGGGCTTCACGGCCTTCTTCATCGCAGCAGCCTTCACAGGCGGCTTCGCGGCGGCGGTCACCGCCGCCTGCAACTCGCCGAGCCGCTTCTCGAACCGCTCGACGACGCCGGCGAGGATATCGTGCTTGTCGCGGGTCCGGGCGTTCGCGGCCTCGGTCACCCTGCCCGATCGCTTCGCCGAGCGGGACTGCGACTGATGGAGGTCGCGCCACTTGTTGCGGAGGATCCGGGCCTGCTTCACCGCGGCCTGCACCTGCGCGTGGGTGTGTTTGGCGAGCGAGGCGCCGAAGCTCGAATCGAAGAATTTTTTCTCGGCGGCGGTGAGCAGGGCCCGCGCCTTCTCGACGACCTGCGCGGGGATGATCTCGGCGGCGACGCCGACGTGCTGCGTGGAGATGGGCTTCGTGGAGATGGGCTTCGTGGACTTGGCCATGGAATGACGGGCTCCGGAGGAATCTGGGAACGGCCCTGTGGGCGCGGATACAGAGCGGGCGAAGGGACTCGAACCCTCGACATCCAGCTTGGGAAGCTAGCGCTCTACCAACTGAGCTACGCCCGCGTGCATTCCAATTTACCACAGGTTTCGAGAAGGTCACCCCGTTCCAGTGGTCGCCGTTCGGCCCGCATGCGGGCCGTGGAGCCCGCGGGCCCGCACGACCCGACGACGGTAAGATGGTTCCATGCCGCAGGCCCTTCGCCTTCGCGGCCGCCGAGAGGATGATCAGCATGCCGCCCGCCGCCCCGGATCAGAGCCCCCAGTCAGCCCTCCGGCCCGGTGGCAGGCCGCGGTTTTTCACGCCGCTGGTGACCGCGTCTCTGTGGACGGCCGCGGCGGTCGTGGCCCTCGGTGCCGGGGCCATCCCCTGGCTGCTCTCCGATCCCGGTCGGCTGACCCGGCTCATCGCCCGCGCGGCACCGGGGCTCGAAGCCGACGTGGTGATCGGCCGCGCACGGATCGGCTGGTCCGGCCCCATCGTGATCGAGGACGTGCGGGTCGTTCCGCGGCGTGCCGCCCGCCCGCCGCTGGCCGTTCGTCGGATCGAGGGCGATCGCGGGCTGCTCGCCATCCTGCTCTCCGGCGGCGACCTGGGCCGGCTGCGGGTCGAGGGCCTCGAGGCGGATGTCGTCTTCAACGCCGACCGCACCTCGAACCTGACCGGGCTCGTGATGCCCGGTCCCGGGACGGAGGTCTCCGGAGGCGATGCGGCGCCACGCCGCAGCCCCGTGCGGATGCGGGTCGAGATCGAGGACGCGATCGCGAGGATCAGCGGGCCGTGGGCCGCGGAGCCGTGGGTCAGTGAGCCCACCGACGTGAGGATAACGCTCGCGCCGCTGCCGGACGGGTCGGCCAGCGCCTGGACGGTCGATCGCGTGGACTTGCTGCGCGACGCGATGCTCGAAGCCAACGTCGCCCAGGGTGTGCTCGCCTACATCGCGCCGGTGCTCGCCGACGCCACGCGGACGAGCGGCCGCTTCTCGCTGCGGCTCGACGGTGCGACGTTTCCCGTGGGAGCCCCGCAGTCGGCCCGGCTGGCCGGCGTGCTGTCGATGCACGCGGTGGACGTCGGGCCCGGGCCGATGGTCACGAAACTGCTCGATGCACTGCCCGGCCGTCTGGAACTCCCCCGATCCATTCGCGTGGCCGACGATTCGGACGTGGAGTTTCATCTCGCCAGCCGCCGCGTCTGGCACAAGGGGCTGGAGTTCGGCCTGCCGCTGGCGAAACCGGGGCAGAGGCTCGACATCCACTCCAGCGGCTCCGTCGGGCTCGACGACAAGACGCTCGACCTGAAGTTCGAGCTGCCCGTGCCAGCCGACCTGCCGGCCAACCGCCCCCTGCTCGCGGCGCTCGCGGGAAAGTCGATCTCACTGGGCATCGGCGGCGTGCTGGGGGATCCCAAGGTCAACTTCGACGGCTCGATTCGCGCGACGGCGGGAGACGTGGTCGCCGATCTCGTGGACCGCCTGCGGAATCCGGGGCAGCCGGTGCCCGCCCGGCCCGCACAGGCGCCGGCCCCGAAGTGGGTCCCGCCGCAGCCCGAGGCGAAGCCGACCGAGCCGCAACAGGCCGATGCGGCGGCGTCCGATGCCGAACGGGCGCCGGGCGGCGGTGATGGAGCGGCCGCAGTGCTCCGCTCGAGGCTGCCCGCCGATGCGGCACGGGACCCGTCGGCCGAGGCGATCATCGATCTGGTCGGCGGCGTCCTCGATGAGGTGGCGAAGCGTCGGGCGGAACGGGCGGCGAATGCCGGCAACCCCGACGCCGCGGCTCCACCCCCACCGCTGCGGCGCGGAGGCCGGCTGCTTCGCAGGCTCGCCCAGCCACCACAGCAGGCTCCTGCCGATCCGCCGCCGGCCCCTTCGCCCGCTCCGTGATTGATCCTCGATTGATCTTCGATGCAGCGGTCAGCGGGTCAGAAAAAAACCGAGGCCTCCCGTGAGGGAGGCCTCGGCTGTTCATGATCGCTCGTTCACCGCCTCAGGGCGGGCGGCACGAATCAGAGCAAGCGGATCAGGTGCCCGAAGCCGGAGCCGCGGGAGCGGCCGGGGCAGCGGGAGCGGCCGGAGCGGCGGCCTCGGTCGGCACGCCTTCCGAGATCACGCCTTCACCACCGCAGGCACCGCCGGCGCAGCCGCCGACGACCTCACCGCCACCGCAGCTGCTGCACCCGCTGTCGGCGACTTCGCCGCCGCAGCTGCCGCAATCGCTGGCGACTTCGCCACCGCAGCTGCCGCAGTCGCTCGCGGCGACTTCACCGCCGCAGCTGCCGCAGTCGGCAGCCGGGGCAGCCGCACCGTGGCACTTGGCGTGCTTGGCGTGCAGGCGAGCCAGAAGACCACCGTGGCAACGGTGATGGCGGGCACGGCCGTGGCAGCCGTGGCCGGCAACCGCACCCGAGTCACCGCCGACGAGGGCGATGGCCACGAGGGCGAAAAACATCGCAACCGCGAATCCGAGAAAACGCTTCATTTCATTCCTCCGAAAAAGGGAAACCAACGCGTCACGCGTTCCAGAAGCCGTCACGAAACAACCCCGATCCGGGACGGCCACCGGACCGCAGCAGACGAATCTCATCCAGTCCCAGGCCGGACACCCTCTGGCAACCGGCAGCACTCCCCTGGAAGCGCTGACGGTTGGCGAAAGATTGCCACCTGGGGAATCTGGGCAATAAGGCTAACCGGCGGTGCCCTGCTGTCAAGCCGCAGAGCGGTCGCCCGCGTCGGCCCGGAAAACGGCCGCCCGCGGCTCCCCGGCGAGCGATACTCGTCAGGAGTTCACGCGGAGCGCGAAGGCGTCGCGGGCGGCGATAGCCGATTCGTCACTTCGTCGTGGGGACTGTGCCGCTGGCCGTGCGGGTCTCCGCCTGCCCCTTGGCAGCCGCCTGCTGGGCCCGCTTCTGTAATTCCGAGGCGACCATGTCCTGCTTGGCCAGCATGTCCTCGGGATCCTCGAAGTTGAGGAGCAGGGGCGGGAGGTCCTCGAAAATCCGCATCGCCATGCCCACGACCCGCCATCCCTCGGGATCGAGTCGCACCACCCAGACGACGTTGTCGGTGCTCGTAAAGCCGTCGGCATCGGTGTCGGTCCACGTCGTGCCCACATGCACGAGATCGCCCTCGTCGCCCACGAGCTCACATTCCCGGATCGAATACGTGGCCGTGGGGGCCACCGGGGGCGCCACCGAGAGCCCGAGTTCCTGCGTCTTGGCCCGCGCGACCTTCGTCAACATGCCGCTCGCCGCAGCCTCGTCGCCGCGCTTGATCGCGTCCAGAAACGTCACCACGGCCGTCTTCGCCGGCTCCACGTTGGCTCCGCCGGACGAACCGGCTGCCGAGCACCCGGTGGTGCCGAGCATGGCCACCATGCCGCAACCGGCGACGAAGCAGGCCAGCCAGAGGGTCCAGGTGCGGTCCGTGCGTGGGGGCAAGGGATGGGAAGGGGGGAATGGCTGGAACGAGGGAATGGTCATCGGGGCTGACTCCACATGGCGATGCATGAAGATCGAGTGTTCGCGGCCGCGGGGGTGGTGCCTTGGCACGGCCGGCGGGGGCGGGAAGGTGAAGGGAACGACCGGCGACGTCAAGCCGAAAAACGGCCCAACAGCATCGCCTCAAGCACGGCCGGGAGGCGTTTTTGCCGGGGGTTCGTAGAATCCCGAGAGTGCCTGAGCCTCCGCCCGGCGGCCATTCCGTGCCGCGGCCGCGATGGACTCCACGGATCCATGACCTCCATGACCCTTATGACCCCCATGACCCCCATGACCTCCATAAAACGGTTGACACGCCTGACACGCACCGCGTTCAGCCTCACGTGCGTCGGCGCGATGATCATCGCCCCGATGACGTCTTCCTGGGCCGCGCCGCTGCGACGAGATCGCGATCGGCCGGTGACGCGCACGCGGGCACAGCCGCCGACCACGTGGGACAAGGCGACCGAAGGCGTGTTCTTCGACGACGCGTTCGCGACCCTCGAGGGAGAACGGCCGAACTTCGCCACGGCGGCGGCCGTGCGGCCGGTGGCCACCGACGTCTCTCCTCCGACCGCGGCCGCCACCACGCCGAACGCCCCGGGGGGCTTCCGGTGGTCGGGTCTCGTCTCGCCAGACACGCTCATCGACGAGATCAAGGAGATGAAGTCGCGGGTCACCGCCGCCGTCGCGTCGGCCTCCGATTTCAAAGGGGGGGGCTACGATGAGGCACGTGTGGGGTTCAGCGCCATCGCGCTCGCCTTCGCCGTGATCGCCGAGCACGACGGTGACGTCCGCTGGAAGAAGGATGCGGAACAGGTCCGCGACCTGTTCGCGCGGGTGGCGGTCAATTGCAAGGTGGGCACGGCCCAGTCGTTCAACGAGGCGAAGGCCCGGGTCGACGACCTGTCCGCGCTGCTCGACGGCAGCGGCGTGGAGTCGAAGGCGGAGCGGGAAGGGGACTTTGCGTGGAGCCAGGTGGCCGGCCGGCCGCCCCTGATGGCGCGGCTCGAGGCCGCCGACAGCCTCGCCGCGGCCGCGACGGCCTCGAAGGAGGAATTCAACAGGCAGGTCGAGAAACTGCTGCACGAGGTGGAACTGGTGGCCGTGATCGGCGAGGTCATCCAGCGGCCCGCCTACGAGTACCACGACGACGACACCTACCGTGGCTACGCGGCCGCGATGCGCGACGCCGCACTCCAGGCCCGCGAGGCGGCGCTCAAGGGCGACTACGATGCCGCCCGCGCGGCCGTCGGCGCGGTCAAGAAGTCGTGCGATACATGCCACGGGGACTATCGCGGATAGCCGGGCCGGAACCGGGGGGGCGTAGCGCCCTCAGCCGAGCACGTCCCCGAACACATCCCGGGCCGGCCGCCACTCGGGCCAGTCGGACCGCCACACGACCTCGGTGCCTTCCGCCTGGCCCGATTCGAGCCAGGCCTGCATCGACTCCGGAGGCAGTGGTTCGGTGGGGTCCCCGCCCGGGAAGGCGATGCACCACCGCAACTCGGGTCGCTCCGCCAACACCGGATGGAGGGCGGGAGGTGGTGCCGCCAGCTCGACGGGAGACGCGATGGTCACGGGGGCCGGCGGCGGAGCGAAGCCTGACGAGGGGGCCGGCGACGGCGTGTCGGGAGCCCCGTACGGCAGCACCCGCGGCAGCGACGCGACGACATCCGGGGCCACGTCGAGCAGCCGTGCGGTCGGCAGCCCGGGCACTTCGGCAGCGGCGCCGACAGCAATTTCGGGAATCCGGAACTTCGCGCCGCATGTCGGACACAGGCCCCGGCGGCCCGCCAGCGACTCCTTGACCTTGATCCGGTGTCCGTTGGGGCAGAACGCTTCGATGCCCATGCGTTGACTCCGGTTTGCCGTCGAACTTGCCGTGATCAGGGTGCGATCTTACGCTGGCGACCATCATGGCACGTCGCGACAAGCCCCACCAGCAACCGGAGCCCCCCGAGGACGAGCGGCGTGGGCCGGTCGAGATCGCGCTCGTCGGCGACCTCACCGACAACGAGGCCGACATGACCGACCGCCTCCTCGGCATCGAGCCGGGCGGCGCCTGCACGATCTACTTCGACTCGCCCGGCGGCAGCCCCTACTGCGCCATGTCGCTCGTGACGTTGATGCGGCTGCGCGGCATCCGGGCCACGGGCATCGTCACCGGCGAATGCTCGTCGGCGGCCCTGTGGCCGTTCGCGACCTGCACGCGGAGGCTCGTCACGCCGTACAGCGTGTTCCTGTTCCACCCGATGAAGTGGCAGAGCGAGGAGCACATCGGGATCACCGAGGCGGCCGAGTGGTCGCGGCACTTCGCCGAACTGGAGCGGGACATGGACGTCCTCCTGGGCGACCTGTTCGGATCGGCGACCGACCTCATCGGCCAGTGGATCAAGACCCATCGCTACGTGACCGGACGCGAGATGGTGCAGGCCGGGCTTGCGGAAATGGCCCCCCTCGAACCGCTGCGGGAACTGCTTCCCGAGGCCGACGACTGACGGCAGGTTTCCGGCGAAGCCGTGGTGTAGACTTTCGGTCGCGACGGCGCCGCCCGTGCGTGCCGTGCCGTCGCACCGTGCTCCCGTCCCGACCCCGTCCCTGGAGGCCCACGCCGTGCGTTGCATCAACCCCGCCATCGTCGCCATCGCCGCCCTCGCCTGCGGCGGCCTGCTCGCATCCGGCCCCGCGGCCTACGGTCAGGCCGTCGCCGATCCGCCGCGGGCGTTCACGATCGCCGACGGCGGCTTTTCGCTCGAGGCGCCGGCGGGTTGGAACCGCGTGCAGCCGAAGTCGGGAATCGTGGAGACGGAGTTCGCCATCCCCTCGGATGGTGACGGGCTGCCGGCCGGCCGGATGACCGTGATGGGGGCGGGCGGCAGCGTGCAGGCGAACGTCGACCGCTGGTATGGCCAGTTCTCCCAGCCCGACGGCGCCGCCACGAAGGACAAGGCCACGACCAAGACCTTGAAACTCGCCGGCTGCACCGTGACGCTCGTGGACGTGGCGGGCACGTTCAAGGACATGCCCGCCGGTCCGTTCGCCGGCGGCCAGGCGGTCGAACGGCCCGACTACCGGATGCTCGCCGCGATCGTCGAAACGCCGGAACGGGGCAGCTACTTCCTCAAGTTTTACGGACCGCAGGCGACGGTGGCGAAGCACGCCGAGGGCTTCCGGAAGATGATCGAAGGGCTCGTCGCCGCCACACCGTAGAAGACACGAGAAGACCATGAAGGCCCTCACGCCATGAAGATCCAGGAATTCCTCGAGCACCACGGGATCGCCGGCAATCCGTTCGCGGAGGAGGACGCGCAGAACGACACCGTCTTCAAGCGGACCTGCCTCGAGACCACGTACCACCCGGCGTGGGACAAGATCTACGGGGATCCCGCCGATCCCAGCACGGCGATCGTGTTCGGTGAGAAAGGCGCGGGCAAGACGGCCCTGAAGTTGCAGATGGTGCGACAGTTCGAGCGGCACAACGACACCGCCCCCGAGCGACGCACGTTCGTCGTGCTGTACGACGACTTCAATCCCTTCCTCGACCGGTTCGTGAGCCGGACCGGCCCGAACCGGCCGGTCGAAAAGACGCTCGGCCTGTGGAAGCTGTGGGATCACATGGATGCGATCCTGTCGCTCGCGGTGACGCAGCTCGTCACCGGCCTCACCGATCCGTCGCAGCGCCGGCCGGTCAAGCTCACGCCGCCCCAGGCCCGCGACCTGGCCCTGCTCGCCGCCTGCTACGACCAGTCCACCGGCGAGACGTTTCCGTCGCGCTGGTGGAAGCTGCGCCGCCGGGTCGGGTACACCGCGTGGCTGGGGCTGTGGCCGCTCGCGCTCGGCATCCTCGGCGCGCTGGTGTTCGCGGTCGCCGCCGCCGTCGCCGTGAACCGCGGCACGACCGGGTGGCTGGGCAACTGGTGGCCGTGGCTCCTGCTCGCGGCGACCTGGGGGCCATGGGCCGTGCGTCGCCTGCGGGCCACCTGGACGGCGTATCGGATCGTGCGGAGCATGCGCACCGGCAACCGCACCCTGGGCCAACTCGCCGCCGCGCTGGCCCGGATGCCGGAGGTGGATCTCGCCGGTCAGCCGCTGCCGCTGATGGCACGCAGCGACGACCGCTACGAACTGCTCGCCAAGTTGCAGGCCATTCTGACGGCCCAGGGCTACGCCGGCATGGTCGTGATCGTGGACCGGCTCGACGAGCCGCACCTGATCAACGGCTCGGCCGAGCGGATGAAGCAGGTGATCTGGCCGATGCTCGACAACAAGTTCCTGAAGTCGCCCGGCATGGGTTTCAAGCTGCTCCTGCCGGTCGAACTCTACCGGTTCATCGAGCGCGAGGACGAGCAGTTCAACCAGCGGGCCCGGCTCGACAAGCAGAATCTCGTGCCGTCGCTCGAATGGTCCGGGGAGACGCTCTACGACATCGCCTCCACCCGCGTGAAGGCGGCCAGCGTCGGTGACCCGCCCGCCACGCTGGCGCAACTCTTCGAGCCGGAGGTGGATCAGCGGCGGCTGCTCGACGGCCTCCGCAGCCTGCGGGTGCCGAGGCAGTTGTTCAAGTTTCTCTATCGGCTGCTCGTGGCGCACTGCCACGCGCATACGGGCGAGCAGCCCGTATACCGGATTCCCCTCGAGCGGTTCGACACCGTGCTCGCCGTGTTTCGCCGTGATCAGGACGCCTTCGACCGGGGGCTCGCCCCGCGGTAGGGCACGCCCCCATGGACCTGCACACGCTCGTCGTCGGCCGTGACCTGATGGCCTGCCGGTTCGAGGTCGTGTTCAACGCGGGAGAGGTCGAGGACGCGACGGGGATCGGGGTCGAGGCGCTCGACGTCGTGGAGCGGATCGAGGAGCGGATCACGGTCTATCGAGCCACCAGCGAGGTGGCGCGGCTCAACGCGTCCGCCGCCGAGGGCTGGCAGGACGTGTCGGCGGACCTGTTCGCGCTGCTGATGCATGCCCGGGAACTCTCGGCCCGCACAGCCGGGGCGTTCGACTGCGCGAGCGGCGCACTCACGCGGGCGTGGGGCTTCCTCGAGCGGCGGGGACGGACTCCGGCGGCCGACGAACTGGCGGCGGCCCGCGAGCGGTCGGGCCTCGCGCTCGTGGAGTTCGACGAGGAGCGGCGGCGGGTGCGGTTCGCGCGGCCCGGCGTGGAGCTGAACCTGGGGGCCATCGGGAAGGGCTGGGCGATCGACCGCGCCATCGGCGAACTCCGGATGGCCGGGGTGCCGAGCGGCCTGGTGCACGGCGGGCAGAGCAGCGTGCGGGCCGTCGGCCTGCAGGGACCGTCGCTGCCGGGCCGGCGGGGCTGGCCGGTGGGGCTGCGGCACCCGCTGCGGCCCGGACGCCGACTGGCGACGATCACGCTCGACGACTGCGCCCTCGGCACGAGCGGCTCGGGGACGCAGTTCTTCGTGGAGCGCGGCCGCCGGCTCGGGCACCTGCTCGACCCGCGGTCGGGTCGGCCGGCCGAGGCCGGTGTGATCTCCGCCACCGTCATCGCGCCCGAGGCGGCCGATGCCGACGCGCTCTCCACCGCGCTGTACGTGCTCGGGGAGCCGGGGCTGCCGTGCATCGCCCCGGCGGGCGGATCGGTGGCGGCGATCCTCGTCGTGCCGGGCGGTCAGCCGGCGACCGTGCGCGTGTTGACGGCGAATCTCGCCGCCGATCTCGTGAGGTTCGAGTCGAGCGTGGACGTGCAGACCCGGTAGCAGGGGCCGGGCGTGAGGCCCGCGGAAGCGGGCGGCGCCGGCATGCGGGCGGTCCTTGGAACCCCGATGGTCGGCGTGGGGTGCCGCGGCGGGAGGCGGGAGGTACACTGGCGGCGTTCATCCTCGGGCCACGGCCCTCCCGCTCACCATTTCGCGTTCTCCATGTTCGACTGGTTCGAGCGGGGTTCCTACCTCGGCATCATCTTCTTTTTGACGCTCACGGGGATCGGTCTGCCCGTGCCCGAGGAGGTGCCGATCGTGGCCGCCGGCGTGGCCAGCCGGGCCGGGGCCCTGCACTGGTATTACGCCCTGCCGGCCTGCCTCGTGGGGGCGCTGCTCGGCGACAGCCTGATGTACGCCATCGGCCGGTTTTTCGGCGCCCGGGTGCTCCGCGAGCATCCGTGGTGGTCGGGCTTCCTGACGCCCGAACGCGAGAAGACGATCGAGGATCTGCTCAAGAAGCACGGCATCAAGGCCTTCTTCGTGGCCCGCTTCCTCGTGGGGCTGCGGAGCCCGTTCTATCTCACCGCGGGCATCCTCAAGGTGAAGTACCGCTGGTTCCTGCTGGCCGACTTCATCTGCGCGTCGGTGGTGATCGGCGGCTTCTTCGGCCTCTCGTATCTGTTCGGCGACCGGATCACAGGCCTCATCCAGTCGGCCGAACGCGGCTTCACGGCGGTGTTCGTCGTCGCGGCCCTCGCGGCGTTCGCGGTGATCGCGTTTTTCTCGTTCCGCAAGCGCCGCATCAGGATGCTCGACCAGGATCCGGAGGCGCTGTTCGAGAACCGGGAGATTCTCCTCGGCCCCGCCGCCGACCGGATCGCCGACGCCGTCAACCTCGGCGACGTGAACCACGAGCAGAAGTAGTGTCGTGGAGCCGCGCGCCGGCTTCGGGCTCCCCGTATCCCGTCGCCGGACGTTCGCCTCCGCCCTCGAGGCTCCGGCTCACTCGACTCCGACTGCGCTTCGCCATCCTGGCTGCGCTTGTCTGCGTACGCTGGCGACCGGGACACGGGGAGCCCGAAGCCTCCTCAACTGGATAGGGGGAGGCGAGGGGTTACCCCTGCCGTTGAGACGGCGTATGTGACCAGCGCAGGCAGGATGCCGGAGCGCAGGCACATCCGAGTGAGTGAAGCCCAGGATGGGCGCAGCGAACGTCCGGCGAGACGGTACGGGGTAACCCCGAGCCGGCGCGCCAATTGAAGCCAGGCCGGGAGGGCCGGGTCATCACCAGCGGGCGGAGGCCCGCCAAGGGACGGTCGGCAGGATGCCGAGCCGTCCCGTGAAACCGGTCGTGCGGGTCGTGACGGGCAGGGTGTGTCGATTCCGGTGACGTGTCGCCCGGCGGCGACTTTGACGTCGCCGTTTCGCGACCTAGGAATCAGGTGTCGGTCGCCCTTCCCGGAGATTCCACCGTGCCCGCATCGCCCTGCATCGTTCCGCCGCTGTCTGCCACCCTGCTCGGCACGCATCCGGCCCTCGGTCGGATCACCGACCTCGTGGACCGCGTCGCCGCCACGCCCGTGAGCGTGCTCGTGACCGGGGAGACGGGCACGGGCAAGTCGCTGCTCGCCCGCGAGATCCATCGGCGTAGCGGTCGGACGGGCCGGTTCGTCGAGGTGGCGTGCGGCAGCCTCTCCGAAACGCTGCTCGAGAGCGAACTCTTCGGTCACGTGGCCGGGGCGTTCACGGGCGCCGTGGCAGATCGCCCCGGAAAGTTTCTTCAGGCCGACGGCGGGACCATTTTTCTCGACGAGATCGCCACGGCGTCGCCCGCGCTGCAGGTGAAGCTCCTGCGGGTGCTCCAGTCGATGCAGTTCGAGGCCGTGGGGGGCAGCAAGACGCATACGGTCGATGCGCGCGTGATCCTCGCCGCCAACGAAAACCTCGCCGACCTCGTCGCTGCCGGCCGGTTTCGGGCCGACCTGTTCTGGCGGATCAACGTCGTCACGATCGAGATGCCCGCGCTCCGCGAGCGCACGGCCGACATTCCGCTCCTGGCCGAGCACTTTCTGCGCTCGGCTGCGGCCAGGGCCGGCCGGCAGGTCGCGGGCTTCACGCCCGCAGCCCGTGCCGCGCTCCTCGCCCATTCCTGGCCGGGCAACGTCCGCGAGCTCGAGCATGCCGTGGAACGGGCCGTGTTCCTGGGCCGCGGGGAGCTCGTCGACGTGGCCGACCTGCCCGCTCCCGTCGCGGGGCGGGGCGCGTCGCTCGTGTTGCCGGTGGCCGTGGGCCCGGCTGCGTGTTCGCTGAAGGTGGCGCTCACGCACCCCGAGCGGCAGATGATCATCGACGCGCTCGATCGCCACGGCTGGCGGCGCGACGCCGCCGCGAAGGCGCTCGGCATCAACCGCACCACGCTCTACAAGAAGGCGAAGAGGCTGGGGATGGACTTGGCGGCACTCGAGCCGAGCGTCCAGGCGAGCACGCCGGCCAGTCCGAGCCGATAGACGATGAACGGCCAGAGCGTGTGGCTCGTGAGCAGGCGGAGCAGCCAGCGGATCGACGCGTAGCCCACGACCGCCGCCGTGAGCGTGCCGACGGCCGTTTCGACGAGGGCGTCGCTCGAGCCGAAGATCGCGGCCCGCTGCTGCCAGGCCTCGAGGAGGGCCGCCGCCGCGACGGCCGGCAGCGAGAGCAGAAACGAGAACCGGGCCGCGGTCGCGCGGTCGAGGCCCGTCACCATGCCGGTGGAGATCGTGATGCCGCTGCGCGACGTGCCCGGCACGAGGGCGAGCACCTGCGCGAGCCCCATCGCCAGGCCGTCGGTCGGCGTGACGGCCTCGAGGCCGGCGCGGCCCCTCCCGCCGCGGCGGGCGCGGCGCCGGGCCAGCCACTCGGCGCCGGCCATCACGAAGGTCGTGAACAGGAGGGCCGCCGTCACCACCTCGAGCCGGCGGGCCTCGCCGCGGATCAGGTGTCGGGCCGCGAACCCCGCGACCACGATCGGCACCGTGCCGAGGATGATCAGCAGGCTCGTGCGGCAGTCGGCCGACGCGAGCGGCCGCCCCGAACGGATGCCGGCGACCAACCCGCCCGCCAGCCGGACGATGTCGCGTCGCATGGCGATGCACACGGCGGCGAGCGTGCCGCACTGGATCACGGCCGAATAGGCGGCGCCGGGGTCGTCCCAGCCCAGCAGGGCGGGCACGAGCCGGAGGTGGGCGGTGCTGGAAATCGGCAGGAACTCCGTGAGTCCCTGCACGATTCCCAGCACGACGGCTTCGACGGTCGACATGACCGCTTCAAAATACCCTCTCCGCCGGGCATACTGACGGGCCCAAATTTTTTTTCAGGAGACCCCCCGCCCCATGTCTGGCATGTTTCGCAATCTCTCGACGATCGGCCTGCCCCTTTCCGGACGCCCCAGCGAACTCATCGAACTGGCGCTGTCGTTCGGGTTCGATTCGATGGACATCGACATCGTGGACTTCCAGCAGCAGGCCGAGGTGTACGGGGTGGAGCACGCCCGTCGGCTGATGGTCAGCGCCCGGCTCAAGAGCGGGCTGATCCACCTGCCGATCGATCTGGGAGGCGACGACGCGGCCTTCGAGCACGAGCTCTCCCTGCTGCCGAAGCGGTTGGAGGTGGCCCAGGCCGCGGAGGTCACGCGGGCGGCGGCGACGGTCGCGCCGGTGTCGCCGGAGCACTCGTTCAAGGATTTCTTCGAGCTTCATCGCCGGCGGCTCGACACGCTCGGCGACCTGCTCGCCAAGCACGGGATCATGCTCGGACTGGCGCTGCAGCCGGAGACCGAGGCCGCTGCCGGGGGCGGGAGCCAGTTCATCGCGACGCACGAAGCCTTGATCGGCCTCGTGGCGGTCGCGCATCCGAGTGTCGGGGCGATCATCGACTCGTGGGCGCTGCATGTCACCGGCGAGGGCCCCGATGTGATCGCGAAGGTGCCGAAGGGGAGGATCGTCGAGGTCCGCCTGTCCGACGCGCCGCGCGAAGTGCGGGGAGTCGATCTGCACGCCAATCAGCGGCTGCTGCCCGGAGACACCGGGGTGATCGGTTCGGCGGCCGTGCTGACGCACGCGCGTGATGCCGGGTTCGAGGGCCCGGTCACCCCATGGGCCGACCGCTCGGCTCTCGCCGGCCGCGGTCGCGAGAAGATCGTGCGGCTCGCCGGTGATCGCATGGAGGCGGCGTGGCGCGAGGCCGGTCTGCCGATCGTGCCCCGCTGGTTCATGCCGGTGGCCAAGGAAGGTGGCAGCACGTTCGGCGAGCCCGTCGTGGCTGGCGCAGAGTGATCCCTGTGGAGCAAGCGTCTCGCGCCTTGTGGGGCAAGCGTCTCGCTTGCCATCTGGCCCTGTGGGGCAAGCGTCTCGCTTGCCATCTGGCCCTGTGGGGCAAGCGTCTCGCTTGCCATCTGGC
>Ga0214917_10005096_pt1 | contig 14171 bp, 14 predicted proteins | sample LL_1208_BB_MetaG_FD_177983 | JGI IMG/M metagenome (GOLD analysis project Ga0214917, IMG submission 177983) | Freshwater microbial communities from Lake Lanier, Atlanta, Georgia, United States - LL_1208_BB | ecosystem: Environmental > Aquatic > Freshwater > Lake | place: USA: Georgia | collected... | reverse complement strand
CCCGGCCCTCGCCCCACGCTGGGAGCATGCCGCACGCACGGCCATGGACGGCGTGGCGCGGACCTTCGACCGGACGGGGGCCGGCGTGCTGCGCCTGCACGGCGACGCCCACCGCGGCAACCTCCTGGAACGCGACAGCACGTTGCACCTGGTGGACTTCGACGACGCCTGCAGCGGCCCGGCCATGCAGGACCTGTGGCTCTTCCTGGACGGCCACGAGGGCGAAGACCGCAGACGCCAGTTGCAGGCCTTGCTGCGCGGCTACGAGGACTTCATGGCGTTCGACGACGCGCAGATCGGCCTGATCGAACCCCTGCGCACCCTGCGGCTGCTGCGTCACAGCGCCTGGATCGCCCAGCGCTGGAGCGACCCGGCCTTCCCCATCGCCTTCCCCGGTTTTGGCACGCCCAACCACTGGGCCGACCAGACGGTGCTGCTGCACGAGCAGATCGACCGGATGGGGTAACGGGACCGTCCAGCGAACACCGGACCCAATGCTCAGGCGGCCGGCATCGGCTCCGCAGCCACCCGCGCCCACAGCGCGCGAACCTCGTCCTTCATGGTCAGCGCTTCCTGCCAACGGTCGGACAACTCGTAGCCGTCAGCGCCGGTGATGGCGTACGGCGTGGGGCCCAGTTCGCACAGGAAGGTCAGCGTCGCATCGGCACCGGCGCGACGCCGCCAACTGCGAAAGCCGTATTCCCACCAGCGCATGAACAGGTCCACCCAATCACGGTGGTGCGCGAAGCTGGTCTGGATCTGCACCTGCTCACGGCTTGCAACCCGGCCATGGAAGCCCCAGGTGTTGTCGAGGATCCGGTGCATGAGTGCATGGTTCTCTTCGCTCACCGGCCACGCAAACTCCCGGCCCACCAGATAGTGGGACAAGTCGGCCGTGAAGCGCAGATCGGAAACCGGTCAAGCAGGTGCAGCGTGAAGAACAGATCGGTGGTCATCCGGTCCCGGTGCGTCTCGATGTGCAAGGCGATGCCGGCATCTCCGGCCAGTCGATGCCAACCCTCGATGTACGGCTCGCACTCCTGCAGCGTGTAGGGGCGCACGTCGGCTTGCAGGTTGATGTGGTCGGCGCCGAACTCCTGCACATGCTCGATGATCGGCTTAAGTTCGTCGACTGTGCGGGGGTAGCACTGCGCCTGCCAGTGCATGCCGTGCGCGCGCAGGAAGCCCGTTACGTGCCGGACGAAATCACGATCTGCAAAGCGCACGCCACAGCCGTCAAAACCCGCCGCGCGGATCATCTCGAGCTTCTCGTCGAGTGACCACTCGAGACCATCCGGCCGGCGGCGCTCCATGGCCCACAGCGACTGGTACACCTGTAACTTCTGCATCGCTTTCACCCCTTTATCAGCCGCGCGTGCGGCGCTGTTGTGCAGGCTCTGAACGCCTGACGGTGATGGTGGTTCACGCACTTCCTCGCCTAACGATCTCGAAGCCCAGATCCAGCGAGCGCACCTGCGCCAAAGCCCGACCCCCTTCTGCGGCCAGACGCTCGACGATCAAGCCTGCCGCGGTCCGGCCGATTTGCTCACCTGGAATGCGCACGGTGGTCAACGCTGGATTGGCCGCGCGCGCAAGCTCGAAGTCGCCAAAGCCGGCGATGGCCAGGCGACCAGGCACCTCCACGCCAAGACGCTGACAAGCCTGCGCCGCACCAAAGGCCGCCACGTCGTTGACGAAGAACACCGCGTCGGGCGGCCGCGCGCGCGCCAGCAGCGTGGTGACAGCGCGTTCCCCGCTGGCGAAAGTCACGCCGAGATTTTCCAGCATGACGACCTGCGCGGCGCGCCCCAGTTCAGCCACCGCCTGGCGGTAACCCTCAAGCCGCTGTGTGGCCCGATGCTCGAGTTGGGGCGGCGTGCCTGCAAAGGCGATGCGCCGGTAGCCTTGCGCCGCCAAGGCCAGGGTCATCTGACGGGCGGCCTCGAAGTTGGAGAAGCCCACCGCACGGTCGATCGGATCCTGGGCCAGGTCCCAGGTCTCCACCACCGGCAACCTGCGCGTGCGCAGCATGGCGCGCACCTGCGGCGCGTGTCGCGTGCCCGTCAGCACCACGGCGACCGGCTGTTGACCCAGCAAATTCAGCAGGATGGACGCTTCGGCTTCGGCCGAGTAACCCGAGCTGGCAATCAACAACTGCAGCCCGTGTTCACGCAACCCTTCGGCAAGGCCGTCCACCGTCTCGGCGAAGATGGTGTTGCGCAGCGTGGGCACGATCGCTGCGACGACGCGGGAACGCTGCGACTTCAAGGTACCGGCGGCCAGGTTGGGCACGTAGCCGGTCGCCTCGATGGCCGCCAGCACGCGGTCACGAACATCCTGGGAGACCCGCTCGGGCGTGCGCAACGCTCGCGACACCGTGATCGTGCCGACGCCCGCGCGCCGCGCCACGTCGACCATCCGGACTCGAGCGCCCGGGCTGCCTCTGCTCGTCATGGCGGCGTGCGGGGCAGTGCTCAGTCGGGCAGTTCGATCTGCAGCATCGGCCCGTCGATGCGGACGGGATAGGTGCGCAGCGGCTCGCAGGCCGGCGGGCCGTCGACGCGGCCGGTCGGGATGTGAAACCGGCCGTTGTGCATGGGGCATTCGATGATGTCGTCCAGCACGAAACCCTCGGCCAAGCGGGCCACGGCATGGGTGCAGATGCCGTCCGTGGCGTAGTGACGTCCGCCAATCCGGTAGGCGCAGTACACATGACCCTCGCGGATCACCTCCAGCACGTCGTCATCCGGGATCGTCGAGGTAGCGCACAAGGGGACCCACATCTCAAGAGCTCCCTTCAGACTGCTGCTGCGCTCTGCGCGGGCTCAGCCACCAGAGGCTGCGGCAGGGAACGCGACGCGATCGCCTTAGGGTCGGCACGCTGGGCCAGGATGACGCGGACGATCTCCGCATGGGCGGCCCACAAGCTCGGGCTCGGTTCAGGGAGCTGGTCTCGAATGGCGGCGTTCAGCGCTGGCAAGGCGTGGAACGGCACTGACGGGTAGATGTGGTGCTCGACGTGGTAGTTCATGTTCCAGTAGAGCACGCGACCGAGCCAGCCATTGGTCATCGACCGCGTGCACAAGCGGTGATCGAAGACATCCTGCGCCATGGCCATGTGCTGCGTCGTGATGAAGGCGTACACAGCGAACGCGCCAGCGAAGCGCGGAATGAAGAAGTACAACAGGGGCACCCAGGTCTGGCCGATCACCGCCCAGGCCAACAGTACGGCGTAGCCCGCCATCATCAGGCGCGCCTCACGCACGACGATTCGCTCCTGCCCCGCAGGCAGGTACACCCGCTCGCGATCCAGGATCCGACCACGGGCGTGGCGCGTCATCAACTTGGCGCGGGGCCAGAACTCCAGCAGGCCGATCACGTCGCCCAGCCAGGTGCGCAGGCGTACGGGGTTGGTGTAGCCCATCTGCGCATCGACCTTCCAGTGCCAGGTGTGGGTGTGGTGGTGCGAATGGGCGAAGCGGCGGTGGGTGGGCGCCTCGCCCCACACGAAGGAGCTGATCCACAGCACCGCCTCGTTGAGCCAGCGTGACCGGAACGCGGTGCCGTGGGCGCACTCATGAGACGGCGCATAGGCGAAGCCCAGCACCAGACCGTAGACCACGACGGCCGGCACCAGCCAGGCAGTGCCGCGCGCCAGATGAATCCACACGCCAGCACCTGCCAGCAGGACCCCCCATACCGCCAGGAAGTACAGCCCGGGCGCATTAGCCCGCTTCATCAGGCCCTTGAGCGTGGCGCGGTCGATTCGCGGCTCCCACCACGCGCTGCGGACGGTCTGCACTGGGGGTGCTGCGGACATGGAGGACTCCTTGCTCGAAGTGACAGGCCAACTGGCGGGATACACGAAAAACGTTGGTGGCTAGCCGGATAGACGGTATCGATACCATACATGGAAGTCAAGGGACCTGCACCCAGGCCCGCAACTTGGATTGACCGCCTGTACCCCGTGGCCTAGCATCACCATTTTTGGCAGCGCAAGCCGCGCGAGGAGCAGGCGATGGATGTGAAAGCAGCGGTGTCCTACGAGGCAGGCAAGCCCCTGGTGATCGAGACGGTTCAACTCGACGGCCCGAAGGCGCTGGAGGTGCTGGTGGAGATCAAAGCCAGCGGGGTGTGCCACACCGACGAGTTCACGCGCTCCGGCGCCGATCCGGAGGGCTTGTTTCCGGCGATCTTTGGCCACGAAGGGGCCGGTGTGGTGGTCGAGGTCGGCACGGGGGTCACCACGCTGAAGAAAGGTGACCACGTCATCCCGCTCTACACGCCCGAGTGCCGCCAGTGCAAGTCCTGCCTGTCGCGCAAGACCAACCTGTGCACGGCGATACGCGGCACGCAGGGCCAGGGCGTGATGCCCGACGGCACCAGCCGCTTTTCCATCGGCGGGCGCAAGATCCACCACTACATGGGCTGCTCCACCTTCGCAAATTACACGGTGCTGCCCGAGATTGCGCTGGCCAAGGTTCGCGAGGACGCGCCCTTCGACAAGATCTGCTACATCGGCTGCGGTGTGACCACCGGCATCGGCGCGGTGATCAACACCGCCCAGGTGGAGCCGGGTGCCAACGTGGTGGTGTTTGGGCTTGGCGGCATCGGCCTGAACGTGATCCAGGGCGCGCGCATGGTCGGTGCCAACATGATCATTGGCGTGGACATCAACCCGTCGCGCAAGGCCATCGCCGAGAAGTTCGGCATGACGCACTTCGTCAACCCCAAGGAGGTCGGCGGCGATCTGGTCGCCCACCTCGTGGCGCTGACTGGAGGCGGGGCCGATTATTCATTTGAATGCATCGGCAATGTCGATGTCATGCGGCAGGCACTGGAGTGCTGCCACCGTGGCTGGGGCGTCAGCGTGATCATCGGCGTGGCCGGCTCTGGCCAGGAGATCAAGACGCGGCCCTTCCAACTTGTCACTGGGCGGGTATGGAAGGGGACGGCCTTCGGCGGCGCACGTGGGCGCACCGACGTGCCCAAGATCGTCGACTGGTACATGGACGGCAAGATCGACATCGACAGCCTGATAACCCACGTGATGCCGGTCGAGCGGATCAACGAGGCCTTCGACCTGATGCATGAAGGCAGCTCGATCCGCTCGGTGGTGACCTTCTGATGACGCTGAAAAAAGTTTCGGACAGCCGCTGCTTTGGCGGGTCGCAGCAGGTGTGGTCGCACGATTCCGAGGCGACGGGCTGCACGATGCGTTTTGGCGTGTTCCTGCCGTCGCAGGCGGCCAGCGGCCGCGTGCCGGTGCTGTGGTGGCTCTCGGGGCTGACCTGCACGGAAGAGAACTTCATCACCAAGGCTGGCGCGCAGCGGGTCGCCGCCGAGCTGGGCCTGGCCCTGGTGATACCCGACACCAGCCCGCGCGGCGTCACGCTGCCGGGCGACCGCGACAGCTGGGACTTCGGCGTCGGAGCCGGGTTCTATGTCGATGCGGTTCGCGAGCCCTGGTCACGGCACTATCAGATGCGCCGCTACATCACGCAGGAGCTGCGCACACTGGTGGCGGCGGCGTTTCCCATCGATGACGCCCGCACTGCGATGTCAGGCCACTCCATGGGCGGACATGGCGCGCTCACCATCGCGCTCACTAAGCCCGACTGGATCCGCAGCGTTTCGGCATTTGCGCCGATTGCCTCGCCGATGCGCTGCCCCTGGGGCGAGAAGGCGCTGGGCGGCTACCTGGGAGAGGACCGGTCAGCATGGGCACCCTACGACACCACGGCGCTGCTGCAGTCCCGAGGCTGGTCAGGCCCCCGGATCCTGGTCGACCAGGGGCAGGCCGACCCCTTCCTTGAGACGCAGCTCAAGCCCGAGTTGCTGACCCAGGCCTGCGAAGCCGCCGGGGTGCCGCTGCAACTGCGTCTGCAGCCCGGCTACGACCACGGCTATTTCTTCGTCTCGACCTTCATCGAAGACCACCTGCGGTTCCACCACGCCCATCTTTGAGGCGCATGGGCATGGGCGCCCGGCCTCACTTTAGGATTCGCGGCAGCCACAGCGACAGGTCGGGCCAATAGGTGATCATGATCAGCGCCACCCCCAGCGGCACATAGAACGGCAGGATGGCGCGCACGATGGCACCAAAGCTGACCTTGGCGATGTCCTGCACGATGAAAAGCAGGACTCCGAAGGGCGGCGTGGTTGCACCAATCAGCAGGTTCAGGATAATGATCAGCCCGAAGTGAATAGGGTCGATGCCCAGCTGCATCACCAGCGGCAGGAAGGTCGGTACCGCGATCAGCAGGATGGCCGTGGTCTCCATAAAGCAGCCTATCACCAGCAGGAGCACGTTGATCAGCGCCAGGATCACCCACTTGTTGGTGGTGATGTCCAGCAGCCACTTCGCCAGGTCAGCGGGCACGTTGTTGACCGCAATCGCCCAGCCAAAGGGCACGGCCGCCGCCATGATGAACACCAGCACACCGGTGGTGACGAAGGTCTCGCCAATGCAGTTGTACAGGCGCTTCCAGTTGAGCTCTCGGTAGGCAAAGCCCAGCACGATGGCGTAGACGACCGTGATCGCGCCCAGCTCCGTGGGCGTGGCCACGCCCGACAGCAGCCCCGCCACCAGGATCACCGGCGCCATCAGCGGCGGTATGGCACGCACGAAGCTGCGGCCCAGGGCCTTGGCATTGGCCTTGGGCTGCACAGGCGCGTAGACGCGCCCGGTGGCCACGAGGAACCACACCGTCAACATCAGCAGACCACCAATGAAGAACCCGGGTACCAGCCCGGCGAGGAACAGGTCGCTGATGGACACCTGCGCGAGCACGCCGTACACGACCATGATGACCGAGGGGGGGATGATCGGCCCGACGATGGCAGACGCCGCGCTGCAAGCGGCGGCAAAGGCCGCGTCAAAGCCCTCTTTCTTCATCGCCTTGATCTCGACGGTGCCCAGACCCGCCGCATCCGCCTGTGCCACACCCGACATGCCGGCGAAGATGAGGCTGGCAAAGATGTTGACCTGGGCCAGACCGCCGCGCAGATGGCCCACCAGCGCCACCGCGAACTCGAAGATGCGCGCCGCAATGCCGCCGACGTTCATCAGATTGCCCGCCAGCACAAACAGCGGGATCGCCAGCAGCGGAAAGCTGTCGATACCCGAGGACATACGTTGCACCACCAGGGACATCGGAACGGGAGAACCGAACAGCAGCCAAGTGAGAGCAGCGGTCACGAGCGCAAACGCCACCGGCAGCTCGATGGCGATCAGCCCGAACATCACGAAAAACATGGCCAAGACTGTCACAGCGTACCCTCCCCACGGCGTGCGGACATGGCAGCCGTTGCCGACCGGGAGCCCGCCGTCAGGCGCTCGGCGATCGCCTCGGCCTCAGCCTCCTCGGCTTCGGCGGCTTGCTCACGCGCCAGTCGCGCAGCCTGCGCGTCCACCGGCCGGCCCGACAGCGCCAGCGCGAGCTCGGCACAAATCAGGTACAGGCCCGTGAAGGCGATCGAGACCGTGCAGACGAACAGCGGCGTGGAATAGAACAAGTGGCGCGGCAGGTCGATGGGCAGGGACATCGTGCGGCTACGTGATTCGACGTCCATGATGTCCCAGGCTTGCACCGCGATGGTCAGGCAGCAGCCAGTGACGATCACCCAGGTGAGTGCTCGCCAACAGGCTTGCGGACGCAGAGACAGCCTGGAGACGAAGGTTTCTATGCGGATGTGGCGCAGCTCCTTCATGCCCACTGCGGCGCCAAGAAAGACCCCCCACAGAAAGCAATAGCCTGCCAGTTCCTCCACCCAGACCAGGGGCCGGCCGAAGAAGTAACGGGTAACCACCTGGACGGTGATGGAGATGACGATCGTGGACAGCAGCACGACGCCAACCAACCGCTCCAGGCGGCCGATCAGTTCGAGCACTCGCCACCAACGGGCTAGCAGCAGGTCCATGGGTGCGGATCCGGTGAAGAGAAACAACCGCAGACGGCCCGACACATGGCCGAGCTGCCTGCGGTACGGGACGTCACTTGATGTCGCGAATACGCTGGTACAGGCCGGTGGACCAGGCGCCGTCCTGCTCCATGCCCCTGACCGCGGACAAGGCCTTTTCGGCGAATGGAGCACGGTTCACAGTAATGACTCTTGCGCCCTCGGCCGCCATCTTCTTGGCGAGTTCCGCTGTCTCGGCCTCAGCCTCCTTACGGCCCCAGGCGATGGCCTCGCGGGCGGTGTCGACCAGGATCTTCTGCACGTCCGGCGCCAAGGACTGATACACCTTCTCGTTGATCGTGATGTGCTGCGACGACACCAGGTGGTCGGTGAGCATCACGTTGGTGGCCGCCTGATGGAACTTCTGCGCGTACGCCGAGCCGATGGGCCCCTCGGCGGCATCGATGACACCCGTCTTGAGCCCGAGGAACACCTCAGCCCAGACCACACGCGCGGGCTTGGTGCCCATGGCCTGCCACAGGTTCAGGTAGGTCTTGATCTCGGGCACCCGCATCTTGACGTCCTTCAGGTCGTCGGGCGTGGCCACTGCCTTCTTGGCAAACAGGATCCGCGGCTGGGTGGGCGCGGAGGCCAGGATGCGCAGCCCCTGCTTGGTGCGCAGTTCCTCGGCCATGGCCGCAAACGTCGGGGAGTCCAGGAACTTCTGGAAGTGGTCGTTGTCGCGGAAGGTGAAGCCCCAGGCGAGTACCGAGAAGTCCTTCACCCAGTTGGCGTACCAGTCCAGCACATCGCCGTACATCGCCACCGAGCCCTTCATCATCTGCTCGATCACCTGCACGTCACTGCCGAGTTGCTCGCCCTGAATGAAGTTCACCCTCACCTTGCCCGCAGCCCGCTCGTTGACGAGCTTGGTGAACATCGCGTTGGTACGGTCGATCACCGTACCGATGGCGTCCGAGCCTCCGAAAGTCAGCGTCTGCTGAGCGTGCAAGCCCTGTGCCGCGAGCAGCACCGCCGAAAGCACGAATCCCTTGATCAAGTGTCGTCTCAACTCCATCTCCTCACGGGCTGCGCCCGACTTGCTTGTGGACCGCATCCAGGTTGGTGACAACCCGGCGCGGGGGGTGTCGCCACTACCGGGCGACTTCAAAGAACCGGTTGGCCATGTACTTCTGCGACTGGTAAAGCGACGCGGATTCAGGCGCCTTCGGAAACGGCATGCGCACGGGCACCGCCGTCATGCGGGGTTGAAGGGTCGGATGGCCGCATAGCAGGCGGCTGTCGAAGTCCTCGAGAGTGCCGAAGTGGCCCCCGGCCAGCGGCCAGGCGTCCGCGGCCATCGCCTCGTACAACAGGAAATTGCGAGAACGCCCGGAAGTGTTCTGGGCCGAACCGTGGATCAGCCGGGCGTGGTGCAGGGTGATGGAGCCGGCCTTGGCAATCAGCGGCACGGCCCGCGCCAACTCGTCATGGACCAGGGTTGGATCGATGGCGCCGACGAAAAAGCCGGACTGGTGGTGATCGTGGATCGGTCCGAAATGCGTACCCGGCACCACCATCATCGGGCCGTTGTCGGGCTCGAAGTCGTCAAGCATCACGCCCAGAGCCAGGACATCATCGTTGGTGTGGGGATAGAAGGCCCAGTCCTGGTGCCACTCCACTGGCGCGCCATAGTCGGCCGATTTCAGGTTGAGCTTGCAGGTGTGCATGCGCACTGAAGGCCCGAGCAGCGGTGTGAGAAGCGCCAGCACCTTGGGGCTGCGGATCAACTCGGCAAACGCCGGGTGATGCCGGTGCGGCAACTTCAGGCGCCGCACCCGAGGCGACTCAGGCGTGTGGCTGTCCTCCAGGTCATACAGATCGGTATGGCTCGACACGCCACGGGCGCCATCCAGCAGGGCGAACATGGCCGCACGCAAACGTTCCAGCTCCAAGGCATCGAGTACGTCGTGGACGACGAGGTAGCCCTCGCGGCGATAGAAGTCAAGTTGCTGCGGCGTGAGTCCCATGGTCGCGATGATTTGTTAGCGCTAAAATTTCGACTTCATTTTTCGCCAGTCTCCAAACCATGTCAAGACGCACTGCACCATCGGGCCTGCCGGTCCTCCAAGACGAGGCCAAGCGCGGCGCACCGGTGCGGCTGGTGGAGGTGGCGCAACTCGCGGGTGTCTCGACCATGACGGTGTCGCGGGCGCTTCGCCGGCCCGAGCAGGTGGCTCCTGCCACCTTGCGCGCAGTGCAGCGCGCCATCACCCAACTGGGTTACCTGCCGGACAGCGCGGCCAGCGCGCTGGCCACCGGCCGCAGCCACATCGTTGCGGCAATCGTCCCCACCTTGATGAATTCCGTGTACGCGAGCACCGTACACGGTCTGGCCTCCGGGCTGCGCCGCAACGGCTACGAACTCATGATTGGTGACAGCGGCTACGACCGTGCCACCGAGTCTGCTCTGGTGCGCAGCTTTCTGGGCCGGCGCGTGGACGCGATCGTGCTCACCGATGTGGAGCACGATTCTGCGACGCGTGCGCTGTTGGCCCGGCGCGAGGTACCGGTGGTGGAGATCTGGGACCTCACCCCCAAGCCGATCGACATGGTGGTGGGCTTTTCCAACGCGGCCGCTGGGCGTGAGGCCGGAGCGTTCTTCACAACGCTGGAGCGCCAGCGCTGGGCCTTCCTGGGGGCCTCACCCGAACGCGAAGCCCGGTCCGGCAAACGCTTGCGCGGCCTGTCCGAGGCGGCACGGACGGCGGGTCTCGCGCCGCCAGTCACCGCGTTCGTCGACGACGGCATGAGTGCCGCAGCCGGACACGCCGCGGTGCTCGAGTTGCTCGACGCCCATCCGCGCACCGATGCCCTGTTCTGTGCCAACGACGCGCTGGCCACCGCAGCGCTGCGAGCGGCTGCCGACCTCGGTATCGACGTGCCTGATGCCCTGGCGATCCTCGGATTTGGCGACTTCGACGTGGCCGCCCACACCTCGCCGGCGCTCACGACGATCCGCATTCCCGGCTGGCAGATCGGCGCCTGTGCTGCACAGGCTTTGCTGGCCCGGCTGGACGACGCCGGGCCAGCACCGAGCCACGTCGACCTCGGTTTTGAGATCGTGCGCCGCGAGTCGGCCTGAATTGCGCCCAGCGCACTCGTCAGGGCGCCAGCCCTGACGGGTGTGTGCCCGCGCGCTGGCGCCGCAGCAGACTCAGCCCGTCATCGTGGGGTAGTCGGTGTAGCCCTTCTCATCAGCCGTGTAGAAGGTGGTCATGTCGGGGGCGTTGAGCGCGGCGCCGGCCTTCATGCGCGCCACCAGGTCGGGGTTGGCCAGGAAGGGGCGGCCAAAGCCGATGAGGTCGGCGCGGCCTTCGGCCAGGGCCTGCTCGGCACTGTCGCGGTCAAAGCCGCCAGCCAGGATGAACGGGCCCTTGAAGAGGCTGCGCAACTCGGCCTTCAGGGCGGCCGGCACGGCCGGCGCGCCCATGGCGGAGTGGTCCAGCACGTGCAGGTACATCAGTTGCAGGTCCGACAGGGCCTGGGTCAGGGCCTTGAACTGGGCGTCCACCTCGTCGAAAGCCCCCGTGCCATTGAACACGCCGTAGGGCGACAGGCGGATGCCCACGCGGTGCGCGCCGATGGCCTGCGCCGCCGCACGGGCCACTTCCAGCACGAAGCGGTTGCGGCCTTCGATGCTGCCGCCGTAGCCGTCGGTGCGGGTATTGACGTGTGGGTTGAGGAACTGCTCGAGCAGGTAGCCGTTGGCGGCATGCAGTTCGACGCCGTCAAACCCGGCCTCGATGGCCAGACGGCAGGATTGCGCGAACTCCTCCACGGTCTGTGCGATCTCGGCCTCGGTCATGCCCTGGGCTTCGGTGTGGGGCTGCATGCCCTGCGTGTCGGTCCACATCTGGCCCGGGCACACGCCGGTCACCGCGCTGAGCACGCGGGCGCCCGCCGGCAGTTTGGCCTGGTGCGTCACGCGGCCGGTGTGCATCAGTTGCACCACGATCTTGCCGCCCGCGGCGTGCACCGCTTCGGTCACCAGCTTCCAGCCCTGCACCTGCTGGGCGTTGTACAGGCCCGGGATGCGCGCATAGCCCAGGCCGTTGGGCGAAGGCGAGGTGCCTTCCGTGATGATGAGACCGGCCGAGGCGCGCTGCTGGTAATACGTGACCATGAGGGCGTTGGGCGTGGCCGCCTGCACGGCCCGGCTGCGCGTCATAGGGTTCATGACGGTGCGGTTGGCCAAGGGGAGAGCGCGCAGGGAATAGGGATCACAATCCAGAAGGAATCGCTTCGTTCATTACTACTAATTCTATTAAGGACGGCAGCGTTCGCGAGGAAGGCCTTGAGAGAATTGTCAGTTCTGGGGCTTCCATTCTGATGGCAATGAGATCAACCCGGTGGCCCGGCCGAGCTAACGTTTATGTTTCTCTGCTTTCTATTGCGAAGGGGGAGGCGTCATATGGGAAATACTTGGATGGACGGGCTGTTCAGTACATTTCGCCCCTGCTCGAGGATGACAAGGATTTAGTGACTCCTTGCGTTCTTGATGCACAGGCGGATCGCGGATACATTGGTTCAGTTCTTTACGGCGACAGCTTCTTTGTCCCCAATGATTTCCGTGTGCGCATGATCTCGATTAATCCTAGAAATCAAGACGTTGTCCTTCCTGTTATTAACGGTGACGATGCGAACTCCTCACCGGAGCAGTCAGCCAGTCGCAGCGTGATCTGCTTCAGAGATTTTGATATCGGACGTGCCCAGTCCTATGTCGAGCCATTCCAGTATGCAGACGAATTCATACGGACCGAACGCGAGAGGTATGCGTCGAAACCCGGGTCTGCTAACAAGAGATTGGCGGAACGCTGGTGGTTGTTCGGGCGCTATTCAACCAAAATGTACGCCAGCATCGTCCAAAAAGAGCGCTGTTTTGCTGCGGCAATTACGACAAAGTATGTTGTTTTCAGTGAGTTTTCGACGGGGCAAGTATTTCTAAATACGCTTTTCATTGTTGATAGCGATCGGTGGGAGCATTTTGCGATTCTCCAGTCAACTCATCATGAGGTTTGGGCTAGAAAGTACAGTGGGGCCGTCGCGACTACTCTGCGATACTCGCCATCGGATTGCTTCGAAACTTTTGCATTTCCAGGCGATCTCTGGGAAACGCGTGGCAGCGCGCTCGCACAAATCGGTGAGCAGTATCACCAACACCGCCGCAGCCTGATGCGCGGGCTGTGTTTGGGTGTCACCGACATTTACAACCTGTTCCACACCCGCGATCTGAGCTCCGGACTCGTCGCGAAGGTCAGCAAGAAGCCCGCGGACATCGCCCGCGCCGGCTTCGACGGCCTGCTGGAACTGCGCCGCTTGCACGTCGCCCTCGACAACGCTGTGCGCGACGCCTATGGCTGGAGCGACCTCAACCTCGGGCACGACTTCGTCGAGGTCGAGACCCTGCCCGAGAACGACCGCGTCCGCTACACCATCAGCCCCGCCGCCCGTAAGGAAGTGCTCAAGCGTCTCCTGGCGCTGAACCTCCAGCGGGCGAAGGAAGAAGCCGCCAAGACGCCCGCCGCGAAAGCCAAGGGCGGCAAGAAAACGACCGCCAAGGTCGACCCCAACCAACCCGACCTGATCTGAAGGGAATGGCATCCTCCGTCATCCTGGGAAGCCAAGTCATCAAGTGCAGCCTGTGAGCCTTTACACGGATTGCTTGACTCCGTACCGAACCCCAAAAAGTCAGGAGGTCCAGAGAAAACGGGCCCCAGAGACACCCTTTCGGCTCACCTGGCAAAGACCGCAGTCAGGAGCCCATAGCGAAAAGCCCCGTGTGGTGCGGGGCTCTGGGCGCGTTCGAAGCCCGCTGAGCAGGTTCGAAGGTCTTGTACTGGCGGGGTAGGAGAGATTCGAAAGGTCACTACCGAATCTTATTAAAAAGAACTGAAATCAGACTAGCTTTGAACTTGAAACCATCTTCTAGTTCCCTCATCCAGACTTAAGCGCACTCACCTTCCTCGCGCCAACGCTCGGTATGACAAGAGCAAGGCTGTTTCCTTCGCCTAGGAAAGTAGAAAATAAACCTGCGCTATCAGTCCGCAAGTAAGTCATTGATTTAATGAACTATTATTTATTCCCGCTTGCGGACTTCGGATTCCACATCGCACCCAGCAGTTCAGGAGAAGGCGGAAAACGCAGCGTATACCCCCTATAGAGCCCTCGATGCGCCGAGTTGGGAAGTCCGCAAGATTTCGCTCGAT